>Ga0137366_10003882_pt1 | contig 11655 bp, 10 predicted proteins | sample SagtaG_8_FD_104938 | JGI IMG/M metagenome (GOLD analysis project Ga0137366, IMG submission 104938) | Vadose zone soil microbial communities from Sagehorn Ranch, Mendocino, California, USA - Sage1_L_60_16 metaG | ecosystem: Environmental > Terrestrial > Soil > Vadose zone | place: USA... | reverse complement strand
TCGCGATTTCCGTGGCGACACGATTCATCCGTCCACGCTCGAATTGATGCACGAGCTCGGCTTGCTTGACGAGTTCCTGAAGCAGCCGCATCAGGAAGTGCGGGAGCTGCGCGGGGTAGTAAACGGGCAGGTCGTGCCAATCGCAGATTTCACAAGACTCCCCACGCGCTGCAAATTCATCGCGTTCATGCCGCAGTGGGATTTTCTTAATTTTCTCTCGGGTCATGCCAAACGTTTTCCAACTTTTCAATTGCACATGGAAACCGAGGTCGTCGATTTGCTCATCGAGAATGAGCGCGTGACTGGTGTGCGCGCAAAAACTCCACACGGCGAACTCGAAGCGCGAGCAGATCTCGTCATCGGCGCGGATGGACGGCATTCGATCGTTCAAGCGCGGGCTGGTTTTGAACGGCGCGAGTTTGGCGTTCCAATCGACGTGCTCTGGATGCGCATCTCCAAGAAACAGGATGATCCGGAACAATCGTTTGGTTTTTTCGAACACGGCAAGCTGCTCGTCCTCCTCGATCGAGGCGTTTACTGGCAGTGCGGGTTCGTCATCCCCAAAGACGGCTTCGACGAAGTCAAAGCGCGTGGGCTGACGCAATTTCAAAAGGACATCGTCAGCTTTGCTGGATTTCTGCACGACCGCGTAAGAGAGCTGGACGACTGGTCAAAAATCAAACTGCTCACCGTCCAGATCAATCGTCTCCGCGATTGGTGCCGCGAAGGATTGCTTTGCATCGGTGATTCTGCGCACGCCATGTCACCGGCGGGCGGCGTTGGGATCAATCTTGCCATTCAAGATGCGGTCGCGACAGCGAACTTGCTCGCGAAAAAATTGCGAACTGGACGGGCTTCGGTGAACGACTTGCGAAAGGTGCAAGCGCGTCGCGAATGGCCGACGCGCCTGATCCAGGGAATGCAGGTTTTAATTCATCGGCGGGTCGTCACCGGTCGAACGTCTGGCGACAAACAGTCGTTGCCGTTTGTGGTTCGTTTGCTGAAATGGTTTCCATTCCTCCGGCAACTTCCCGCCCGTTTCATCGGTCTCGGCCCGCGCCCCGAGCACTTCCGCAGCCCGATCGCCGATTCTATATCGTAATCTGTCTATGTCTCTCAATCTCGACGGCATTCGCGCAGCGCATGAGCGAATTCTGCCATACATCAAGCGCACGCCAGTGCTGACGAGCTCGCGGCTTGATGAAACGAGCGGGGCGTCGCTGCTTTTTAAGTGCGAAAATTTTCAGAAGGTCGGCGCGTTCAAGGCGCGCGGGGCGAATAATGCCGTCTTTTCGCTTGATGACGCAACCGCGCAATGCGGAGTGGCGACGCATTCGTCGGGTAACCATGGCGCAGCTGTAGCGCGCGCGGCGAAACTGAGAAAAATCCCTGCGTACATCGTGATGCCTTCAAATTCGGCGAAGGTGAAAGTCCGCGCAGTGGACAGCTACGGCGCGCACATTGTCTTTTGTGAGCCGATGGAAGAGGCGCGCGAAGCAATATGTGCAGAGGTGATAAAGAAGACCGGGGCGACGCTGATTCATTCGTTCGAAAACGAAGACGTCATGGCAGGGCAGGGGACAGCGACCGTCGAATTGCTCGAAGACGTTTCCGATCTCGATCTTGTGATGTGCCCTGTCGGTGGCGGCGGTTTACTTAGCGGAACAGCGGTGGCGGCGAAATCGATGCGACTAGAGATCAAGGTGGTCGCGGCCGAACCCGAGAACGTAGACGATGCAGCGCAATCATTTCGCGCGGGGCGATTGATTCGCACGGAAAAGAAATTCACCATCGCTGACGGACTGCGAACGAATGTCGGCGCGCCAAACTTTGCGATCATCCAGCGCTATGTGGATGACATCGTGACCGTAAGCGAAGAAGCGATTATCTCGGCCATGCGCACCATTTGGGAAACGATGAAGATCATCGTCGAGCCGTCCGCAGCCGTTCCTTATGCCGCGATCGTCGAGCGAAAGATCGACGTCGCTGCCAAGCGTGTCGGAATCATCCTCACAGGTGGCAATGTCGATCTCGACGCATTGCCGTGGACAGCCACACGGTAGGGATCGTTTAGCGCCAAAGGCGCTATCTCACTTTAGCCCCGGGGCATCACCCCGGAATTTGATCCGCGCATGAACAAGCGATGAAAGCGCAATTCATGCAGCTTTGCACGTGGCCGCAGGTGAATCGCGCTTTCAGCGCTGACGTTTGGGCTTCCACGAATCCTGGGGCGTCGCCCTAGGCTTGAGATTGAATGGGCGCCTTTGGCGCTAAACACAAAGTTCGATGTCCGGACGGCGGAGCGCGCCGTCCCTACCAGGAATTATTTTTACGAAAACTGGGAACCATCGTGCCGGTCGGAATCGAACTTTCTTATATGAAAACGTTGAGTTTCATTACAGCGGTATTGCTTCTCTTCTTCGGCGGTGTCACCTCGCGCGCAGCGAATGTGGAGAGAATTTCGGGTGAGACTGGAGTTCCCATCGCTACGCTGCAGGCAGAAAGGACATCGACCGGGCTCGGCTGGGGTGAATTGGAGAACGCGCACCTGCTAGCTAATGCATCCGGCCAAGGCTTTAATGACATCGTAGCGATGCACCAGGCTGGCGAGGGCTGGGGCAAGATTGCGCACGATAACGGCCTAAATCTCGGCAAGATTGTGAGCGATGCGCACCGCTCGAGCCAGGCAGCAGCGCATGCGCAGAACCTCAGCACGGCTCATGGCAAGAGCACGGCGGCTCATGGCAAGAGCACGGCGGCTCATGGCAAGAGCACGGCGGCTCATGGCAAGAGCACGGCGGTCCATGGCAAGAGCGCAACGAACATTGGCAGAGGCCACACGTCGAAGATGAATTCGACGCGGAATGTCGGTCGCAGATCGAGCTTTAGGTCCGGCTTCAGCAGATCTGGTGGCATACATTCGATGGGGCACGTGAGCGGATCTCATGCCATGGGTTCGATCGGCCACGGTGGTGGTGACCATCGCGGCCGGTAAAGAGAAGCCGAATCGAAGGGTTGAAGCGTTAAAGCGGGAGGGGCGGCTTTGACAGGTGTGGGGAAGGCCGATTCGTGTCTTCGAATAGCGAGTGGGAGCGTCTCCTAAGCGTCGGTCGTGACCCAAAACTTTCGGAACGCGTTGGGCCAGCTCCTGTCGATGACGCTTTTGCGAGCGGAGTTGCCGATGCGCTCTCGCAGCGCGGGATCGGTCACGAGCGCGCGGATAGCGCGCGCAAAATCGTCAGCGTCATGCGATTTGGTGATAAGACCCGTGGCTTTGTCTTCCACCAACTCTTTGGGACCGCCGGAATCGGAAACCACGACCGGCACCCCAGAAGCTTGCGCTTCGATGATGACGTTCCCGAAGGTATCGGTCGTGCTGGGAAAAACAAAGATGTCGGCGGATGCGTACGCTGTGGCCAATTCCTTACCCGTGAGATAGCCGGTAAAAAATGCCTCGGGCAACGCCTCAGCCAGCGCCTCGGAGTACGGGCCGTGACCAACGACAAAAAGCTGCACAGGGAGATCTTCATCGCGTAATCGCCGGTAGGCATCCGCCAAAACATCAAGATCTTTTTCTTTCGATATTCGGCCGACGTAGAGCAGACGCACCTGAGCGTTGTCCGCGCCAAATTTTTTCCAAAAAGCCGGCTCACGTCGCCCCGGGCTAAACAGGTTGGTATCGAGACCCCGCGGGAAAATTTTCAGCTTTGCGGGATCGAAGCCGCGCTTGATCCAGCTTTGCCGATATTCTTCCGAGTTGACGAAGACGGTGTCGGGTTGGCCGTAGAACCAATGCATGTAACGCCATGCAGCGCTTTCGAGAAAACCGTCCTCGGTCAGAATGCGGATGTATTGCGGAAAATCTGTGTGATAAATGCCGCTCGTTTGTAGATTAAGCATCTTGGCCGCGAGCAACCCGGTCAATCCAACAGGTCCCGGCGTGCTGATGATGATCTCGGTAAATTTTTCCCGCTGAATGTAATCGAGAATCTGGAGAATCGGCGGGAAGCTGAGCTTTTGCAGCTCGTATTCGGGCAATTCGAATTCGCCGATCGGCTTGAAATTCTTGATCGGGATATCGTCTGTTTGCAACTCGCCGCGTGAAACCACGACAATTAATTCTTTTCCGGCAGCCGCACCCGCCGAGGTCATTTTGCGAATCGTCGTCGCGACGCCATTGACGTCGTCGAGAGTATCGGTGAACCACGCTCGTTTGCGATTTTGCAGCGCGACCGGGACCCCGCCGGTCAACTCTCTGAAAATGCCACGCAGCCATTTTCGCGACGGCGCCTGGCTATGAAAACCGTAGATGTACGGCGTAAGGATCACGAGGATAGGCGCGATCGCGATGAGAGCCTGCATGCTTTCCACCATGTTGCCGCTGCTAAGTTGCTGAATGAATTTGTTAAAAAATCGAAATGCGAGCTGTTCGGCCACCATGTTTGCTAGGAGGAATGTACGGCGCTCCGGCTCGCTGACTGCGTCCACTTGTCTGGCGAGTTTCGCCTTCACTTCAGGTCGCCCAAAATAACTGGAAAGCTCTTTCCAGAGCGAGACGTTTGCAGGCTTCAATAAGTCGAAGATCTTTCCAGACAAGACAGCTTGTCCGGCCAGGCCCGCTTTTTCTCCAAGCGTGAATTCCGTCGGATCGCGCCCTTCCATGAAACGCGAGAACATTTTTTCCAGCAAGGCCGCGCTCGGCCCGAGTTTTTCGTGGAACCGGTCTTCGATAAAACAGGCGAGCGTGTTGTAGAAGCCGTGGGAGAGGGCGAGAGGAGTTCCACCGCGGCCCTGCGCGCTGCAATTGCCGTGGCGAATGGATGCAAGAAATGTTTCCGCGGAATTTGCGTTCGGCGTTTCCGTAAAAGCCGAAGCAACAAATTGTCCGCCGTGGTCATCCGAGCCACCAACGAGAATCTTTCTCCACGGCTCCGCGTGCGTTGGCGCAAGATCATGGCGATTTGCCAGCAGCTCAATCTTGGCCGGCGTCAGTTGACTGAAAAGAGTCTGGGCCAGATCGCTTAAAAGAGCGTCCCGCAGACCGTTGATTCCCTCAAAATGTTTGAAAAGAAGGATGAGCCGCTCGAGATGGCTCGCCTCCAGTTTGGCGTTGACGCTGTAAAGAGGATGGGCAACCGCGTGCGCGATTTGTGCGGTTTGGAGGTAGTGTTGCAGCTCAAAAATATTGTCGCGGATCCCTTCAATCTCGCGGTGCTGCTGTTCTGAAATTCCCCAAACGAGGATACTCAGCTTGCACTGATCGTGCGGGAAATATGTTGTAACCTGCTCGCTAATAAAGATGTTTGGCAAATCTGCAATTTGCAGGCAACCCTCGATCGTATCATGATCGGTGATCGTCACATAATCCATACCGCACTGGAGCAACTGCCGGTGCAGCGCCTTCGGATCCGAGTAGCTATCCGGAAAATCGAAACGACGGAACAGCCATTCCTCTGAGCGCGCACTGTAGCGCGAGTGGATATGAAGGTCGCATTTACTCATGACTAGACTCCGCGTCTTAATCTTTGTTCGGCAATCCAGTCCTGATAGGTGGTCGTGGTTCTGGATCCCGCCGTCGCTTCGATAAGATCCATGATCTGCCGCCAAATCGGCGGATGAGAATAGTCGGGCGGATGAATGCTGATGCGCAAGAGCGGACTGCTCTGCAAAAGCCGGAAGAGCGTGGCGTTCCAAGCACGGCTCAGCGCGCGTCGCCAACCGGCTCGCACGCTATAGACAATTGATCGCGCGGCGAACTCTTCGCCCGAACGCAGATCGCATACTTTGTGCAACCGCGTGGTGTATTCCAATTCAGCATCACGCACGGCGCGTTCGGCTTCCTCGCCAAGCAGCCAGGCAGGCGCGACAAAGCCGCGTGAGGTCAGACCAGCCGAACGAAATTCATCGCGCGCATTGGTGATTCGGCGGAAAGCCTCTTCATAATCAAGGTCGTAAAATTCGCCTTCATGATGCGTGTAAAATCTCGTCAGAAATCTGACGCCCAAATTTTCCCCCGGGCGAGGAGGGCGTTCATGAAAATAGCCGTGGATGACGGCCTCATGACCATCCAATTCCAAATCCCGCAACCACGACACGAATTGGCGATCTCTTGTAAACAATCCCTGATGATGATAATCCGGCACAACCAAGAGAGAGCAAACGCGCACGCCGCGATGGCCGAGGCTGGTGATCATTTCATCAACGAGCTGGCGATTGGAAGGGGCCACGTCGTGGATCGATACCACCAGAAAATCGCGGGAGACGCCCGGCGTCGCCACGACTGGCAAAAATTCCATTGTCGCTGCCGATTCCATTGTCCTTTCTTTTGTAGTATTTTTTTCGGCCTCGGTGCACTCCCACCAAGGGCAAATTCGAGCAGGTCAATCGCCTGTCCGGAGCGACCGATCCACCTATCCCATGCCCATCTTCACAATCTCGCGAAATTCCGCTTTAGCCAGCGGCATAACCGATAAGCGCGATTGTCGAACGAGCGGAATCTGCTTCAACCGAGGCTCGCTTTTGATTTGGCGCAGGGTTACTGGCCGACGCAAAGATTTGACTGGCGCCAGATCGATGGCGCTCCAGTCTCCCTCCTTTGCCGTGGGGTCCGGATAGACCGGTCGTGTAACCCTCGCTATACCGACGACGGCTTTCTCCTCTCCGCTATGATAAAAAAGCACTTCATCGCCCTTTTTCATTTTGCGCAGATTATTTCGCGCGGTGTAATTGCGAACCCCTGTCCAGGCTGTTTCTCCCTCGGCCACAAAATCCGACCACGAATAAGAGCTCGATTCCTGTTTCACTAGCCAGAAGTTCTTCATTCGTAATAGTAGCACAGACCATCAGGCCGGGACGAGACAGCGGAATGCAACTCCGCTGGGCACGCAGACCACAGGTCTATGTTCCAGCGGCGACGTATTCGACAATTGCGGCGGCTTGTTTCACAATCGAGATCATGTCGCGGATGCCATTCATCACGTTTGAGGGATCTGAGGGATGCGGCAAGTCCACGCAAGTGAAGAGGCTCGCGGCACGTTTGGAGCGCGTGGGAATTCCATTTCTGGTGACCCGCGAGCCGGGTGGCACTCCCATTGGCGAATCGATTCGCGAGCTTCTTCAATTTGCGCCGTATAACGCTGGCATGACTCCGGAGACCGAACTGCTGCTGTTTGAGGCCAGCCGGAGCCAGCTTGTCCGCGAGATAATTAAGCCAGCGCTGGAGCGTGGCGTTTGCCTGATCGCTGATCGTTTCTTTGATTCCACAACTGTGTACCAGTGCGCAGCGCGAAAATTAGACCGTCAAATTGTCGAACGGCTGAATGCATTCGCGATTAGCGATTGCGTCCCCGACATCACTTTCGTGCTCGATGTCGACGCAGGAACCGCGCGTTCCAGGATGCAACAACCGCGCAGAGCGGACCGGATGGAACAACAACCCTCCGAGTTTTATGAGCAAGTTCGTGAAGCGTATCGAGACTTGGTCAGGCACGAACCAGATCGCATTATACTGATCGACGGCTCACGCGAAGCGGACAAGATCGAGAACGAAATTTGGGAAATAGTTTCTTCGCGTTTCCCGGTGTTAGCGAAAACATCAAACATCAAACATCGAACACCAAACATCTAAATGGCTTTTTCCCGCACGGCAGCGCTCGGCTATCTGCGACGCGCCCACGACCAAAACCGGCTCGCGCACGCCTATTTAATTTCCGGACCGCCCGGCAGCGGAAAACAGGTGCTGGCGGCAGAGCTAGCGAGTCTTGTAAACGGAACAAACGCCGCCGACGTCTTCTCCGCGAAAGCTCGAGAGATTTTCGTCGCCCGACCCGAATCGAAATCCCGGCGCATTGTTATTGAGCAGATTCGCGATCTCGAGCATGCGCTGCAAATGCGCGCGTCAAATGGCCGGCGCAAAGTCGTGATTATTTCGGATGCCGATCGGCTTCAACCACAGGCGGCGAACGCGTTTCTCAAGACGCTCGAAGAACCACCCAGGGATTCCTTGCTGCTTCTTCTGAGCGCCTTACCCGAGGCTCTGCCGGAGACAATTCTTTCCCGGTGCATCGCAATTCCGCTTGCCTCGCACCACCAGCGTCAACGCAAGACCGCAGAAGAAGAAAAGCTCGTGAAACTCTTGCAACAATCCGCCTGCGAGCAGAACTGGAGTATTCAGCACGCGTATCGACTCGCTCAGGAATTTCAGCGTCTGCTCCGCGCGATTCGGGAGCAGATCAAGCGCGAGACAGACGAGTCATTAAAACAGGAACAAGCGCGCTACAAAGATGCCACGGATGGCGTTTGGCTGGAAGAACGCGAGCAATACTACAAGGCGTTGACGGAGAGCCTTTATCTGCAACGGCGCGCCGGATTGATCGAAACATTATTCGCCTGGTGGTCTGACGTTCTTCGGTCGAGTACGAATGTAGAGCGCCGTAATCTGCCCAGCGCAAGCAAGGAAACCGCTGCGCTCGCAACCCGTTTCAAGAGCGCCGAGATTTTGCAACGCATCCGTTGCCTTGAAGAGTTGCGCGATCATCTTGGTCGCAATATTCAGGAAGCGCTCGCAATTGAAGTCGCTTTCTTGGCCATCTTCGCTACATCGAAGGAAATGCGGCTGGCAACGATTTGATTAATTGCGAGTATTGAAAATAAGCTGCCAGCTAGGCCCGGTCGCGATTCTTTGCGTCACTTTGGGTTTCTCATGTAGTGCTGCGATCAGTCCGTCGCAGATTGAAGATCTTGAGTTTGCCAAGAGAAATTACGTCCTGAAAAGCAAAGCGTTTCCATCCGGGAACCGGCGCGAAGCGCTTGCCTTCATTAATAACCTAGAGGCACAAGCCGAAGCATTTTCGAAAGAGAAATTCCTCGTCAGCTTGCTCCAAATTGCCGCCTTTGCACGTAACGCGCACGATTCTCTGAGGTTTGGCCAGGCCGATGCTTGGAGACCGCAAAACAAGCTGCCGTTTCGGATTATCTAGTTCCCCGATTCAATGATTATCGCGTGAGCGGGACCAGAATACGGTGAACTGCTTGGCGCAAACGTGACAAGAATCGAAGGTTTAAGCATCGACGAACTCCTTGTGCGCCTTCGCAAAACGTCCGGTGGCTTGGATGGCTACTTAAGGTGGAATACGGTTTGGCTCATTGAGCATGCTGGGTTGCTTTACGCACTCGGCGTGGCGCAGACGCCTGATCGACTTCGGTTCAGTCTGATTTTGCGCGATCGTCGCCACGTTGAGCGTGAGATGGCGTTTCTCCCCCAAGCTTCCATGCCTGAGCGGTTGGGGCAGGTACGTCTTTGGTCGGGCGAACTGACTCCGGACGAGACGAAACATCGCTGGGGCGCTGCGATCAGGATTGCGAACGAGCCGTTCTATTTGCAGCAGGGCGATGAGTTCTTTCGTATCGCTCCAATGGCGGAGATCGATGGCCTCTACGTGCAGTTCCGGGCAAACTCGACAGCCGATGCGGAGGGGCTGGAAATTTCTCAATTTGTGACGCGGGTGCACGATGAGGTGCAAAAAACGCAGCCGAAGAATCTGGTGCTCGAACCTTCGGTTCGATATTGGCGGTGATATTGATCAGACGCGAGACCTAGCGCGCTCTCTGGCGGCAAATGTTCGCGAGCCGAGTCGATTCATTGGATCCACGGTTGCATGCTCCGATGACGGCCGAAATGTGGCTCAGCGGTCGGGACGCCGCCATGGAAGTGATTAAAGCAGATTTCGCTTCGGGCCGACCCAGCAAATAAGGCTACCCGCTCGACAAATCATAAGATCGTTCGCTACTCTCGGAGTCAGCACCTCTATGAGATTCGAAAACCAAACTGCAATTGTGACCGGAGCGGGGCGGGGAATTGGGCGCGCGATTGCCATGCGTTTTGCCAATGAAGGCGCGCGCGTGGCGTGCGTGAGCCTGACAGAAACGAATGCGAAAAATACTGCCGATGCAATTAATGCAATTCGCCCGAATGCAGCGAAAGCTTACGCGGCGAATGTCGCTGATCATGGGGCGGTACAAAAAGTTGGTGCCCAGATTCTCGAAGACTTTGGCAGGATCGACATCCTGGTGAACAATGCCGGCGTGACCCGCGACATGCTGGCAATGCGCATGTCAGTGGAAGATTGGGACGCGGTTATCAGCACGAACTTGCGCGGCGCGTTCAGTTTTACCCAATCGATTCTTCGCTCGATGACCAAACGACGGAGCGGCCGTATTATCAACATCAGCTCGGTGATCGGGCTGATTGGCAATGCCGGGCAAACAAATTACGCAGCGAGCAAAGCCGGACTGATCGGTTTCACCAAGTCGCTGGCTCGCGAATTGGCTAGCCGCAATATCACCGTCAATGCGGTGGCGCCGGGATTCATCACCACGGACATGACCGCCGGACTCTCGGACGAAATCAAGAAAACAATTCACTCGAAAATTCCGCTCGATAGAACGGGCACGCCCGAAGAAATCGCCAGTGCCGTGGCGTTCCTTGCATCAGCGGAGGCAAATTACATTACCGGTCAGGTGCTCTGCGTTGACGGCGGCATCGTGATGTAAGGTCGCGCGAACTTCCAGATTGCATTGGAGACTCGCAAGCGAAACGCTCGCGCTACGTTTCTGAACAGGCAGAGTCGCGGCTACGGTGCTAATTTGCCAGATAGCTTGTGTGGCCGGGATCAGCGATCCCGGCTACAGCCGATCACGCGCGCAGCATGATGGTAATGCGTCCCTCGCCCAGGAGAACATCCCCGGCTAAAACCTGACATTCGTAAACAGTGTTCGCCGCCTCTCCAAACAAACGATGCGCGCGAATCTGAAGTGGCGAAGCGACGTCATCCAGATGCATCACATGTAAATGCGCATCTCGTAGCGCGACCAGATAGCCGGGCGGCGCCGTCAGGCCGACCGAGCGGGCACGCAATCCGCCGTGCACGGCAGCGGCTTGGGCAGCGTATTCGAAAGCATGCACTGCCGATAGCCGTCCATCGCGGCGCAATGGATTGACCGGATCACGATGCGTGTTACTGATGCAGATAATTGATCGATCGTCCCACACGGTGACGCTATCTAACAGGCACATCGAACCCGAGTGTGGAATGAGGGTGCGGATTTCCGTTTTGTTAATCGGGAGTTCATTGACCATTTTTAGAACTTTCACGGAGCGGTGGTTGATCCCAGAGCGAGTAGAAATTAAACCAATTGTAAGGCGCAAGGCGCGCGTAATACTCCAACCGCTCAGCATAGCGTTGCATCCAACGCTGAACGTCTTCCGTGCGCCGGTCGCGCTGCAAAGTGATCTCCTCGGCAAAATGCTCGAAATGGATATCGTAGCACTTCCCGCCGCGGTAGAGACCGAAAAAGAGGACGACCGGGCAATGCATAATGGCTGCGAGCAGGATTGGGCCGGCCGGAAATGTAGCCAACGCGCCCAGGAACTGACATTGCGTCGTCTTGTCACCGCCGGAGACGCGGTCACCTAACATGCCAATGAGAAAGCCTGCCTCCAGGCTCTCTTTGACCCTGAGCAGGGTATCCGGTCGGTCCGGCACGATGACGGTGCTGGCGATTTTCTTGTTAAGCGAATCGAGAAAGCGCGTGATGTTTTGGTTGTGCGCGGTGTCCATCAACACCTTGAGCGGAAAGTTCTGCTGCGTTACGCCG
>Ga0137366_10003877_pt1 | contig 11664 bp, 9 predicted proteins | sample SagtaG_8_FD_104938 | JGI IMG/M metagenome (GOLD analysis project Ga0137366, IMG submission 104938) | Vadose zone soil microbial communities from Sagehorn Ranch, Mendocino, California, USA - Sage1_L_60_16 metaG | ecosystem: Environmental > Terrestrial > Soil > Vadose zone | place: USA: California... | reverse complement strand
TGGCAACAAAGTGCAGGCAAGGGTGAAAAGGCGAGGTAAGAGCTCACCGCTCGCGGAGCAATTCGCGAGGCACGAAAAACCCCATGCGGTGCAAGACAAAACAGAGGAAGGGCAGCCGGCCCGCTAAAAATCCTCGGGTATCGTCGCACCACATCCCGCTACTGCGGGACGGGCTCCCAGAGAAATCCGGGAGAGATAAATGATCATCCGGTCCCGAATGTTTTCGGGACCCGACAGAATTCGGCTTATCGCCATCGAAACTATGAAGGGCGCTTTCGGAAACGAAGGCGCCCTTCGCTAATTTCACGACTGAAGGAAGATTGCTTCCCTCGTAGGGATACATCTAAAAACATCATTTTCAGACATTCTGAAAAATGTTCTGCGTGAACAGTAAAGGGAGGATGGCAACCGTAGGCAAGTATGAGGCGAATTGCACCGGCTCGGTTGTCTCCGACGGAGACCAATGACTGTAATTGAAATCAGGCCGCACCGTTTGGGCTTGAAAGTTTTGAATCTCTCGGCGTCGAGCCTGTATTTCCGCAGAAGGGGCAGGCAATCGATTACCCCGAGAGCCGCGCCTGCTTCTGCTCAGTTGAAATTCGGATTTTGATTTTGACGGCAATCTGGAACGCACGATTGCGTTCAGTGAGGTGGATCGAAAGCTCTGAAAATGCCGTAATCAAGACGCTTGCCATCTTGGAGCGTTTTCCGGCAAACTGTCTCTATGGACGCAGAAATAGATTGCAGGCTGCAGTCTAATTCTCGCTAGGCCTTGCTCCAGCTTTATGGCAACGCCCAGGGAAAGCGCTTTTGGCCGAGAACGCGGACGACACGGTTTACCCCCCTATCTCAGGCTGGGAAGGCGGAGCACCTGCTTTTCCAAGGAACTTTGAGAGCAGTCTTAATATCGCTAGCTGCGATCTTTGGTGTGGCGGTGGTGACCTGTCTAACGTGGCTTTGCCGATGGGATCCCGGAATCAACTTTCTCCCATCCGACAAAAGGGCTGAATGGATCTTGTTCCCGGCCGGGGTTGAAGCAAAAACGCGCCGAGTGGCAAATTTGGATACCATTTTCCGTCGCGACTTCAATCTTGGAACGCTGCCGCCGACAGCACTGCTCAGAGTTCGCGCCGCGAAACGTATCCAATTAACCATAAACGATCAAAAGGTCGACTTCATCGCGAACGATGATTGGAAACATGTGTCCTCTGCTGAGGTCTCCTCGTCGCTGCGCGAAGGCGCAAATAGAATTGTAGCTAGAGTATTTAATGACAACGGCCCGCCTGCCTTATGGCTGTCGCTCGAGGGCGATCAACTCTCGATTCGCAGCGATACCAACTGGACGGCGTCTTGCGCGGGCTCGGCTTGGCGACGAGTAATTTTTGCTGCGGCGCCAAGACTGCCAGGCCGGGGCAATCCAATTGATAGTAGTGAGCGAACACTTGCGGCTCTAGCTAATGTCTGGCCATTCTGGCTGTTGTTCGGTGTTATTGCTCTTTCCCTTGGTGTTGCAGCGAACTGGTTAATTCGTCATCGCGTTATCAACAAGGATCGAGTGACACTGCTGATTGTTTTCGGTCTCGCTAGTTTATGGCTAATTCTGTTTTGGCATAACGCGCGTCTTCTCCCGTTCGCAGTTGGTTTCGACGCGCCGGACCATCTTAGTTACATCACGTATTTGCAGGAACATCATAGTCTGCCCCCACCTTTACAGGGAGAGGAGATGTATCAGCCTCCGCTTTACTATCTCATTTCGGCCGTGGTCCTTTCTCTCTCTCACCTAACTACCGCCAATCCTCCAGGAATCGTCGTGCTCCGCACCTTGACAATGCTATTTGGTATTGGGCAGATATTTCTCCTTTACGCGACGCTCCGACTGCTCTTTCCCGGGCGACCGAATCTTCAGCTCGTCGGCACCGGTCTGGCTGTATTTCTGCCAATGCAGCTCTACATGTCGCATTACCCGACTAACGAGACTTTGGCGGCGCTGCTGATCTCCGCTTCTATTTATCTCGCGCTTCGGATATTGATTCTGGGGACGAACTCGTGGCAGGCATATAGTCTGCTCGGGGTCCTTTTGGGAGCTGCACTGTTAACAAAGATGACTGCAGTTCTGGCCGTCCCGTTTATCGTCCTAGCGCTATGCAGACGCCTTAGGAGTGAACGCGCCTCAGCGACGAAATGGACAATCACGGTCGGCAGCATGGCCGTGATCGCCGTATCGACGTGCAGTTGGCATTATTTTCGCCTGTCGAGATACGGAAGCCCACTTATGGGCCCTTGGGGGGATCCGGTAAGTGGCCTTCCCTGGTGGCAGGACGACGGCTATGGAACAATCTCTTATTTCTCGCGCTTTGGAGTCAGCCTGGTTCGACCTTTATTTAGCGTCACGAGCTCATTTCTGGATGGGTTCTATTCTACTTTGTGGGGCGACGGCTTATGCGCCGGAGTGCCAGATTTGTTGCAGAGGCCACCCTGGAACTACAGCCTGATGTGCGCTGGTTACTTACTTTCTTTATTGCCCACTACTCTTCTCTTGATAGGCGCGGTCACAGCATCAGTGCAACTGTTTCGTGATCTGCGCTCCGACCTTTTCCTTCTCGTCGGATTTCCCGCCGCTGTGGCTGCTGCGTTAGTTTTTTTCAATCTCAAAGTGCCCGGTTATGGATCGGTGAAAGCCTTTTATGGGTTGGGCACCCTGATCCCGCTTGGTTTCTTTGGCGCACTGGGGTGGAACGTGATTACACGCGGGCGAAGGAGCTGGGAGCTGCCAATTGGGATTCTGCTGTTGGTTTGGGCAATGAATAGTTTCGCGTCGTTTTGGATTTACGATTCGGTAGCAGACCACATTTGGGCGGCGATTTATCTTCAGGCGGACGAAAAACGCGATGCGGCTCTAACCGAAGCCAGGAAGGCGGTCGATACCGACCCTTCGAATGCAACAGCGAGGGTACTTTTGGCCTCGATTTTGGATGAGGTGGGACAATCTAGAGAAGCTTTGCACGAGGCCGAGCGTGCCACTGAGCTCGCGCCGCTGAACAGTGTAACGCATTTGGGACTGGCGGAATTATTGTCTCGGCAGAAAGACTTTGAGAAAGCGATCAAGGAAGCTCGTCTCAGTATAAACTTGGGCCAGGAAAACCCACGCGCGCATTTTGTTCTCCTGACTTCTTTATTTTATCATGGTGAAGATGCGTCTGATGCGGCACGAGAGGCATTGGCCGTTTCGCCTTACAATGCCAAGATCCATCATCTTCTCGGCGTCGCGCTGGCGCGAAAGGGCGATGCCATCGGCGCTTTTAATCAATTTTCCTACGCAGTCTTGACTAAACCAGAGTGGACAGAAGCGAGCGCCGATCTTCATCGTCAATTGCTCGCGCTCGTCAATTCTTCCGGGGCCGCAAAGCTACTTCATCAGGCTGCATTCTCGGTTCCCGATGCAACCGGCGCGCTCGACGAGCTGGCGTGGGTTTTCGCGACTCACCCAAGCGATGAGTTGCGCGATGGGAATGAAGCGGTGCTCCTGGCGGAACACGCGTGTGCTCTATCGAAGCGCACAGACGCAATGTTACTCGCAACCTTGGCCGCTGCTTATGCCGAGAGCGGGAATTTCGGCCAGGCAATCAACACCATCCAGGAATCGCTTTCGAAAGCGCGTTCAACCGGCAACGCGGATGCCATCGCCTTGGGTGAAAGGCTTCTCGCCTCTTTTCAATCCAACGCCCCTATCCGTGAAGATCCAAACGGACAATAACACGGAGCTATGGGGAAACGGAGTGATGAATTCGCTCGCACAACACTCCATCCTCCAATACTTCCATTCCACACCATCAACAGGGGCGATACTTTTGTTTCTGGCAACGCGGGACCCCTCTATCCGTGCCACTACCGATCAAGGCATCTACACGCGCGACACACATTCTGCGACGTGGTTCTGGCTGCTACGAGGCGACGCTGTTCTGAGTTGCAGATTGTAGTTTGGCGAAAGAAACGAAGGCGCCCTTCGCTTTGTCAGGCCACAGATGGCCTGAGCTCGGATTTTTTGCGAAGGAGCGGAAGCACTTTTTCCACCAGTGCGTCAGCTGTGATGCCGTGCTTCTTGCGTAGGATTGGGACGGCGCCGTGTTCGATGAATTGATCGGGCCAACCGATCCTCACCACCGGGGTATTGATCATTTGGGAGTGCAGATGCTCCATGACCGCGCAGCCAAAGCCGTTGTGCAAAACGTGATCTTCAATCGTGCAGATGACGTCAACGCTGCGAGCGAAGAATTCCAGAGTGCCGGTGTCCATCGGTTTGATCCACCGTGGATTGATAAGGGCAACGGAAATCCCTTTTTCTTCCAGCTTGCGCGCGGCTTCTTCTGCGACTTCAAACATGTTGCCCAAGCCGAAGATCGCCACGTTGCGTCCGTGCTGCACCACCTCTGCCTTGCCAATCTCGAGGAGCTTCGGTTCAGGTTTGATTTTTACACCCGGTCCAGACCCTCGCGGATAACGGACGGCGATGGGGCCGGAGTTGTAGTGCGACATCGTCCAAAGCATATCGACAAACTCATCTTCGTCCTTCGGCTGCATGTGCACCCAGTTCGGGACGTGACGCAAATAACCGATGTCGAACAATCCATGGTGCGTCGGACCATCGTCACCGCTTAAACCGGCGCGGTCCATGCACAGCTTCACGTTTAGGTTTTGAATCGCGATATCGTGAATCGCCATGTCGTAGGCGCGCTGGAAAAACGTGGAGTAAATCGCCAGAAAGGGCTGAAGTCCCTGCGTAGCAAGGCCGCAGGCGAAAAGCGTGGCGTGTTCTTCCGCAATGCCTACGTCGAAGTAGCGCGTCGGATGTGCTTTCTGAAAATGCGATAGTCCAGTGCCGCTTGGCATGGCCGCAGTGATCGCCACGATTTTCTGGTTTGTCTCTGCAAATTTCGCCAGCGTCTTGCCAATAATTTCCGAATACGTCGGCGTCGGTGTTGGCGCAGTCTCGCCGCTCTCGATCTTGTATTTGCCGAGACCGTGGAATTTATCCGGTTGCTTGAGAGCCGGCGCGTATCCTTTACCTTTCTGGGTGAGAATGTGCAGCAGGACGGGTTCTTCCTGCGTCTTCAAGAACTCAAACGTCCGGATGAGCAGGGGAATATCGTGCCCGTCGATCGGTCCGTAGTACCGCAACCCCAGTTCCTCAAAAATCACACTCGGCACCAGCAACCCTTTGACGCTTTCCTCGACCTTGTGCGCAAACTCGGCGACTGATTTTCCGGCTACAGATTCCACAAAGTTGCGCGCTTTCTCGTGTAAGTGCGCGAATGTCGGGCTGGTGGCAATCGTGTTCAGGTAACTCGCGATCGCGCCGACGTTTTTGGCGATCGACCACTCGTTATCATTGAGCACAACGATGAAGCGCTTGGTGTGCGCTTTGACGTTATTCAGCGCTTCATAGCTGATTCCGCAAGTGAACGCCGCGTCGCCTGCGACTACCACAATGTTCTCGTCGCCACCGCGCAGGTCGCGGCCCACCGCCATACCAAGCGCCGCAGAAAGCGCAGTCCCAGCATGACCGGCGCCGTAACAATCGTGTTCGCTTTCCGTACGCAAAAGAAAACCATTGAGCCCACCGAATTGGCGCATGGTGTGAAAACGATCGAGCCGCCCGGTAAACATTTTGTGCACGTACCCCTGATGACTCACGTCCATTACGAAGCGGTCACGCGGCGTGTCGAACACCCGATGCAAGGCAATCGTTAATTCAGTTACGCCGAGATTCGGCCCGAGATGTCCTCCGGTCTGGGAGAGCACTTTAATTAGTTCGTCGCGCACTTCCTGAGCGAGCTGCGCCAGATCCTGTTCGCGGAGCGCTTTGATGTCTGCCGGCGAGCGAATTCCGTCGAGCAGACGTTTGGGCGCGGGTGTTGCCTCGGTGGTCTGAGAATTCTCAGAAGAGTTTGATTTCGTCATTTGTGGTTTCGGATTCGTCGGTCACGCCTCCTGCTTTCTCCGGCTCGGGCGCTGGCTCGAACTCTTTAACTTCGCGTTTGCCTGCACTACTGCGGGCAATGATTTCGATCTTTTGCTCGGCGTTGGCAAGCCGTTCCTGGCAAACTTTCACAAGGTTCATTCCTTCCTCGTAGCGCACAATCAGATCTTCGAGTGGCAATTTCCCGGACTCCATCTGTTCCACAATTTTTTCGAGCCGATCCATCGCGCCTTCGAAGTTCAGATCTGTCTCACGCGGCTTCGATTTGCTGCTCATGGAGAAAGCCGGTGAATTAAGCACAGCTTAGCCAGAAAAAAAGGTGAGTTGTACGCTGGACTCACAAACAGTTGGATAGTCGCTGCGCGACATAGGTATGGAAATTAGTGTTCGCGTCGACTGAGAGAGGAGCCAATATTTCCGTTTTCACACCACAATGCGCGCGTTTGAGTGGCCCAGGCAGACAGGAGTCGATAAGCAGAATCCAACTCAGGCGGCTGCAACCCCATTTTACGCCATGTGGGACGCAGTGTCGCCTTTTGCACAGGAAATTCGAGCGAGCGAATTCATGACGGAAATGGTCCGGCGCCGCGATATCCAGGGCAGCGAAGGCGTGATGGGAGCGCTCGATTGTGCAATGCTTTACGCGCTGACGCGTTGGCTTCGACCGGCGGTCGTGGTCGAGTCCGGCGGATTCATTGGGATGTCCTCAGCTTTTATTTTGAAAGCGCTTGCAGATGAGAAGCTCACGAAGTCGAAACTGTACAGCATCGAGTGGAGCGAAGAACGCGAGCAGGGCGCTCTGATTCCGGACGAATTACGACCGCAGTTCATCCCGATGCGCGGCAAAGTGGAAGATTTCCTCGAGCGCGGCGAGTTGCCTTCACCGATCGACATGTTTCTGCACGACAGCTCGCACAGCTATCGGCACATGCTCTGGGAATTTCGTCAGTTTTGGCCGCGGCTCCGCGACGGCGGGTTGCTTGTTTCGCACGATGTCCAGATGAACGCCGCCTTTCCGGAATTTGTCGCGAAAACGTACGCGCATGAGAAAAAAACCGGACGCCGCGACACGCAGCGGACGTCGCACCACGAATGGGGCCGATGGGGTTACATCGGCTTCGCCATTAAAAAGGCCACATGACGGCTATTCGACGCCGGTGACTCAGCCGATCTGCTTTTTGTAACCGTCGGCGTCTTTCAATTGTTTGAGATCGTCGGCATTGCCGATCTTCAAAACAAAAATCCAGCCCTGGCCATATGGCTCGCGGTTGATTAGACCCGGGTCGGCTTCGAGCGCCTTGTTGACTTCGACAACTGTGCCTTTCACAGGCGCGTAAATGTCGCTCGCGGCTTTCACCGACTCGACAACGGCGATCGCCTCTTTCGCGTTCGCTTGCCGATCAATCTTCGGCAGCTCGACGTAAACTACGTCAGTCAATTCCGATTGCGCGTGATCGGTGATACCGATGCGTACGTTGTCGCCTTCGCGTTTAATCCATTCGTGTGATTCGGTGTAAAGCAGGTCGTCGGGGATGTTCATGATTTTTTGTAGAGCGGCTTTTTTTCGATGAGGGCCGGAAATTTTTGTCCGCGGATTTCGATGTCGATTTGCGCGCCGATCTTCGCGTGCGCTGTCGAGACATACGCCATCCCCACGCCCCAATTCAAGCTCGGAGAAAGCGTGCCGCTGGTCACTTCGCCGATGCGCTCGCCATTCTGAAAAACTGCATAGTGCGGTCGCGGCGGCGGGCCTTTCTCTTTCATCCGGAATGGGACGAGCTTTTCGCGCGGACCATTTTCTTTTGTCTTCAACAACACATCGCGGCTGATGAAGTTTGGTTTGGTTAGATCGACAAAGAATCCTAGTCCAGCCTCGATTGGATTTCGTTCGGGCGACAGATCGGAACCGTTCAGGGGATAACACATTTCCAACCGCAATGTGTCGCGCGCGCCAAGGCCGCACGGCTTAATTCCAAACGGTTTGCCTTTTCCGAGCGCAGCATTCCAAAATGTCACTGCATCAGTTGCGCCAAAAAAAACCTCAATGCCGTCCTCGCCGGTGTAACCGGTGCGCGCGACGGAAACTGTCGTCTCCTCGAATCGAAAGTCGGCAATCGAATTTCGCGCGGGAAGATCGGAGTCCTGATCGAACAACGCGTGAAACAGCTCCGCGATCCGCGGACCTTGGATCGCGACTCCGCCAAAGTCTGCGCTGCGATTTTCAAGGCGACAAGTTCGCCCTTCCTTGAGATGATTTTGCAGCCAGACAAAATCCTCTTCAGTGCGAGCCGCGTTCACGACGAGCAGAAACTTCTGTTCTCCGATGCGATAGACGATCAGATCGTCAATGATTCCGCCGTCCTCGTTCAGCAGAAATGTGTATTGCCCGGTTCCAACATGTAACTTGTCGACGTTGTTCGTCAGTATGGTATTGAGCCACGTGCGCGCGCTTCCTCCTTCGGCAATCAACTGTCCCATGTGCGAAATGTCGAAGATGCCGATGTTGTTTCGCACGGCCTGATGTTCGTTCACGATGCCGGTGTATTGCACAGGCATGAGCCAGCCGGCGAATGGAACCATTCTCGCGCCCAGTCGCACGTGTTCGTCGTAAAGTGGCGTTTTTTTCGTCGCGACTTCGCTCACGCGGCAAACTAGCTGCCAATCAAACGTGGGTAAAGCTCCTGTCTCGCACGACGGCCACGAAAGACACGGCGTCATGAAGGAAACCTTTCGTCGCTTCGTGTCCTTTGTGTTCTTTGTGCGAGGAATTAAAGTCGGCACACAATGACCTGGCTGGATAAACTCGAACGCCGTTTTGGTTTTCTTGGCATCCCCGGATTGATCCGGATTGTGATTGGCTTCACCGCCCTCGTGTGGGCGTTGATGTGGCTGAATCCGAGTTTCCGGTCCGCGCTCGATCTGGACCCGGCACGCATTCGCCACGGCGAAATCTGGCGGTTGGTCACGTACATTTTTGTACCGCAAACACTCAGCTTTTGGATCGTGCTAGCCCTCTGGTTTCTCTGGTTTATCGGCGAAGGTCTCGAGCGCGCGTGGGGCCCTTTTCGGCTTACACTTTATTTTTTGGTCGGGATGATTGGCACAACGATCGCTGCGTTTTTCTTCGGCAGCAATTTTTCAAACGGCATGCTGATCGCGTCGTTGTTCTTTGCCTTTGCGCGATTCTACCCCGACGAGGTCATCTACATTCTTTTCATCTTACCGGTAAAAATAAAATGGCTCGCCTGGGTTTTCGCCGCGTTTTTGCTGCTTGGCTTTGTCCTGAACTCAAATTCGTACCGCGCCGCGCTCATTGCCGCTTTTGCAAATTATTTCATTTTTTTCGGTCCGGAGATCATTCGTCAGGCGACGCATCGCCACGAAGTTTCAACACGGCGAAGACGGTTTGAAGAGCATTCGCGCAGCGGCGATGAGGTGCTGCATCGATGTGCGGTTTGCGGCGCGACCGAGCTGACCGATCCCAATCTCGATTTTCGCGTCGCGCGTGACGGTGAAGAATATTGCATCGCCCATCTGCCAAAGACGCAGGCTGCGGGTTAGATTTGTGTTGTAGAGGCGCTTGTGCCAAGCGCCTGCGGGGTTCGGCGTTTGACACAAACGCCGCTACACTCTTGACCAGATACTTCTGGGCATGAGACTACCTCGATGACTGACAAGTACGCTGCGCTCGTTCCCGAAGAAGGCTGGCATTGTCTGCACCTGTTTTACCAGATCGAGTACGGGCAATGGCAATTGCTCAGTCGTGAAGAGAAGAACGCTGCGAAAACGAATTTATCGTCGCTTGTGCAGGAAGTGCGCGCGATGGAATCGACTCAGTTGCTCACGCTCGGAATGGTCACACCGAAAGCAGATCTCGGGTTCATGTTGATCACGCCGGACCTGCACAATGCCAACAGAATCGAGAAGCGACTCTCGCTCTCCTTAGGCGCAGATGTGCTTACGTCGGTTTACAGTTATTTGTCGCTGACCGAGGAAAGCGAATACATCACCAGCGAAGAGGAGTACGCGCAAACTCTCGAGCAGAGTATCCGTAACGATTCCGCAAAATTTGCCGAAGCGATGAATTCGTTTCGCGAGCGAATTAAACATTACCGGCAGGAGCGGGTTTATCCTACGCTCCCCGATTGGCCGGTTGTTTGCTTCTACAATATGAGCAAGCGCCGCGGTGAGCAGCGCAACTGGTATGCGCTCCCGTATGATGAGCGGCGTAAACTAATGAAAGGACACGCAAACGTCGGCCGCGAGTTCGCCGGAAACGTAAAACAGTTGATCACCGGTTCGACCGGTCTGGACGACGCGGAATGGGGCGTGACGTTGTTTGCTCGAGACACATTTCAAATCAAGGCGATCGTTTACAAAATGCGGTTCGATCCTGTGAGCGCCGAATATGCGGACTTCGGCGAGTTTTACATCGGCATTCAATTGCCTCTCGACGAATTGTTTCGGCGACTGCAATTGTGACAGTCTTCCTCTCCCTCTTCCTCCTAGTCTTACTCTCTTCCGATTGTCTCCAGCCGCACTGAGATTAAGATGCAGAGGCAGAGGAAGATTCGCTCGGATGGGTGACAGAGCGGTTGATTGTGCACGCCTGGAAAGCGTGTGTGCCGAAAGGCACCGGGGGTTCGAATCCCCCCCCATCCGCTCACCTGGTAAGGTCGTCTCGCCTGCCCGATGGCCGGCGGATCACAGCTTTCTAGGAGAAGCGGGCTTATGAAATGTTTCCGGTCGTCGCGATGCGCGTCCACGATCCAAATTCATAGCCTCGTCCATGAACTTACTGTTTCAGTTCAGAGCGATTCAAACTGATGGCCTTAACATCCGCCTTGGCTCATAGCGGGAGCCCTAACACGCAAACTGGCCACCTCGAAATTCGTTAACTGGGCATTGTGCTTTTGCCGCATCCGCAGTTTAGCAATGGCAAATTCAACTAAGGAGGCAATAAGCATCATGAAATCAAAACAGATAGTTATCAGCATTCTGGCAGTTCTATTGGTGTTCCCATTGATGGGGACGTTCGCTCAGCCAGCAGCGAACTCGGGCTCTATCGAAGTGATTACGACTTTTGATTATCCCGGGGCCGGAAATTCGACCCTCCCGCAAAAGATTAACGAAAGAGGCGACATCGTTGGCGTTTTCATCGATTCGAACGGGGTGACGCGGGCCTTTGTCCGATTCAGCAATGGTACCTTTAGCGCGCCGATCGTCGATCTAACGATACCGTGGGTTTTACCGAAGGGCGAGGCATCAATAACTCACGCACAGTCTGCGGTGACTACGTCGGCAGCGATGGCAACGCTCACGGGTTTTTCCTGTCGGGCGGCACCTTCACAGAATACGATATTGCCGACGCGCTCAGCACCAATGTGCTTGGGATAAACGATGTCGCCGACTTTGCCGGCACGTTTGATGACGGCAGCGGGATCCTCCAGGGGTTCGTCAGCGTTGGCGGAACCGTAACGCCGTTTAGCGTCCCGGCAGCTATCTCGACCCTTGCTTACGAGATCAATAACTCAAATCAGTTGGTGGTGGGCTACTATATAGACAGCTCAGGAATCCTTCACGGCTACTACCGGGACGCCAATGGGGCGCTGCACTTCCCGATCGATCCTTCGGGCTCCGTTGGGACAGTCCTGTTTGGACTTAACGACAGGAACTGGGTGGTGGGC
>Ga0137366_10003869_pt1 | contig 11674 bp, 10 predicted proteins | sample SagtaG_8_FD_104938 | JGI IMG/M metagenome (GOLD analysis project Ga0137366, IMG submission 104938) | Vadose zone soil microbial communities from Sagehorn Ranch, Mendocino, California, USA - Sage1_L_60_16 metaG | ecosystem: Environmental > Terrestrial > Soil > Vadose zone | place: USA... | reverse complement strand
CTTGGTGGTTTGAATCTGCCCGCATTGGGATACGAATGCGTGGAGCGCATCGAGGGCGCGCGCGCAACGCATGTGACTCTGCGTAAGCGCGCATGACGTGATCTTTCTACGTTGACCTCGAAAATTCACACAAAGGATTTGAGCGATGCTGAACAATTGGCTGAACAACAGAAAGAGACGACCGACGCACCCTGGGGAAATTCTACGCGAGGATGTTTTGCCGGCAGCGGGGTTGACGCACGAAGTAGCTTCAGGTGTAATCGAGGCACGCTCGTTAATGTGCATTTCCAAGCGAATGATGATTGTCGGCGGAAAGCATGATGCGTGCTTTTTGCCAGAGGCCACGCGTGAAATCAGGGAACTTCACGGGCATACTGCCATTGGCTACGGACGTCTCGCTCAACGGGCCGGGTACACTCCACGCAGCTGCGTCGTATACATCGATATCTGGTTCAAGCCCCTCGCGCATACATTGGACCAACCGGTAGCACATGATGTAATCCATACCACCGTGGCCTCCAACCTGACGAGCCGTTTCGCCCTGCTTCTTCCAAAGCAATGCCTCGTATTGCTCCTTGTATTTGTCTAGCGTGGCCCAACTGTGTCCGCCCTCTTGCCCATCCAGGAAGATGCGCGGAGGGTAATCGCGGAAAATTCCTTTCGTTCCCTGGATGAGGTTAATACGGTCGTACGGTCGCGGCGTGCTGACGTTGTGTTGCAGCATAATGGTTCGCCCTTTGGCAGTTTTGATGATGCTCGTGTTGTAATCGCCACACTTGTAAACCTCTTTCCATTTCGGATCGCCTGCCTGTACATGATCCTTACGGTAAACTTCCAACCCCAAGTGAGATGAACTCATTGAGATCATATGGTCAAACTTATCACCGCGGTTGATGTTCATGTAGTTCGCCACCGGGCCTAGTCCGTGCGTCGGGTACAGATTGCTATCGCGCAAGGTATGGTGTCGCCTCCGCCACAATCCTTCGTTGGCGTTCTCAAACAGAACCTCACGCAAATCGTGGTTGTAAGCGCACTCGCCGTGTACCAGTTCGCCGAACAGCCCGGCACGCACCATATTCAACACCATCATCTCGGAATGGTCGTAACAGCAATTCTCCATGATCAGGCAGTGGCGACGCATCTTTTCCGAAGCATCGACAATTTTCCAGCAATCCTCGACAGTGTAAGCTGCAGGAACTTCTGTGCCGACATGCTTACCGTTATTCAGTCCCGCCAGTATTTGCGGCGCGTGCCACTCCCATGGCGTCGCGATGTAAATGAGATCCAGATCGGCGCGAGCGCAAAGGTTTTCGAAATCGCACTCGCCGTTAAAGTAAAGCGCAGGTGCTTTCTGACCCGCCTTTTCGATCATCTGTCCCGCACGCAGGCATTTCTCTTTAACAATGTCGCATACCGCATTAACCACAACCTTGTCGATCGCCAGGAATTCCCCAAGCGTGCTCGTGCCACGTAGCCCGACGCCCACGATACCGATGCGCACCACATCGCGCGGGTCAAACTTCACCCCGATCATCGTTTCCTGTCCACGGCCTCGGCCGCTCCACTCCGCACTTTCACTATCATCGTCATCGTGTACGCTGCCGATGCCCGAGGTAGTCAAGCCCAATCCCGCAATGCTGGCGGCTTTAAGTAAATCGCGTCGCGATAATTTGGTATCGTGGTCGCTCATTGTTCTACCTCCTTCACGACCGAGCGGCTTGCTCTTCTCTCGGGCCGTTGTGCGCCTGTCACCTGTTCTTGCGCCGAACCATCAACATTCATCACCCAGACTTCCATGTGTCCGGTGCGATTGCTCTGAAAGGCGATCCGTTTGCCATCGGGAAACCAGTAAGGTGTCTCGTCGAGATAGGTTCGATCGTGAGCTGCGAGTTTCCGTCCTTCTCCCGTGGCGGCGTCTACAATCCATATGTGCGCACTGCCCCTGTTCGAGCGACTGTTGACCTGAATTGCGAGTTGGCGACCGCTGGGCGACCACACTGGCCACTGTGCCGCGCCATCTTCGAGTGCGATGTGAGTGACTTGGCGGCGCTCGGAGCCATCCGCATTCATCACAAAGACAGCTAGTTCCCTCTTCGGATCATTCTGCCCCGTGAAGGCGATGCGCTTCCCGTCGGGCGACCAATGATTGTTCCAGGCGATCGACGAGCCGTCATTGATCTGTTTCGCACCCGAGCCATCGAGCGCCGCTACCATCAATCGTGTTGCATTCCACGTGCCGGCCATATAGACGACTCGCTTTCCATCGGGCGCGAGCATCGGAGTGCGGCCGGGCACGCTGGCGATTTCGTGCTGGTTCTTTCCATCCGGATAGATTATATAGAGACGGCTAGTGTCGCTGGTCAGAACTGAAAAGACGACGTGTTTACCGTCCGCGCTCCATTGCAAACCGGTTTCAGCTTCCGGCGTATGCGTTAACTGTTTCTCGCCGGTTCCATCCGGGTTGATGATGAACAAATCTTCGCTACCGTCGCGATTCGAAAGGAAAGCGATGCGCGCGCCATCTGGCGAAACGACCGGTTGGGCGCCATTGACTACTGGAGTTGGCGTGGGCGTGGCTGTGCGCTGCGCCATCGGCACAGGGTTCCTCTTAGCTTCCCAAGTGCCCTTCATTCCTTCGGTACGAAATTCGCCTACGAGTTTTCCCTCCTTCAGAGCACCGGTGATTACGATCGATTCGTGCGTTTTGAAGTCGAGAGTGAAGCTCAGCATATTGTTTTCCCAGGAACCATTGCTCAGTGTCCCTGGCCCTGTGTGAGGACTTTCGACTGTGCCAATCACCTTCCGACCGTCGAGCTTGAGCTTGAATGTGCCTGTAACCGTCGTAGCCTGCAAGGTAAAGGACACATCCCAGTCACCCGAAATTGGATCCGAGCTCTGCGCAACTCCCCGGTGCGACATGATTGTTGAAGAAGCTGAAAGGGCAGCCGCAATCAGCGACACTAGAGTTAGACTCGCAAATGTTCTCAATCGCATTCTGAATTCCTCAACCTCTTCATCTTGTGATCACTCTAGAGCTAGCTGAGTAGCGAACCGCTTGCAAACCTTCCAGCCGAGCAAGAGGCTGGCTTTTCCCTGGCCCATTCCTGGGCCACTCCAATGGCTTTAAACTAACTGTTGAAGGCGCTTTTCTTTCCGCGACTTCCATAAGTCGCTGCTCCTTTTTCTTTTATGGCCCGACGTATGCAAATGATCAGGATATGTACGCGGCAGCCGAAACGAGCAGAGTGTATCACCTGGTCGAGATGCAGCGTCCTAACCTTACTGTTTGCGGGCTTAAAATCCCCAAGATATACATAAAATCCAGACTTCGTCCCTTAATAACAAAGTCCGCACACCAATCGCTTTGCAAACACTGTGAACGTTTAAAAACAATGCACTGAGATGGGTCTTGGTTTTCAGCTGGTCCAATTGCCGCGCGACTGGAGGTCAGACTGGGCACGGCCGGTCTTTTGGTTTAAGTGGTACTCAAACTGCATATAGGATTTCAAAGCCTATGGCGAAATTGCGATTAGCAAGCCCCTGGTGGCTGGAACCTGGCACAGAAATATGTCCGGCTTGCCATCACCTGTATTTATACGAGACGGAATATCGGTGCGCTGACTGCGATGCACCGCGGTGCCCGAACTGCGTGCAGGTAGAGCGGGCTTTAACGCTTTGCCTGGAGTGCATTGACTTTTCAGAGCTGGAAGCGGAGGTTTCCTAAATGACAGCTCGCGCAATCTGGAAGGGTGAGATCAAGGTCGGCACTACCAAGATACCCGTGAAATTGTATTCGGCGATCACCGATCATACTGTCCGTTTTCATATCCTGGATAAGCATCGCACCAGAGTCAAGCAACATATGGTGACGCAAGAAGGCGGTGACAAGGTCCCTAATGAGGAGATTCAAAAAGGCTACGAAGTTGAGCCCGGAAAATTTGTGATTCTTACTGAAGAGGATCTGGACAGCCTTAACCCTGCACCCTCTCGAGAGATCGAGATCAGTGAGTTCGTGCCGCCCGAAAAGATTAGTCAGCAGTACTATGAACGACCTTACTATCTTGGCCCGGACGGTGATGAGAAAGACTACTTTGCGCTTGCAGACGCTTTGAGTAAACGCGAACGCGAAGGAATTGCGCATTGGGTAATGCGAAACAAAACCTACTCCGGAGCTTTGCGGGCCGACAATGGTTATTTGATGTTGTACACGCTGAGACCAGCCGATGAGGTTATCTCCGCTGCGGATCTGCCGACGCCACTCGGCCCTGCGCCCACTCAAAAAGAAGTGGAGTTGGCAAAGCACTTGATTAGCCTGCTTGAGGGTGAGTTTAATCCTGCTGACTATAAGGATGAATATCGTGAGCGTGTGATGGAGTTCGTTGAGCGCAAGGCAAAGGGCCACGCACCAAGGTTGAGCAGCGTCAAGTCCAAACGCAAGACGACTGCGCTCGATAGTGTTCTGGCCAGGAGCATTGCAACGTTGAAGAAGGGGAAACGCGCTGCCTAAGAGAGCGAGCAAAAAGCGGGTGTCTGAAGATGGCGACTCGAGGGTTCGGCCGCTCTGGTCGGGGACTATTACTTTTGGTCTCGTAAGTGTACCGGTAAATCTGTTTCCGGGTATCAAGACCAGCCGGACGCCTTTGCGAATGCTCGGGCGCGACGGTGAGGCCCTGGCTCGGAAATATTATTCTGAAAAAACCGAGCGCGACTTAGACGCCGATGAGATGGTGCGCGGGTACGAGTATGAGAACGGGAAATTTGTAGTTGTTACAGACGAGGAGTTGGAACGCCTGGCGCCTGACAAGAGCCGGGATATTGATCTCACTCGCTTTGTGAAGGAAGACTCAATTCCGCCACTCTATTTTGAACGCGGTTACTATCTAGCGCCGGCTGCAAACTCGGAGAAAGCCTATAAGCTACTGGTAGAAGCCATGAAGGAGACCGGCGAAGCAGGGATTGCCACCTTCGTGATGCGAGGGAAACAGTATCTACTAGCCATTTTTTCCGACCACGGAGTCCTTCGTGCCGAGACAATGCGCTTTCCAGACGAGTTGCGATCGCCCAGCGAGGTTGGTTTACCTCCAAAGAAGAACGTCCCGCCGGCCGCGGTGAAAAAATTTGAAACGTTGATTAGTAAGAAGACGAAGAAGGACTTCAAGCCGGCCAAGGACATAGCGACAGAGCAACTATTGAAGCTTGTGAAGAACAAACAGCTTAAGGCCAGCAACATTGTCGAGTTGGAGAGTGAGGAACCTGCAAAGGGCAACGTCTTGGACATGATGGAAGTCCTCAAGAGAAGCCTCACAGGCAAACGATAATTGTTTTTCCAAACGTGATTAAGAATGACTCCACAACCGAAAATCCTTCCGTCATAATGCGCGCATGATTTCAAAGCTCCGCGTGGCCTGGGCGCTAACCAATGCGCTCAGCAAGTCTATCAAACTCGCCCAAGAGCAGACACAGCGCGACCTCCGGCAAAGCTACCTCATGCGAGCATCAATGGAAGCCGAGAAGCTCAAAGCACTTATCGAAAAGATCGCGAAGGAAGTAAAGAGTTAAAAAATAAGACCACCCGGCAAAGCGTGTGCTGCGCGGGTGGTCCAAGAGGAAATGTCTGCTAAGCTTAGGAACTGCGGCCAAAGAAGCGCCGTCTTACCGAACCGGCTGCTCCAAAAAGGCCAGTACCGAGTAGAAGCATGCTTGAGGGCTCGGGCAAGTTCGTCGGCGCAAAGCCAGGATTGTTCACGACGATACCATCAGAGACGGTGAAATTGCCGTTGGTGAAGTTAACCGCGTTCGTCTGAATACTAAATACGAGCGAGGTAGTACCCACTGGGAACGCGCCTGTGTCAAATATGAAATTCACAGTACTACCAACGCCAGTGCTGCGCATGGCGCCAAGGACGCCGGCCGCGACCGTTCCGTTCGTGAAGCCATTACCCAGCAGAGACCCGTTTGTTACCTGGGCCACGGCAGTCGTAAAGCCAGCGAAAGCCGACATGTTGATCTGGTTAATGTCATCCGAATACTGTGTGCCGCCGGTGCTTACGACCTGATAATAGAAGGTCAGGAAGCCACTGCTTTCCCGTGCCACCAGAGTTCTCGCGGTACCACTAATAAACGAATTTGAGAAAGGTGTAGAGATTACACCGAGAATAGTTCCTGTTGATGACAAAGAAGTTGTCACCGGAGTGACTGTGGTGCCTGGAGGCAGTGCCGTTCCTGGCAGAACCTGGTCGGCCATAGCGGCGGACGAAAGTCCTAGGACCACTAGTAAAGCCATGAGTGGCAGGACCGACTTGAACCTAAAAAACTCTTTCATTGAATCTCCTTTCGATTCCCCTCGTTAAGAACAAATCTCAGGTCTGGATTGTCCTTTGTTGAATTTCACGTCTTTTTCTGCTGGGATCGACCGGCTATCAGCTAGGGCAACTACTGAGGCTGGTCAGCTTTCGTTTTGGCTTTAGCTGCAAAAAACGCAACCCCTTTCAGAGTGCCTTCTAGCAACCTTCAACGGTCCTGCAGATGCCCGACATACTGGTGGAGCAAAGTAACAGGCCCGTCATAATGCGCCTTCGCTATTGAGAAAGTCTTAATCCCCTTGTTTTTCCGGCGGAAAGAGAAACGAAAAGTGAACATTATTATCGGAGCTGGGTATGGATCCAGATTCCAGCATCAAGATCCTACTGCCGAGTATGGCTGAAGTTAATTAAGACCGGACGTTAGGTGGGACTAATTCTTTGAAATCCTTAAACAATTGGGTCTTTCTATAAACAGCTGGGATGAATTCCGAAGAGACACGGAGGATCGATCGATACATGGAACGCGAACCAAGGTTGCAAATGCACCTGCTCATTTACAAAATTGTCTCACTGAGAGTTACCTGCGGCAATTATGATGATAGCGCTACGACTCGCAATATTCTGGAAGTACAGACAAGGGTCAGGATTCGCAGGCTTACGGAACTCGAAAACAAAACCGAACATGAGGTAGGCCAAAGCCTGTACGATTCATACCTGGAAAAAGTGAATAGCAGGTCTGCATCATTATCGATGCTTGTAAGCCGCCCTCCCAGACCCGCTCAATTCGTGCTGGCCAGGTAATTTTCACCGATTGGCAAACCTTAGATGAATCGTTCCGTGCGTGGTCCCAGAGACTTGCCGTGGTTTCGACTGAGGTCCGATTTCGTCGGTAGTGTGAAATTTGTTTCGCATTGCGGGGATCACATCCAGAAAAGCAATACTAATGTCCGGCAAATCAAGTAGACCGTCCTTTCCGTCCTTAGGTTTGTAAATGCCAAGGTAGGAATTATCAGCCTCGATGCTGACGGTGATCCTGCCTTCCGTAGTATCGAAATTGGCCCACTGCCAATCACGAAAGTAACCATTAAACTCCGGATAGACCCAGCTTTCTCCCGGTGTCGCATCGTTATAGGCGTTCTCCCAAACGTCGAGACGAGTGCCTTGCATGCGGTTTTGCCAGACTCGATATGGACCCATACCCAGCCACCGAATCCTTTTCATACTGGCTTCGGGAGAATCAAACTGGATCCCGATCATATCCACCGTACCAACGAACTTGTACTCGTAATCGAGTCTTACAGCGCCACCCGGTGTTATCAGCCAACGTACCTCGCCCAGCGGGCCATTGTAGTTGGCTTCGACGAGAGTGTCCGCGGCGTCCTGCCGCCATGTAAAGTGTGTCAAAGAACCCGGTCCCGCAACGTCGGCATACTTCCGGTCGTTGCGCTGGAAAGCAACAAACCGCGGGCCGTTGCCAAACGGGATTGCTTTTCCATTGCGACTAACTGCGACCAGTCTGCCCGTGGTTTTACTGAAATGCAGTTCGAGCAGTCCGGCTTGCACTACCAGCAGCCCGCCCTCCTCGCGCGTCTGAGTATTTGCTTTCGGTTCAGAGGAAGCAAGATCCGCTTCCTTCTTAAGTCTCCACGACCACGTCCAGAGATCGTGGCCCGCTGGATCTTTTGCAGTGAGATATAGCACATCGGCCCTGCGCCAACTCGCGGGCAACTTAAGCTGCACGACCCCTTCAGCATGCGGCGGGACGCTTGGCGCAACCACCGTTCCGGCGGCCAACACTATATGACCCGACTTACTCTCATCAGCAGAAGGAAAACGTGCCGTTTGCCAGGTGAAACTGCACGCCTTTAGGTTCGTGAAATCGTACCGATTCTCAACTGCAAGCGAACCGCGAAAATCCTCCGGCAATTGTGGCGCTGCAAGTATCTGTACAGGTGACCAGATTTCACGCACGGTGTTGAAGCTGCCTTCCCTTTCGCGATGCGGGCCCACGATTCCGTCAGGAGCCTGGTTCCCCGCGCAATCAAGACGTCCATGCTGATCGGTGCGGGCCACGCATTCATCCAACAGCGCCCAAATGAAGCCGCCGGCTCCAAGCCTGTTCTTGCGCATCAACTCCCAGTAGTCCCAAAGTCCGGCTCCAGCGCCGCCATCATAGAGCCCATGAAGAAACTCTGTCGGCATGTAGATGTCCGGTCCGGCGATTATTCGCTGAGACTCCGGATACTTTTTGTAATGCCCCGTATTGACGTGATTGAACATCTCCCAGGGATGAAGTACTGTGCGCATTTGCGGATCCCACTTCGCAAACTCGCCGTCGTTCTCCCTGTTCCAGCCCCCTTCGTTGCCGTTGTCCCAAAAAAGAATGCTCGCGTGATTCACGTCGCGCCGTATCATTTCGCCAATCAGTCGCTGGCCTGTCTGCGTGTCGTAGCTGCGATGCCAGCCGGCCAGTTCATCCAGAACGTAGAGGCCGAGTTCGTCGCAGGCTTCAAGGAAATGCGCGTCTGGAGGGTAGTGAGACATGCGCACCGCATTCATGTTCATCTCTTTGATGAGCCGCACATCGTCGTAGCTAATCTTGCGTGACAGCGTACGGCCCGTCTCAGGCCAAAAACTGTGACGGTCGACACCCCTCAGCGTGATCTTCTGACCATTTAGATACAGTCCATCGCCGGCCCGCACCTCGAATGTGCGAAATCCGAAGCGCTCGATGACTGTATGCACCGATTTCACTCCAGACAGCGTGAGCCGCACGCGGTAGAGGTTCGGCGTCTCTGCAGTCCACAGTCCTGGTCCCGCGCTTTTCGTCTGCAGCTTCACCACGTTCTGACCGGAAGAGACATCCGCGCTGAACGGCTTGCCAAACGCTGCTCCACGCGCGTCGAGGATTTGGGCCGTCACTTTGCCGGAGGCAGATGCATCACCGTCGAGATGAACATCCACCGAGAAGCTTCCGTCGGCGCGCGCATCTATCGCCGTCCAGTCAACGAAGCGCGTCGGCAAAGCTTCGAGGTAGACCGGACGAAAGATGCCGCCAAAGACCCAGTAATCAACATTAAATCGCTCGGCGTTGTTCACACTTTCGTTTGCAGAGACTTTGCTTACTGTGATCTCCAAGAGATTCGATGCTCCAAATTTTACCAACGGAGTGATGTCATACTTGAAGCGATAGAATGAACCTTGATGAGTTGGACCAGCCGACTTGCCGTTCACCCACACTTCTGTGTCTGTCATCGAGCCATCGAAAACGAGGTGGACTATTTTGCCTTTCCAGGCTGCTGGAACAACAAACTGCATCCGATACTTTCCCTGTTCGCGAGCAATAGGGTTAGTCTCCCCCGGCCGATCGCGGCCGTAGTTGTAACCACCGAAGCCCTGCAGTTCCCAACAAGAAGGAACGGGGATCTTCGTCCAGACGCCCGCGCGGCGTCCGCTTGTGCAAAAGAAATCCCATTGCACTGCATCGTCTTTTCCAGTTCCGGACAAATAGCGAGTCTCTGTCAAAGAACTTTTGCTCTGGGCGTTTCCAGAGAGGAACGCAACTCCGAAGAAAAACATCACCAGCACTAATCGTCTTAATATGGACCGCACCACCTTATTCCTCCAGGAATTCGGGACTCACAAGATTGGTATTGTCGCCGGGGAACCCTTCACAACCAATGCCACTGACTTCTCTCCCAGCACCGGATGCTTCGCGCTGAGACGGATAGTGCCGGCACTCTCCTTTGTTTTGACCCAGATCGCGCCCACGCCACCAAAAAGCGAGAACGGATTGTCGCCGATAATCTCACCAGGGCCATCGATGGTTAATCCGATTGCCGCGTTCGCAAACGGGCGGCTCCCACCATACTCGTCCGTAACGCGCAGCACGACACGCGTCGCATCAATACCGTCGCCTACCAGCTCAAGATCGTCAGGCTCTATGTGCAGTTGACGATCCGCGCCTCTGCCGGACAGCGTCTTTGTAATCACGTTCTTACCGTTGATATAACCCTCGAGCTTCAGGTCACCCCAACCTCCACGCAATCCGTCACGAATGTTTGTGACAAAAGGAGGGTGAGCGAGATTCGGGAAGTTCTGCCGGTCTGGCTCAATGTCCGCAACGAGTCGCTTGCCAATGTAGATCTTAAGGCGTTCGCAATTTGAGCAAACCATTGCCAGGCTGAAGCTTTCATTGCGGTCTCCACGGGACCAGTCAAAGGCCGGCTCCAATACGATCTCCTCGGCCGGATCACACTGCGACTTATAGAAACCGCCGGCAGGCTTGGGTATGCGAAATATGTCCGCGACTCCGTGATAACAGATGCGGTCGCCGGAACAGAAATTTGCGTGAGTGTTGTAATCAAAAGCGCACCAGCCGATGCCCCCGGCGTACCCTTTTTCGGAGCCCAACTGGTTATGGACACGAGCGTGACGCATGGCATGTTCGGTGATTCGTTCAATATTGTCGTTGCGCTTGGTCGGGTACATGTGACCGATGAACTCGGTATTCAGGTATAGCGGGTGATTCGGAGGTCTGAGCGGAATCTGAAAGTCGTTCATCGTGAACACGTCTTCAAGCAATTCGGAGTCGTATTTGTACCGCACGCCGCCCGTGGGACGTGAATCATCAAGCGAGTGGGCCAACCGATTGGTGCGCGTGTAAAAGTCGTGGTCGTCGCCGGATTCATTAATGCGCACGCCCCAGATGATGATTGCCGGATGATTCCAATCGCGCCGGATCATCGCCTCAACATAACTGACTGAGAGATCCTTCCACTGCTGATCGCCAATGTGTTGCCAACCGGGAATCTCTTCCAGGACCAGCAGACCATATTCATCGCAGGCATCGAGGAAGTGAGGAGACTGTGGGTAATGGGAAGTGCGGACGATGTTGCACTCTAGTTGTTTCCTGAGAATCCACGCATCGCGTTTCTGCACGCGCGCCGGCATGGCCTGGCCCACATAAGGATAGGTCTGGTGCCGATTGAGACCACGCAGCTTGAGATGCTTCCCATTCAGGAAAAAACCTTCTCGTGTAAAACGCGCTTCGCGAAAGCCGATACGGGTCTCGTAGTCATCAATCGTGCGGTCACCTTCAGACAGTAACACGCGAACCTGATAGAGCTTTGGATTCTCCAGATTCCACAAGTCGATCGCGCCGAGATTGTTCAGCGTTAGGTCATAGTAAGGTGCCTCCGTAGAGACGTCGCGACTTTGCGTGGCGACAACTCTCTGGCCATCGCGCAATTCGACGGTCAGCCGACGTTTCACGTTCGATGGTCCCTTACTATCCAGATAACAGCGGACCTCAACGCGACGATCGTTTTTGAGAACATTAAACGCGCGTGCGAAAACGTTTTCGATGAACG
>Ga0137366_10003867_pt1 | contig 11675 bp, 15 predicted proteins | sample SagtaG_8_FD_104938 | JGI IMG/M metagenome (GOLD analysis project Ga0137366, IMG submission 104938) | Vadose zone soil microbial communities from Sagehorn Ranch, Mendocino, California, USA - Sage1_L_60_16 metaG | ecosystem: Environmental > Terrestrial > Soil > Vadose zone | place: USA... | reverse complement strand
TTGTTCGTTGGATAAGAGCGGGTAGTAGCTCCCCGGCGGCGGGTGGCCACCGCCGGGGAGGGCAGGTCGGCTCAGCCGTAGTCGCAGCTGCCGAGCTTGTGGAGGGCGCGCTGCCAGTGGTGATCGAGCTCGTCGGGTTCCAGAAGCGCGGCGCCGCAGTGCGCCCGCACGACCTCGGCGATGGCACCATCGACGTCACCGTGGCGGTTCTTCACGGCCTGCAACGCGTTCAGGAGCTGCTCGTGCGGCGGGACGATGGGCTCGCCTTCGTCGTGCAGCCGCTGGACCTCGAAGCGCACCTGTAGGATGTCGCCGCACGAGACGCCAACCACCTCGGCGGCTAACCGCTGCATCTTACGTTCGGTCGTATTCATGGCAGATCCTTCCGTATAAGTCCGCTGCCGACCTGGCATTATAGAATGCGCAGCCGGAAAGGTCAATCTGTGAGATATTTGGCTTATTTTTTGCAGCGAACTTGTCATACTGGCCGCAAAACCGTGAGGTCACCAGCGACATTGCCTACATCCGGTTCCATGGCAGCAAGCGTCTGTATGCCTCCAGCTATAGCCAGGCCGAGTTGCGGCAATGGGCAGAGTTTATCAAAACGGCTTGTGCGCAGTGCGCGCAGGTGTTTGTGTATTTCAATAACGACCATCGTGCCTATGCGGTTAAAAACGCCCAGACGCTGATCGAATTATTACAATAAGTTCAAAGGTTACGTGTGCCGGGCGCTGAGGACATGTTCGTCCCCCGCGCCCGGCGTTGCACTACACACGGCTCAGCTCGGCGCACGCCTGCCGGGCGAAGGCTTGGCCGGCTGGGCTCCACCCTTCCCAGATTTCCGGGTAGACCTGGACCTGTTGCAGCGCCGCCAGGGCGCGTCCATCCCCGGGGTTGTACTCGCACGACGGGACGGCGATGATGCCGTTCATGACGTGGCACCAGATCGCCGGCAGGTAGGAGTCCTTGGTGACGACGATGCAGCTGGAACCGTAGGTGAACTCCTGAGGCTGGCCAGTCTGTCTGGCGTACTCCTTGGCCCTCTTCAGGACTTCTTCCAGCCGTTTGCCGCTGGGGTATGGGAATCGCATGGTCGGTCCTTTCTGTACGCCAGTGTTAGTGACGGAGGTCGGCGGCATGTAGCTGTGCGATGGTCCGTTTCGCCGCCGCGCGCTCTTCCTCCGGCCACGTGGCCAGAATCTCGGGATTGATGTGGGGCTGGTCGCAGGTGGACCTGCAGGGTCCGATGCGGCCGCTGGTGGTGTTGTAGTACTGGCAGCACATCTGCGCCAGGTTGGACGATCGCCAGGCGACGAAATCCCGCTCGTTGAAGGTGAATTCCGCCGTCCCGTCCCAAGCGCTCCCGGCGAAGGCCTTGGCTGCGGTCAGCACGCGGTCCAGCTGGTCCCCTGGCGGATACGTGAACAACATTGCACTGCCCTCTCGGTAGGAGTGGTGAACCTTGGTGAAGCTAAGCAATTATATCATCAATGTAAGCTATGCGCTAGTACTATTGGAGCCGGGCGCGGTGGCGATGCCGCGCCCGGTCTCCTAGACGGCCCTGAGCCTGGCCAACATGCCGCCGACTTCTCGGCGCGTCTGGACGTCCAGTGCCGCCCAGACCGCTGGGGCGAGCCGTGGGTTGCGGTCGTTGACCTCACAGGGTCCCACGGAACCGAGCGCGTTCCAGAACTCGCAGAAGATGACTGCGAGGTTGGATCTGGCGGTGATCGTGAACCGTCGTCCGAAGTAGGTGAACGTCGCCACTCCGTCCGCGGCGGTTGCGGCGAAAGCCTTGGCCTCCAGCAGGATGTCATCCAGCTGGCTACCCCTTGAGTAGCTGAACTGCACGAGCTGTCCTTTCGTCTGCGGTTCGTCCATGCGGATGAGTTGACCGAGCGTAGGGTCAGATGCGCTCGGTCACACGGCTAGCTGGCTTGCTGAAGCCGGTTCAGTGTCTGATTCGCACGAGCCCGCTCTAAGCTGGTCCAGCCGACCTGCACTCTTTGATCTACTTGCGCCCGAGCACCAGCGTTCTTGCGGTTGGCTGGCCCGACGACGCCCGTGGTGGTGCTCCAGTAGTCGCACCAGAGCTGTGGCAGATCCGATGTTGCGTCGACCGTGAAGCACCGGCCATTGAACTCAAACTCGGCTCGTTGGCCAGCCGACCTGGCGTGCTGCTTGGCGGCGACGAGAATAGCCTCGAGGTGCACCAACCCCAGACGTTGGTAGTTGAACGGCATATTTCCTCCCCCAAGTTGCCGTTTACCCTTGTGCCCGGTTGCAGGGGGCAGGGATAAAAATTATATCACAAAAGTCAGCGCTATACGAGTGCTGGCTCTGCCGGATCTATTTGCGAGTTTTTATAATTAGACTTTTTTGACCTGCAAAGCATCCAGCTCCACAGGCGTGTCACGACCGAACATGCTGACCAGGACTTTGATCTTGCCTTTTTGGGTGTCGATTTCGTTGATGGCGCCGTCGAAGCCTTTGAACGGCCCATCGACGATGCTGACCACTTCGCCCACGCTGAAGTCAATGCGGTGCTTGGGCTCGGCTACGCCCATGCGCTTCTTGATCTTGGTCATTTCTTCTTCGCTGACCGGGGTCGGCTCGGTGCCGCTGCCCACAAAGCCGGTCACGCCAGGTGTGTTGCGGATGATGTACCACGCATCTTCGGTCATTTTCATCTCGACCAGCACGTAGCCCTGGAAGATTTTCTTCTCGACGACGCGGCGCTTGCCGTTCTTGATCTCGATTTGCTTTTCCTTGGGTACCATTACGTCAAAAATCTTGTCGGCCATGTCGACCGATTCGACGCGTTGGCGGATGCTTTCGGCGACTTTTTCTTCGTAGCCAGAGTATGTGTGCACCGCGTACCACTGGCGGGTTGAGTCGTAGCGTTGATTGCTCATAGTTACAGAATAACCCTCTTAAATAATCGTTCGAATCCAATATCCAGCAACAAAATGATGATGGCAAGCACCAGGGTAAATAAGATGACCGCGAGCGTCATACCCCAGGTAGCACGGCGAGTCGGCCAGTTGACCTGACGGAGCTCGCGCCAGCTGCCGGTAAAGTAGCCGCCAATGGCTCGTAGCCAGCGCGGCAAGCGCACACTGCGAGCCAGCCGACCGCGTGCGGGCAGGTCGACGCGCCGCGTAAGCAGGCTTTGCTTTTTGTCCCCTTTGGCAGGGACGGCTTTTGGTGATGTGTCGGCCACGCATTGTCTCCAATTTAAAAAACCTACTGTATGTTGTAGGCGTCTTTGTCAACAATACTCCCTTTGCTAACAGGAGTCAAGTGAGAGTTGGCGCTAGCCCCTGCCGAGCCAGTGCGACTTGGCAGGGGCTAGCGATGCCGGCGGTTACTTCCGGGGCTTGAGCAGGACGTGTTCCTTGAAGTAGTCGATCAGCGGCTTCAGCGTCACGCCGACTTCCTCGTAGGTAGTGGCCCGTCTGATCTGGTTGAGAGCCTGGGCCACTTGGCTCCCGGTGAGCTCGAACGCGAGGTTCCTGAAGAGCCGACAGGGTATGATCCTCAGCTCGGGATCGTCACGCTGCGGGTAGCGGACGTCGTAGCCGCGGGGGAGCTTGCCGCTAAAGGTGATGCGCGGCTGCGTATCAGGGTGCATCACCAGCGACAGCCCGCCGACGTACCGTTCGGCTCGCTTCAGTTCGGGGCCATGCATGATGATGGCGGTAAAACCAAATGGCTGGGACATGGGTTTCTCCTTCGGTGGGCCGGACAATTGGTTACTGTATAATATAAGATCATGATATGCAATAGGGTGAGTGAGCTCAAGCACGACGATGACGGTGTACGTCTGGCGCTGTCTGAGCTTTCTTGCCTCCTAGAGATACCTTATAGTAACCCATTTAGCCTTTTGTCTAGAGGAGAAGCGGAGCGGCTTGTGCTAGTATGGCACTATGAGCATAAGCTTTTTGCTGTGGATGTGGCCTACACTTGTCGCATTTTTGCTGTTGCTTGCGATAAGCCAGTCGGAGCGGGTTTGGAAGCATCGGCGAATTGTCGCAGAGGCCACGGTAGGGCTGCTCCTGGCCGGCCTGCCATTTGTTATCACCACCAGATTGCCAATTGTCTCAGAGGTGCTCCTCGGCTTGGTACAACTGTGGGGTGTCCTGCTGGGCGCGCGGCTGCTGTTTGGCCGGTTGCCCGAGGAGTTTCTGCGCAGGAGCACGCATTTTAATAGTGTTGTGGCATTAGGAATATTTGTAGTGGTGTTTGATGCCTGGCTGATCGTCGCCGCGCTGCATGTGCCTAACCTGACGGCTCGGCAGGTCCTCACGATATGCCTCCTGTTTCCGATTGTCGTGGGCCTGGGCTTTCTGTACCAAGTGCTGTGGACACTGAAACATTATCAGCTTCGCAATCTTGACGCATCGCTTCGGGCCAAGGATTTGCCCACACTTACGCTGGCCATTCCTGCACGCAACGAAACACATGCGCTTGAGGCGTGTCTACGCACCGCAGTCGGCAGCGACTATCCCAAGCTCGAGATTTTGGTGCTCGATGATTGCTCACAGGATAAAACATCTGAAATCATTCGTTCATTCGCCAAGCGGGGCGTACGTTTTATACAGGGCAAAGTACCAGCAGAAGGCTGGTTGGGTAAGAATCAGGCGCTCGGCACACTGGCCGATCAAGCAACGGGAGACTTTGTGCTCTTTGTCGATGTAGACACCCATCTTTCACCGCGGAGCGTCTCGCAGCTGATGATGTATGCACTGTCAAATCATCTGGACATGGTCACGGTACTCCCGCAGCGCCGTGACGGGTGGAGCTTTGCTACTACACTGACCTATTTACGTTACTTTTGGCAAATTGCGCTTCCGGTGACAGCGCGCCGAGTGCCCGTGGCTAGCCAACTGTGGCTCATCCGTCGGGCAACACTCAAAACGTACGGTGGTTTTGCGGCCGTCCAGCATAAGATTGTTCCCGAGGGCTATTTTGCCCGCCAGCTGATCGTCCGCGACGCGTATCGGTTTATTATCAGCAACGAAGAGCTCGGCATTACCACTGCCAAACGGTGGAGCAGCCAGATAGAAACAGCAATTCGATTTTTGTACCCGACCTTCAAGCGTCAGCCATACCTTGTGCTGCTCGGTGGTTTGTTGCTGATAAGTTTGATGATCCTGCCCTTTGTGGTGCTGCTTTTCGTGCGGACGGATATGCGGTTGTTTGCGCCAGCGGCGGTGGCCTGTGGACTGTTTTGGTTTACGTATTGCCTGGTGGTGATTCGCACCCATGCGTTTACGTGGCCAGTCACCGTGCTCCTGTTGCCAGCTGCCTTGGTACAGGAATTGGTACTGTTGGTGGCGAGCATGTTGGTCTATGAGTTCGGCACGGTCAATTGGAAAGGCCGCAATGTGTGTTATCCCGTCATCCATATGGATCGGGAACGGGCCATAAAAGCGCGATAGTCTTTAGCCGAGAGCCCTGACGCGTACGTACAGAGTCCGCGGCGTCGCCATTTTAACGCAAGAGGTTTATTTTATTGACAAAAAGTCTTACAGTATAACTTCGTAGTTACCAGATGGTGGAGCTGATCATGGATTGGTATCTTGCTCGTACGCTACAAGATCTCGGTGTGTGCACCCAAGAGTGGCTGGAGGGACGGCTTGAAGCTATGCATGGTAACCCGCCCTACGGCAATGTGCATGCCGAGAGCCGACGACTCCTCCCCTATCTTGCCCCGGGGAATCGTCACGGTACTCTCATCACTATCCAGTCCCAGCCTGGCTGCTTGCCAGGTAATCGGTCCTGGGGTGGGATGGTGGATACGCAGCGGGCTGCGGTACAAGGCTTTGTGCCGGAGTACATGCTTCGGCCGGTGTTTGGCCTATCCCGCAAGCGACCGTGGCTGTCTGTCCGAGCGCGCAAGCCTCGTCCGCGGTCTGAAAACTACACATTTCCGGTCAGCAAACAGCGTGGCCGGGAGGTAACGTGGTTCGGCCATACCATGGGCGTCACTGAGCTGGCATGGCGCTACGGGCAGCTCCATCCTGATCTGCTGATAGAACTGCTGCAGACGTGGCAGGTACTGCTTGTCGATCAGGAATGGGGCCGGAATGACAAGCTCTGGCCTATGCTCAGGGAGCAATTCGTGTGATCATCGCGGTTTATGCTCGGCCCCCAGTTTCGGGGCCGAGCTGTTTTTACTTTTTGATGGGACGACAAAGCTAAAGGTAGAACCGTGGTTCAGGCGCGATTCGAATTCGACCTCAATGCCTATTTTGTTCGCCAGCTTTTTGGTTACATACAAGCCCAGGCCCGTGCCGCTGGTTTCGCGGGTGCGGTAGTCCTCAGAACGATAAAATTTTTCAAAGATGTGCCGTTGATCGCTCTTGCTGATGCCAATACCGGTGTCTTTGACTGCAAAGTAGACGCCGCTTTTGGTTTTGTGGCCAATGAGCGTGATCGAACCGGTTTTGGTGTATTTTAGCGCATTGGTCATGAGGTTTTGCAGCATTTCCTCCAGATACAGCCGGCTGGTGGTGAGATGAGGCAGATGCGGCTGGACGTCGAGGTTGAGCTTCAGGCGCTTGTTGTGCGCTTGGTCAGCGTAGGTGTTGTAGATGTCTGAGAGCAGTTGCGTTGGGTCGATGTCTTCTGGTGCGCTGTTCAGACCTCGTTCGGCTCTGGAGAGTGTGCTGAGGTCGTTGATCATCTTGGCCAGGTACATAATCTGTTCGTGGGCGTCGTCGAGTGCGTGGTTCAGTACTTCCTTGGTAGCGCCGCGGTCTTGCAGGATGCGCACATTGCTGATGTTGCCTTCGACGATCGCTACGGGTGTACGCAGCTCATGGCTGACCACCGAAATGAATTCGTCACGCTCTTCTTCGAGCGACTTTTCCTTGGTGATGTCGCGCAGGATGAAGATGAAGCCTTTCTCGCCTTCGCTCTGATAGCTCAACTGGATGGGCGAGAAGTTGATGTAGAGGTTCATGTGTTCGCCATCGTTAAACTTGTGCAGCAGATCGGTCCGCGAAAAGACGACGCGTTTGGCTCTGGCAAGATCAAGTGCATGAACGCGCTGGCCACTTTCGTCGTAGAGTTTGAGCACGCGGTCGATCTTCTTGTTTGTCAGGCTGACGTTGGTGTCGAGCAGGTTCAGCGTGGCGGCGTTAAATAGCTTGATAGCGCCCTCTTCGTCAGTTGCGATTACGGCGTCACCCATGCTGTTGACCAGCGCCAGGAGCCGTTCGCGCTGAAAGTTTTCGTCCTCGCGGCTTCTGGCCAATGCCGAACGCTCTTGGTCGGTGATGGCGCGGATACGTGACATGGTCAGGCCAACGCCAATGATAAAGAGGCAGTACCAAAACACCTGCACCACTTGGGGCGGGTTCCAATTGACCAGCGTCAGGCTGATTACCCCCGTCAGAATTAACGCGGCGGTACTGCACACAAAACCAATAGTGCCGAAATACGTATCAACCGCCAGCATCAGCGCGATCCAACAGATAATCGCTGGCGACTGAAAACCCACCACGGTCAAAATAAACACAATGCTCAGCAGGTGATACGCTACCGACATGAACAAATAGGTGCCGGTGGTTGGCCGGGTCTTGGTCAGATAGTACTGCATGAGGGCCAGAACAATCCAAGCGATAGAAGTGCCGGCATACCACCCGTCGCCCGCATAAAAGGTATTGTCCAACACACCTTGCCTGGCAAGCAGCCCGATGGGTATAACAACCAGCGGCAGCAACGTGGCGGTTAGCCGCAGTATGCCCATGACGTCATGATAATAGCTATTTTCCGCTGAGCGATGGCGTTTCATGTTGCCTTTTATTATGGCATAGACGCCTGCCGGGCGCTAATGGTTACTGAGAGCGTGGGCAGCGCTGGGCTGCCCACTTGCTCACGAGACTATCCGCTTGCGAGTTCGTTTCTCGTATCTTTCGGGAATGACCTGACCCAACCGTATCATGGCCCTTCGCCAGGCGTCGGTATGGCCTTGGCGAGTCTCGATGTGTGCCAGTTCATGCATGCGTAGCGCCTCGTTGCCTAGCCCTTCCGGAAATTGAAAGCAGACCCAGCCCTCGTATGGCTCTGCAATGTGAGCGTGTGCGGCATGTCTCTCCTTCGGATCAATACGGCCAATGCCGGTCTCGATACAACCACCAACAAATACTCCTTTTACGCCTGGCATGTCTGCCGGGACAGGCTTCTGACCAACTTCTTCGTACCGGTACCTTTGCCCGAGCACGACGATCCAGCCGCGATTGTCGACGAATCTTGGCATTGTCACTCCCATTGGTCGGCTTGTGAGCGAAGTTTATTTTGACAGGTCGATCAAGTGAACGCAAGGGGGCGGTGAGTTGCCTGCCCGAAAGCTCTTTTATGTTAGCCAATCCTGAAGGCTGAATATGTTTTCAGCGCTCGGGGTTGGCGGTGCCGGTAGAGTACCGGCACCGAGGCTAGATGTGGACGAGTCCCTGCTCGCGGCCGAGCCGAAGGGCCTCGTCCATGTGCGGGTCAGGTTCCAGTACCACGCGATGACCCAGGCTGTGGCAGCAGTATGTCTGCGCTGCCGCCGCGCCGAAGCGCATGACCAGGTCCACACCGAGCCGTTCGACGTGGTGATCCCGGCAGACGTAGAGATCTACGTAGCTGCCGGGATGACCGAATGGCTCGTCCGTGGGCTGCCTGGCGGGCGGCGTCCGCTCGTCAATCGCCCAGAAGGGGACGCGGTCTATGCGTCCCACAAACTTGCAGTTCCCGCAGTTGTGCGGGAATACCGGGTTGGGGTACACGTTGTCTTCTCCGTTCACGAGAACAGGTAAAGAACGTTAAGTATATTACCATATCTATAGAGGTAAGTCAAGGGTTGCTCTCTGTGATCAGATTGTAGACAAGAGGTCATCTTTAGCAGTAACTGGCGCCTCCAGCCTGGAAAAAGAGCCATTCATTACCGTCGCGCTGGCTGGTCAGTTGGATGCCGGGCTTACGACCGTCCATGACTGGTAGGAATTGAATGTCTATCTTGTCGCCGGCATGTGACTCGGGCAGTTCGGTTTTGTCGATGGTTAGAACCGGATGACCCTGGACGAGATCAACGTGGAAGAAGGTGTTATAGGTCTTGGCATTGTTCTGAGCATCGTATTCGGTTTCGACCCAAGAATCCGATCCATCACCGACAAAATCGATATGATTGCCCGCACCTTGGCACTCGTAGCTCCACTGACCGATCAGTGCAGCCTTGGGCTTGCTGACGACAAACGACGCATGAGCTATGTCGCCCTGGAGGGTGAGGTATTTGGCGGCGGCATCTGTGGTTTGGCTGAGCTCGGAGGTGACTGCTTTTGTATCCTTGGCGACAGCGTCGGCGTAATCACCCAATTCGGCCTTCTCGAGGGCTATGGGGGTGAGGCATTTTTGCGTCAGCTCAGCATATTCATCTGCCAGGTTTTCGGGCACGGCCGTTTTCTCGTTGCTGCTGTGCTGGTGATAGATAGTTGAACCGCAGTTCAGTATATCTTTGACCTTACCGGCGTGGGGTGCTAGGGTCTTTGTGGCTGGAAAAAGGTCAAAAATGGCAAGCCCGATATCATCAATCGCACCGTACAAAGATGCAGTGGCATTGACAGTAAAACTGTTCGGAACAATACTATCATCAATGGTGAATGTGGCTGTGTCGAGGCCTGAAGCAATCGTCGAATTGCCTTTCAAAACGGTACGACCCAGATCCCAATTACGCAATGCCGTCGTAAATTCGGATTGATTAAAGCGCTCAGCGGTGACGCCATGGTCGGTATCGGCAGTAATGATAAGCGGGATGGACCATCCATTGGCAACCAATAATTTGGTGTTGCCGTGATCTTTCACGACGCAGGCGTTGAGTTTATTGCCGGGCCGAAGGCCGGTGAAGTCGATACTGTAGTCTGGGGCTGGAGCGGTATCGCACGAAGCGATCTTTTCACTATTGAAGGTACCGGTCAGGTTGTCGGCGAATTGTTTGACATATGCCTTCACGACATCGCCGATCAGGCCAAATGGCGAGGAGTTGCCATCTAGATTAAGGGCAACCTTGCGGCCGAGGTCGACAGTGACAGTGCCGGCTTTCGTTTCTCCAAGGCGATAATCACTAAAGTGGGGCGCCGTAGCGACCAACGTGTCACCATGTTCGATACGCGTATCCAGCGGAATCCAGGCATGCCACGCAGTATTGTAGACCTCAATGCTGACATTACAAATGCTGCGTTTGCGGTGCGGATTGTGATCACTGCAGTTGACGTCAGTAGCTACACCAGATGGCGCCTTGAATAATACCTCGGCCTTATGCTGGGCAATGGCGTGATCCGGTGTAATAGTGGCAACCTCACCAACCACATCCAGCAGGGCATCTGCGGGCGCTTTTTCGTGCAGCTGGCCTTTGCTAAAAATTACTTGGGTAGTCTTGCTGAGGCTGCCAGCCTCCACCCGTACACCCACAGTGTGGCTGGCATTCCAGCCTTCGCCGCCTTTGGGGGTAAGACTGGCGGAGCTCTGTCTGCTCAGAAGCCACCAGCCGCCAAATCCGATCAGCCCGATGCTGATAAGTACGGCTATACTAATCCGCCTGTTGACTCTGTATTTTTTTGTCACATCACTCCCCTTTTTTACATACCGGCAGAACGCCGGAAGCGGCGTAGCCCTATACATAGCTTGCTGACAGTCATTGTAGCCGAGATTGTACCTATGGCAAAGTATACGAGCAGATAAGTTCCTTAAAAGGTAAAGAGAGTATGCCGGACTACGCATGATGTTAGAGGTGGGCGGGCGCCATGTTGCAGCGCCCGCCCTCCCCTACTCAGTTCTGGGTGAAGTCGTCCATCGTACGGGCGACGCCCAGCAGCTGCCGGTGCAGCGCGTCACGGTAGGCCTGGAAGGCCACCACGACGTGTGTTCCCGGTGGCAAGGTGACGGTGTACTCGACCATCGTCGCGTTCGGCTCGAGAGCCAGCAGCTTGGTGGTCGTCCCAGCGGTGATGGTCACCACGTAGTAGCGCGTGGTGCCGGCCGGCAGGCTGAGCGCGAACTGCACCGTCTTGTTGCCGGCCGTGCTGTTCCCGTCACACTGGCAGGTCTTGTGCTCGGTGAGGGTCGGCCACGGCGGGCAGATGACCTCGAACGAGCCTGCGACCTTTACCACCGGCGTGGCGCACTTGCCCAGCCAGAGGTAGCAGTACGACGTGGTGATGTGCACGCCGTCATGCAGCCGGGTTGTCTTGCTGGCCGTGTGACCCGCCAGGACGTCCAGGGGGATGACCTGGCGGGTCGTGTCCACAGTGAAGAACCAGCGGATACTCAGCGCACCGGACGGGTTGGCCGCTGTGAACGTGACCGGCGCGTTGCCGTCACAGTCCGAACCGCAGGCTGCGGTGATGGTCGGCCGTCCCGGTCCCGAGTTGTACGACGCCCGGGCGCTCACCCATGCCCGCGGGCTGCGGGAGGGTGACACCAGGCGCTGCACGTGCGGGCCAGCGCTGGTGAGACCGAACGCCAGACGGGGCAGCAGGCTGCTGACCGTCAGGGTCACCGTTGCCGGCTGCTTGCGCTGGAAGGTCACGACCGCGTTGCCGTTGCTCAGCCTCAGCTTCCTCGAGAAGGCTTTCGGCACCGTATCGGTGGTCATGATCGCTTCCGCGGCCGACAGCCAGCTGGCCTTG
>Ga0137366_10003848_pt1 | contig 11693 bp, 9 predicted proteins | sample SagtaG_8_FD_104938 | JGI IMG/M metagenome (GOLD analysis project Ga0137366, IMG submission 104938) | Vadose zone soil microbial communities from Sagehorn Ranch, Mendocino, California, USA - Sage1_L_60_16 metaG | ecosystem: Environmental > Terrestrial > Soil > Vadose zone | place: USA: California... | reverse complement strand
CTCATTCAACAATCCATCAATATGAAGTGATGTTGTTATCCGTACTGCATCAATTTCTTTTCTTATTGAGGCAGGTTTAAAAATTTCTGCATCCTGCGCAAATGTTTTAAATGAAATAAGCAGTAGCAGTAATGGCAATCTTTTAAACATGTGTTCAATATACAACAAGTAGTGAATGAGTATGCATTACTGATATAAAAAACGGCCGGTATAAATTTTTGTTACCAAACTCTAGGGATAGCTGGTGCTTAGTATTTCTAAGTCACACAAGAAGCTTATCACAAAACCTCTCGCATCATTCTTGCGCTAACAGGGAGCACTTTATTCAAATATTTTACTCCATTTTGTGGCAGCTGGAAGTTGTTTCCTAATTGCATTTCTGTTTATTTTATCATTAAATAATTTTTCACACTTTACTTCATGGTATAAATTAATTTTTATGAAATTACTTTCGAGAGTATAGTAATAATAAAATTCTGTATTAGATTTTTCTTTCCCTGGAATTTTTGATTTGTGTTTTAACTCAATTGATTTTATTGCTGCATAATAACCTGCAAAATAAAATGGACCAGTTTTTTGTCCGCAGTAAATAAAAAGGTACTTTCCTTTTAGAATATTTAGAGAAAAATCATTTCTGGTTTTGCTGTCTTTTTCAATCGCATGAAAAAAATGATAATCCCTGTTTATCAAATGCGACAAATCTTCTCTACGCACATAACCTACAACTACGTCTATTTCTTCAGGAGGTAAAGTCTCGTTATCAGGTAAAAGATATTTGTCATAGTTGATTTTGCTTTGTGAAGATTTGTCGTAAATAAATATGGATGGCTCTTGAACAATACTATGAACATTATATTTTATTCGATAAAGCTGACTGAATTTGTTTTGTTGAATAGCAAGACAATCAGAAATAAATTTTTTCAAATGGTTTGTATCTGAATTTGGCTTTAATAAAAATGCACCGACACTTGGAAGTATCTCGTGATAATTTTCAAATGTGGCTTTTGGATTTTCATTATCTCCCGGATAAATTATGTAAGAACCGACAGTTCGTCTTATGGCGTCGTTGTAAGTATGCATTTTATATAAATCTTCTCGCTTGTATTCATCCTTGTTTTGAAACTTTTGTTTCAGAATTGTTTCGTCCTCTTCATCTCCAAATATTTCTTTTAATTTATCAACACGATACTTAGCATCAAAATGCAGATATGCAATTTGTCCCTTCTCTGAAGCAATTTCCTCAAGTTTATGTTGAGGTTTATTAGTATTCTCTTCGATTAATTTTTCTGGAATTATTACTAAAGAATAATCAGGTCTGAATTTTCTCGAGTAAGAACCTTGTTCTGTTACACCGGATTTTCTAAATTCTTTATTGAAATATAAAAGCAATCTAAGTTTGCCAAATTTTTCTTCGCCAAAAATGAATTGTAATAAAGATGATTCACCTTCCTGTAAAATTATTTCAAGCCCCTTTTCACTGAACTTAATGGCGCTGTTCGCATTTTGCGAGCTAACTAATTTACAATTTTCAAAGGACAGAATAATATTGTACAACTTAAAGTAGACCCAGTATTCATAAAGTTTAGCTACATTTCGTGTATCCCCTGAAAAACTATCTGCTCTTCCTTCCCATTTAATTTGAAGAGCCATTTGCACAAGAAGCCAACTGTGAAGTATTTCTCGGTAACCAAATTTTTTTTGAAGTGTTTGGTTGTCAAACGGGATTCGATTTAAATTACTAATCTCTTTAAAGAACCCTGAAGACAGCAATCCATTTAGTTCTATCAGCATGTCTTCGACCTCTGATCTTATCACAATATTTTTCTTCGGTTCGAAGAATTCAAAAAGAATATCCTCACATAGCTGCCGAAAATAATTGAATGTGAATTTAACAAACTGATTTGGTGGCGTATCGAATGTTATAAACTTCCGGCTCGAAAGAATTTCATTTGGTATGTTGGTTTCTTTTTTCCAATCTCTCCCATATTTAAAAGGATCATGAAAAAAATTTGATGAATGAGCGATGAATGCTGGTTCCCAATGATTTTCTTTTCCCAGTTTCTGATGAGGTGATTTCCTTATCGCTTCAAAATATGCTTCAAGTTCAGAGTTGCCGATAAGATGTTTTAGAAAAATAAATTGCTCAAGTAAAGTCTTCTTATATTTTTCTTTATCGACTTCATAGTTTAATGAAGTCGGTGCTGTCCAGCTTTGCAAAAGCTGGCTGCACTCTTCAGCGATTTCTTTGGTCATCAATTTGAAATCATCATCATATCCTATTTTAGTAGGGACAATTTCAAATTTAATAAGATGGCCTTGGATTTCTATTGATGAGGTACCTAAAAAGCCCTGAACGGACAATTCATAAATTCCTTTGTCAATGATTCTCCAACTACAGTTCTTAGCGTCGTCAAATTTGGGCGCATATATTTTTTGATCGCTATTTATTTTAAAAATATACCTGTAATTTTCCTTAATTCTGAATTGGGTGTAACTCTCAGCCATAATTTCAAATGGTTGATCGTTGTCGGTATTAGGAATTCCTTTTAAAGAACTTTTCAAATCAATGTCCTCCCATTCTCCATTTACGACTTCATTATAATAAATCTCTAATTTATCAGTTGAAGAAAAATAAAATTGTAATGCCTTGTAATCTGTCATATTAAATAAAACTTACAAACTGATCTCTGCGCAAATTTCTCAACATTTTTAAAAGCTTGGTTCGGGATAAATTATTGTGGTCACTTGTTTCTTTCCCATCTCTGTCAAATCCCCTTACACTCTCGATTTCTTTAATAAATTTCAATGTTGAGTTATAAGTTTCCCCGCTGCTAAGCTTTATAAGTCCAACTAAAATTGATTCAAGTTTTCCTTTACTTCCGTTGAGCTTAGGCAAAATTTTCTGAACGACCTGTTCATCTGAGACCTCCTCTGTATTAAAATCAGCAATTGCATTTACGACCTTTGCATACTGTACAGATTCTTTCATTGTCCTGAATCCGAATTCATAATCATACTCCGAAAGCAACCTAAAAAAATTCAAAATGTTTTCTTGAAGTTTGTTAATCTCTTCTGGAAAAGGCAACTCTGCATTTATATCTCTCGCATTCAATGACGTGTTTAAAAATAATTTAGAAAAATCTTTTCCATCATTATTTGATTGGCTTTTTCGTGAATTATATGAATTAAAATTTCGCAAGTTTTCTTCTGAAGTTTTTATTTCAATTACATTGGCTCTATCCAATACTTTAGGGCTAAACATGTAGGTAGTTTCGTCCACGTTAACGGTACCGATTACAAATAAATTATCGGGCAGCTTTATCTTTTCAGGAATATTTGTTGTTTGTGTTTCATTGCCATTACTGTGCAAATGAATTTTTTCCTTTGACTCAAAACCGCTAAGAAAATCTGCAAAATATCTTTCCACATGCGACAAATTCATTTCATCAAGAATGAGGAAGAAAGGTTCCAGGTTCTTATTTTCATTCGCTTCAATAATTAAATCCAGTATAACAGTTGAATTATATTTTTCAATCAGAGGGTTATAAAAGCCAAGCACACTTCTGTTATCAGTCCAGTCAGCTCCCACAGGCACAACTTTATAATTTTTTTCCAAACCTATCCAGCGGGCAAATTCAAGTGCTAATTTAGTCTTACCAGTTCCTGAATTACCAGTTAGAATTACAAATGGTTTTGCAGCTAAAGAACAAATGAATCTTTTGATAATTCTATCTTCATAAATAAGATTGTTATTTGTGAGATGAGTTTTAAAATCATTTATCATATTTCTTTCAGGTTTATTTTTTCCTCGCGCTGAAGACGACCTTGAAGGTTCATTTGTGAAATTTTTTAAACATTCTTCAAGAATAGAATTATATTCTGTATCGCCTGATAGTTCTTTTAATTGATTTATGTTTTTTATTCGATTGACTGAACTGCCTAACCCAATTCTGTTGCCATTTAAATAGGTAATTTCAGCATTCCCGAAACTTTTCCATTCCCAATTTTCTGGAGTTGCCAATTCTTTTAATATGGTAACTCTTATAAACTTCCCCCATTTTCCAGAGACACTATATTCATATCCTGAATCCGAGAAAGTTGTTTTATCTCCGCTAACTTTTACCGGGATTTCTTTAGCGTCAAGTTTTGAAAACAAAACATATTTACTATGAGTATTTACAACAAATACGAAGTCGCCCAAATTCAAGTTTTTAAAAAATGTATCATTCCAATAAAAATATTTTTTGTCTGGACTAAAAAGTTGATCAGAATTGATGTTCGCTGATTTTTTAATTTCATAAACCATTACTTGTTCTTTCATAGCTCATTATATTTTTTCGCTGAACCTTTCGATTTTTCAACAGAATATTTTTCAGCATTGATTTTTATTTTTTGCAAAACAATTTCTTTCACATTAAGTCCATATTTTTCTGCAAGCAGAAAAGCGAATGCAAAAACATCCGCTAACTCTTCTTTTATTTTTTGAGTGTCTGCTTCTTCAGGTTGCTTCCAAAGAAATAATTCAAGCAGTTCTCCTGCCTCAACATTTATTGCTAATGCTAAGTCTTTAGTATTATGAAATTGTTCCCAATCCCTTTCATTGCGGAATTCAATTAATTTGTTTGTTATTTCTTCGATATCTGTCATTTCATTCCACTGTTGAACATTTGTTTCGCCATTTCATATTCCTCGGCATAAGGCAGATTTAATTTGTCAAGCATTTCAGGTATCGCCTTACTCCAACTGACATAGTAGTATGCAAGCAAATGATACCCGGAAAAATCTTTGTTAGGAATATTTGAGAGTTTATAACTATTGCCCTTTGCAGGATTTATTCCTTGTGTTCCCAACATTGCAATTTCAAGTGCAATTCCTTTGACTTTGTCAGCGGATAAATTTTTGAAATATTGCATTGCATCAACCATGAACATTACCACTGCCATGTTGATTCCGATTTCTTTTTGTGATTTTAAAAAAGTATCGGTCTGTTCTTTTTTAAATTCTTTATCAGATTCAAGAGCGTACGGATCTTCTTCAATAGAGGTGAGCAAACCGTCAATGTTTGTTCTCTTATTTCGAAATTCGTTTTCGTCAATCAGTTCAAAATATTTGTCGAGTTTTAAATCGTTTGCCCAGTGTTGAACTAATTCATATTCTTCCCCTGCCTGTCTGTCTTTACGATATTCTTTGAATTCATCAAAGAGACGAACCGCGTCTTTAATTTCTATTTGAGACGCTTCGAATTTTGAAATGAGGTCATAACCAAATACATCTTTAAAATATAGTGCGCTTACCAAATTCAAAATTTTCGAAACTGATAAAATTTCTCTTGGTGAGAGGTTTATTGCTTTTTTGTGTGTCACTGCATCTTTACCTTCCATTAAAAGCGAGTAAAGAGAAATGAATTGATAAGGTCTTAGTTCCTGATAATTTTCGTAAAGGAAGTCTTCAATGAATAAATCAATTGGAGTATTGAAAATCTGTCTGTTTATTCCTTCATACAAGGCAGTCATATAACTTGCGATTGAATCCTCAGGATATCCGTCTTTGTTTAGTTTGTAAATTGTCTTTGCATTGTCTGTTATGAAAACCTTTTTCTTATCACCAGTAGAAACGAACAGTTTATTCGATTCTTCTTTTCTTGCCTGGTGAGCAAAATCAAGGTGCACGAGTTCATGGACCATCAAATGTTCAACTGCCAGATATTTCTCTTTGTATTTTATTAAATGGTAGTCACGATTGTAATTTTCCGCAAACTCAATTTTGGCGGCTGTCGGGATTGAATTGTCAACTTCAACTTTAATTGATTTATCGGTTTGAATTTCTAAGTACGATTTGTATTCAGTGAAGACCATTTTTCCTGCGTCTGTCTTTATAAATTCCTCAGCCGTTTTTATTGTAAGTGCTAATGCGTGATTAAAAAGATTTGAATCATTCTTTCCACACTTCTTCATAGCACTAACAGACCACTCAAATGCAATAAGCGTATTCCCTAAATGTTCGTTTGCTAAAGCAAGTCCGTAAAGCGTGTTCGGATAATTGGGATTTATCTCGTATGCGGTCTCAAGATATTTTATACCATCTTCCCATTTTCCTAATTGAAGAAGATTTGTTCCCAAATTATTTATGGCAATGTGATCCTTTGGGTTTTGTGCTATCGCTTCATTGAAATATTTGATAGCTGTGTCGATGTCGTCTTTGTGTCTTGCAAAGATGTTACCCATCATTATTAAAGCGTATCCATTTTTTGGGTCCCATTTTAAAGCATCGATGAGACAGTTTACTGCCTCATCTTGGTCTCCCTGATCCGAAAGTATTTGACCTAATACCCGATGATATTCAGAAACGGTTGGGTTTTGCTTGATAAGTTTTTGAAGGATTGGTTTCGCTTCTGAGTATTTACCTTTTTCGCACAGCGTGGTTGCCTTATTATAATCGTCTTGCTGAGAAATAATGGAGGGTGTGTCTATATTTATTATTGCCAAATCACCTTCGATAACAACATTAGGTTTATAAGGCCCATAAGTGTAATATTTTATTAATTCTTCTTTCAAAACTTCTACATTTCCTTTTGCATTTGGAAATAAGCCAAATAAAAAATCTTCAATCTTGTGGATAATCTGCATTATATTTTATTTCTTTTTTTGGAGGGCAAATTTAAGTAAATGAAATAAAAGTTATAAAGCTAATGTTGCAAAATGAACAGAATGTACAAGAGTGCGACGCAAGAGGCGATGCTACAAAGCGTTGCAGCCCGGTACAAAAAAATCACTTACTTTAAATACGGACTTTTAAATCCCAACTTTTTTAAACCATTTTGCACATCGGGGATATTCATAAATAATTTCCAGATCAAACCGCTGCGATAATTTTCTATCATCACAACAATTGGTCCCTGGTCTATGGCAAGATGTGTTTTTGGCATACCAGTTGTGCGTTTCACTAAATCCGTCAACAAAACCATATTCGCCCCAGATCTTATCGCCAAGATCGTAATAAAAATGTTTTAGTGCCTGCATACTATATTCAGGAGTATATGGCATTGAGGAGAGTGCCGCTGTTGGTGAAATAACGCCAACATCTTCCTGCGGGCAATGAGCCACATAACCTTTATAACTGTCACTTGCAGTAAGCCCCCAGCAATTTTCTTCGTAGCCTTTAAAGTGCTTTGGATTATCGATGCAATAAGCACGATTGATAAGTGTGTGATTTTTGTTTTGCTCCCAATAATCCGTGTGCCAGTCTTTTAAATTATGCGGATCAACACCCTGAAAAGTATAATGCGCAAAAAACAATGGACCGCTATATTCAAAACCCAATGGAAGTTTTATGCCGTAATAAGTTTTATCGTTGATATACGACGTGCTGTTTACAAAACTGTTGAAATAAACTTCAGGCGCAATGGGATGTGTGGGCGATGATGCAGACATAATAAAAGTGATGAGACATTCATTCCATCCGCGGATGGGAAAGTTCATATCAAAACTATTCCCCGGGCTCCAGTGCCAGTATAACAAAACGTTTCCTCCGTTTGTATGCCAGTTCCAGTTTGCAACATTCCAGAGTTGAGTTACACGATTTCTAAAATATTTTTCCAAAGGAGTATTGCCTTTAAAATATTCTCTTGCACATAAAAAGCCCATGAGCAGATAACTTGTTTCAACGATATCTGCACCATCATCTAATTTTCCGAAAGGAATTGTTTTGCCCGTTGCACCGTTCATAAAGTGCGGAAAGATGCCATGATAACTGTCTGCCTTATTTAAAAAGTCAACCATTTTTACCAAACGTTTGAGTGCAGTATCCCTGCCAATCCAGCCTCGCTGCACTGCAACAATAGTTGATAAAATTCCGAAACCTGTGCCGCCGATGGCGCATGCTTCAGGTCCATAAGTATTCTTGCTGAAGTTAGGTTCATCATACGCTTCGTTGATATAATCCCAATAATAATCGCCACGAACTGTATTATCTCTTTCGCGTGCAAGACCGCTTACCGGATGTGCATAATGCCAAAAGAATCGAAAAGTTTGTCGTTGCACAATATCGAGCAATTCAGAATCAGAAATATTTTTGATGATGCCAACGGGTGCGATGGAATCTTTATTGAGAGTAGATGTTTTTTTATTTTCTTTTTGAGCAATTGCTGCTGTTGCTGTCACTAATAAGAAAATTGAGAAGATATATTTCATGTAAATTCTTTTGCCACAGAGAGCACAGAAACACTGAAAGCCTGTTATTTCAATACTCATAGAATAAACTATTTTTTCTGTGATTCAGTGCCTCAGTGGCGGTGGAAGAATTTTTTGCACTGAGAACGCAGAAACACTGATGTTTTTTTTTGCCCCGGAGAACACAGAAACACTGAAAGCCTGTTATTTCAATACTCATATAAAGAAACTATTTTTTCTGTGATTCAGTGCCTCAGTGGCAATTACTTTATCAGTGGGCTTTCAACCCCAATTTCAAAATATGTTTTATATAATTATTTTGCCACAGAGAACACGGAAACACAGAATTTGTATTTGCTAATAAATAACTCTTTTAATTTCCAGTTTAAGTCTTGCAAAATTTAATATCAACCCAATTTTACAACCTGAACATTTTAAATAATTAATTGACCGTGCGTAATCTTCTTCAGCAATTCCACCTTCCTTGGCTTTTACTTCTAAAATTACATTTTCAAAAACAATGAAGTCGGCGTAGAATTTATGTTTTAAAATAATATCCTTGTACTTAATCTGAAACTCTTTTTCTCTTTCAAAGAAAATTTGATTTGTTATGAATTCATATTCAAAAGCATCTTTATAAACTATTTCTAAAAATCCCGGACCTAAAATTTTATGAATCTCTATGCCAATACCAATGATTCTACCAGTCTCCTGTTGTAAAGGATAATCATCTTTATTTGTTGGTTCAATGTTCATGTGTGAATATTTTTCCTCTGTGTTTTTGTGCCTTCTGTGGCAATTACTTTTTTGCCGCTGAAACATTGAATTAGTGTAATTTTCCTCTGTGTTTTTGTGTCTTCTGTGGCAACTACTTTATCCTTGTACTTTCAAATTCTAATTTCTTTAAACCATTTTTTATTTCCGGATTGCTCATAAATAATTTCCATATCAGTCCTGTGCGGTAATTTTCTATCATCACTACCATTGGCGCCTGGTTTAATCCCATATAAATTTCAGAGCACCAGTTTTGTGTAAGATCGAATGCATCGCGAAAGCCATATTCACCCCACAAAAATTTTCCATAATTATAATAATAGTTCTTTAATGCCTTCATTGATTCCATTGGTGTATAAGGAAAAGAACTGATTGCACCCGTTGGCACTATTTTTCCAAAATCCCGGTTTGCTACAGGTTCATCGGGTGTGTAAGTAAAAGGTCCGTCACAGGCTGTTAAGCCCCAGCAACTATCGCTATATCCTTTAAAATGATTTGGATTTTTAACACAGTAACGGAAATTGATGAGAGCAATATTTTTATTGTTTGTAAAATAATTTGTGTACTTATCTGTGATAAAATGAGGATCATAGCCCATCTAAGAATAATGTGTAAAGAATAATGGTCCGCCGTTTGAAACTCCTACATCGAGTTTAATACCGAAGTAAGTATCTCCGTTTGTATACATAGAGCCCTCTTTTGTGCCTCCCCATGCAGAACGATATTGTTGTCCACGGCTTTCCTGGTTTGCCCATCCTGTATAATACATGCTTGCAGGTATAGCGTGTGTTGGTGAAGCAATAGCAAGAAGATAAGCAACCATTGTTTCATTCCAGCCTATAAGATTATGATTAATTACCCACCCCTTATCCGGTGACCAATGCCAAAATAAAAATTTGCTGTCGGGAGATTGTTTATACCAATCCCATTCTACTCTTTGCCACATCTGTGTGATCTTATCACTTATCACTTTTTCTTTTTCATTATCCCTATTAAAGTAAGCTCTTGCAGCAAGAAGCCCTTGCATCAAAAATGAAGTCTCGATAAGATCGCCGCCATTATCTCTTGATCCAAAGAAAGGTTCTACTTTTTTTGTCGGTCCATCGGCAAAATGTGGCAATGCACCATGAAAAGTTTCTGCCTTTTCCAGGAAGTCAACAATTTTTGTAAAGCGCTCAACAGATTGTTCCCTCGTGATAAAATTTCTTTTTGTTCCAACAATCAATGCCATAATACCAAAGCCTGATGCACCGATGGCAATCATATTTTCCCTTCCTGGAATATCTTCTTTGGCCAAACCACTATTGCTTTCTGCTCCTTCCCAATAATAACGGAAGCAGGCTTCCTGTACCATTGATAATATTTCATCATCGGTCATTGATCGTGTTTGTGCAGATACAGGTGCGGATAAATTTGTTTCCTGGTAATTACTATTCAGAAACGAAATTTTATAACTATATGATTTGCCAGTCTCGCCAGTAAAATCTGCATAGCGGGAAATGATTGGTAATTGTATGCCTATTGGTTGATAGTTTTTCTCATCAATAGCGCGATAAATTTTTACATACTTTATGGCAGTATCAGAAATGGATTTCCACTTTATGTCTATATGTTTTACACAACCTTTTGCTTCAGTTATAATGGGCTGTTCAGTAACTTCATGAGCAGGCATTGATGATAAGAATTCAATATCATCAATATAAACAGTATGCTTTTTACCGTCATTGTTACGTTGTGAAAAAACAACCGTTGTTATATCAGGTGCATTCTTAATCTTTATTCCAAACGAATCAATTGGAATAATCACTTGCTTCCATGAATTGGTTTTTGTTATTTGAAAGAAACATTTTTTTGAGAGCACACTATCAACCGACATAAGCTGAATCTCGTGAAGGCTTTCGGAAGTTGTTCCCTGTATACTATATAAATGAAAGGAAAGATATTTTACAGTTTTAAAATGATCCTGTGCGCGAATTTCCGGTCTGTAAATAATTGCATCCCATTTCCCATTTGCCGCATTTACATATTCAAGCTGAAGAGAATTACCCGGAGTAAAAAAAATATTTTCATTCACAGGTAACTTTTGATCTTTATTTTTTATAAATGACGGCGATCGAAAAGTTGTTTTGGTGTAAAAATAATTTTCACTCATTCTGCTATTGGCAAAAAATATATAATCCTACAAGGGCTCCTGCGCTTGTACTGCGAATGAAATAACTAAAAAATATAGAAGCAATTTATTTTTCAATGCTTATGTGTTTAGTGGTATTATTGAAACTTATAACAAGCTCTAACTATTCAATTCATTTTATGTATATGCTTTTAAAACCAAGTTTCTTTAAACCATTTTGTATTTCAGGAATATTCATAAATAATTTCCATAACAATCCTGTACGGTAATTTTCTATCATCACCACGATTGGTCCTTCATCAATTGCAAGATGTGTTTTTGCATACCAGTTTTTTGTTTCACTAAAGCCATCTGCAAAACCATAACCACCCCAGATCCTATCGCCTAAATCATAATAAAAATGTTTAAGTACCTGCATACTGTATTCAGGTGTATAAGGAAATGCGCTTAAAGCAGCAGTGGGTTGTATTACGCCAAAATCTTCTTCGGGACAATGTGCTACATAACCCTTATAACTATCGCCTGCAGTAAGACCCCAGCAGTTTTCGCCATAGCCTTTGTAATGTTTTGGATTCTCGATGCACCATTGCCGGTTGATGAGGGTGTGATTGGTATTTTGT
>Ga0137366_10003842_pt1 | contig 11698 bp, 11 predicted proteins | sample SagtaG_8_FD_104938 | JGI IMG/M metagenome (GOLD analysis project Ga0137366, IMG submission 104938) | Vadose zone soil microbial communities from Sagehorn Ranch, Mendocino, California, USA - Sage1_L_60_16 metaG | ecosystem: Environmental > Terrestrial > Soil > Vadose zone | place: USA... | reverse complement strand
GTTCGAGCTGAACAGCACGCCCCTGGGCTTCAGGCTCGCGCGCAGCTCGCGCAGGACGCGGGGCAGCTCCTGCCCCGGCACGTGGAACAGCACCGCATTGGCGAACACGCCGTCGAAGCGCGCGGCCGGGAGCGCCAGCGCGAGCAGATCCTGCCGCCACACCTCGCAGCCGCTGTGCTCGCGCGCCATCGCGGCGAAGCGCTCCGATCCCTCCAGGCCGACCGCGACATGGCCAAGATCGGAAAACGCCTTCAAGTCCCGCCCGGGCCCGCAGCCCAGGTCGAGAATCGCAAACGGCGGTTCGCCCTCGATGTGTCGCAGCAGCGCTGCGATGTTCTGGCTGACGTCGTGATCGCGCGTGCCCTTCCAGAAATCCTCGGCGCCGCGGTCGTAGTGATCCAAGGTGCGGGCGGAGATATCTTCCAGATCCTGCCGCTTGAGGGTCATCGGCAAATGAACGGTCGGGTGAGAACCGTCCCTAACTATCGCCCCTGCAGTCTGTCGCGCCAATAGTACGAAACCGCCTCGTAGAGCTCTGCTTGCGCGACCTCGAGAACGCGGACGTTCACTTCCCGCGATACTTCGCCAGCACCTGCTCGAGCGGAATCGCCTTGATCTCGCCGCGGCGATAGGCGGCAAGGCGGTCCTCGGCCTCCTTGGCCCAGCTCTTGTCGATATTCGGATCGGGCTCGTCGAGACTCGCGAGAATGTCGTCCACGAGCTCGAGGCGCTCCGAAGGAGAGAGCTTGCGCGCCTGGACACTCAGGGTTTTCGCTGCGCCGGTCATGGCTTCAGTGCCCGGGCCTCGACGATTTCAAGCTGACTCGACATGCGAACCTCGCGCTATCCGAATGACACGAATCATACGCCCGCTCGTGTGCAGGAAAAAGGTGCAGGCTCTACTTCGTCCTCCTATAGAAATTCGACGCCGAGCCGCGGCCTCCGCGTCGTCCCGGCTTTAGTTGTCCTGTTCTTGTTTTCCAATAGTGCTGGATGGCCTTTTTGATACCGACCTGAATAATTTTGTCGAAGTTTTCCATGGTCATCGCCACCCAGTTTTATCGTCGTCTTGGAAAACAGGCTCGCCGTCTCGTTCGACAGACGGGACACAGACATGTCGAAGTATTCGGGCGTAATCTCCACGCCGATGCTGTTGCGGCCCCATCTCGCGGCGGCGACGCTCGTCGTGCCGGTACCCATGAACGGATCGAGCACCGTGTCTCCGACAAAGCTGAACATGCGAATGAGCCGCTCGGCGAGCTCAAGCGGGTACGGCGCCGGGTGATCGCGAGTTGAAGCGCCGGTGACGCCGATCCACACCTGCTGAAACCACTGCTGGTAGTTCTCGGTGGAGATCACGCTGAGCACTCGAGTGGCGAGCGACGGCGAGCGATAGCCGCCCGGCTTGCGCTCCATCAGGATGAATTCGATGTCGTTCTTGATGACCGCGTTCGGCTCGTACGGTTTTCCGAGAAAACCGCCGCCGTTGCCCGCCGCTTCATAAACCGCGTTGGCGATCTTGTGCCAGATGATCGGCGCGAGATTGGTGAAGCCCAGGTGACGGCAGTGCTCCTGGATCGAGGCGTGCAGCGGAACGACCGAATGCACGCCCGCGTTCTTGCGGCGCGACAGGCACACGTCCCCGACGACGCAGATCAGCCGCCCGCCCGGCACCAGCGCGTCGAAACAACCGCGCCAGACCGCATCCAGCTCCTTGAGGAAAGTCTCGTAGTCGGCCACGTAGCCGAGCTGCCCGTCCGTGCGCTTGTATTCCTTCAGCGTCCAGTACGGCGGCGAAGTCACAATTAGATGCACGCTCTCGGGTTTGAGAAACGCCATCCTGCGCGCGTCCGAGTTATAGAGCGCGTGGGTCGTGGGAATGCGGCTGACGGCTTCCTCGATCGCGGCGATGCGCTTCGCGTCTTTCGCAATCGCCGGAAGTGCTTTCTGATGGTCTCCCAGCGCTGCCAGATCGAAGGGGAGAAAAGTTGCGAGGTCTGGTCCGTGCCTGGCCAGGTCGGGGGCGTTCATGGCGACATTATAGGGTGGTCAGATCCCTATTTCATTCGCTGGCAGGCCGAGCTTCAGCGAAACTCCGCGAGCTCCGGGTCATCGATCTTCTGCGCGGGGAGCCCGGTGATCGCCGGCAGCTGCGAGAGGCGCGGCATGCCGAGCTTCACCCGTATCTTTCCGGCTTTGTCCTTCCACACCAGGGCCGGCGTCCCCGGCACGCCGAAGCGCTCCATCAGCTTGGTGTTCGCCTCGAACTGCGCGGAGGGCGCGTTCTTTGCGGGCGCGATCCCGCCGTCGTAGGTCTCCGCGCGGTAGCCGACCTCGTTCTCGCGCAAGGCCGCCGCCCGGTCGCGCGAGAGCATCACCGCCGCGGCGCGTCCCACCGAACTGTCCTTCTGATACGCCACCGGCACCCAGCGCACCTGCAGCCCGGCCTTTTCGTAGGCCTGCAGCGCCTTCCACGTGAGATGGCAGTACCAGCAGTTCGCGTCGAAGAACACATAGAGAATGCGTTTCGCGAAGCTTGGGCCTTCGACGACGGGGTCGGTTTTTCGAGGGTGGAGAAAAGCGCTGGAAGATCACGCGCAGCGGGCGTCTTCGTGTCAGTGCCAGCGGCAGCGAACGTCGCGAACAGCGCGCCGGCGCTCGCCAAGAGGAAAAAGCGCCTAACGCCGGAGCACACTTCATTTCTCTCGGATTGCGTGAATTTCCGTTATCGTCGCACAAGTTGGATTCGAAGCTCCAGCCTGGCGCGCCTTCCCCGTCGGCGCGCAACACCGAAACGACATCTGGGCTCCGGACCTGCATCTGCCCCGAAGTTGATGCCAACGGATGAGCTCGAAGTCGGTTGGAGCGCGCTCTTCGATCAGCGCCGTCACCAAATCGGCCGAATATTCCTTGGCGTTGTCTTCGCAATCCCTCGGACTACTAGTTTGCTTGCCTCACATCCGGGGAGTTGCTATCTTGACAAGGTTTGTCCAATCGGGCGGGCATAAGCCTAACCAAGAAAGCAATGGGACAACTTTACTTCAGCCGTTATCGCAGTGATTTTCGATTTACGCATTATCTTTTTCGATTCCCCGCTAAGTTTCATCCTCCCGCTATTCGATGTTTAATAGATCGCTATTCGACGCGCGGAGATTCGATCCTCGATCCTTTCTGCGGGAGTGGCACCCTTCTAGTCGAAGGTCTGGTCTTGGGGCGGAACGTCGTCGGCGTCGACGTTGACCCTGTCGCTGCTTTTATCTCGCGAGTCAAAACGAAACCTATAGCTCCTAGACGGCTCGAATCAGACTTTCAGCGCCTACGAGACGCTCTAGTCAAAGTTCGAAGACCGCCACGCGAGTACAAGAGACTTAAGCATGAGGACCTATCGCCTATCGCAATTGCTCAATTCAGCGAACGACTAGGGATCCCACCAATCCCAAATATCAGTCACTGGTTCCGAACCTACGTTGCGCTCGATTTGGCAAAACTCCGCAGCACGATACTGCATGGGCCCTTCGACTCCAGAGTGCGCGACTTCTTTCTCGGCTGCTTTGCCAGCATCATCCGTAACGCGTCAAATGCCGACCCGGTTCCTGTCTCTGGCCTTGAAGTCACGTCTCACATGAAGCGCCTAGACGAGGAAGGCAGATACATAGATCCGTTCGAGCTATTTGAGAAGCGCGTAGAACGAGAAATCAATGGAATGCGTGAATTTTGGGAAAACACCTCCAAAACGACAGCTCGAATCTGTCGCGGAGATGCCGCTGCCCTCAGAAGCACGCTTGGATTAGAAAAATTTGATGTAGTGATTACTTCGCCACCATATAACACTGCAGTCGATTACTATCGCAGGCACACGTTGGAAATGTACTGGTTAGATTTCGTCCAATCACAGGATGAAAGAATCGCTCTCGCAAGGCGGTATATCGGCAGAGACGCAGTGCGGCAAGATAATCACAGGCTTCGGGCCAAGTTCGAGAGCGGCTATATCGAGCGATTAATTCGCCATGCGAAGCGTATCAGTCCGGCAAAGGAAAGGACAGTTACACACTACTGCGCATCCATGAAGCAATCTCTCGATCAGATTGCCACAGTATTAAGACCAAAAGGTAAAGCAGTCTTCGTGGTAGGAAATTCCAAATGGAATGGCAAACGCGTACGGGCGACAAGACTCTTAGTTGAGCTTGCAAAACCGCACTTCGATGTCGTTGAATGCCTCAGTTATCCCTCTCAGAATCGCTATATGTCTTACGAGAGACACAACGGTGCGGATATAAATCGTGAGTACGTGGTGGCCTTTCAAAAACGAACCAAAGTATGACGGTTCGCCAGCTCTAATCTATCTGTCACTCAATCCCTGCAATGCTCTTTCGCTGAGAACGACGAAAGCGCGTTGCCCTCTGCGGTCCACATGGAAACGCACCTCACCGGGACTTTCCTTGTGTGCCGGCTCTAACAGTTGCTCAGCACCTAGTGGTTGAGCCCCTGGCGATGTGGGAAATGCAGCCCGCAGAATATCGTCCAGGAAGCTGAGAGGACATGCCTGCATGCCCAACTCCATGGCAAAGGAGTAGGCGTCATGTAGAAGTGCGAGCGGCTTTTGGTACATCGGTAAGTCGTTGCGTGCGTATTCACGCATTTCCACGTCTAAAGTCTCTTGAAGCTTATTGGAACGAATCAGACGCTCTAATTCTTCTATATTTGGAACTGCTCGCGACATTGCGGCTAATCGTCCGCTAGAGTCCGGTTGAATCTGATCGACCTCACCGTTGTCAGCGTTTCCGCGCAGGAGTCGTAGACGTAGCATGGTCTTGAGTAAGGGATAGCGCTTGTGACGCTTCGTTGCAGACGAGTAATCCTCTCGGCTTAGTCTGTCTTTCTCATGCCTAATGGCGGCGCGATCACGCACTTCCCTGGCAAGACTGAGGTAATCGTCAAGAACGTCGATCATAAGATGTTCGATGATCGATCCCTTCCGTAGTTGTTCCGCAGTGGTCGACCCACGCTCCAATAGCCATGTAGTGAACTTGACTAACAAAGCGCCGGCGCCGATGAGATAGGTTTTGAGATACAACCTCTCTTCCATCGGCGTGAGAAACCTGCTTTTAGGGCCGGACTCCGGTGGCACCAACTGCTCAATAAAGGCAAACGCGTGGCCAGACGCCGTTCTACGATTCGACCTGTCCAACAGGCCGAGATGGCGCGCATTTCCAACAGCGTAGACTGCACCTGGCGTACTGATAACATACTTGTTATTGCGAGCCCATCTCTCTAGCGCTGCCGCAATCCTTTCCTCGTCCCCCCTCTCTCTCGGATTACTGCAATGCGTGACAGCAGCAATAATCAGTCGCGGCTCGTCTGCCTGATAATGTGTGCGAAGGAGAATTCTAGGATGCACTGCACCTTAACTCAGTAGGACTCGCCACCGTGCATTGTTAATCTCGGGCGTACGCGGAGCCCAAAAACACGATTGGCAGTGTCGGTAGATACAAGACAGTAACCCTGCGGGAGTGCTCTGACCACTTTGTCGAAAACGCGACCTGAAGCCTTCTCTGCCGTGCCCCAGGACGCAGAGTCAGGAACCTGAGCGTTAAGCATTCCCTCAGCTGCATTGATGTCATCGCGCATGCTCATAGAATGGATCAGCAGGGCGTCGGCATTACGCTGAATCGAACTATCCAGACCGGAGGGTTGCTGAGTGGCAACAACAACGGAGAGTCCGATATTTCGTCCTTCCGTAATCAATCGGCGAAGTACAGGTCGCGACGGCAGCGAGCCGCTAGTTGGCAAGTAGTTATGTGCTTCATCTATGACTATCCAACAACGCGGTAGTTGACTCGCCGTATCACTTGCCACGCTATTGCTCTGCGCTAGCTGTGTACGCGACGCAATAAGCCTCCAACTAGCATCTGCTCGCGCCCTCGCACGCATGACTTCACGCACAATTACTGCCACGACAAGAGCGCGCAACCGATCATCAAGATCCCGGAGCTGACACACTGTAATTACGCCTGGCATCAATAGTTTTTCGACTCCAGGCGAAGGCCTCCTCAAGAATTCCAGTCGTTCTAGAGCTAGCAAACGTCTTCGAAGTGCTTCTCGCGTCGAATCTTCAAAATGTTGCGCTTCAGGGTCATGATCCAATCCTCGAAGAAGGTCATCGATTCCAGAACGGGCCGGCGTATTGTCACTGTTTGACTGATCTGCCTGCCAACGCTGTCTAGCAGCATTCAACACAATGGCCAGAAGATGGCCCAGCGGATCTGCGAACGGGTCGACATCAAAGAATGCGCACCAATCTTCGAGAGTCAACCACGCTGGGTCTACGGTCAACCTCATTGACTCCGAGGCTATCATCGGTCTTGTATGTTCAGGTGCCACATACCGAACTCTCGCGACGTTAGAAGGCAGTTGCCAGAGATCAGCTGGAGCCTTATTGGCTCCGGCAGGAGCTGGAACATGGAAGGTTCCATATATGTTGAGCGTATCTAGTAGCAATACAGCTTGGTCCGGATGGCCAAGCTTCAACCAACTCTCGGCCACCAACCCTTCGCATAAGACACCGAGCGTGTAACTCTTACCACTACGTCTCTTGCCAACAACATAAATTGCATGCGCACCGTGGCAGTCGAGCCAAACATTGCGACGCATTTGCTCGAATTCAGCAAGCTTGCCGAGATATATCGCGGACGGCTCAGCTTCCGCCGCTGTCCGTCCAATCACAATATTCTCTGAATCGTACGAGTCAGCCTTTAGGGCATCGCCAAAGCCAAGCCCAAAAGGTAATCGGAAAGAGGTCCGAGGAACAGCGTCAAGTTTCATCGTGGTAATTAGCTAATGAGGTCGCTTGCAACACAACCGCGTCCCATGAGATGAGCTCGCCCTGCTGTTTGGGTCATCGCGATAGTTATCTCCCTCGGCGTCATGTCGCGCGACAGCCGGCTTTTCATTGACTGAAGCGCTTCAACCGTGAAGGGAAAGAACTGTGGGTCTAGCTTTTCCTTGGTAGATTTCCTTGCTTCCGACACTAGTTTCTCCAGGTTCGCCCTCTTATCGCGTATATATCCAATAACTTGTCGAATGAAACCGTCTACATCGGGGTCTGGAATGTGGGGAACTTCGATAGTTGCCTGCGATCCGAGACGCGAAACTACTGGGCCATTCCTACCAAAAATATCCGGCATATCATCAAAAAGTGCCGCTGAGCATCCAAGCAGAACTGCGACGTCTCGCTGGTTCGGGTCCATCAGGCGCGTGAAACCCGTAGCGAAGGTCGCGATCGAATCCTGACCTACCGCCTTCATCCGCTCCATCTCGTCGAGGCATAAAACTAGAGTCTTGCCGTCCACCTTCCTCATGACCTTGCCAATCAACACCACCATCTCTGCAAGGCGCGCCGGCTCTGCAGACGCCAAGTCCTGTGTTTGTCCCAAATCGCTCAATTCTCCTCGACTAAGTGGAACTCCACTCAACCATGCCCATAGACGCAGTCGTTCGAAATTCGGGTTCATCAATTGTGCAACGGCTTTTGACAAGGGCTCGTCACCCAAGAACTCGCGCAAGCGACGCAAATATTCTTCTCGGCGAGCAACAGGTACTTTCTCGATGGCTCGTTCGAGCAGACCTACAACAGTCTCCTCTCCAAGGACGGGCATTATTCCATCGCGGTAAAGATCATTGAACACCGATCTCTTGGATAGGTCGGGACATTCAACGCGGACTGCTTGAACCGAAGTCAGCTTGCCCAACTCATTTAGGGTCCGATACAGAGTGTGTGTCTTTCCACCTCCATACGGTCCCCACAAAAGCCGCTTGGGAGCCAATTGAGTAACCAAATCGATTTGCAGACCTTCCACGATCGCGATGACGTTAATATCACGGCGCGCAAAGCATTCCGAGTCAACAGCAGGGTCAAGTATGAAATTGGGACGAGCCAGACCAAATGCCTGTTCAAGTGATTTTTCGTTGGGTATGGTCATGTTGTCTCCTCATTCGCCGCCGGAACGGCCGAATATGTCAAAAAAATACCTGCGGAGTTGAGAGAGAATATAGCTGTCATTCCTAATTTCTATTCCAAGTTCTATCCACTTTGGTCGAGTCAAATTCTCTGATCCTACAATCGCTAACGAAAGGCCGCCGGACGGACCAGGCTCTCTCATATAGAGTTTTGAGTGGAGCTTCGGTTTCTCTATTACCTGTGCGCCCATAGATCTCAGTACATCGAGAGTCTTTTTTACTTCCGGCATTCTTGGTGTTTGAACTAGGACCAACAATTCAGGAGGTCTAGCCAGAGTTTTCTCGGCCTTATCTAACGCCACTGCAAGTCGCCCCAAATCCTCCTTCACTAGATTGATCCACGGCGAACAGATATATAGCCGCTGGAACCCAGGCTCGGTCAAAAGGCCCTTGATGAACCGGGCTGTCATGCCCTCCCGAACTAGGTCATATCGCCTTAGCGACGGCTCTAAGCTCCGTAACTCATCAAACACGTTGTCGCTGCTTGTGCCGAGTGCACCGGAAACAAATAGAAGCGTTCTGTACGCGCGAGAATTGAGCGATAAATTGGGTGGCGTAGTAGTAAAGAAACCGGCGACCCGTAACTCCTCGAAAACGCTGTCCGCCTGCCGACATCCGCTTGTTTGTAGGAGTAGACGGAATTGTTCAGCGCTCTGTGGGGCGCCTTGTCGGGCGTAATCAAGTAATCGAAGTGTTGCGGTCGGAACACTAAGTAGTTCGCCAGGGAGTGCGTTAGGTTGCGTATTCATCAGTCTTAACCTTTGCCTTTCTTTTTCCCTGAACCAGTTTCCCAATCTAGCGCAAGTTTTACCAATGACTCCTTGAGCAGCGCTGGCCCAATCGACTTTACCTCGCCAGCGCGAATCCGCGGCTCGAGATTGCGGAGGGAAGCATCCAGCGCCTCCATTATTGCCCTTGGCTTCAAATCATTCTTCCGGCTAATCGCCCTCACCAAGTCTTCAATCGCCGGAGTTTCAAACGGATAGTATTCACCAAGATGTCTGGACTCCGGCAATCTGAAGTGCGACAACAGGTCCCGAACAAACACCATCGCTTCATCTGATCTCAATGGCGGCAATAGCATGGGGCGCTCTAAACCAATTCGATCTGCTAGGTCCGCAGGAATCCATTTCGGCAATGACTTTTCCTCTGGCGTTCCAGTATATGAGAGAACAATGGTCAGACCCGTGGGACATTTGTTGAATACGCCGACAAGTCCAGAGAGGACGGATCGCTGTGTCGATGAACTCATATCCTCTACCCTCTGCACTTCATCGACAATCCAAATGACCCGTCGAAACCCGCTTGTATCGAATTTAACGCCCGCAGCACTAGGGCCGACGCCAGTTACTCGGGGTGCCAATAGCGATATGACGTCCGCTAGGATGCCAGCGCACTTTTCCGTACTGTTAATACGGCCACCGACGCCAAGCTCGCGGTGAGATGCTGCCGGTAACGGGTTTCCCAAAAGCCACTGATACAGAAGCCCCTGGACTGGCCGATCACCGAGGGCCGCCTGTGTTAATGCACTATTTAGATCTGGATCGAGGGCGCGAGTAAATCCCGGTTTGATTACAGGGCGAGTGCTATGCTCCAAGTAGGCGTCTATGATCTTGTTAACTGGAAGCTGAGAAATTGTCGTCCTATACAAATTGACGAAATCATCAGCCTCGCGTGGTAACTCCGTGTATACGGGAAAAAGCAACCTGTGTGATTCATTACACTGATTTGCAAGATAGTAGAGCGTGTGAGTCTTGCCGGCGCCATACCAAGACCACACCATTTGAATATCAGAAGTCGGACGATTCTCCAAAGAGGCCAGCAGCGCTTCCACCTCCTCGCGAACGGAGGAACGATCTGCGAGAAAATCACAGAATTCTGGTTCCGGCACGATTCGAAATGGCCAGTCTCTTAGGCCAAGATGACTATACGTCATTCTTGTAACCTCCCTACTGCGATCTCGTTGTCACCGGCTTCTCCACGGCGGCCGCGCGGTACGCGCGCATCGACCGTGTCATCGTCTCCATTGCTTCAGCATCGGAAGCACTAGCTTGGCTAGGCGACGAGTGTCTTCCACAGTTCCAGAATACCCAAATGACAACGACACTGTGACTAGCACGGCCTGTCGAACCAGCGGCCTAGTGATGTCGAGAAATTCGCGAACCTCCCTGTCGGGCCAGATATCGCTCTCGTACCACCGCTTGGATTTGTTGAATAGATCCAAGCAGAGGTCAAAGATTAACGGTGACGAGAATGTTTGAATCGACAGGTCTCGCGCGTCGTCGTGGATAAACTGCTTTGTTCCAGCACGCTCTAGCAATTCTTCGTCGAGACCTACATCGTATTCGTCACCCTGCTTACAATAGAAATGTACCTCGTCAATAAAACCTCGGAGAATTGCGGGAGAGATAAACGAATCCCATCGAATAAAGAGCTCCTCGCGGATAAGGCCAAACAGTTCATCGTCGTCCGCCCTGAGGAGCTCCTCTAGCTTCTCCGGGGATTCGTGAAAGTCATTTCCTCCATCCCAGTGATAGTCTGCATGAACCAACGAAAATTTTTCGATGCCGGACTCAGCTTGATGTTTATGCCAGATGTAAAAGGCCCATTTGTGATTATCCATCAACCAAATGCCTGACCCGAGATCCATGTAGAACTCATCGTCCGCGTCAAGCGCATCTATTTGAGCTTCGTTCATGGATGATGACTACTAACGCACCAATTCAATCCCCCACAAACGCCCCGTGAACTCCTTCACCGTCCGCACTCAACGCTGCATCATCGCCACGCGCGTTTCGGTGCGGAGGTCATGACGCCGATTCAACCCGCCTCCTGCCCCTTCGCCTTGAACACGGCGCCGGCGGACGGCGTGGTGAGGAACTTGATCAGCGCCTTTGCCGCCGACGAGTCCTTCGAGCCCACGCCGACGCCGGCATGGAAGACGGTGTAATTCTGCAGCTCGGGCGGCAAGGGTCCTAGCACTTCGACGCCGGGCGCGGCCATCAATTCGTTGACGAGGATGACGCCGAGCTGGACTTCGCCTCCGGCGACGAGCTTCCCCACGACCGCCCCCGAGGGAGCGAGCACGACCTTCGGCTTCATCTGTTCGGCGATCCCCATGCGCTCGAGCAGGCTCGCGAAATAGACGCCGCTCGCGCCTTCCTTCGCCCAGGAGATCGATTTCGCGGCGAGCAGCGTGCGCTTGAGCGCATCCGGCGTGCCGATGTCGGGCCGCGGCGCGCCCTTCTTGATGCCGATGCCCACGCCCGAGCGCGCGATCGAGGCGCGCGAGGCCGCGTCCACCTTGCCCTGCTTCGCGAGATCGTCGATCCCGGCGCTGGTGAGGATGGCGAGGTCGAAGGCTTCGCCGCCTTCGATCTGGCGCTTCAAGGCGGCGGCCAGGCCGAAAGTGATGACGAGCCTGTTTCCGGTCGCGCGCTCGAAGGCGGGCGCGAGCTCGTTCAGCGCTTCCTTGACGCCGTTCGAGGCGAGGACCTTGATTTCGGCGGCGCGGATCGAAGCCGTGGTCATAAGAGCGGCGATGCCGATGACTGCGATGAAGAGTGTTTTGACGTTCATGGGGTCTCCCTCAGATTTCGAGCAAATCGCGCCCGACGATGATAGTGCCGCCGTAGTGCTTGCGCACGCCTTCCATCCACATGTCGTCGGTGATCGAGTCGTC
>Ga0137366_10003834_pt1 | contig 11708 bp, 10 predicted proteins | sample SagtaG_8_FD_104938 | JGI IMG/M metagenome (GOLD analysis project Ga0137366, IMG submission 104938) | Vadose zone soil microbial communities from Sagehorn Ranch, Mendocino, California, USA - Sage1_L_60_16 metaG | ecosystem: Environmental > Terrestrial > Soil > Vadose zone | place: USA... | reverse complement strand
TGGTGACGGCGCATCGTCGCGAAGAAGTTGGCCGTGGGCACGAAAGCGGTGAATTGCAGTTTGGGCTGGCTGCTACCGTCGGGCACATCCATGCTGTCGAAGCCAGGCCCGTCCATGCGAATGTGGATCGCCGTGCCCGCGGATGTTCGCGATGAGCGGTGCAGCGCCGTCAAATGGCCCATGCGGTGCTCGTTTTTAGAGGTGCCGATCCCCCGGGCGTTGTCCAGCGCGTCCTGCCGGCCCGCAAACTTCGTCTCGAGAAAGGCGGGCCCGCCTCCGTCCGTAAACTCGTCGGCCGCAGCCGTCGCCTGCTTCGGGTTCGAACGGAACATGTACTGCACCCGTTCGGAATACGTCTCGTCGTACCAAGCGGCCAGGTCGAGAATGACGTGCGAGAGGTGCTGTATCGAACCGTTGAAGAAGTAATCGCCGGCTTGGGTATTGGTGAAGCGCGCCTCTCCGTTTCCCTGAAAGGTGACGATCGAGGCGGGCCCGCTGCCCTTGGTCTGCTGGTCCGCGAACCCCATCCACATCGGGGATTCCGGGTGGATGCGGCCGGCGAATGGCAGCTGATGAGCCTCGGCAACCTTACGTGGGAGGCCCCGCTGCGCGAACATCAGCCGCTTGGATGTAAATTCGAAAAGACCATTGAAAGCCGGCGCGGCGACGAAGTTCCCGTTCAGCCAATCGGTGCCATTCAGCCAATTGAACACGTCCAGAAGCGGTGCCAGTGTATCGCTACGCATGGTAAGGAGGATGTCATTTCGTTCTATCGCCACCGGCACGTTGAACGTCGTCTTGCTGACCGAGGGGTTGCGTTTCGTAACGTCCGTAGGCGAGGGGACCGCCTCTTCCAGCGCGAATCGACCCCCGATTGAGCGCAACCGTGGCATGTGCTCGCTGACAAGCGCCCGTGGCAGCCGCCGGAAGTAGGGGAGGCCATACGAAACGAAGGTGAAGACGCCTTCGGGCGAGAAAGGATACGCCCCTTCGATTGTCGTCAGTGCGTCTACCAGCACGCGCTGGTCGTTGAGCTCCGGCTCACGCGTTAGGCGGCCGGTGATCAGTGAAGTGAAGACCGGGCCAAACCGGAATTCGATCCCATCAATCGTCTGGACGGGGGCAACAAAATCACCGATGTCGAACTGGATAGCGGGAAGGTTCGCCGACGCTGACTGAAGCAGACGTTTCGGCACCCAGGCATTACCGACGGCATCGAATGTTGTGGCCGCCAGCCCGAAGGCGGTGAGTTTTAGCACGCTGCGCCGGCTCAGCTTCATCGTGTCCCCTCCGTTCCGCGAAAGCCGCTCTCTGCCTCCATGAGAGCGGTGAGGCTACGCTAGCGCACGCGAGTTAAGGCTCGATTGGAAAGACCCTAAATTTCTTCAATGAACCCTCTCGTCCATGATTCGATGACGGTGACGCACTATTACTCGAAGTAAGTGGCGCTTGACCCGCCAGCGACGTCGCCATATGTTCACGCCTATGGGTGATTGGTTCCGCCTCGGGGACCTTGACCTGCTTGTGGTCAGTGACGGCGTCATCCGGCAGGATGCCGGCGCGACCTTCGGCCTCGTACCGAGGGTGATTTGGGAGCGCTACACGCCGGACCTCGACGACAAGAACCGGATCCCGGTAGGGCTGAACTCGCTGCTCATCCGCTCGGAGGGCAAGTTGATTCTGGTCGACACGGGGGTTGGGACGAAGTCTGTGAGGGCGCCCGGAGCAATGGTGATCGAGGAGAGCGGGAGACTACTCGAGAATCTGCGGAGGGAAGGAGTGCCAGCCGACGAAATCGACATCGTGGTCAATACGCACCTGCACTTCGACCATGGCGGCGGGAATACAGTAATGGAGGACGGCGTACCCGTTCCTGCGTTCCCGCGCGCCCGCTACTTCATCGCAAAAGGAGAGTGGGAGGCAGCGAGCCACCCGAACGAGCGCACGCGCGGCACGTACCTATTGGAGAATTTCGAGCCGCTTCAAGATGCGCGAGAGGTGGAACTCGTCACTGGCGAGGCTGAGCTCGCGAAGGGCGTTCGACTCCTCCCGGCGCCCGGCCACACAGAAGGCCATTGCGTAATCGAGTTGGAGTCGGGCGGGCGGTATGGGCTTTGCGTTGGAGAGCTGTCGCAGTTGCCGGTGATGCTGGAGAGGCTCGCCTGGATTTCGGCGTTCGATGTCTTACCGCTGGTGTCGCTCTCGACGAAACGGCGGATGATGGATTGGGCGGTCGAGAAGCGGGCGCTGCTGATTTCAGTGCACGCGCCGTTTCCAGGGTTGGGCAGGCTTGTCGCGGAGGAGGGTGGAAGACGGAAATGGATGCAGGAAAAGGAAGACTTGTGACCCGCTCCATTGCCGGTAGCTCAGTGGACTGAGCATGCTCTTGACTAAGGCATGCTTTAGATACATCGGACACCCAGAAAGCGAAACGGAGCGGACTTATCCGCTCCGCTCGATGGCGCTCAGTTGGACGAGCCACTCCTCCCACTAAGGTACTTTGTTTTTACTACTGGCCCGATGAGAAGTCAAGGCCCTGGGCGCCCCGGGTGGGACTCGAACCCACATCCACCCCTTAGTGGGAGAGGTGCTCTGTCCAATTGAGCTACCGGGGCGCAGTGGCATAATACGGAACATGCGATCGACGGGGTCAATGACCCAATGGCACTAAACGAAGCGGCCGCCGGGACTCTCCTGCGCACGGCGCTTTACGACGAGCACAATCAGCTCGGCGGGCGGATGGTGCCGTTCGCGGGATATGAGATGCCAGTGCAGTACACAGGCATCGTCGAGGAGCACCATGCAGTGCGACAGCGCGCCGGTATGTTCGACGTCTCGCACATGGGGCGGTTCGAGGTCCACGGGCGGGGCGCGGCCCGCTTTCTCCGCTACATCAGCACCTGGGACATGACCCGCCTTGCGCCGGGCGAGGGCCACTACTCGGCGGCGTGCCGGGACGATGGGGGGATCCTGGACGACATCTACGTCTTCTGCCTCGAACCGGAGCGGTGTCTCGTCGTGGTCAATGCCTCTAATGCCCCGAAAATGAAGCAGTGGATGCAAGACCACATCGGGAAGTGGGATGCGAGGTTTGTTGACCGGCACGCCGCGACAGCGATGATAGCGGTGCAGGGGCCGGAAGCGCTCGGTCGAATCGAGGGCGTGATTGGCGCCGAGTTCGTTCGCTCGCTCAAGCCGCGACGGTGCGGCGAGGCGGAGTGGCGCGGGCAGACGTTGTTCGCCTCGCGGACTGGGTACACCGGGGAGGACGGTCTGGAGCTCGTGATCGACGCGGGAGCCGGCCCGGACCTTTGGCGCGCGCTGCTTGATGTGGGCGTGCAGCCGGCCGGGCTGGGCGCGCGCGATACGCTGAGGCTGGAGGCCGCTCTACTGCTGTACGGGAACGACATGGACGAGGAAACGAACCCTTGGGAAGTCGGACTCGACTGGGTCGTGACCCTCGATGATGGCGCGGACTTCGTCGGCCGAAACGCGCTTGCCGGGTTGAAGGAGAGGGGAGTCTCACGTGAGCTGGTGTGCGTGAAAGCGGTCGATCGAGGCGTCATGCGCAGTCACTGCGACATCTTCCGCGATGCTGAGACGGTCGGTACAATCAGCAGCGGTGGTTACTCTCCCACGCTCGGCATCAGTATCGCCATGGGCTTCGTTCCGCCGGAACTGGCGGCTGAGGGCACGGAACTGAAGGCGGACGTGCGGGGAAGGCCGCTGGCAGTTCGAGTCGTTCCTCGACCGTTTTACAAGAGATCCAAGCCTGCTTAGACAAGAGAGGGAGACGCTTTTGCCCAGCCCCGGCGATGTGAAATACACAAAAGAACACGAGTGGGTGCGCGTCGAGTCTGAAGTAGGGACGGTCGGCATTACGGACTACGCTCAGGACCAGCTGGGCGACATCGTGTTCGTCGACCTGCCCGCCGCCGGCGCCAGCGTTTCGCATATGCAGAAGTTCGGTGAGATCGAGTCCGTGAAGGCCGTTTCTGAGCTTTACTCGCCGGTGACGGGAGAGGTGGTCGAGGCGAACCCCGCCCTCGCGAACAGCCCGGAGCTGGTGAACGATTCTCCGTACGGCGAAGGGTGGATGCTGCGCGTCCGCTTGAGCGACCCCGGCGAGATCGACAAGCTGCTGTCGGCTGATGAGTACGATGTCTTCATCGCGCAAGGCGCTGAATGAGCGCGAGCAGCCCTCATCCGTACATCCCTAATACAGACGAAGACCGCCGCGCGATGCTCGACCGCATCGGGGTGCGGTCCGTAGACGAGCTGTTCGCCGATATCCCGGCCAAGTTCCGGATCGACGGGCTCGATTTGCCGTCCGCGCTTCCCGAACTCGACCTCACACGCGAAATGTCGGAGCTCGCCTCACAGAATACGGTGGCGGGGAACGGCGTCGCCTCGTTCCTCGGAGGTGGCGCTTACCGGCACTTCATACCCAGCACGGTGGGTCACATTATCAGCCGGAGCGAGTATTACACTGCGTACACGCCGTACCAACCGGAGATAAGTCAGGGCACGCTGCAGACGATGTTCGAGCTACAGTCGATGGTCTGCGAGCTGATCGGCATGGAGGTGGCGAACGCGGGGATGTACGATGGAGCGAGCGCGCTGGCGGAGGCCTGCCTGATGGCCTGCCGCGTGAGCGGCCGGCATCGCATCGCCGTGCATACAAGCGTCAACCCGGCGTGGCTGGCTGCCGTGAGGCTGTATGCGCGTGGGCCGGGAATTACCGTGGACATCACGGACGGCGGCGGGCTGACCGACGAGCATGCCTGTCTTGCGGTCCAACAGCCGGCCTTCCTCGGAGATCTGATCGACGTCTGGACTCTGGGCGAGGCCACGCGCGCGGCGGGCGCTCTATATATCGCCGCCGTCGACCCCGTCTCGCTCGGGATGCTAACGCCGCCGGGGGAGTACGGCGCCGATATCGCAGTGGCCGAAGGGCAGAGCCTCGGCTGGCCGGTGAACTTCGGTGGGCCGTGGCTCGGGCTGTTCACCTGCCGGGAGCAGTACATCCGGCAGATGCCCGGGCGCATCGTGGGGCGAACGTCCGACCTCGAGGGTCGCACGGGCTACGTGCTTACGCTCCAGACCCGCGAGCAGCACATCCGCCGCGAGCGTGCGACCTCCAATATCTGCACGAGCCAGCAGCTCGTGGGGCTGGCAGCTACCGTGTACCTGTCGACGGTAGGCAAGCAGGGCCTGCGGCAGATCGCGGGAAGGTGCTACCACAAAGTGCACTACGCGGCCTCGCTGATCGACGGGCTCGACGGGTACTCCGTTGATCTCGAGAAGACGTTCTTCAAGGAGTTTGTCGTGCGGTGTCCGCGAGCGCCCGCCGAAATCAACCGCCGGTTGCTCGAACGAGGAATAATCGGCGGACTCGATGTGGCGGAACAGGTCGAGAACGGAATGCTGGTTTGCGTGACGGAGATGAACACGCGGGAGGAGATCGAGCGGCTGGCGGAGGGTTTGAGGGAGGTGGGGAGAGGGTGACCACTGCCTCTCGCTCGAGGACTGACCCCAAGAGCGAGGATGCTGGCGCACGGCTCACGTTTGACCGCAGCCGGCCGGGACGGACGGGCGTAATCTTGCCGGCGCTCGACGTGCCGGAGACGTCGGCGCTTCCGGAGCGGTTTCGGCGGCGGGAGCTGAACCTGCCCGAGATGTCGCAGAACGAGGTGATTCGGTACTTTGTCGGGCTCAGCCGGCTCAACTACAGCATCGACACGGGCTTCTACCCCCTTGGGTCGTGCACGATGAAGTACAACCCGAAGGTGAACGAGGACGTCGCGCGACTTCCCGGTTACGCGCACGTGCACCCGCACCAGCCGAGCGAGTCGATTCAAGGGGCGCTGGGCGTCCTGTGCGAGCTTCAGACCTCGCTGGCGGAGATCACGGGCATGGATGCGGTGAGCCTCGTGCCGGCGGCGGGGGCGCAGGGCGAGCTGTGCGGGATCCTGATGGTGAAGGCGTATCTCGCAGATCAGGGTAACGGGCACCGCCGTAAAGTGCTCGTGCCGGATTCGGCGCACGGCACGAACCCGGCGACGGCGGCGATGGCCGGATTCGAGGTTGTGACGGTCCCTTCAGATGCCGAAGGAAACACCGACCTCGCGTTCCTCGAGTCGGCGATTGATGAGGGTGTCGCCGCAATGATGCTGACCCTGCCCTCAACCCTCGGTCTGTTCGACCAGAACATCACCCGCATCGCTGAGATGCTGCACGAGCACGGCGCTCTTCTCTACGGGGACGGCGCGAACCAGAACGCCTTTCTCGGACGGGCGCGGTTTGGCGACATGGGCTTTGACGTCGTCCACCTGAACCTGCACAAGACGTTCTCGACACCGCATGGGGGAGGCGGACCCGGCGCGGGGCCTGTATGCGTGAAGGCCGAGTTGGCGCCGTACTTGCCGGGGCCGGTTGTTGCGCGCGCTGGGGAATCGGAGCGTGGTGGTTCCGCTGCTTCGACAAGCTCAGCACGAACGGATGAGAGTGCCTCAGGACGAGCGCACCGTGACGGGAGTTCAGGATCGGCGGACGGAGCGGCATACCAGTTCGTGACGCCAGAGAAGAGCATCGGGAAGACGATGGCGTTTCACGGCAACTTTGGCGTGCTGGTGCGGGCACTGACGTACATCAAGTCACTGGGCGCCGAAGGGCTGCGGGCGATCAGTGAGAACGCGGTCGCGAACGCGAACTACGTCCTCGGGAGGCTGCGCGGGGCTTACCGGCTGCCGTATGACCGGCCGTGCATGCACGAGGTGGTCTTCTCTGGCAGCAAGCAGCGGGCGGAGAGCGGGGTAAAGACGCTGGATATCGCGAAACGGCTGATCGACTACGGCTACCACCCGCCCACGATCTACTTCCCGCTGATCGTCGAAGAGGCGTTGATGATCGAGCCGACGGAGTCCGAGGGGATGGAGTCGGTGGACGCCTTCTGCGAGGCGATGCTGGCGATCGCGCGGGAGGTGGAAGAGGACGCGGAGCTGGTGAAGGGTGCGCCGTACACCGCGCCGCTACGCCGGCTCGACGAGGCGACGGCGGCGCGGAAGCCGGTGCTGCGCTGGCGGGCGGCTGGGTCATAGCCGGAAGCGTGGCTCCGCGAGCAGGACGATTCCGGCGAGGAGAGGGGAAGGGCTAGGCACTAACAGATCCTGCCCGCGAACGTCCAAGCAATGGTTTAACGGTCGCGCGTGACCTACCGGTGTTATGGGTGCCTCGCCCCTACGGTAGGGCAGTGCCTCGTGCATTCAGGCAATCGCTTCGGCTAATATCATCGCCAATGACTAACGATCTCTCCGACCTGAACGTCCCATATCGCCTGCTCCTCGGCCCCGGCCCGTCGCTCGTGCACCCGCGGGTGTACCGCGCGATGACGGCGCCCGTTATTGGGTATCTCGACCCGGTGTTCATCCAGCTGCTCGATGACACTCAGCGGCCGCTGCGGACGGTGTTCCGGACGGAGAACGACTTCACGATGGCGATCTCCGGCACCGGCACGGCCGGGATGGAGGCGGCGATCTACAACGTCGTAGAGCCGGGCGATACGGTCGTCGTCTGCCAGAACGGGTACTTCGCGGTGCGGATGGCGGACATGGTGCGGCGCTGCGGCGGCGAGGTGGTGCTGGTCGAGGCCGACTGGGGGAAGCTGATCGAACCGGAGCAGGTCGAGGCGGCGCTCAAAGACGCCGGTCGCGTGAAAGTCGTCGCGATTGTGCACGGCGAGACGAGCACAGGCGTGCTCCAGCCGCTCGAGGAGATCTCGCGGATCGCGCACGAGCACGCCGCGCTGCTTCTCGCCGATGCGGTGACGTCGCTGGCGGGCTGTGAGCTGCGGATCGACGACTGGGGGATCGATGTCTGCTACAGCGGGACGCAGAAGTGCCTGTCGGCGCCGCCGGGCATGGCGCCGCTGACGATGAGCGCGCAGGCGATGGAGGCAGTCGCGAAGCGGTCGGAGCCGGTGCGCAGTTGGTACGTGGACGTCTCGATGCTGCAGAACTACTGGGGCGGCGGCAACGCCCGCGCCTACCACCACACTCCGCCGATGACGATGCTTTACGCCCTCCGCGAGGGCCTCCGCATCGTGCTCGAAGAGGGGCTGGAGCCGCGGATCACCCGCCATCTGCGGAACGCGCGGGCGTTCTGGGCGGGGATAGAGGCGATGGGGCTGGCGCTGCACGTCGAGGAGGAGCACCGCTTGCCGCCGCTGACGACGGTGCGCGTTCCGGAGGGGATCGACGAGATGGCGCTGCGGCAGGGACTGCTGCTCGAGCACAACATCGAGATCGGGCGCGGCTTTGGGAACCTGGAGGGGCAGGTCTGGCGCGTTGGGCTGATGGGGTATGGGTCAAGCGAGGAGAACGTGTTCGCGCTGCTGTATGCGCTCGAGACGCAGCTGGCGAAGCAGAAGTACGGGCTCGACCGCGGGGTGGGTGTGGCGGCGGCGGCGCGCTATCTGTCAACGGATTCGGGAACGGATTAACGGATTCGGGCCGCGTGCCCGAAAGCGGCTTCGTCCCGAGGGGCGGCCTTGACGGCGAAGCATCGGGCGGCGTCCTAGAGAACGGGCGTCATCGGATAGAGTGGCGTCTTGGGCGAGTCATTGAGTGCGGGTCTGTGACGGGGCGGAGTACCGCGAGAGACCGCAGTTGTCGAGCGGATGTTATTTCGCAAGCCTCGCCCTTACGAACGGTCGCGCTTGCGGTGTTAGAATCCGCGTGCGGAAGGAGGAACTCATGGCAACGAAAGAAGAGATCATTGCCGGACTCGAGCTGACGGTCTCCCAGGCCAAGCGGACTACGTCGCTCTTTGCTGAAGGTGAGTATGACTGGAAGCGCGCGGGCGGCTGGACGCCGAAGGAAATGTACGCGCACCTGGCCGCTGTCGCCGCGGTCATTCCGCGATTGGGACAGGGCCTTGCTGCCGCCCCGGAGGGCACCGACATCGCCCAGGGCATGGATATCAACGCCATGAACGCGCAGGCGGTCGGCGGAATGGCGTCGATGAACTTCGAGCAAATCATGCAGGCGTTCGAGTCGAACTACCGCAAGCTAATCGACTACGTCAGGGAACTTCCCGACGACACGATGGACCAGAAGCGGCGCTTCTTTTCGGAGTCCATTCCCGTGTCAGACATCCTGGCGAACACGGTTGTGCTCCACGGGCTGCACCACGTCTACGAAGCGAATAGCCGCTTCGAGTCGCCGATGTAGCGCGAGTGCCAGTGCCGAGCGCTGAGTGTCGAGTGATTCCCTGGAGTCGGTTGCCCGCGAGATAGTCGAATCTCGCAAGTGCGAGCGGCTGGTGGAGTGGCGAGAGCGGGTGGCGCGGGACAGGACGGCAAGGTTTCGCGATTGGGAGTACTGGGGGCGGCCGGTCCCGCCCTTCGGTGACGCGAACGCGCGGCTGCTGATCGTCGGGCTGGCACCAGCGGCGCACGGCGGGAACCGGACGGGTCGTATCTTCACAGGCGATCGGTCGGGCGATTGGCTTTTCGAGTCGCTGTATCGCGCGGGCTTCGCGAATCAGTCGACGAGCAAGCACCGGGACGACGGGCTGCGCCTGATCGGCGCCTACATCACCGCGGTCGTGCACTGCGCGCCGCCGGGGAATAAGCCGACGCCGCAGGAGCGCGACAACTGCTTGCCGTACCTCGAGCGAGAGCTGCGGCTGCTCCCCTGGCGCGTAATCGTCGCGCTCGGCTCATTTGCGTACGACGGCGTCTGCCGCACCCTCAGTGTGCGACAGCGGTCGGCGTTCGGCCACAGCGTCGAAGCGCCGCTCGATGACGGGCGCGTGATCCTCTGCTCTTACCATCCGAGTCAGCAGAACACGCAGACGGGCAAGCTGACGCGCGAGATGCTGGACGGCGTGTTCATGCGGGCTAGAGAGCTTGTGGGATGGCCGGCCGGTTAGGGTACCGGAGTTGGAACGGTCGTCCGAATGGCCAGCCGCTCGAAGAAAGGCAGCAAGCCAGCCTCAAATTGATCTAGCCCGATGCCTGTTACTTCAGGAAATTTGAACTGGAAATTGAACGAACCAGCCGCGCTGTCGCGTAGTATATCGGCAACCGCCCGCGAACCGGCTAAGTCTTCGAGGTAGGCTATTGCGCCTCTAGCCTTGTAGTAGGCCAAGCGACGCCTTGTGCGGCGTTCCACTGCTCTGCTGTCGTAAGAGCAGAGAGCGGGGGGTAGCGACCAGCACGCTGTTCCGTTACGAGAACACTTTGCCACGTTGTCTCCGGGTCTCCGAGGAGCATTATTGCTTCCCAATCGGCCATGCCCTCGAGGAACCAAGTGGGGAGACATTCGCTACACCCGACGTGCCCCTGAATTATGTGGAAGTACTCATGCGTTGCGACGTAGGGTACCCAGTTAGGGCCGCGAGAGACGATCGTATTCATGTAAACTGCGTCGCGGCCGGTCGCGAGGTCGATACCGTTGGTTCCGAAGAACTGCCGATAGTCTTCTGCAGGGTTAGGCGAAAGGCCCCCAAGTTGCTCCAATCCCTGCACGAAGGCGTCATCGCTCGCGAACATGTGCACGCAGATAGGCTTCTCCGAAGCCCAGCCATAAACCGATCGGCTCTGGTCGACCGCTCTGGTCAGCGCTTCCTTCACCGGCGCGATGTACCGTTCGGCATTACTCTCGTGAGCTATCACAATCACCGGCGCGTCGGATTGCCCCTCGGAGTTGCAACTATTCAGATCAAGTTGCTTGACGCGAACGGGTCGTGCTCTTGCCTCAACAACAGCAGTTGTTGAGCGGACGGTTGGCGGTAAAGCCGGTTCGGAGTCACCGCCACACGAGGCAGAGGCCAGGACGGCGATTAGCCACACTGATGCGATGGCGCCCGTGAAATGTTTAGCCATGGGACTGCCCGCGATTAGTCTACGCCTGTCGAGGGCTAGAATTACCGCATGACCGCTCCGGACCTCACCGGCAAGCGCGTTCTCGTCGTCGGCGCGGAGACGGAGGTCGGTCGCGCCGTCGCCACCGCCGTCGCCGAAGCGGGCGGGAGTGTCGCCGCCGTGGTGGCGGCGAGCGAGGCGGAGGCCGCGTTCGCGGTGCAGCGGCTCGCGCGGCGGCTGTCGTCCGGCGGGCGGAAGGTGATCGCGCAGGCGATCGACGCGACCAACGAGGCGGCGGTGCGCGTGATGGTGCGGCAGGTGTCGAAGGAGTTGGGAGGGCTCAATGCGGTCGTCTTTTGCGGCGACGGGGGCGACGATACGTTCGACGCGATGCGGCTGACTCATCGATTGGGTAGCAGAGAAGTCGAGAAGAGCGGTGGCGGCCGAATCATCCTAGCGCCTCGCGGTCTCAGTGGAGGAATTTACGAATTGCTTCATGTCGGGGCACCGCCCGTGACGGCGACCCTGAACGTTCCGACTCTTGGACGGACGGACGACGAAGTGACAGTGGACATTGTGCGCGCTATTGCTGATGAGGCGGAGAGCGGATAAGCTTGCGGTCGCGTACAGGGCGGCGGCACGCCGTCAGGGTCTGAAGACCCCGACCTACATTCGCGTTGAGCTGGAGACAAGCGATGGACTATTCGACGATCCTTTACGAGACCGACGGCGGGAAGGCGCGGATTACGCTGAACCGGCCGGACAAGCTGAACGCGATCTCGTGGCAGATGCAGCAGGAGCTGCGGGATGCGCTGTGGGCGGCGGACCGCGACCCGCAGGT
>Ga0137366_10003831_pt1 | contig 11715 bp, 8 predicted proteins | sample SagtaG_8_FD_104938 | JGI IMG/M metagenome (GOLD analysis project Ga0137366, IMG submission 104938) | Vadose zone soil microbial communities from Sagehorn Ranch, Mendocino, California, USA - Sage1_L_60_16 metaG | ecosystem: Environmental > Terrestrial > Soil > Vadose zone | place: USA: California... | reverse complement strand
TTCGCCTATGGCGACTACCTTCGCACCGGCGCGATCGCAAAGTTTTCCCCGGTCATGGAATCCGTTCGCAAATTCGCTGACGGCGGTGGCCTGGTCATCGGAATCTGCAACGGCTTTCAGATTCTTTGCGAGTCCGGACTGCTTCCGGGCGCGCTCATGCGCAATTCGGGATTGAAATACGTCTGTAAACCCGTGCACGTCCGCGTGGAAAACAATGACACACCGTTTACCAACGCCTGCACCGAAGGCGAAGTGCTGTGCATTCCGATCGGCCACATGGATGGCAACTACGTCTGTGACGAAGCCACCCTCGCCGAACTGCAACGCGACAGGCGGATTATTTTTCGCTACTCGAGTCCTTCGGGTGAGATCACTGCGGCAGCCAATCCCAACGGTTCCCTCGAAAACATTGCAGGCATCTGCAGTCCGGGACGAAACGTGCTCGGCATGATGCCCCATCCGGAGCGTGCCAGCGAACCGGCGCTCGGTTGCATCGACGGTTTCAAGATCTTTGAGTCGCTGGCCGGAGCGATGACGGAAAAATAGCAGGCAGCATCTCTGTTCGTGCAACTTGCATCTACCCAAAGTAGGGCCCTGCGGCGCCGCGTAAAGGGCAGTGTTGCTGCTATAGTACTTAATTCACTATTCATTCAGAGGAGCTTTCCTGAAGCTGATGCGAATCCCGCGCCTGTGTGCCCTACCGACGAAAGCCGCGGCTTTGTATTTCGCTGTATTCTGCTTTTCTTCCCTTGCCTCCGGACAGAGCATTTTCAAAATGCCTGAGATCAATGTTTTTGCGGGCTATTCGCTTCTCCGGTTCGACAGCACTCCCTTCGGCTTTGCAAAAACCTTGAACCTGAACGGAGGCAACATGGAGGTCTCGTTGCCTGATCTGTACCAGGGAATCGGAATCGCCGCCGACTTCAGCGGCCATCACAGCCCTCAGGCCGAGCAATTCAATTTTATGATTGGGCCGCAGTATCGGCGCGAAGTTAAGAGCGTGGAACTGTTTGGTCACCTCTTGTTCGGCAAGACTCGGACACGGCTGCTTCAAATCGGCACGTCACAATTCCAGCCGTCCACTCTCGGATACAGTGTTGCCTTTGGCGGAGGCGTCGACATTCCCCTGGGTCAGCGGTTTTCAATCCGGCCCATTCAGGCTGACTACCTTGTGAGCTCTGCATTCGGAGCCAAGCGGCACAGTGTGCGCTATTCCACGGGATTGGTCATCAGGTTTGGAAAGAAATCCGAAGCGCCTTCGTTCTAGCGCTCCGGCACTGAAATTGAAATCGACATGAATCTGCGGCATACGATCACGGCTTTTTTGATGGCTTTACTCACGGCGGGAGGCCTGTCCAGTTGTGGCTCATCTTCGCATGGCTCTCACCTGCTGTACGTAACTACCGGCCAGGGCATCTACGCCTATCGCATCGACAATAAATCACGTAACTCGACGGCTATTTTCAGTGCACCGTTCTCGGTAGGAAATACGTCCGGAGGCATCGTAATTTCCCCGTCCGGACAGTTTGCTTACGTTGCCAACGAGGACGACAACACAATTTCCCTATACAAGATCGACCGGGTCTCAGGATCCCTGAGCGAAGTTCTGCCTCGAACTCCTTCCGGTGGCTTCTCGCCAAATAGCATGGTGCTGGACACCTCCGGTTCAACGCTGTTCGTAGGCAATCAACTGTCCAACGATGTCACCGCGTTTTCTGTGGGATCTGGCGGAGCGTTGTCGCAGGTCTCGGCTCCGGTTCCGGTAGGATCGCAGCCTTCCAACCTTGTTTTCGCGAATGGACTGTTGTTCGTCGCTGTGCCGAACTTCTCGCGAGTTTACGTTTTCAGCGGGAGTTCTGGCGCACTGACTGCCGTCAACGGCTCTCCCTTAATTGTCAGCAATGGTGTGGCTTCCGTCACGGTCGACCCTTCGGCAAAGTTCCTCTACAGTCCGAGCCTCGCTAACAATACGGTTTCCGCCTTCGGCATTCAGTATTCGTCCAGCACCAACACCGTTTCGCTGGCCTTGGTTCCTGGGTCTCCCTTTTCGGTGAACTTGACCACGAGCAGTACTCCACCTGCGCCCGTAGCTGCGATTCTCGATGCGGCTGCGACTCACCTTTATGTAGCCAATTTCGCTGCGAGTTCTGTGTCGCAGTTCTCGGTCGGCACCGATGGATCTCTGAAGTTGCTGACGCCTGCGACTGTCAGCGTCGGCACGAATCCTGCCCTGTTGGCGATGGATCCGGATGGCAAGCACATGTTGGTCGGAAACATTGGTTCCAAGAACATTACAGATCTCGTGATCAACTCCGACGCTACTCTGGGAAGCGCTGGCCAGAGCATTACCGTTCCGGGCGCGCCGCAGGGATTGGGCATCACTAAGTAGTTCTTCGCAGATGGCAAACGCTGCTCGACCTAAGGCGTCAATAGAAAGAAGCAGCCGCGATCGGCTGCCCTCTTCTTAAGATACTGCCCAACCTCTACTCTGTCCTGTCCGCTGCCAGCGTCACCTTCGCCTTCAACTCAATCTGCTCCGACGAAGTACCCAACTCGACCGTGTATGTTCCCTTCTCCGCGCGCCAGTGCTTACCTTGAACGTCGTAATAAGCGAACGAACGCGTATTTAGAGGAACCTTCACCGTTTGGGTTTCCCCCGGCTTCAACATGACGCGAGAGAATCCTTTCAGCTCCTTCGCCGGTCTGGGCACGCTTGCGTGTTCCGGCGCAATATAGACCTGAGCTACCGTGGCTCCCACACGCGACCCGGTGTTGGTCACTTCAACCGAGACGCCGTGCTCGTCGGCCTTCAGGTTCGCGTACTTGAACGTCGTGTACGACAATCCATAGCCGAACGGGAATTGCGGCTTCACATTGTTGTGCTGGTACCCGCGATATCCAACAAAAATACCTTCCTTATAGACAACTTTCGTCTTGGTGCCTTGCTCCGGGTAATAGCTGTTGTAGCTCGGGTTATCCTCCCAGCGTTTTTCGAACGTCGCCGCCAAGTGTCCCGACGGATTCACGTCTCCCGACACTATTTCGGCCACCGCTGTGCCGCCTTCCTGTCCCGGGTACCACGCTTCGAGAATGGCAGGAACCTGGTCCAGCCAGGGCTGCATATCCACGCCACCGCCCGAAATCACCACGACGGTGGTGTTCTTGTTCTTCGCCGCGATCCGTTTGATCAATTCATTCTGCCCCGGAGGCAACTGGAACGTGCGGTCCCATCCTTCGGTTTCGCTGTCTGGTCGATACCCAACCACCAGCACTGCCGCATCCGCCTTCGCTGCCAGTTCTTCCGCGCTGCTGTCCACCCACGCGTGTTCTGGGACAATTCCCATCCGGATGAACGCCTCGCCGAAGCCCTGCCCGCTGTGGTGCTCAACCACCACTTTGTGCGGCTTGGCATCGAGAGTCATGCTGGTCTGCGCAACGATGAACTTCTCAGCAGCCCAGTTGTCGAAGATCAATTCCCCGTCTACATACATCCGGAAACCGGTATCCGCGAAGCCACCCTGTTGCACGAAGATGTCGAAATTTCCAGCAGCTTTCGGAACGTAGTAGCCAGTCCAACGGTCGGAGCCGATCTGCGGGGGCGGAATGTCGTTGAAGTCAACATCTTCGGAGCTAAAAGCGGACACGTCCATCAATACTCCGGAAACGACATGCTTACGTATTCCCGTAACATCCGGACTACCCGAGAACGATTCGTTGTTCTTAAAGTGTTCATACTTTATCCCGGGCTGCCCGTTGGTCTCTTCCGTTTGGAAATTCGTGCTTGACACTGCCCTGCTGAAGCTCATGATTCCCGAGGCCGATATCACCTGGACATTGCCCGCAAAATAGTTTCCGAAACCTTCCAACATGCTGATCGGATGGAACGAACTCACTTGCGCGCTGCCGCCACCCACAGGATCAGCCGGATAAACATTCGGTCCGATCAATGCGATCGTCTTCACCTTGTCCTTATTGAGCGGCAACACGTTCCCCTGATTCTTGAGCAGCACAATTCCTTCGCGGGCAGCCTGCAGCGCGACCTTGCGCCCTTCCCCGTTGTATCGAGGAACAGAAAGGTCTCTCTGTTCGCGGTCCATCCAGCCATACTCGATCTCTGTCCGGATAATGCGCCGGATTTTGTCGTTGATAGTTGCTTCCGAGACCTGTCCAGCCTGAATTGCCGGCATGAGTTTTTCGCGATTCATGAACTTGCCCGACGGCATTTCCAAGTCGAGTCCACCATTCGCCGCACCCACTGCATCGTAGGTCGCATCCCAATCAGACATCAAAACGCCCTCGAATCCCCACTCCTTTTTCAGAATGCCATTGTTGATTGCGCCGTTCTGCGTCATGTGCTGGCCATTCACGAAGTTGTAGGAATCCATAACCGACGCCACGTTGCCTTCTTTCACTGCCGCTTCAAAAATCGGCAGATAGATCTCACGCATCGCGCGCTCGTCGATCATCGAATCCGAATTGTGGCGATCGTATTCCGAGTTGTTCCCCATGAAGTGTTTCACGGTGGCGCCCACGCCCTGGCTCTGCACGCCTTTGATGTAACCAACCGCGATCCTCGAACCAAGGAACGGGTCTTCGCCGAAATACTCAAAGTTGCGTCCGTTGAGTGGCGACCGATAAATGTTCACGCCTGGCCCCAGCATAAAGTGCTTCCCTTTGGCCCGGGCGTCGCGCCCAATCTGCTCTCCCACCTTCTGCGCGAGAATTGTGTCCCACGTGGACGCCAGCGAAATTCCCCCCGCCATGGTTGTCGCAGGCCCGTCATTGCGAACACCTACAGGCCCATCGGCGGTGTGTAGCGGCGGCAGACCCAACTCCGGGAAACCGCGCACGTCAAAGAAATTGATCCCGCCGAGCATGTCCACTTTCTGCTCGAGCGTCATCTTGCTCAGGATTCCATCAACTCTCTTTTCGATTTCAGGAGAAGCAGGTTTCGGCGCCTGTCCGAACAATATTGCAGAGAAAAGTAAAACAATGGCACAGCTCAAGTATGGTTTGCGCATCTCGCCTCCCGGCGAATACAAAACTGATCATTCTAGTCCAGGAGTGCAAATGGCGATAGTCAACGAAATGGGGGAACCGCGGATCAGGGTCGGGAATCGGCGGCTGCGTTCGAGACCGCCGGATTCGTCTGGCCCACGGGTTGAAAATGCGGGACGCTCGCGGTCGCTGGTGACATGACAGTGGGGTTTGCATTCACCAAGGCAGAATTGACGTTTACGGTGGGCGAGTTCGGCGCCGCCGGCGGAATCCCGCGCGCGCCTACTAGAGCCCAGTGCCAGTCGCTCGTAGGACCAAGTTCCTGGTCGAGATTGCCACGAAATTCCGCAGCGCCGTCCGGCAAAGCAGTCGCTTTCAAGTGGTAGAGCATGGTTACATCCGGCGACTTTGGAACGAGTTCGCTATCGCCGGGACCCAGCAGATTCGCAGACCTGAGCAGCGCGCCCCGGGGGTTCAGCAAAGTCACGCCGACAACAATTTCTTTGAGCTCCCATGCCGTGCCGTTATGGAGTGCCACCTCAATCACACCATCGTGAATCGACGCTGTTCCATCCAGGTGGTCCAATTCGTCTAGCGGCAGATTACTGGAGCTATGGGGCGTCGAGATCAGCGCCGTCGCCTTGGCATCAAAAGAAAGGCTGCAGCTTCCGTCCGGGGACGTGACTCGAAAGGTTTTCCCAGAAGGATCAATCGAGAAGACCGGCTTGCCATTCAGGCGCTCGGCCTCGGCCTTGTCCATCATTATCGGGAGATTGTCATTATCGATGACCTTGCTGTCGGATGCTGCCGGTTTTCGTATGGAGCGCGCCAGGTCGCCCAACGAAACTTCTTCCTCCTGGCCCTGAACAGCGAACGGGCAGATCAGAAACACGAGGGCAAGCCCTACTTGGAATAGGCGTGGCATTGGCGGAGGAGGCGTTTTGCGGCCTCTGCACGCATTTTATGGATTTACGACGAGCAGGTAACCATTACGAAAGGCACTTCAGCAGCCACAGAATGCGGCGTGCCGCGATTGTGAACCTGAACAAACTCATGCGCCAGCTTCAGCGCTGAGTGGGCGAGGGGACAACTCAAGTCCCTCTGGAGATGGCTGATCTCGCTTACAACAGCCCGGAATTCCTCAGTCGGGAGATCGGATCTGCTACCGGCACAGCATTCCGGTTAAACAGCAAGCGTGCTACCGCAAACCCAATCGCCGCATACCACACATGAATAAGTTTCATAGGCACCCCCACGAGCGAACTGTTCTTTGTCCAACCACAGGGGGAGTAAATCTGACATCAACTTACCGCCTGCCAATCGGAAGGTCAATGACCGAAAGGTGCTATTGCCCTACCCGAAAGTAATAGCTCCGGACCGGGTACTTCCCCTGCCAGTTGCCGGTTTCCAGTGCTCAGCCATCCCCGGGCGCCCTCTGGCAGCTTCTGAGATGCTGAATTGACCTGGTCTGCTGCTCGAAAGGGATTCGGCAGGCGAGCCGCTCTTCTACATGAAAATACTTCTTGCAAGTTAAACTACAGTTGTAGTAGTACTGCATACAGCAATAGGAGAACGCGTGAGCGACAGGAAATTGACCAGGCTCGAGCTTCAGATCATGGATGTCCTCTGGACGCGTGGCGAGGCCTCCATTCGCGAAGTCCAGGAGAGCTTTCCAGAAAAGCACCGCCCTGCGTACACGACCATTCAAACCACGGTTTACCGGCTCGAGACAAAAAATGCCGTGCGCCGCGTGAAGAAGGTCGGCAACTTCCACGTGTTTGAAGCCGCGGTATCTCGCGACGTCGCCCAACGCAAACTCGTCGATGACTTGCTGGCTCTGTTTGGCGGGCGAACGCAACCCGTGATGGCGCACCTTATTGAGTCTGGCAAGCTAACGCTCTCCGACATAAAGGAAGCCGAGAAAACTCTTCGAAAACTTGTTGAAAAAAGAGAGGAGAAGCCACAATGATCGCTCATTACCTGTCCGCGGTGTGGGCCGCGGTTGCTTCTGCTCTTGCCGATCATCTGTGGCAGTCCACCCTGTTCGCTGTCGCCGCCAGCCTGCTCACACTCGCATTGCGCAGAAACTCCGCTCGTGTTCGGTACATTCTCTGGCTGGCAGCCTCGCTGAAGTTTCTAGTGCCGTTTTCAGTGCTGATCGTGATCGGAAGTCACTTGTCCTGGCGCCACACATCGCCACAGACTGCCGGACTCTACCTCGTCGAGGAATTAGGCCAGCCGTTCACCCAGTCGCCGCAGGTGGCGCGTCCTGCAGTCCTCGCATCATCGGCTGCCGGAACGTTGATCCACTGGCTCCCCCTCCTGCTGGCCCTCTGGGTATGTGGGTTCCTGGTTGTGCTATGCATCTGGACGGCGCGTTGGTGGGGTATTTCTGCCGCGATACGCAAATCAGTGCCACTCAGTGAAGGTCGTGAGCTATCCACGTTGCGGCGAATCGAGCGCCTTGCCGGTCTGCGCCAGGGGATGCGGCTCTTTTTGTCACGGGCATCTATGGAGCCGGGAGTCTTCGGCATCCTGCGTCCCGTTCTTCTCTGGCCAGACTCCATCTCCGAGCATCTCGACGACGCGCACCTCGAAGCGATCCTGGCTCATGAACTCTGCCATGTGCGTCGCCGTGACAATCTCGCGGCCGCTGCTCACATGCTGGTCGAAGCCATCTTCTGGTTTCATCCGCTGGTCTGGTGGTTGGGATCGCGGCTGATTGAAGAGCGTGAGCATGCCTGCGACGAAGCGGTCCTCGAACTCGGAAGCCATCGCCACATCTACGCCGAAAGCATTTTGAAAGTTTGCGAGTTCTGCTTAAGTTCTCCTCTGACCTGCGTGTCAGGCGTTACGGGCGCTGATCTAAAGAAAAGGATGGTTCACATCATGACCGACCGCATTGCGCACAAACTGGATATCACTCGTCAACTCTTGCTGGGAACGGCCGCAGTAACCGCGCTCGCCGCTCCCCTAATCTTCGGACTGTTCAGTGCGACATCAACCCGCGCCGAAGCACAAACCGATGGTTCGCTTCCAGCCGTGCAGTTTGAGAGCGTCTCGATTAAGCCCGTCGTTCCGGATCCAGGTGTCGGTCCAGGCCCGGTAAACAGAGTGTTTCGGCTGATGTTTCCGCCGGACGGCTTCAGCGCAAAGGGCGTCACCATGCGTATGCTCATCCGTGAGGCATTCGGAATTGAAGACGATCGCATTGTCGGCGCACCTGAAGAATTCGACTCCCAGGCTTATGACATCGAGGCAAAACTCGATGCCTCAACCACCGCTCAGTTACGCAGCTTGCCCAACGGGCAACGCAAACTGGCGAATCAGAAGATCCTGCAAGCACTCTTAGCCGACCGCTTCAAGCTGAGCTTTCACAACGAGTCGAAAGGCCTCACCAGCTATTCTCTAGTCGTGGCTCCCAATGGCCCAAAGCTACAGAAATCCAGCTCGAGCGGAGAACACTCCGCCATGTTTCAAGTGGGCGTACCTGGCGACTCGCAAAAGGTCATGACGCAGAGGCGAATGGAGGCTGGCGAGACGGCTGATCAGGAGCCTCCCATGGGGACGGGTGTTAATGCCGCACCTGCGAATGCTCCCAGAATGCTCATGACGGCAAAACTACCGGGCGGACAAATGGCTGCTGTGGGACTCCCCATGGGAGAACTGGCGCACTTCCTTTCGCGGGAGTTGGGAGCAACTGTCATCGATAAGACCAATCTCCCAGGCGAGTACGACGTCACGCTACACTGGGCGCCGAACGATCCGCCCAACGGTATGAGGTTCAGGACAGGCACCCCCGCTGGGGCTTCACCTGGCACAGCCTCAGGACCCGAACAAGATACCGCTTCCCGCGCTCACGCACTGGCCGCAACCCTGCAGCAGCAACTCGGGCTCACGTTGCACCAGCAAACCGGACCGGTGGATGCTCTGGTCATCGACCACGTTGAACAACCCGCCGCCAACTAGGACCTGACCAGAAACCCATCCGGAGTCTCTCGTGATCATTGAGAGACTTGGATGGGTTCGCTGTTTGCCCACTCCTCGAAACTCATGAGATTGGCCGCTCAGGCTTGCTAAGTTTTCCATCCAATACTGCTTTCTATCCATCTATACAATAGTTGTTGCGCCCGCCATGGCATCCCATCAAGACGAAGAGGTTTTAGGCAAAGCGTACGACAGCCGCTTGATGAAGCGGCTGCTGCGATATCTGCGCCCGTACAGGTTTAAGGTATTCATCGCGCTGGCTTCGATCGTTCTCAAGGCGGGGGCCGACGTACTTGGCCCGTTCCTGACCATGGTCGCGATCGACCGCTATCTGGCTCCGGCGAAGCAAGCGCCCTCGTGGGCAACCCATTTCCTCAGCTCGCGCCCGCTCACCGGTATTGCGCAGATCGCCGCACTTTATGTAGGCCTGATTATCTTCAGCTTTCTTCTCGAATATCTGCAGACCTACTTCATGCAGTGGGCCGGGCAGATGGTGATGTATGACCTGCGGAGTGAGATCTTCCGGCACCTGCAGCGCATGCACATCGGCTTCTATGACAAAAATCCCGTAGGACGGCTGGTTACGCGGGTGACCACCGACGTGGATGCGTTGAACGAAATGTTCACCTCTGGGGTGGTTTCGATCTTCGAAGACATTTTTGTTCTCGCCGGCATTCTCGCGATCATGCTTTGCATGGATTGGAAGCTGGCTCTCATCACTTTCGCGGTGCTTCCCTTCATCAGCTACGCCACCAAGATTTTTCGCGACAAGGTGCGTGATTCGTACCGGAGAATTCGCGTCGCTATCGCGCGCATCAACGCTCATTTGCAGGAACACGTCAGCGGCATGATGGTTTTGCAGCTGTTCAATCGCGAGCAAAAAGCGTTTGACGCGTTTTCCGAAGTGAATGCGCAGCACATGGAGGCGTTCAAAGACGCAATCATGGCACATGCGGTTTACTACCCGATCGTCGAATTCTTGTCTTCATTCGCAATCGCCTGCGTCATATGGTTCGGCGGGCACGACGTGATTCGTGGGATGCAGGTCACCAAAGTCCTTCTGGGATTTGGTCCCGGTGGATGGCTGCCGCTTCATGCGGTAAGAGAAGCGCTCACCATTGGCGTTCTCGTTGCATTTATTCAATATGCGCAGCGCTTCTTCCGGCCGATTCAGGACCTGAGTGAGAAATACAACATTTTGCAGTCGGCAATGGCGGCCGCCGAACGTGTTTTCAAGCTGCTTGACACCAAAGTCGAGATCACGGAAGCCGCAGTTACCAAGCTTCCCGATGGCCCAGGCAGGATCGAGTTCGATCACGTGTGGTTTGCGTATCGCAGCGGCGAGACTGATTGGGTCCTTCGCGACGTCACCTTCACCATCGAACCGGGCGAGACGGTTGCCATTGTTGGCCACACAGGCGCGGGCAAGACAACGATGATTTCTCTGCTTCTGCGCTTTTATGACGTGCAGCGCGGTACCATCCGGATTGATGGCGTCGATATCAAGGAAATGCCTCTCGACGACCTGCGGCGCAGGTTCGGCGTCGTTTTACAGGATCCGTTCCTTTTTACCGGAACGATTGAAGGCAACATCCGCCTGGGAACTGACTGGATCAGCGACGACCAGGTGCGGCAGGCCGCCGAGGATGTGAATCTTGCGGATTTCATCCACAACTTGCCGAATACCTACAAAGAAGAGGTCCGCGAGCGCGGCTCGACCCTTTCCACCGGCCAGAAGCAGCTGATCTCATTCGCGCGTGCGTTGGCGCACTCGCCAAGGATTCTGATCCTCGACGAAGCAACTTCGAGCGTGGACACGGAAACGGAATTCAAAGTTCGCGATGCGCTGGCGAAAATGGTGGAAGGCCGGACCTCGATCATCATTGCGCACCGGCTATCTACGATTCAGCGCGCTGACAAGATCATCGTGATGCATAAGGCGCAGCTCCGTGAGATGGGAACCCACCAGCAACTGCTGGCGCAGCGAGGGATTTACTACAAACTCTACCAGTTGCAATACAAGGACCAGGAACTGGTTGGCGCGCCCAGTTCTCCTGAGGTAACCGCCGGTGCGGATGACTAGCTATTACTGGGCTCCAGCGCGCGCTGGAGCAATCACTAGCGACAGAATGAGCACCCAGCTATGCATATAATGCACTAGATGCAAAAGGAGGTCGCCCATGTGTAGGACTCCTTGGGGAAAGATGACCGTCCGAACGCTGTTGGTCATCACAATACCCAGTTCCGCACTGATCCTCTCCAGGTGTGGTTATGGAAACAGCAATACCTGCTCAATTAAAACGAGCATCTCACCCACGACTGCCACAGCGGATCACGCTGCCACCCCTCCGGGAAACCAAGCCCAGTTCATGCTTTCGGACAGTGTTTCCGGAAATTGTCCGCTGATAGGGGACTCGCTAGGAACATGGTCGACCTCTGACCCCGCTGATACCACTCTCAACACCATAACGGCGCAACCAGGGGCCAATGTAACTGCAACCTGCGTACACGCGGCACCCGCACCGGTGACAATCAGCAATAGCGGCACCATTCGTGGCAAGCTTTTCCCTTCTGCCACGCTGACCTGCAACTAGTCGCGTGGACCGAGATTCCTGACGCATGGGGAACTGGCGCGTCTATACTTGCGTACTCTGGACTAGTCACTCCAGACTCCACGACGAGAGGCGCACAATCCAAATGGCAATTCTTCCTCGTAAGATCATTCTCCCA
>Ga0137366_10003829_pt1 | contig 11722 bp, 8 predicted proteins | sample SagtaG_8_FD_104938 | JGI IMG/M metagenome (GOLD analysis project Ga0137366, IMG submission 104938) | Vadose zone soil microbial communities from Sagehorn Ranch, Mendocino, California, USA - Sage1_L_60_16 metaG | ecosystem: Environmental > Terrestrial > Soil > Vadose zone | place: USA: California... | reverse complement strand
CCCGGTGAAGCGGTCGGGAGCATCCGCCCCGCCCGCGTCCGAGCGGTGACGCAAGGGGGTGTGGACAACCCGGAGCAGGCGTCGGCGGCGCTCTCTATGCTCCTCGCATGATCGCCACCAACCACTCGCGGCGGCCGGCTCGGCCGCACCGGACATCGGGGCGACCCGCTCCCAGGGTCGCGGGCATCGGGTTGCTCGCACTGCTGGCGATGGTGGTGCTCGTGCTGGCGGGCTGCCGGCCGGACCGTGCGCCCCAGCTGGCGACCAGTCCCGCCGAGCGCGCGACCTGGCCCGCGGTGCCCGCGGACGCCATCGCGGCCAAGGTCGAGCGGGTGGTCGACGGCGACACCTTCATCGCGGCGATCGCTGGCCGGAACGAGCGCATCCGCCTGATCGGGGTCGACACCCCAGAGACGGTCGACCCCGATCGCCCGGTCCAGCCCTATGGAAAGGAGGCTTCGAACTTCGCCAAGCACATGCTCAACGGGCGCACTGTCCGGCTGGTGGGCGACGTCGAGGCGAGGGACAGGTACGGGCGCCTGCTGGCCTATGTGTGGCTGCCGGACGGGACCTTCTGGAACGCGCTGCTGGCGGCCGAGGGCTACGCCCAGCTCATCACGATCCCGCCTGACGTGACCTACGCCGGGCTGTTCCGCCGGCTGGTGGACGAGGCACGATCCGCCAACCGCGGGCTCTGGTCCGGTCGAACACCTTAATGGCGACTTGGGCGGTGCCTAGGGGACTACGGATTACGTCCCCCGGATGTCCGACAAGGCAGGTCGAGTAGCGATCGCTGCGAGGAAATAGCGAAATAGTAAGAAAAACGGGATCCAATCCAGACGAGGGGTGTTAGAGCATTGAGAACTAATAGACGGCCTGCCGTCCGGCGGGGTCCCGGCAGTCCCCCAACCACCGGTCCTCACAGCCGGACGGCGCGGCCGTCGCATCGCGAACGTGCTTCCCGCGCCTCCCGTGTCCTCGCGGCCGAGGCTCGACGGCCCCGGCCGTCATGCGGGCGGAAGCGATCCTGATGAGCGCCCCCCAGCGCCGCTCTGAATCAGTTCCGTGTTCGCGTCTCCAAACAGTACGCCGGTCATTCCGGTTCGTGCTGCGCTTGATTCCAAATCGTTACCAGCCAAACTACCATATTCGGTCGATACTGTCTAGTCCGAGTGGGCTACTGACTGTGGGCCATATCTCATCATTCGTTTGGCCGGTTTGTCAACGTCGCTGTGATGGTCTGTTGCTTGCCATCTCGGACTATACCGAGCTGCACCTTCTGGCCCGGTTCGAGGATGCGGACCTGCGCTGCCAGGTCGTCCATGCTCTGGACGGCCTTGCCGTTGACGCTGACCACCAGGTCGCCGACCTGCAGCCCGGCCTTGTCGGCGGGACCGCCGTTGACGACCTCGTTCACCAGCGCCCCGGCCCGTCCAAGGGTCGGGTCGGTGCCGCTGACCCCGAGATAGCCGGATGCCGAGGACTTGCCCTGCACGATCCGGGCCGCCGAGGCCGCGGCGATGTCGATCGGGACCGCGAAGCCCACGCCCTCATTGCCGCCGGACTCCGAGCGGATCGAGTCGTTGATGCCGATGACCCTGCCCTCACGGTCGGCGAGCGCGCCGCCGGAGTTGCCCGGGTTGATCGGGGCGTCGGTCTGCAGGACCTCGAAGACCGAGCCGTCCTGGGTGGGAAGGCTGCGGTTGACCGCGCTGACCACGCCAGAGGTGACGCTTCCCTCCAGGCCGAACGGGCTGCCGATCGCCACGGCGGTCTGACCCACCTCGAGCGGCACCTTGAGCGCCAGCGCCGCCGGCTGGAGGTTGTTGCGGTCGACCTTGACCACGGCGATGTCGGTCCCGCTGTCGCTCCCGAGCACGCGGCCCGAGAGCTTGGTGCCATCGGCGAGCCGGACGGTCACCTGGCTCGCGCCCTCGACCACGTGGGCGGCGGTCAGGATGTAGCCGTTCTTGTCGTAGACGACCCCGGAGCCGAGCCCCTGGTCCGTCTCGAGCTGCACCACCGCCGGGAGCAGGGCCTTGGCCACCGACGCGATCGGCTCGTCGCCGGCCTTGATCTGCGAGGGCGTGACGGTGACCGGCGTCCCGGGCGAGCTGCCCGTGGCGCTGGCGTTGCCGGAGCCACGGTCGCGGAGCTGACCGAGGCCGAAGCCGGCGCCGAGCAGCAGGACGACGGCCAGGACGGCGGCGACCAGGCGCGAGCTGCTGCGCCGGGGCGGGCGGCCGCCACTGCCGGCGGTCGGCCCGCCCCAGGACGGGCCGGCACCGGAGGGCTCTGGGATCGGGCGGGTCTCGGCCTCAGCCCACGGGGGCGCGGTGGCCCCCGCGGCCCATGACCCCTGCGGCTCGGTCATGGTGCCGGCCATGGATGCCGGCATCTGGCCGGCCTGTCCTGGGGCGGGGGCGCCGGGGGCCGGTGTGGACGGGCCGCCGCCCGGTCCCGCACCACTCCAGCCACTGCCGGCGCCGCCCTGACCCCAGCTTGTCGGGGCTGCTTCGCCCCAGTTCGATCCTTCTTGACCGGTCCAGTGCGAACCGTCGGCCCGCCAGCCGCCTTCGGAATCCTGAGCCCAGCCGGGCGAGCCCTGCTGGGTCGAGTTCGCGTCGAGCGGCGTGGTAGCGTCGCGACCAGCCTCGTCCTGGTCGGTCGGCTGCTCGTCCGAGGGCTCATGGGTGCCGTTGGCGGAGGTCGGCGGCGGTCGCCACATGTCGGAGTTGGACATCCATCGGCCTCCTGAACGGAGTTCTCTCACCACGAGGTCTTGCTCGTCTGTGCATCGAGCGTAGGCCGGCCGCACTAAAACATCGGTAAGCGAACTCTCAAGCCCACGTAAAGCCCGCCGTTGCGGTGCGTAAGCGTCACTGTGCGGAAAGGGACCGCGGCGCCCATCGCGGGGGCCGAGCGGCGGGCTTTACCGCGGTGCCCGGGGCGGCGGCGCTCCGGGCCGCCAACGGCTTACCCGCGCCGAGCGCGGGCCAAAGCTCGCGGGGGCGCCGGATGTGAGAAAGCTAGCGGGGGGCGCCGGATGTGAGGCTGCGCGCGGGGTCGCTGCTGACGTTGGCGACCGGCAGCCAGATGGTGAAGGTCGAGCCGACTCCCAGCTTCGACTGGAGCTGCACGTCCCCGCCGTGGCTCTGGGCGATCTGGCGGACGATCGACAGGCCGAGCCCGGTCCCTCCGTCCGCCCTGGAGCGGCCCTTGTCTGCCCGCCAGAACCGGTCGAAGACCCGCGGCTGGTGCTCGGGGGCGATCCCGGGCCCCTCGTCGGAGACGGCGATCCAGGCGAGCCCGCGCTCGCTGCCGACCGCCAGGCGGATGCGGGAGCCGCTCGGCGCCAGCCGCACGGCGTTCTCGAGCAGGTTGGCGACCGCGCGCTTGAGCGCGTCCCCGTCGCCCATGACCACCACGCCCGGGGCGACCGCGCGGTCCAGCACGATCCCGCGCGCCTCGGCCGGAGCCAGGAACTCCTCGCTGGCCTCGGTCACGGCGCGCCCGAGGTCCACCTGCTCGATGGCGAAGGTTGGCGACTCGCGGCGAGCCAGGGCGAGCAGGTCGTCGACCAGCCTTGCCATGCGGTCGCTGGCGCGCTTGACCACCACCACCGCCTGCCGCAGCTCGTCGACTTGCGGGTCCTTGTCGGTGAGGGCGAGGTCCGCGTTGGTGCGGATGATCGCCAGCGGGTTGCGGAGCTCGTGCGAGGCGTCGGCGAGGAACTGCTGCTGCGCGGCGAAGGCGGCGTCGATGCGGGCGAGCATCGCGTCGAAGGTGTCGGCGAGCTGCTTCAGCTCGTCGTTGGGGCCCTGCAGGCGGATACGCCGCGAGAGGTCGGTGGCCTGGATCTCGCGCGCCACGCCGGTGATCCGGCCGATCGGCGCCAGCACCCGGCCGGCGACCACCCAGCCGACCACCAGGCTCGCGAAGAACAGCACGATCAGGGCTTCGAACGAGAAGGTCCGGAGCCGCTCGAGGGTCTGCTGGTGGACCAGGCGCTCGAACTGGCGCGCGGTGACGATGTCGACTGAGAACGACTGGCCGCTGAAACGGTCGATCACCCTGCCGTTGATGATCGACATGGGCTCGTGGAGGCTGATCCACAGGATCAGGTAGATGGCGCCGATGACCAGCGCGGCCAGACCGAAGAGCACGCCCGAGTACAGCAGCGTGTAGCGGAACCGGATCGAGCGCATCCACTCCGGCAGCCGGTTGCTGGACCAGGTGGGCATCTCCCACTGGTTCACCGAGCTCACGACCCCTCTCGCAGCCGGTAGCCACGGCCGACCACGGTCTCGATCGGCTGGCCCTCACCGGCCTCGGCCAGCTTGCGGCGGAGCGTCATCACGGTGACCCGGACGGTGTTGGTGAAGGGGTCGGCGTGCTCGTCCCAGACGTGCTCGAGCAGGTCCTCCTGGGAGAGCACCTGGCCGGCGCGCGACATGAAGTAGCGCAGCAGCGAGAACTCCTTGGGCGTCAGGGAGAGGTCGTGCTCGGCGCGCCGAGCCTCGTGCCTGGCGGTGTCCAGCTCCAGGTCGCCGACGCGCATGAGCGCGCCAGAGCGGCCGGCGTCGCGCCGCAGCAGCGCGCGGACCCGCGCCTTCAGCTCGTCGAAGTCGAACGGCTTGATGAGGTAGTCGTCGGCGCCCTCGTCGAGGCCCACGACGCGATCTCTGGGCTGGTCCCGAGCCGTGAGCATCAGCACCCGCGGGGCGGACGGCTCCTTGCGCTCCAGGCGCAGCCGGCGAGTCACCTCGATCCCGTCGGTGCCGGGCAGGTTCAGGTCGAGGCAGATGACGTCGTACTCGTTGATGGACAGCTTGTCCAAGGCCTCGTCGCCGTCATAGGCGACGTCGACCGCATAGCCCTCGCGGCGCAGACCGCGGGCAACCGCGTCCGCGAGGTCGACCTCGTCCTCTACGACCAGAACTCGCATAGCTGAAATGGTAGCCGCCCAACCGTTCAAGAAGCTGTCAAGGTGACCCGGCCGCGCGCCAGGGAACCCGGGACCGTCCGGGCCGGGCGCCCGCGTGGGACCGGGCGGGCCGCGCGCGGCGGACCTGGGCGTTTGGCAGGGCCTCACAGCGGCGCGTCACTATACTTGGCCCCAGGCTCATGGACCCTCGCGCCGACCCCCAAGCGCTTCTGCCATTGTTGCAGCGGCGATATCAGGCCGCCGTCGCGCGGCTGGAGCAGCTCGTCAATCAGGACTCCGGGTCCTTCAGCCCGGCTGGCGTCAACCGCGTCGCCGATCTGCTCGAGCGCGACCTGCGCTCCGGTGGCTGGCAGGTCGAGCGCCGCCCGCACCGCCCGGGGCCGGGCGAGCCAGCGCTTGGCGACACGCTGATCGGCCGCCGCCCCGGCGGGCTGTCCAGGAGCGCGGGCGGGCGGCGCCTGCTGCTGCTCGCGCACATGGACACGGTGTTCGATGATGGTGAGACGGCGGCGCGGCCGTTCCGGACCGATGGAGGCCGCGCCTACGGTCCCGGTGTGACCGACGACAAGGCCGGACTGGTGACCGGGATCGAGGCGATCGAGACGCTGTGCGACGACGCCGGCTTCGAGGATTTCGAGTTGCTCACCATGATCTTCTCGCCCGACGAGGAGATCGGCTCGCCCGCCAGCAAGCCGATCATCCAGGAACTGGCCGCGGACCACGACGTCGCCATCGGGCTGGAGGCGGCCCGCATCAACGGCGACCTCGTCTCGGCCCGCAAGGGCATCGCGGCGCTGGAGGTCCGCGTCACCGGCCGCGCGGTGCACGCGGGCGTACGGCCGGAGAAGGGCGCGAGCGCGGCGCTGGAGGCCGCCCACCACACCATCGCCCTGCACGGGCTGAGCCGCCGCTGGAAGGGCGTGACCTGCAATGTCGGCACGGTGCGGGCGGGCACGCGCCCCAACGTGGTCGCCGGCGCGGCCGTCCTCGAACTGGACCTGCGCGCCACCAGCACCGCCGACTTCGAGCGGGCGCTGGCGGCGGTCTCCGAGATCGTCGAGCGCCAGACCGTCGATGGCACCAGCTCGACCGTGCGCCTGCTGCACCGGCATCCGCCGATGGAGCGCACCGCCGCGGTGATGGCGCTGGTCGAGGAGGCGCAGCGGGTGGCGCGCGACCTCGGCTTCGAGGTCGGCCACACGGCGACGGGCGGTGCGGGCGACGCCAACACCACCGCGACCGCCGGCGTGCCGACCATCGACGGGCTGGCGCCGGTGGGTGGCGAGGCGCACGGGCCCAGCGAGTGGCTCGACCTGGACAGCGTGGTGCCGAGAACCGCCCTGCTCGCGGGGTTGCTGGCCCGTCTCGGCGCCGCGCGGCCGCAGGCGGGGGCGTAGCGGTGCGGACCCAGACCCCTGTGCCGGTCTCGATCAGGCGGGTCGTCCTGCTACTGGCCGGCGCCTTCGTGGTGATCCACTTCCTGGTCCCGCAGATCGCCGGCGTCCACCGGGCGTTCTACCGCCTCGGCCAGGTGGACCTGCGCTGGCTGCTGCTGGCAGTGGCGCTGGAGGCGCTCTCGATCATCGCCTACACACTGCTGACCAGGTCGGTGCTGCCCCGCGGCAAGCCCCAGCCACGGTTCGACGTGCTGCTGCGCACGCAGTTCTCGACCCTGGCCGTGAGCCACGTGGTGCCGGGCGGCACGGCCGCGGGCGGCGCACTGGGGTACCGGCTGCTCACCGCGGCGGGGCTGTCGGGCACCGACACCGCGTTCGCGCTGGCCACCCAGGGCGTCGGCTCGGCGGTGGTGCTCAACGTGCTGCTCTGGATCGCCCTGGTGGCGTCGATCCCGCTGCACGGCTACAACCCGCTGTACGGCACCGCTGGGGTGCTCGGCGCCCTGCTCATCGCCGCCTTCGCGACCGTGGTCGTGCTGCTGATGCGTGGCGAGGAGGGATCGGTCAAGGTCCTCCGCGCCACCGCCGCGCGGCTGCCGCTGCTCGACCCGGACCGGGTGGTCGCCATCGTCAGGCGGTTCGCCGACCGCCTGCGCACCCTGGTCGCCGACCGCGCCCTGGTCAGCCGCGCGGCGGGCTGGGCCGCCGCCAACTGGCTGCTCGACGCCGCCTCGCTGTGGGTGTTCGTCGGCGCGTTCGGGCACTGGGTCCGGCTGGACGACCTGCTGGTCGCCTACGGGCTCGCCAACGTGCTGGCGGTGCTGCCGATCACGCCGTCGGGCCTGGGCGTCGTCGAGTTCGTGCTGACCTCGACGCTGGTCGGCTTCGGGACGCCCCGGGACATCGCCCTGCTCGGGGTGATCACCTACCGGGTCCTGAACTTCTGGCTGCCGATCCCGATCGGCGGGCTGGCCTACCTGTCGCTGCGGGCCGAGTTCGGCGTCCGGGAGCGCGGCAGCGAGCAGCTCCGCGAGCTGGCGAAACAGTCGCTCGAGGAGGCCGAGCCGCCCAGAGAGTGGGCGGTCCGCCACGGCATCCGCACCGACTACGGACACCACGGACAGCCGACCGCCCGCCGTCCGTCCCACCGCCACGGGGGTCCGGGCGACGGGGACGATCCCGGCCGCGGCGATCTCAACAACCGCGATCCCGACAGACGCGAGGCTCGCGACGCCGCGGAACGTCCGGAACGCCGGCCGCTCAAGCCGTAGCGCGCCGGGCGACTATTCGCCGGCCGCCTGCTTGCGGCGCGTCCTGGTGGGCTTGGCGCGCGAGCCGCCGCGGTCGCCGGCCGGCTTGCTGGCCTGCGCCGCCTCCACGCTTGCCCGCAGTGCGTCCATGAGGTCGACCACCTTGGAAGGCTCGGCCGGCTCCGCGTAGGTGACCTCCTCGCCCTGGACCTTCTTGCTGATCAGGTCCTCGAGCGCGGACCGGTACTCGTCCTGGAAGTCCTTGGGCTCGAAGTCGTCGCTGAGGCTGTCGATCAGGCTGCGGGCCATCTTGATCTCCTGGGGCCGCAGCTCGACCTCCTCGTCCAGCTCGTCGAAGCGCGCGGCGCGGATCTCGTCGGGCCAGAACATCGTCTCGAGGACCAGCACGTTCTCGCGGAGCCGCACGGTGGCGAGGTGCTCCTTGTCGCGGAAGGCGACCTTCGCCAGCGCCACCTTGCTGTCGTCGCTCATGGCCTCTCGCAGCAGGTGGTAGGCCTTGACGCCGGTCCCGTCGGGCACCAGGTAATAGGACCGCTGGAAATAGATCGGGTCGATCTGCTCCGAATCGACGAACCGCTCGATCTCGATCGCGCGGGCGGTCTTCACCGGCAGGGCGTCCAGCTCCTCGTCGGTGAGCGTCACGTAGTGGTCCTTCTCGTACTCGTAGCCCTTGACGATCTCCCCGTAGGAGACCTCCTCGCCGTCGATCGAGCAGACGCGCTTGTAGCGGATGCGTCCCCCGTCGGGAGCGTGGAGCTGGTTGAACTTGAGCGTCTTCTCCTCGGTCGCGGTGTAGACCTTGACGGGGATCGTCACCAGGCCGAACGAGATCGCGCCTTTCCAGATCGTCTTCATGCTTGCTCCCGGGTCAGGCGGCGGCCCACCGTCATGCGGGTCTACCTGCTCAATGTACGCTAGAAGCCTGGTGATGTATCGGCGCCAAGCCGGACGAAAGTTACCGGACCGGAGGCGGTGATGGCGCGCCGCGGATACGTGACCAGGCTTCACGAGAAGAGTCCGTGTACGGGAGTTGGCGCCACGAAGGAGCGTGCAACCGTGGCCAGTCGCGCACGCCGGCTCCGGCTCCCCACGCCGCTGCCGGCACGGCGAACGGGGGACGCCTGGCGCCTGATCGCGGGTGACCGCGAGCTGCGCGTGTCCAACCTCGACAAGGTGTACTGGCCGAGGGATCGCCTGACCAAACGGGACCTGCTCGGCTACTACTGGAACGTGGCGCCGCTGCTGCTCCCCCACCTCCGCGACCGTCCTCTGACCATGCTGCGAATGCCGGACGGCATCGAGGGCGAGGCGTTCTTCGAGAAGCGGGTGCCCGGTCACGCGCCGGACTGGCTGCCCACCGCGCGGGTCCCCGGGGACGACCGCAAGGTCAACGACATGGTGATGGCGCAGGACCTGGCCAGCCTGCTCTACGTCGTCAACCTCGGCTGCATCGAGCTGCACCCGCTGCACAGCCGGGCCGGCTCGCTGGACCGTCCCGAGTTCGCGCTGTTCGATCTCGACCCCTTCGAGCCCTACACCTTCGCCGACGTCCGCACGGTCGCCAAGCTGATCAAGGTGGTGCTGGACGGGCTGGGGCTGCGCGGCTACCCGAAGACCTCCGGCGCCACCGGGATGCAGGTCTACGTGCCGCTCGAGCCGGTGCACCCGTACGCGGACGTGCGCGCCTTCGTCGAGCAGGTCGGTCGCCTGCTGGTCCGCGCCTACCGGGAGAAGGTGACCATGGCCTGGCCCGTCGCCGAGCGGGCCGGGAAGGTGTTCATCGACCACCAGATGAACCGCAAAGGCGCCAACATCGCCAGCGTCTACTCGCTGCGGCCACGGCCCGGCGCGCCGGTGTCGACCCCGCTGGACTGGGACGAGCTGGACCAGGACCTGGAGCCGAACGACTTCCGCATCGACAACGTCTGGCAGCGGTTCGAGGAGGGCGACCGCTTCGCGCCCGTGCTCACCGACCGCCAGACGCTGGCCGCCGCCCTCGAAACCCTGGGCGTCCAGCCCGCGGAAGCCGGCGCGGCATCGGAGTCGGAGGCGGCGCCTCCGCCCACGCCCGACCTCTCCGAATACCGGAGCAAGCGGGACTTCCGGCGCACCCCGGAGCCGGCCGGCACCGCCCGGCGAGCAGTGGCGCTGCCGGAGGCGCCGCACGCGGCCGGGCTCGCCGAGCCGGCCGACCTGGCGTCGGGCCCGGTCTTCTGCATCCAGCAGCACCACGCCCGCGCGCTCCACCACGACGTCCGCTTCGAACGCGACGGCGTACTGGTGTCCTTCGCTGTCCCCAAGCGGCTGCCCGAGGTGCCCGGCGTCCGGCACCTGGCGGTCAACACCGAAGACCACCCGATGGACTACCTCACCTTCTCGGGCTCCATCCCGGAGGGCGAGTACGGCGCGGGCGAGGTGCGCCTGTTCGACCTCGGCACCTACGAGCCGCTGGAGGTGACCGACGGCAAGTGGACCGTCCGCCTGCACGGCAGCCGCTACCGCGGGGCCGAGTACCACTTCGTGCGCACCAAGCAGGACTGGATCTGCCTGCTCGGCGGCCGGACGCCCCTGCCGGCCCCGGCCGCGCCGCCGACCTTCGAGCCGATGATGGCGCAGCTGGTCCGCGAGCCGTTCGACGACGAAGCCTGGCTCTTCGAGGTGAAATGGGACGGTCACCGCTGCCTCGCCGCGCTCGGCGGGACCACCCGGCTGACCTCGCGGACGGCCCGCGATGTCACCGCCCAGTTCCCGGAGCTGGACAGACTGCACCGCCAGCTTGCCGCGCGCAACGCCGTGGTCGACGGCGAGATCGTCGCCTTCGACCAGGACGGCCGGCCGTCGTTCCAGCGCATGCAGGACCGCTTCCACCGCTCGCCCGAGGAGCTTGCGCGCCATCGCGGCCGGGTGCCGATCCAGTTCCTGGCCTTCGACCTGTTGTGGCTCGACGGCGAGTCCCTGTTGGAGCTGCCGCTGGCCGACCGCCGGGCTCGCCTTGCCGAGGTGCTGGTGCCGCGCGACGACGTGCGCGTCTCGCAGGAGGTCCAGGGCCGCGGCACCGCCTTCTTCGACCAGATCAAGGGCCTGGGCCTGGAGGGAGTGGTCGCCAAGCGGCTGACCAGCCAGTACCGGCCGGGCGCCCGCTCGCCGGACTGGCGCAAGGTCAAGGCGCTGCGACGCCAGGACTGCGTGATCGTCGGCTGGACCAGGGGCAAGGGCGGCCGCTCCAGCACGCTCGGGTCGTTGCTGCTGGCGGTGTACGACGGCGGCGGGCCGCGCTACGTCGGCAACGTCGGCACGGGCTTCACCCACAGCTTCCTGGAGCGGCTGCTGCCCGACCTCCAGGAACGCGAGCAGGCGCACCCGCCGGTGGAGGTCCCGCCGGACCCGCGCCTGCGCGGTGCGCGCTGGACGCGGCCGGAGCTGGTCTGCGAGGTCGAGTACCAGGGCTGGACCGACGACTGGCGGCTGCGCGCGCCCTCCTTCAAGGGGATCCGCACCGACAAGCTGCCCGAGGACTGCCGCCGCGAGGACGTCGCCGAGCGATAGCGGCGCCGCCGCGCCAGCCCGATGATTTGTGACGATCGTGGCGGATACACCAGAGGGCTTCGCTCGCGGGTAGGCAAGGATGGCGCCGAGCAGGCAGAATGACGCCCAGGGGTCCCAGACCCTGAAGGTAGGTGGAGAAGGGCGGCATGCAGATGGGTGCCCACATCCTGGTCGTGGACGACGATCCCCTGCTGGCTTCGGCGCTGCGTCGGCCGCTGGCCTACGAGGGCTTCGAGGTCGACGTCGCCGCGTCCGGGGAGGAGGCCCTTTCGAGGGCCCTCGACCACGCTCCTGACCTCGTCATCCTGGACGTGCTGCTTCCTGGCATCGACGGGCTCGAGGTCTGCCGCCGCCTGCGCCAGGCAGGCGACGTGCCGGTGCTGATGCTGACAGCCCGCAGCGAGGTGCCGGAGCGGGTGGCCGGCTTCGAGGCCGGAGCCGACGACTACCTCGGCAAGCCGTTCGCGTTCGAGGAGCTGCTGGTCAGGATCAAGGCGCTGCTGCGAAGGGGCCGCAACGGCTCGAGCACCGCGGAGCTGCGCTTCGGCGACCTGCGCATG
>Ga0137366_10003825_pt1 | contig 11725 bp, 13 predicted proteins | sample SagtaG_8_FD_104938 | JGI IMG/M metagenome (GOLD analysis project Ga0137366, IMG submission 104938) | Vadose zone soil microbial communities from Sagehorn Ranch, Mendocino, California, USA - Sage1_L_60_16 metaG | ecosystem: Environmental > Terrestrial > Soil > Vadose zone | place: USA... | reverse complement strand
CCGCCACCGACGCGCAGACGCCGAACCGCTCGTCACGTTCCAGTGCCCGTCGTATGTCGTCCCGGCTAGGCGCGTGGTCGTCGGCGATCAGCACCCGGAGCGGACTCGTGCTCACACCGCCACCTCCACCTGGCTGCCGTGGCCGGGCACCGAGGAGACGAGCAGCTCACCGCCGACCGAACGGGCGCGCTCGCGCATCGAGGTGAGGCCGAACCCGCCGCCCGGGGCGGCGGTGTCAAAGCCGTGCCCCTTGTCGCTGATCCGCAGCCGCACCCCAGAGCCGTCACGCTTCAGCCCGAGGCTAACCCGGCTGGCCCCGCTATGCCGGGCGGCGTTGGTGACAGCCTCGCAGGCTATCCGCACGAGTGCCTCCCGCCGCGCGGCCGACAGCCGGATACCGGAGGTGAGATCCAGGTCCAATTCCACGTGGTAGCGCTCTGAGACCTCGGTCACGGCATCGGCGAGCGCGACCTCGAATGGCTGGCCGCTGGGTGCCGCCAGCGTGCTGATCGCCCGGCGGGATTCCACTTGCGCACGCTCGACGGCCCGGCGCAACCGGACCAGGTTGTCCTCATCTACTGCCCCTGTCAGCAAATCGAGGTGGCGCGCCATATAGGTAAGTTCTTGCGCCAGTCCATCGTGCAGGGCGCAGGCGATCCGCTGCCGCTCCTCGAGCACCGCCGCCTGTGACAGCGCCCGCCAGTAGGACCAGATCTCCCGCATCGACCCGACGAAGAGGACAGCGTAGAAAGCAAACCGGAACGCGTCGCCGGCGTACAGGGACTGCGAGTTTATGGCGGGATACAGCAGGTAGTTGACATGCGATGCCGCGGCCAGCACGCCTGCGATGGCCAGCCAGCCGAAGAACTCGTCGCCAAGCCGCCGGGAGCGCCGCAGGAACCCTACTGTGGCCAGGCCGTAGAGCACCGCCACGGCGAGTTGCAGCACAAGCTGTACCGGATGCACGTGCAAGTCGGGCCGCGCAGACGATGCGGGCGTCAGGGACGCGATCACCTGAGGCGGGAGCCGGCGAGCGAACGTGTGGACGAGGACGGCGGTCAGCAGCAGCGCTATGGTCACACCACTCGCACCCGCTGCGAGCATCAGGCCGGACCGCCGCAATCGACGGTTCGGCACGAATGCGGCGAGGACGAACAGCAGGGCAACAAGCGAGCGAGCAGTTGGCGCGGCCCAGACGGTCAGGTCATCCGGCGCCCAGCCCGCCACGATCGGCACCGTGACCAGGAACAGGTCCGACAGCGCAAGTACCGCGAGCGCACATGCCAGCATGAGTTCGTTCAGCCGGGTGCGGCGGCGCAGCCGGCCGAAAACCAGGAAGCAGGCCAGCAGCGCTATCACCGACGCGGCCGTCTCTAGCGCGAGATGCTCTGCCTGCCACGGAGAGGCGAGGTGCAATTGCGGGATCACCGCAAGGGCCGCGCTGGTCACGGCCGATGCGATCGCCGTCGCGGCTACCGCGGCGCGCACGCCCCGCATGGCACCCGCGGGGAAGGAGACCGCAGACCGCGGCGTGTGGCTACGTGCAGCGGCATGCCGGCCGGGCGTCAATGAGCGGGGCGTGAGCTGGCCCGCGCTTTCCCGCACAGTCAGCCGGCCGCGACGGGGAGCCGCATGCCCGCGGGCTCAGCGCCCCTGACAGCCATCCTGGAGCATGTCAAATCCGCCACCAACCCCCCCGTCCGCATCTCTCCGCGAATTGTCACGATTTATTCATGCTGAAGGTGCGGAAAAATCAAACTAAAAATCCAATGGTATCATCATGCACGCCCAGCGGGGAGACGGCAAGATGCACCGGCCCGCGCCCGGCCGTGTCCGCGCCGTCTTGGCCGCCAAATGGGGCGGCAAGATCGGCCAAATTGGGATGTTGGGCGCTATTCCTGACGGGCTATAGTCGGCCGTCATCCGCCAGAACGGAAGTGCACCAAGACATGAGCCGTAGCCCGTACCGGACACCCTGGGGCCGGGTAATCGTCGCAGGTGCAGTGGTGGCCGTGGCCGGCATCTACGGGGGACTGGCGCTGCGGGTGGTGCATGAGCACCGGTCTGCTCCGCCTCCGCCCGACGGGTATTTCGTTCTGCAGCCGGCCGGCTCGTATGCGCGGCTGCCGGACGACGCCGCCGCCGCGGTACAGGTCCACCATTCGACCTGGGAGGTCCGGGCGGGCAACGCGAGATACAACAACGTGATGCCAGTCCACCTGGAGCTCCAGCGGGTAAGCGACGCGACCCATGCGTACGATCCGCGTTGGAACAAGTACGTCATCGGCCGGATCACCGGCCACTTCACCGGCACCACCGACGAGATCTTCCAGTGGGCCGCGGCGAAGTGGGGGATCCCGGACAACCTCATCCGGACGATCGCATACATGGAATCGGACTGGCGCCAGTCCAACTACGGTGATTTCGTCCGCGACCGCGCGCAGTGCCCAGCCGGGTACTGGAAGCTGCCGTGCCCGGTGACCTTCGGCATCGTCGGCACCAAGTCCACGAACTTGCCGGGGCTGTTCCCGTGGAACCGGGATTCGACCGCCGCCGCGGTCGATGTGCTTGGCGGGTGGCTCCGAGGTTGCTACGAAGGCTGGGTGTGGTGGCTCAGGGTGCACGGAAACCGGTCTCATGGCGTCTACCACGCGGGCGATATCTGGGGCTGCGTGGCGCCTGGTATTCGGGCGACTGGCTTGACGGCACCGCCGCCAGGAAATCCGGTGAGCGCTACATCTCTCGGGCAGAATACTGGGACGGGCGCCGGCCCTGGCTTCTCGCTGGCTTCTGAGCCGCGCCAGCAGGGTCATTCAGAGGGCAGTAAATGCACCCAGGCCCCGGTCAGCGCCACGGCCTCCAGCGCGGAATGGGCACCGAGCTTTCTCATCAGGCTCTGCATGTGCGATCGGACGGTGTGCGGGGACAGATTCAGCCGTTCCGCTATCTGCTGTCGCCCCGCGCCATCAGCCATGTGAGAGAGGACCTGCCGCTCGCGAGCAGTGAGCGGAGCGAGCAGGTCATCGTCATGAAGATTCTTCCGCTCATGCAACAGCAGCTGGAATACCCGCCCAAGCTCGGACGGCGGCACCCAGGTCTCCCCGTGCGTGACTCCGCAGATCGCGCGTAGGAGGTACTCCATGGTTTCAGCCTTGCGCACCCACCCGACTACGCCGACGCGGATCGCGGCAACGATCCGCTCGGCCTCTGCCGAGGCGCTGAGCATGATGACGAGCGGCCGGTGCTCTCGCCGAGAGACGTCCGCACACAGGCTGAGCGCGGCGTCCTCGGGCAGGTCCGCGTCAACGAGCAATACGTGCACGTCTCGTCCGGCCATGGCGCGCCGGGCCAACTGCGCCGAAGGGACCGTCGCCACAACCGTAAGATCATCCTCGGCCTCCAGGCGTCTCGCCACGGCCTCCGCGAACACGCGCTGCCCGTCCACGACCAGCACAGTGATGGGCCGCGGGTTCGGGGCCGTCGCCAGCATCCCGGCCCGGAGCGAAGGTCCCTTTCTCGCGGATCCCCGATCAACCTGCGGCACGGTTGCGTCTCCCGGCCGAGGTGAATGTTTCATCCTCTGATGTCAGGAGCTCGAGCCACCCGTGTCGGCGGGCCATGGCAGCAACCTGTAGCCGGCTGTGCGCATCGAGCTTGGTAAGCACGCCCCGCACGTACATCCGGACCGTTCCGGCCGTGATGCCCATCGCCCTGGCCATGAGCTGGGTGCTATGGCCCGCCACGATCCGGGCCAGGATTTCCCTTTCTCGTGGCGAGAGTGCATCGAGGGGGCCCCTAGCTGGTGCAGGTTGCCGATGCCTGGCCACCGCCACGTTCCCAGCGTCGAAAACCATCCCGCCGGCGGCGATCACGTCAAGTGCGGCGGCGATCTCATCAACTTCCCTGGCCTTTGAGATGAACCCGGCGACACCGACCTGGGCCGCCTCCGCTAGCAGTTGCGGGTCACAGACCCCCGAGAGCAGAAGAACGCTTGTCTTGGGATGGTGCCGACAGATGATCCGTGCGGCGTCAAGCCCGTTCTCTCCATCCGGAAAGACAAGGTCAAGTACGCACACGTCCGGCTGGTGAGCGGCCACGGCGGCGACACCGGCGGCAGCCGTCGTCGTAACAGCGAGCACGTGATGGCCCTTCGCCACCAGGGCCGCCCCCAGTGCATCACCGAGAATCTGCTGATCGTCACAGAGGACTAGTCGCATAGCCGACCTCGAGTCAGGCCGCTGCGAGCGGAAGCCGCAGGCTGGCACGCACTCCGCCACCCCGGCCCCGTCCGTATTCCAGTCTCCCGCCGCACCTGGCCAGGCTTTGGGCAACGATGCTCAAGCCAAGCCCTTCGCCTTTGGGAATCTTCCCGAACCCGGGGCCGGTGTCCTCGACCGTGACCTCCGCGAAGGTGCCGTCCGTTACCACCTCGACCGTCACCATGCCGCCAGGCCCGGCGGCCCGGGTGGCATTTCCTAGCAGGTTCGAGATGATGCGGCGCGCATCGGCCGGGGTTACGCGGATAAGGACAGGCTCCGGCGGCGACAAGAATTCAACCTTGCCGTGGTACGTCACCCACTCCGCGGCAGAGGCCTCCGCGGCCAGACGCGTGAGATCGGCCGGAAGGGCAGTCGCCTTCTCCGGCTCCGCCGCGTAAAGCCACTGATGAAACAGTTCAGTGAGGGATACAGTCTGCGTGACGATCTGCTCGAGGCACGAACGCGCGGCATCCGGCACGCCTGGCTGGGCCAGCGCCACCGCTGCGAGCCTCAGCACCCCCGCAACGGGCTGGCGCATGTCGTGACATGCCTGCCTGAGGAGTCGCGGCGCCTCGTCGGTCCTCCTGGCGGAGGATTCACGGGGAGGCACCGCTGGGCCAGCGAGCCTGAGCTCACGTGATCCGGACTTAGATCCCTGACCCGATGCTGAGCGCACTGAGCTGCAGCGGCTCCTGCGCACGGAAGTCGGAGCACTTCCGGGCACACGGTAGTAAACGGTATCGTCCACCGGTGGTTCCCCCCACCTAAAACCGCACTCCCTGCGTTTTACTCCGTTACAGGCCGTTACAGGAATATGTGCGGACATTTCTAGATCAACGTTCACAGTATGATGCCAGGCGACCATAAGTCACAGGTGACCTGGCGATCGTTACATTCCCGTTATATTTCCCGGCCATAGGGTGATCCCGCGATCGGCCGCAGTAAGCGGTCGGTGCGGTAAGTGCCAAGTCAACTGAGACACAGGGTTCTGCTGTTTCCTAAACAATCTCCTTGGACAGATGCTGCGTTATGTCCGGTTCGGTGGGCGGCTTGTTGATCCCGGCCGTGCCGGGCATCTTGGGCGCCCTGGGATGGCCGGTGAAGCGCCGCTGGTTCGCGGCGCAGGCGGCGTTCAGCACGGCCTGGCGTTTGTCCTGGATCGCGGCCGCAGTGCCGATATGCACCGAGTACGGGGTGTGCAGCCCTATCCCGGAACGGTGCTCGTGGTTGTAATAGGTGCAGGACACACTGCAGAACGCGCGGGCATCTTGCAGTGACCCGAACGTACCGGGGAACGGTGGGCAGTACTTCGGTGTTTTGAACTGCGCCTCGCTGTACGGGTTGTCATTGCTGACCTTCGGCCGGGAATGCGATTTGAGGATGGCCAGGTCCGACAGGAGCGCCGACACCGTCTTGGACGTCATCAAGGTGCCCGGTCGGCGTGGATGGCGTGCGGGGCGGTGCCGCCGTTGAGGCGGACCGCTTCGGTGATGAAGTCTTTCGCCAGTTCGCCCAGCTCGGTGGCGTGCACCTCGAAATGCACGGCGCACCGGGAGAAGATATCGATCATCACGTACAAGTGGTAATGCACGCCGCGCCGCGGGCCCGCCAGCTTGGTAATGTCCCATGCCCGCACCTCGTCCGGTCCGGTGGGGATCAACTCCGGTTTCTTGCGGGCCGGACGGGCGGCCTGCCCACGGCGTTCGCGGACCTGCCCCGCTTCCCGCAGCAGCCGGTACATCGTGGAGACCGAGGCCAGGTAGACGCCCTCATCGATCAGGATGGCCCAGACCTGGCACGGGCCTTGTCCCCGAACCGGGGACTATCCAGGACGGCAAGCAGTTCATCACGCTCGCCGGCGGACAGCGGATCCCGTCTAGCCCTCAGGTTTCACCAGTAACTGTTGCCCCTGGTGTCTCACCTGATCCTGACACAGAGGGATCGGCCGCAGTAAGCGGTCGGGGGCTGCGGGCGGGCGCCCATTCGGCTGAGCTGCCTAGCACAGCCGAGCCCCTGCCCACGCGACTGGCCGCGGGCGGCCTAGCTTGGTGCCGAGCCACTCGGCTGTCAGCCGCAGGCCCTCGGCGAGCTCAACCTCTGGCTTCCAGCCGAGCAGGGTGCTGGCCAGCGTGATGTCGGGGCGCCGCCTGATGGGGTCGTCGACCGGCAACGGCTCGAAGGCAACCGGTGAGCCTGAGCCGGTGACGGCGAGCACCTGCTCAGCCAGTTCCAGAATGGTGATCTCGGCGGGGTTGCCGATGTTGACCGGCCCGGTGATCTCCGATTGATGGAGGGCGAGGATCCCGCGTACCTCGTCGTCTACGTAGCAGAAGCTACGTGTCTGGGTGCCGTCGCCGTACACGGTGAGTGGCCGGTTCTGGAGGGCCTGGGCCAGCATGTTGGAGACCACTCGCCCGTCACAGGGACTGAGCCGGGGCCCGTAGGTGTTGAAGATCCTCGCGATCCGCACGTCAATGCCGTGGACGCGGTGATAGGCCATGGTGATCGCCTCGGCGAAACGCTTGGCCTCGTCGTAGACGCTGCGCGGCCCGATCGGGTTCACATAGCCCCAGTAGTCCTCGGTCTGGGGATGGATCTGCGGGTTGCCGTATACCTCGCTGGTGGAGGCCAGCAGGAAGCGTGCCCGCTTCGTCCTCGCCAGTTCCAGGCAGTTCTGCGTGCCCAGGCTGCCAGCCCGCAGCGTCTCAATGGGGTGTGCGAGGTAGTCACGGGGAGAGGCGGAGCTGGCCAGGTGGAAGATCGCATCGACGTGTCCGGGGACGTTCCCCAGGGCGCTGACGTCCTGGCGGAGAAACGTCATTCCGGGCTGGTCGAGCAGGTGGGCCAGGTTCTCCGGTGAACCGGTGAGGAGGTTGTCGACGCACACGACTTCGTCGCCCCGGCCAAGCAGGCGCTCACACAGATGGGAACCGAGAAAGCCGGCCCCTCCGGTCACGATTGCTCTCATGGTCGACCCATTCCTTGGTAGTCAAACCCGGCCCGGCGCATGGCCGCGGGGTCCAGGAGGTTGCGAGCATCCACGATGCGGCGCCCGGCCATCAGGGACCGGACCTTATCGAAGTCAAGTCCGCGCAGCTCATCCCACTCGGTCAGGACGGCGAGGACTGACGCGTCCCGGCAAGCTCCGTACGGTTCCAGGTGCACCTCCATGCCGGGCAAGGGCTGGCGCACGGTCGGGTCGTAAGCGCGCACGCTGGCCCCCGCTTCAGAGAGACTCTTCGCTATGGCGACCGCTGGCGAGTGACGACGGTCGTCAGTGCCAGCCTTGAACGTCAGCCCCCAGAGCGCGACGGTGACGCCGTCCAGAGACCCGCCTGCCATGGCCACGATCTTGCGCACTACACGCTGCTGCTGCTCTGCGTTAGCAGCGACAACGCAACGAAGGAGAGTGAAGTCGTAGCCCGCGTCTTCGGATATGCGGATCAGTGCGCTGGTGTCCTTAGGCAGGCAGCTACCCCCCCAGCCAGGCCCCGGACGCAGCGCGTTGAACCCGAGTCGAGGGTCGTAAGCCATGCCCTCGATCACGTCATTAACATCCGCCCCTACCGCCTCGCACAGGTTGGCGATGGCATTGACGAAACTCAGCCTGGTCGCCAGGAACGCGTTGGAGGCATATTTGATCGCTTCCGCTGACGTGGGACTCGTGATCATGATCGGAGCGTTGATGCTCTCGAACAGGCTGGCCACCCGGATCGCGGCCGCCTCATCGTCGCTTCCGATCACGATGCGATCCGGCTCCCGGCAATCATGCAGGGCAGAGCCCTCACGAAGGAACTCGGGATTGGACACCACGGCGACGTCCGCGCGCCGTAGTGCCTCCCCGACCGCTCGCCAAGAGCCAATCGGAACGGTCGATTTGTTGACGACGATCGAGCCGGGGCTCAGTACAGGCCCGATCTCACTGGCGACGTCAAGGACGTAGGACATGTCGGCCGACCCGTCGGGTCGCTCCGGGGTGGGTAGGCAGAGAAAGACGAATTCGCTTCCGGCGACCGCGGCCGAAGCCCCCAGGACGAAGCTCAGCCGACCGTTCGCCAGCCTCTGTCGTACCATTTCGCCAAGCCCGTCTTCCAGGGTGGGGATCTCTCCGCGAGAAAGTGCCGCCACCTTCTCCGGCACGACGTCGGCGCACCGGACATCATGACCAAGTTCGGCCAGGCAGGTCGCGCAGGTGAGCCCGACGTAGCCAGCCCCGATGACACCGATCCGGCTCATCTGTCCCTCCTGCCCGCTGAATCAGCCAACGACTGACCGCCGTCCACTCCCGGCACGCCCCCTCCAGTTCGCCGCTCTTCCCCTCACAAGACTGTCTGCCTCGTCCGGCTCACCCAGTCACTACCAGGTCAGTTGGTCGAGGTGCATTCGGGTGCTTCAACGCGCATGCCTGAGTGCAGCCTCCGCACGGGCGTCTTTGGCCTGGCTGAGTCGTCCCGCTGCGCCAGTGAATCCCCTCCCACCGCAGACCTTATGACGTCGGCGGCCGTGGCAGCCTTCCCCAGTTAGATGACTCCGTATACGACATTTGGCCGGAGTGCCCGGCTAGCTACACCGGCTAAACTGCTCAGCACTGGCGCAGAGACGGGGACCCCAAGGAGGGAATCAATCAGTTGTGTTTTGAATGCAGGTCGCTAGACCGGGACCATGCGGTCTCCAGTGCCGCGGCAAGAGTGACAGCGTCATCACGAGCGCGCTCCGGTGCTTGGACGTTTTGGTTGGCCGCGCCGCGATCGTGCCACCATTGGGAGGTTTGTCGGCATCCTCAGAGGAATGGGTATGCAACGAGTTGTTGAACGCGGCCTGGGTGCAGTCAATCGCCTGTGGTCAAAGTGTGCTGAGTTGCGACTGAGGCTCGCAGGCGTGTCCGTGGGTCGTGGGTGCAGATTCCATGGGTCACCGCTTGTGGCACTGTTTCGTGGTTCGAACATTCGGGTCGGTGATCGAGTTGCACTCGTGTCGAAGTCGTCCAAGACAGCGCTCGGAGTAAATCACAGAGTGATCCTTCGGACACTGGCCGCGGATGCCGAGATCAGTATCGGTGAGGACACCGGGGTGAGCGGTGGTTCTATATGCGCGGCGCGTCGGGTTGAGATCGGGTCCGGTTGTCTCATCGGAGCAAATGTCACGATCGTCGATACAGATTTCCACGCTGTGGACGCCATCGGACGCCGTTACCTGCCCATACCATCTCCGAGTGAGGGGGACAGCGTAGTGATAGGAGACGACGTGTTCATTGGTACCGGGTCGTTCATTCTTAAAGGCGCACGTATAGGACGAGGAGCCGTTGTAGGCGCTGGCTCGGTGGTGACTGGGAAAGTCGCGGAAGGCACAATTGTGGCTGGCGTGCCAGCCCGCATGGTTCGCCAGGTGCGGCATGGCTGAGGTTGGCGACATTGACAGACAGGTCTTGTTCGCGCGTCTTACCATATATCTCACTGGTGGAGGCCCAGATCTCCGGTAGTCGTTCTGCGTTATTTGTTTGATCCGGGCTGGTATGCGGTGAGCTGGTCACTGCCCTTAACTTCCGGGACTTATGTCCACTTGTCCTCCGGTCCTCCGGTACCTGGTGACGAATTGGCCACAGGTTGATCACCGTGCGGCGTGCGGGCGCAGCAGTGCCGGAAAAGCAACGAAGCCCCTGGTAGGACGTGAGGTGTTCAAGCCAAGACCGTCCAGGAACAGGAGTTTCGTTGTCCCGCCATCTTGCCATGCTCGTGCCGTCCCCGCAGGCCAGGCCGGCTGTCCCTGTCGAGGCTGAGGAGGAGCAGTCCCGCCTGCGGGCGGACCTGGCCAGCCGGGTCCTGTCCGGTCCCGGCCTGTGGCTGGACTGGCTGGAGGAGCTGGACCGCCACGGCCTGTCGGGGACCTCCTAGCCGAGGGGGTGATCGACGAGGCGGTGGCCACCGCGCCGCACGGCCACCAGCTGGACCGGGCGCTGAACGCGAAGACGACCATGCTCTGCGTGCTGGCCGGGTGCCTGTTCCCGGCGAGGGCTACGACGGGACCCTGCGCATCACCTTCGGCATGCCCGGCCTGGACCTCATGCCAGGCACCCCGGTCCCTGCCGGCCCGGCGCTGTCGAAGGCCAGGGCGCTGCCGGGTGAGCAGGTGGCCCGGCGGGCGTTCGAGCTGGACGCCGCCCGCGCCGACGTGGACCTTGGCATCGGGGCGACCTGGCACGACATGGAGACCACCGCCTTCGACGGCACGACGGCCGAGCTGTTCAGCAATGACGTGCTCGCCGGGGAGTTCGGCGCGCCCGCGGACGGCACGAAACCCAAGGCCGCATCGTCGCCGATGTCCGCACCGGGTCCCGCCGCTGGATCGGCGCGGCGGCCGGCGGCTACCACGACGGGGAGAACACCCTCGTCGATGAGCTGGCCGGCACGCTGCGGGAAGGCATGCTCAATCTCGCCGGCCGGGGCTTTTTCTCCTTGGACCGCTGGTTCCGGTTCTCCGCGACGGGGGCGCACTTGTGCTGGCGGGTGAAGAACGCCGCGAAATCCGTGCCGCTCAAGACGCTCAAGACCCTGCCCGACGGCTCTGAGCTGGTCCTGCTCCACGAGTCTGACAGCATGCTGGGCACGCGCCGCCGCGATATCGCCGGCGGGACTGCGCCGCGCCTGCCCGACACGGTCGCCCGGCTGGTCCAGTGCACCGTGACCACCCGCACCCGCAGCGGCCGCGTCAAGGCCTCCGTCATCCGGGTGCTGACCACGCTGCTGGACCACGCCGGGTTCCCCGCCGCCGGGATCGCTGCCCTGTACGCCGAAAGATTTCCCAGTTATTGGCGAGGACGGCCAAGAAAAATGGCTGCAGCGCTGGCTGGCCGGAACCGGGCGCTCGGGCGCCGCCCACGGCCAGCACGCCCGCAGGTTCGGCCGCGTACACACGATCCCGAGGGACACGGTGACGGCCGAGGCTTAACGGACCCATAGCTGGTCTATGAGCACGGAGAGGTAAGGGGCGAATTGGTAGTTGCCGGTACGCGCGGAGAGCAGTACCAGGGAGCGTGGGTTGTAGATCGGCACCCAGGGTGCCTGGTCGACGATCTCCTGGTCGACGCGCGCCCAGAGCGCTCCGGCGGTGCCGGCGGCGTGGGGCTGCAGTGCGAAGGCCTGTTCGACCTGGGCGTCGATCCGCTGGTTGCAGAACTCGGCGGCATTCATATTGCCCGCGTTGCCCGGGATGAAGGACTGGCAGGTCAGCAGTGTGCGGATGAAGCCTGACGGAGCCGGGTAGTCCTGGTACCAGGAGAACCAGCCGAGCTGCGTGCGCTGGCGGGAGTCGTACAACCGCTGGACATAGGCGTTCGGGTCGGTGATCACTTGCAGCGACGCCCGGTATCCGAGCCGGTCGAGGACTGACACCAGGTAGTGGCCGGTCGCCTGGGTGGGGATATGCGTGCCGAAGGCGCCGGTGATCACAGTCACCTTGGCGCCGCGGGT
>Ga0137366_10003818_pt1 | contig 11734 bp, 13 predicted proteins | sample SagtaG_8_FD_104938 | JGI IMG/M metagenome (GOLD analysis project Ga0137366, IMG submission 104938) | Vadose zone soil microbial communities from Sagehorn Ranch, Mendocino, California, USA - Sage1_L_60_16 metaG | ecosystem: Environmental > Terrestrial > Soil > Vadose zone | place: USA... | reverse complement strand
GTCGTCTACCGCGCCTCGATCGCCGAGATGGTGGTCCCCTACGCCGACCCGAGCCCTGCCAGGTTCTGGCAGAACTACTTCGACGCCGGCGAGTACCTGCTCGGCCAGCAGGTCAACCCACTGATGCTCGGCTGCGACTGCCTCGGCGAGATCCGCTACCTCGACGTGGTGCTGCCCACCGAGGACGGCGAGCCGCGCGAGGTACCCAACGCCATCTGCCTGCACGAAGAGGACGTCGGCATCGCCTGGAAGCACAGCGACCTGTTCACCGGCTCCGCCGAGACGCGCCGCCAGCGGCGCCTGGTCATCTCGACCTTCGCCGCGATCGGCAACTACGACTACGGCTTCTACTGGCACCTGTACCTGGACGGCGCCATCGAGCTGGAGGTGAAGGCCACCGGCGTGGTGTTCACCTCGGCCCACGTCGAGGGGAGCCGCTGGGCGACGCGGGTCGCTCCCGACCTGGCGGCGCCGTATCACCAGCACCTGTTCAGCGCCAGGCTCGACATGACCGTCGACGGCGTCGAGAACGCCGTCGACGAGGTGCAACTGGAGCGCCTGCCGGTGGGCCCGGACAACCCGCACGGCAACGCCTTCACCAGGCGGGTCACCAGGCTGGCGCGCGAGTCCGAGGGCGCGCGCACGGCGGACCCGTCGGTCGGCCGCGCCTGGCACGTGGTCAACGCCACCAGCACCAACCGGTTCGGCCAGCCGGTCGCCTACGCGCTCTACCCGCAGGGCGCGCCGCTGCTGGCCGCCGACCCGAGCGCCTCCATCAGCAGGCGCGCGGCCTTCGCCACCAGGCACCTCTGGGTCACCCGCTACGACCCGGCGCAGCGCTACGCCGCGGGCGACCTGCCCAACCAGCACCCCGGAGGGGCCGGGCTGCCCTCCTACGTCGCCGCCGACCGCGAGATCGACGGCCGCGACATCGTCCTGTGGCACACCTTCGGGATGACGCACTTCCCCCGGCCCGAGGACTGGCCGGTGATGCCCGTCGCCCACTGCGGCTTCGTGCTGCGACCGGTCGGCTTCTTCGACCGGAACCCGATCCTCGACCTGCCCAGGTGACCACGACCCCAACGCGCGCCCGAAGGTCTGTCATGCCATCGGCCTCGGCCCCGACGCCATCCTTCCGCCCGATCGCCCCGCGCTCCTCGCCGGCCGAGCCGAGACCGCGGAGCCTGGACCCTAGCCCGGGGCCGGGTCACGCCCCGGGGGCTCAGGGCCGGGGACGGAGGCCGTCGAAGACGATCTCGAGGGCGCGGGCGCGGAGGTGCGGGTCGCGGCTGGCGTGCTGGGCGGACCGGGAGGCGCCGATCATCAGCGCGATCAGCTCGGGGACGCCGACGTCGTCGCGGACGGCGCCGGCGCGCTGGGCGCGGCGCAGCAGCGCCTCGACGGCGCCATGCAGCTCGTCGACGACCCCGGCGTACTTGCACTGCACGGCCTCGACGTCGACCCCGGCGCCGGCCAGGGCCTCGGCGAGGGCGTGCTTGGTGGCCCCCAGCTCGACCCACTGCGCGAAGAACGCGAAGAACGCCGCGCCCGGATCGTCGGCGGAGGATTGCGAGCGCGCCTCCTCGACCAGGCTCCGCAGCCGCTCGACGACCACGGCCTCGAGCAGGGCCTCCTTGGTGGGGAAGTGCCGAAAGACCGTGCCGATGGCGACGCCCGCCCGGCGGGCGACCTCATCGGTCGAAGCCGACGGGCCCTCGGCGGCGAAGATGGCGTCGGCCGCCTGAAGGATCCGCGCATGGTTGCGCCGCGCGTCGGCGCGCAGCGGCCTGGCGGCGGGGCCGCTCGGCCGGACCGTGGACGGCAGGTCTGACGCCACTGGTGGTCGCCCTTCCGCTCCGGTTGACAAGTCGAGTCGTCACTCATATTGTGTAGTCGAGCCGCGACTCATCTTATCTTCTCGAGCTGCTCCACTGCTCCGCGGCCAACACCGCCGTCACCGGCGAGATCATCCGCGCCAGCGGCGGCATCACCTGAGCACGGGGACCCGGCCCGGTCGCCGGGGCGGGGGCTCAGGGTTTGGTGTGCTCGTCTCGTGGTCGGCGACCCCGGAGAGCTTCTCGCGGGCGGCCGAGGCCGCCGTCGGGGAGATGGAGCCCGGGGCCAGCTTCCACGCCAGCCGGGACTATCGAGCACAACGGGCCGCTGATCGATAAGGTGACCACCGAGTTCTGGTCCCGACCTCGTATTCCGTCTACCAGTGGACAAGGAGCGCGCTCATGACCGACTCGATCTCCACCTCGGCCGTCCGGATCGAAGGAGCCGGCGGTGACCAGGTCGAGGCGTATCTGGCCAGGCCCGCCGAGCCCGGCTCCCGCGGCGGTGTGCTGCTGATCCATCACATGCCCGGGTACGACCGCTGGAGCAAGGAGGTCGCCCGCCGGTTCGCCACCGACGGCTACGACGCGATCATGCCGAACCTGTACTGGCGTGAGGCCCCGGGCGCCGAGCCCGACGACGCCGCCGCGGTCGCCCGCTCCCGCGGCGGGGTGCCGGACGAGCGGCTGGTGGGCGACGTCGCCGGCGCGGCCGCCTACCTGCGGGCGCTGGACTCCTCCAACGGCAAGGTCGGCGTCATCGGCCACTGCTCGGGGGGCCGGCAGGCCGTCCTGGCCGCCTGCAACGTGGACCTCGACGCCGCCGTCGACTGCTACGGCGCGTACGTGGTCGGCCAGCCGCCAGAGGACCATCCGACGCACGCGCCGAAGATCCGGGGGCTCGAGGAGCAGCTCCCCAAGCTCGGCTGCCCGCTGCTCGGCCTGTTCGGCAACGAGGACGCCCACCCGTCCCCGGAGGAGGTCGCCGAGCTCGACCGGCTGCTGACCGAGCACGGCAAGGACCACGAGTTCCACGCCTACGACGGCGCCGGCCACGGCTTCTTCGCCACCGACCGGCCGGCCTACCGGGTCGAGGCGGCACAGGACGGCTATCGCAGGATCGGCGAGTTCTTCGCCCGGTACTTCGGCTGACCGGGGGGACCCATGTGCACCTACAGCACCGAGCACGTCCGGCTGACCGGCACCGCCAAGGGCGGGCGCGGCTGGCGGGGCCTGGGGGAGACGACCGTCTACTTCGACCATCCCGTCCACGCCCAGGCGCTCCACACGCTCAACATCGATTTCGGCGACCCGGCCGGCGAGCCGTCGGGTCGGATCGCCCTGGAGCTGACCGCCGATTCGGCCCGTGAGCTGGTGGCGGCGATCGAGCGGGCGCTGGGCGGTGTCCCGCCCGAGCTGCTGGCCTGACTGGACCGTTCCGGCCGGCCGCGCGCCGGGTCGCAGGGGACCACGCGTGCGAGGCAACTTCATCCAGACGGTGACGGGCTGGAGCGGGTCGACCGTGCATCAGGCGGCCCGCGAGCTTGGTCGTCAAGTAGTCTGCAGGGCGCCCTCGATGCCCGGCAGAGACGCGGGGGCGGGCCCGGGAGCGGTGTCCTCCGTCGTCTGGAAGCCCGGCACGCGGATGGTGGAGCTGGTGCCCTTCCCGGCCTGGCTCACGCCGCTGACCTCCCCGCCGTGCGCCTCGACGATCGCCTTGACGATCGCCAGGCCCAGCCCGCCAGAAGCGGTCGAACAGGCGGCTGAGGTGCTCGGGCTCGGAGCAGGATGCGGCCGTCCGTGCCGGTGGCGGCGACGGCGTTCTCGATCAGGGCGTCGAGCGCGGCCTCCAGGCGCTCGCCATCGGCGAGCACCTCGCCGTCGGCGTCCACCTCGACCTGCCAGCGCCGCGGCGCCGCGATCATCCAGCGCTTGAGCGTCCGGTGGTCGCGAAACAGTGACCTCCTTCGCGGGCGGCGGGCAGGCTACAATAATCGCCGCAGTCAGCAGTCCCCCGGTGGTGAGGAGACGTTGATGAACGATTCTTCACGTCGGGATGCGGACTTCCAGAAACTCCTCAGGGTCTTCAACGCGGAGCTGGCGTTGCTGCTCACCGCGCAATCGCCGAAGAACGCCAGGGGCAACGGCTGGTCGCTGCGCATCGTGCGGTGGCAGGAGGGCGCCAACAACGTGCGGGGCATCGAGGTCCGCTGCGCGCCATGGCTGTTCAAGGAGTTCGGCGAGCACCTGGACAGCCGCAGCGACGTCGTCTTCTACCGCTCACATCCTCCCGGCGGGAAGCCGCTGTTCAGCATCAGGGGCCGCAAGGCGCTGTTCGTTCGCCCGCCCTACGAGCGTCACCGCGGGTTCCTTTCGAGTTAGCGCCCGTCGCCGCCCGCTCCGGAATATCGCGAGGCCGCGCGACCATCGGCACGCCGAAATTGGCCAGCGCGGCGGCCGGCCGGCGGGCGGGTCGACAGCCACGAGCCCGCGATGATCAGCACGAATCCGGCGACGATCGCCGGCGTGAGCGGCTCGTCGAGGATGGCGACGCCGAGCGCGACCGCCACCGCCGGGTTCAGGTAGGTGATCACCGCGGCGCGGCTCGGGCCGGCCTCCACGATTAGAGTGAAGAACAGCGTCAGGGCCGCGGCGGTGCACAGCACGCCCAGCGCCACCAGCGCGAGGCTGACGTGCAGGCTCGGTATCCGCGGCGGCGTCAGCGCCACCGCGAACGGCGCGAGCAGGACACTGGCGATCATCGTCGCGGCGGTGACCACGCCGAGCATCGGCGCGTCGCTGAAGAAGCGCTTGACCACCAGCGTGGAGGCCGCGTAGCAGCAGGTCGCCAGCAACACCATGGCGGCGCCGAAGAGCTGCGCCCGGTCGGTGCCGACGTCGACGCCCAGCAGCGCGGCGACCCCGCCGATGCCGACCACCAGGCCGAGCAGCCGCAGCCCGCTGACCCGCTCAGCGGCGTCGAAGCGCAGCGCCAGCAGCGCGACGAACAGCGGCAGCGAGGCGATCAGCAGCCCGGTCAGCGAGGACGCGATGTGCTGCTCGCCGATGCTGATGAGGAGGAACGGGACGGTGATCTCCAGCAGCGCGACCACCACGAGCTGGGGGAGCCGGCCGCGCAGGCCCCGCAGTGTCCCGCGCCTGGCCGCGATCGGCCACAGCACCAGCGTCGCCATGGCGACGCGGGAGAACACCACGGTCACCGGTGGCAGCTCGGCGACCGCGATCTTGATGAACAGGTAGGGGACGCCCCACAGCAGCGAGACGGCGGCGAAGAGCAACCATGCCCGACGGGTCATGCGTCGATGGTAGCGAGGGCGGCCGCGCTGCGGATTGCGGCAGGATGGGCACGCCGGGCCGGCGGGTCCCGCCGGCCGGCGGTCCCGCGGTCAACTGATCGACTGCGGGAACCGGAAGAAGCTCCCCGGGTCGTAGCGCCGCTTGACGCGCCGCAGGCGCTCGAGGTTGCTGCCGTAGTAGGCGTGCGCCCAGTCCTCCAGGTCGGGGTCCGGGAAGTTCGGGTACACGCCCCCGGACCCCCACGGGTGCACCTGGTCCCACGACCGTGCCAGCCAGCGCCGTGCGGCCTCCCGCTCTGTGGCCGGCGCGTCGGGATCGACGACCACCGCCTGCTTGAGCAGGAAGCGCTCGTCGCGGTGGGCGAAGGCGGTGGCGTCGGCGGGCACGCGGTTGTACGCGCCGCCCCACGGCGTGAAGTCCAGCTCGCGCGACTGGCCGGCGACCCGCCCCCGCTGGAACCCCGCGACCAGCGCGGCGATCGCTTCGGTGGGAAGCGGCCGCCGGAAGAACTCCGACTTGCTGTAGAGGTGGCCCAGCGGCCGATCCTCCTCAGGGCCGTGCTCGGCCAGGTACCGCTTGGTCTCGCGGTAGGAGCCGTGCTCCAGCGTCGCCGAGGCGGGATCGACGCCCGCCCGGGCGACCAGCTCGTCCAGCAGCTTTCCTGTGTCGGATTCGCTGCCGAGCACGGCGCCGAACAGATGCACCAGGGGCGGCCGCTCAAGGTCGCCGGTGGCGGTCACCAGTAGGCTGGCGGTGAGCTCGTCGGGCGCGTCGGGCGACCAGGCCTGCCAGGCGTGGATCACGCCGGCGGCTTGGGCGTGCGGCCAGACCAGATGGATCCTCGGCCGCGGCCGTCCGCCAGGACGACCTCTGCCCCGAGCAGGTGATCGGAGGTCAGGCCGTGGCCGCGGCCGAGGATCCCGAGCCCGCCGCCGAGGACCAGGCCGGCGATCCCCACGGTGGGCCCGCAGCCGGCCGGGATGGTGAGGTCGTGCGCGGCCAGCGCGTCGTAGAGGTCGCCGAGCCGCGCCCCGGCGCCCACGGTCGCCACGCCGTCCCGCACGGACACCGAGCGCATCGGCGTGACGTCGATGACGATCCCCTGGGTGGAGGAGTTGCCCGCGAAGCAGTGCCCTCCGCTGCGGGCGGCGATCGGCAGCCCCGCCCGGCTCGCCAGCGAGATCGTCTCGGCGACGTCGGAGGGGGTCGCGCAGCGGACGACCGCCTGTGGCCGCACGTCCTGGAAGCGCGCGATCGGCGGCTTGCGCGCCAGTTCGTACCCGGGCGAGCCGGGCAGGACGACCTCGCCGGCGATCGCGCCTTGCAGCGCGCCCCAGTCGCGATCGGTGATGGGCCTTGGCATGCAATGCTCCTCTCGCTCCGGCCGGAGGCGTCGACCCTCCATCCTGGGCCATCCCGCCACCGGCGGGCCAACCCGCAGGCCAGGGTCTCAGGCCCTGCGGTAGCGCCAGATGGTGAGGGGCGCGAACACCGCGGTGAGGGCGGCGGCCGCCAGCAGGACCCAGCCGATCTGGCCGGCGGTCGCGGTGCCGTCCATCAGCCCGCGGACGGCCGTGACCACGTGGGTGATCGGGTTGACGCCGATGTACGCCCGCAGCCATCCCGGCATGGTGCGCGGGTCCGCGAACACGTTGCTGGCCAGGGTGAGGGGGAACATGATCACCAGGCTCACGCTGGAGACCGAGCTCGGTGCGCGCAGCACCAAGCCGAGCAGAGTCCAGACCCACGACACAGGCCGAACGCGAACGCCAGGACGAGCCCCACCGCCGCCAGCACGCCGCCGAAGCCCCGGCTGGACGGAACTCCAGGGCCAGGCCGAGCGCCATGACGATGGCCGACGCGAGCAGGTAGCGCCCCGTGTCGCCGAGCAGCGCCCCACGATGGGGGCCGGCCGCCAGATCGGCAGCGACCGGAAGCGGTCGGAGACGCCCTTGGTGATGTCGGTGTTGAGCGTCACCCCGCTGTAGACGGTGACCAGCACCACCGCCATGACCCTGCCCGTCTGGGCACAGGACACCGTGCTCGCGCTCTTCGTCGCCTACTTCCAGATCGCGGGAACACGCCGTGTGGCTCCGAGCCAGGAGGTGGCCCAGCTCGCCCATCCGGCCGAGCTGGGCTACCTGCTGCTGGCTGTCGCCGGCATGGCGCTGCTGCTCCGGCGCCGCTGGCCGCTCGCGGTGTTTTTCACCACGGCGGCGATCAGCCTGGTCTACTACGTGGCCGGCTACCCGGACGGGCCGGGGTGGATCGCGCTGTTCGTCGCCGCCTACACGGTGACCGCGCGGGGCGATGGGCAACGGTCGGTGCAGATCGTCGGCGGCACGATCCTGCTGCTCACGCTCGTGTGGCTGCTGACCGCGGACCTGACGCCGATCGACACCGCCGGGTGGGTGTTCTTCCGGATCGGGACCGCGATCATGGCGGTGGTGCTCGGCGACATGCTCCGCGCCAGGCGGGTGGTCGCCGCCGAGGCGCTGGAGCGGGCGGAGCGGGCCGAGCGCACCAGGGAGGAGGAGGCTCGGCGGCGGGTCGACGCCGAGCGGCTGCGGATCGCCCGCGAGGTCCACGACACCGTCGCCCACGCCATCGCCGTCATCAACGTGCAGGCGGGGGTCACCGCCCACGTCCTCGACCGCCGGCCCGAGCGGGTGCGCGAGACGCTGGTCACGATCGAGCAGACCAGCGCGCGGGCGCTCAGCGACCTGCGCGCCACGCTCGGGGTGCTGCGTGAGGCCTCCAGCGGGAGCGCTCCGGCTCCCGGGCTCGCCCAGGTCGATGAGCTGGTGGGGTTGGCGCGCGAGGCGGGGCTCGACGTCAAGGTCGAGGCCGGCGCCCCGCCACGGGAGCTGCCGGGCGGCGTCGACCGGGCCGCCTACCGGATCGTGCAGGAATCCCTCACCAACGCGATCCGCCACGCGGGTCCCGCGCGGGTCACCGTCTCGATCCGCTATGGCCCGAGCGACCTGGAAGTGCGGGTCGCCGACGACGGCCGCGGCCCCTGCGAGGGCGCCGGCCCCGCCGGCGGTGGCAGGGGGATCGTCGGGATGCGGGAGCGCGCAGCGCTGCTGAGCGGTGAGCTGGCCGCCGGCCCGGGGCCGGACGGCGGCTTCCAGGTGTGGGCGCGCCTGCCGCTGGAGCCGGAGGGGGCGGCGCCCGGGTGAGCCATCCGGAGGCGCGCACCGACGTGGTGCTCATGGACATCCGCATGCCGGTGATGGACGGCATCCAGGCCACCAGGGAGATCGCGGCCACCCGCGGCCTGGAACGCGTGCGGGTGCTGATCCTGACCACCTACGACACCGACGCCTACGTGTTCGAGGCACTCCAGGCCGGGGCCAGCGGGTTCATGCTGAAGGACGGTGGGCCGGCCGAGCTGCTGCACGCCATCAGGGTGGTGGCTGCCGGCGAGGCGCTGCTGGCCCCCCGGATCACCCGCCGCCTGATCGCGCAGTTCACCGCCGTGCGCGGCGCGCACCAGGCGGGCGAGGACCGCCTCGCGGTGCTCACCCAGCGCGAGCGAGAGGTGCTCGCCCTGGTGGGCCAGGGCCTCAGCAACGACGAGATCGCCGCCGAGCTGACCCTCAGCCCGGCAACCGCGCGGACCCACGTCAGCCGCGCCATGGTCAAGCTCCGCGCCCGCGACCGCGCTCAGCTCGTCGTGCTCGCCTACCAGTCCGGCCTGGTCAGCCCCGCCCCCCCGCCTGACCAGCGCCGCCGGTGGACCCCGGCGGCCACCCAGCGGCGGCACCCCGCGGCCCTCACTCGTACGGGTCCTCGGGGGCCCGGATCTCGACGACGTTGCTGGCTGCCAGTTCGGGGATCTCGCCGTCGCCGGGGTGGAAGCTCCCGGTGATGCGGACCCACTGGTCGCGGGCGGGGACGCTGCGGACCCCGACGACCCGCAGCACCACCGGCGCCGCGTCCGCCGCGCAGCAGGCGATCTGGTAGCGGGCGAGCCGGAAGCCGCCAGGGTCCGTGCCCGCCACGAAGCCGGTGAGCTGGACCGCGGCGCCATTGAAGCTGGCGCCGTCGTGGTCGAAGGCGCGCTGGCCGTACTCCAGCAGGGTCATGGCGATGGGCTTGGGGCCGGGACGGAGCGGGGCCAGGACCGCCCCGCCGGCGCGGACGTTCACCTGCGTGCCCCGGTCGACCCCGAAGCTGCCGAGCGTTGGCGGCGCCACCAGCAGCAGCGCGGCGATCGGCGCCAGCAGCAGCCAGCCCATCCGGTTGCCGCCTCCATGGTCATGCCCGTCGAGCGGGGCCACCGGGGCGCCGGCCCTGGGCTCCCCGGACCCCTCCGGAGCACCCCGCTCCCCGCGGCGGGCCTCGCGGACCAGCGTCACCAGGCCGAGGACGATCACCGCCACCCCCGCGATGGCAAGCCACGGGCCCATCCCGACGCGGACGTAGCGGCCGTAGGTGCCGGTGACCACCAGCCGCAGCAGCGCGGTGCCGACCAGCAGGCTGATCAGCCCGCCAGCGGCGCTCACAGCAGCCACCGCCCGACGACAGCGCTGCAGACCAGCGCGACCACCAGCGTCAGCGGCGCGAACCGCAGCGCGAAGCGGCGGCCGAAGGTCCCGGCCTGCAAGGCGATGAGCTTCACGTCGACCATCGGGCCGACCACCATGAACGCCAGCCGGGCGGTCAGCGAGAACTGGGTGAGGCTGGCGGCCACGAAGGCGTCCGCCTCCGAGCAGATCGCCATCACCACCGCCAGTCCGGCCAGCGCCAGCAGCGCCAGTGGACCCGCCCCGGCCACGGCGTCCAGGATGCTGCGCGGCACCACCGTCTGGAGCGTGGCGGCGGTCGCCGCCCCCACGATCAGGAACCCGCCGGCCTGCAGCAGGTCGTGCTGCGCCGTGGACACCAGCACCGCCAGGGGCGGCCCCTGCTCGACGGGCCGCCGCCGTGCCCGCTCCAGCAGCTCGTCGCGGCCGGTCCATGCCCACACCAGGCCGACGATCGTGGAGGTGAGCAGGCTGGCCACCAGGCGGGCGACCATCACCGCCGGCCGGCCGGGGAAGGCCACCGCCGTGGCCGTCAGCACCACCGGGTTGATCGCCGGCGCCGACAGCAGGAACGCCAGCGCAGCCGCCGGCAGCGCGCCGCGGGCCACCAGCCGACCGGCGATCGGCACCGACCCGCACTCACAGCCGGGCAGCGCGGCGCCCGCCGCGGCCGCCACCGGGACCGCCAGCGCCGGCCGGCGCGGCAGCGCCCTCGGCAGGAAGCCGGCAGGCACGAAGGCGGCGACCGCCGCGCTGATCACCACGCCCAGCACCAGGAACGGCATCGCCTGCACCGCGATCGCCACGAACACGGTCGCCCAGTGCGCGATCGCCGGCCGGTCCAGGAGGTGGTTCAGCAGCGGCCGCAGCGCGGCGGCCGCCACGACCACCAGGGCGACGATGGCGATGCCCGCATCGACCGGGCGGGTGTCTCGCCGGTCCTCACGCTCGCCCCGGACCTCGCCGCTATCGACCGACGTCGCCTCGTTCACCTCCCTTGAGTCGCTTCTCACCGGTATGTAACCATCGGTTCTCCTCGACATGGAACCATGAGGCCCTTCGTACGGTGGGCGGCGATTGCGGGAGGAAGAGATGAAGCGACCCTCGCTTCGGAGCTGGGCAAGCCAGGCGCTGGTGGCGGCGGTCGCGGTCGGCGTGGTGGTCGCCGCGCCCCTCGCCGCGCTCAACCAGGCGCCGGCGGACGGGGTGGTCATCTCCGGTGCCCGGTCGCTCTCCGACCAGGTGTCGGTGAGCTACAAGGCGCTGGACAGCCAGCGCACCACGGACGTGCACCTGCTCGCCTTCAACGACCTCCACGGCAACCTGGAGGCGGCCTCTCTCAACATCTACGGCAAGTTCGCCGGCGGCGCCGCCTACCTGGCCAAGGCGGTCAAGGACCGCCAGGCGCTCTACCGCGGCCACCAGGCGACCATCTTCGCGGGCGACAACATCGGCGCCAGCCCGCTGGCCAACGGGTTGTTCTTCGAGGAGCCCGTGACGATCGCGTCCAACCTGATGCACGTCGACTTCGCCTCGGTCGGCAACCACGAGTTCGACAAGGGCAAGGACGAGCTGCTCCGCATCCAGAACGGCGGCTGCCGCCCAGTCGACGGCTGCACCGCCGCCCCCTACCGGTTGGCCAACGGCACGACCACCAACGTCTACCCGGGGGCGGACTTCCAGTACCTGTCCGCCAACGTGGTGGTCGACGCCACCGGCAAGACGCTGTTCCCCGCCTTCGGCACCAAGACGTTCAGGACCGACGATGGTGCGCGCGACCTGAAGGTGGGCTTCATCGGCGAGGTGCTGGAGGCCACGCCGACGATCGTCACCCCCACCGGGGTGGCCGGTCTGACCTTCCAGGACGAGGCGGACGCCGCCAACCGGGCCGTGCGGCAGTTGCGGCAGGTGGGCGTCCAGACGTCCGTGCTGGTGATCCACGAGGGCGGCTTCCAGGACGGCACCAGCGTCCTCAACGGCTGTCAGGGCAACCTGGCGGGCAGCCCGATCGCCGACATCGCCAGCCGGCTCGACCCGGGGATCAAGGTG
>Ga0137366_10003804_pt1 | contig 11750 bp, 12 predicted proteins | sample SagtaG_8_FD_104938 | JGI IMG/M metagenome (GOLD analysis project Ga0137366, IMG submission 104938) | Vadose zone soil microbial communities from Sagehorn Ranch, Mendocino, California, USA - Sage1_L_60_16 metaG | ecosystem: Environmental > Terrestrial > Soil > Vadose zone | place: USA... | reverse complement strand
GGAAGAACTGGCCCCGCAAGAACTTGTTAGTTTGGTGCAAAGAGAGCGCATTGAACAATATTGCCAGGATGATGGCATCATCATAACAGATTACGACCTGAAACCCCATCAGTTGAAATTTACAACCCACGTCCAGGTAGGTTTTGTAGGAACCTGTAAATATGCTCTACGCGGCCCTGACGATCCAGTGACAGATGAAGCTCCATTAACGGTGCGTCAGCAAATCCTGTTGTTGTCTCAGTTGGCTTTTTATTGTGGTGTTGGATACAAAACGTCTATGGGGATGGGGAGGACGCAGTCTGTTTAGAATTTCTCTCTACTAAAAATCAGAACTTACTCCGAAAAAACCATAAGTACTTATGATGTTAAATCGATATCAATTATGCTATACTGCCAATGCTTAACCTATACTACGGCACGCAAAATCTTATCGTGGAATGGATGGAGGTGAGACCTTCGTGGGAAAATCACTTGTAGCGTTGGATACTGATCATATCAAAGAATATGTATTTGGTACAGATAAACTGAAAGAGATTCGTGGAGCTAGCTCGATACTCGATAAATTAAACCGCGATGCAATGGGAGAAGTTGCTCGTGAAGAGGACCCCAGAGCTGAACAGGTCTATGCGAATGGTGGCTCAGGCCTGTTTCTGGTTGACACGGCAAAAGCAGACGGGCTTGGTAAAGCGATTCAGCGTGAATATAGGGTGCAAACGGCTGGAGGGGCCACTATCACCTATGCGGTGCAACATATCCCCAAAGGTAAAAATCCCTGGAAGGACGATATTCGCCAGGAACTGGAATTGTTGCGCCATCGCTTGCGTCAAAACAAGGACCGGCAGCCGGATCTGAATGAGATTGCTCTGTTCTCTCACCCCTTTATACGTCCCTGTGATGCTTGCGGAGTCGAGTATGCAGAAGAAACCCAGAGTGATCAGGATGATCCTGATGAACCTGAGGGTCGCTATTGTCGAGTGTGCCTGAGAAAGCGCGAAGAGGACATTGACATCAAGACACGTATTCCGAACCTGATACGTGCTGCAAGAGAAGGACGGTTGGCAGATAAAACGCTTTGGGGCCGTATTTTAGAATCATTAAACCCCTCTGACAAATCAGGTTATGATCTCTCTGGTACTCCAAAACGCCCAAGAGACTTCAATGTCTTTAGTAACTTCACAAGTGGGAAAGATTATCTTGGACTGATCTATGCGGATGCAAACGGAATGGGGAAAGCTCTTGAAACGCAAAGTACCTTGCAGGAAGTGCAAGAGTTCGCAGAAGAAGTTGATAAGGCCGTTTTTAAGGCAATGGGATACGCCATCAGAGAACACCTTCCGGTACAAAAAGGCTTCTTTCCTTTTGACATTCTGCTCATAGGCGGTGACGATATTGTCATGGTGACAACCGCTGCGAAGGCTCTTCAAGTTGCATATACCATAGCCGAACAGTTTCACATATTTACAAAGCAGAAGTATACGCTTTCTGTAGGGGTCGTGCTTGCACCGATCAAGTATCCCTTTAACCTGCAACAAACATTGGCCGATGAAACTTTGAAAGCGGCGAAGAAGGCTGGTTCGGCCAATGATAACAGTCAGAGGAACGAGTCGCGTATCAACTTCGTCGTTGTCACTGGGAGCACCAGTCTTAGCTATCAGAAAATATACCAGGAATTGCATCGTAAGAAAGTACCATATGGCAACGAAGACGAATTTTATGCAACGCTGCGCCCTTATACACTATCACAGCTCAAGGATTTGCTTGCAGCACTCAGAAAAGGGAATAAAGAGCGGTTGGGACGCACAAAGCTTCATCAATTACGTGAAGCAATTCTTAAATTGAACCGTACAACAACCATACTGGAAGCCCTTTCACTGCGCAGAAATTGGAAACAAGAGGAACAGGTATTCATCAAACAACTAGTTGATAAGTTTGATACACGCTCAGCAAAGCAGCAGAAGGTAACAGGAACGCTCTTCCCCTGGTTCCTCGATGGGAAAGCTACCTATCGTACACCTCTGCTCGATTTCATCGAACTCTATGATTTTGTATCGTCAGAAGAAAGAGTGTAAGCCGATGACCCGCAATGACCGAATTCAAATACATTATAAGCTTACATTTGCGGCACCATTCCACTTTGGCACAGGTATCAGTGCAGGGTTAATTGATCGCACGGTAATCCGTGACTCAGGAGGTTATCTCTACGTACCTGCGTCAACTTTTAAAGGGGTCCTTCGTGAACACTGTGAACAGCTTTGCCGCTTCTACCTGCCAAACAGGCAGGTGGCTATTGCCAGCCCTCATAATGCCTATGTAGCACTTGCCGATTTCAGTGGCGCGCTCACTCCTGTTAGCCGTATCTTTGGCTCACACGTTTACCCAGGCAGACTACGCTTTGATGATGCAGAACAATCTGATCATTTGAGCTACGAAAGCAGCGATGCTGAAAACGAGAGAGTGGAAAAAGGAAAATATAAAGCAATACAAACAAGTATCTCAACACAGGTTAGGATAGATCGACTCACGGGCACGGCGGCAAGTGAGGCTCTCTACACTAGCGAATTTGGCATCCGTGATCTTGTCTTTGCGGGCACTATCAATGGTTGGCTCGAATGTACTCCAGTAGAGGCACTTGCGGTTACGGGAAAGGATGAGACGACCTATACAGGTACACCAACCTATTCGTTGTTGCTACTGTTTGCTGGCCTCCAGTTGATCGAGCGTCTTGGTGGAAATAAATCGACAGGAAAAGGTCAATGTACTTGTAGCATCATGACAGTAACAATCAACAAGCGTATATGCACCGAAGAGCAGTGGCAGTTCTGGCTAGAGCACCTGGATGTGTTGACGGCGTACCCACTTGCCTAGAGAGGAGGTAGTTGTGAAGCATTATTATCTATCAGTACAAACACGCTCACCTCTGGCAATACGCTCTGACCATGCCGAAGGGGGCGCAAAAACTATTCAATATATTACAGGGACAACTGTACTAGGAAGTCTTGCTTCTGCTCACCGATTGTTACGATCAGAACAAAAGGATGAATTCGCAGATCTCTTCCTAAACGGACGAGTGTATTTCCCTTATCTGTATCCAGCACAGTTCGATAGAAGCAAGAGTGGAATCCATGATTCGAACTTGCCAGTACTGCCTTTTCCTAAGACCGCTCAAAGTTGTAAACGCTTTCCTGGCTTCCATCCCCTACAAGGCGAAGATACTGACGAAAAACGGCATGGGATACGAGATAGTTTGCTGGACTGGGCTATATTCTCACTACTGGATAGAGAGGAGCGATCAATCCCAACACTGCTTGCCCCTTTAAGCCATCATACGTCCTGTACAGAATGTAAACAGATAATGGATCATGTGAGTGGCTACTATAGGCGCGGAAGGTCTGATAGTAGGCAGAAGATGAAAGCAAACGTGAATACACGCCTGCAAACTCGTACAGGGATCAATCGCGATTGGGGTGTTGTCGAGGAAAGCATATTGTACAACCGCGAAGTATTCGAGCAAGATATGCGCTTCTGGGGAGAGATGATTCTTCCTGATGAACTTGCTGGGACATTCAGAGGCTTTGTCGAAGAGGCTGACGCAGAAGATGTTGTTCGCCTAGGAACGGGAAGAACACGCGGGTTGGGCCGAGTAAATATCGAGATTTCAGAGGCAGAGACAAAAGATACTACTGACTTCGAAAATAGGTTAACCAACTTTGACGCAACTGTGAAGATGCAAGCACAGAAAGCAGAAGTCCGTAATCTCGCACCATTCTACATTGCTATTACGCTTTACTCAGCTAGTATCCTCTGTGATCCTTTTATGCGCTACCATAAAACGATAGAAGCAGATATACTCAATGAGCAACTGGATCATTCAACCATCACCCTTGAGAGAATCTACCAGTCTGCAGGGATACGGCGGATCAGTGGTTGGAATGAGCTGTGGGGAACACCGAGGATGCATGATTATGCAATGGAGATGGGTTCTACCTTTCTATTTACTTGCTCAGAAAAGCCAGATGACGTGCTCGTGCAAGCACTCTATAAGCTTGAGGAAGAAGGTATTGGTTGCCGACGTTCGGAGGGTTTCGGTCGGGTATGCATCTCGGATCCCTTTCACCTGGAAGGAGAACAATCTTGAATAAACGCATGAAGATTATCTTACGGGTCAACGAGCAAGCAGAGCGCTTCTATGATAAGTCAGAGGAACTAGGTACACTTGCCGCTTTTTCCTTTCGTGAGGAGCGTGGGCGAGAACGTCAGCAAAGGCACAGAGCTCAAATGACTGGCCTGGAAAATATCGCAGAGACGACCCTGAAAGCGACAGATGTACTAGACTACATCAAGAAACAGATCGCTCGTCAACCAGGATGGACAAAGACATATCAGGGCAAGAGCTTTGGCGAAAGCCTGAAAAGATATATTGAGAACAATCTCAAAGCGGATGTTGCCAAAGTTTGTACAAGCGTTGGTATTGGAGACGAGACAGACGAAGACCAGCGAGATCGACAACAGATTTACTTAAATCTTATCCGCCAGTTTATTCGCCAAGTAGTCGTGCAGTACGAGTATCATATCAGCCTTTCAGAAAGAGTTTCATCATGATTACTGAGAAAGAGCTAGGGAAGATACGGCTACTGAGTGATACCGAATTGTACCAACAAGCGGTGGATTTTATGCGCGGAATTGGCCGAACACTTCCGTCAACTCAAATCAATGGGTTGCTTAATGTGACGCTTGCCAATACCTATGACCAGCTAGAAAAGTTTGTGGAGCATCAACGTCAACGGACAACATGGCCTCCTAATGCACAACATGTGCCTGCATTCTACTTCAAACTATCACAAAAACTGAAGAGTATGGAGGCAGCATATATACTATCTCTTACACAGTATAGGCAAGAAAAACCCTCGCGGGAAGATGTACAGACACTGAAAATGTTGCTCGCACGCGATTTTATCCAGCACCTTCTCGCTGAAAATGCATATATGACGAGGAGGTAAGTTGACCATGATCAACATGGAAGATATCAAAGCAGTAACACGGGCAGATCAACAAGTCAGGAGAGAAGATGACACAGAATATGCTTCCTACGCGCTATGAGCTACGCAATCGCTATGTCTTCGAAGGGCAATTAGAAATGCGGACCGCACTACATGTCGGTGGCGGAAAAGCAACACTTAGCCACACTGATAGCCCCGTTGTACTTACACCAGAAGGTACTCCTTTTATTCCTGGATCAAGTTTCAAGGGGACGTTGCGTAGCACTATAGAGAAGTTGGTATCAAGCCTACCTAAAGATCTTGGTTTGCGTGCCTGTGGCTTGCCAACAGAAGAAAACCCAGGTGAGCTATGTCCGACAGCACGTCAAAAACAAATTGCTCAGAACCGCCGTGATGAACCTGATCCTGAAAAGAAGGAGAAGATTTTAGAGAACGCTCGTAAGCAACTTTGTCATACCTGCCAACTCTTCGGCTCGCCCTTTGCCGCAGCCCGTATTACGCTCAACGACCTCTATCTCGTTAATGACGAGTGGAGCGGTACAACTCAGATACGTGATGGAGTGGCCATTGACCGCGATAGTGAGACCGCAAAAAAGGGATTTAAATATGATTTTGAAGTTGTACCCGCCACAACGGTATTTGCGATGCACCTGGTACTGGAGAATGCGACAGAACAGGATTTACAGCTTATAAGCATTGGATTAAGTGAATTTGTGCATGGATTTGGCGGCGTTGGTGGTCTGCGCTCTCGTGGTCTAGGAGCGTGTATACTCAACAAATTGAACATCAGCTATTTAAAGCTTACTGGTATTAGCGACCAGGAACGCATGCAACGCTTGCAGCGATATCTTTTGCGTAAAGAACTCGCTCCGTTTGATACACAGAGCTTTTTAGTCCAATATATCGACAAAATGTTTGAAGGATCTACACTCAATCACTAAAGGAGTATGCGCAATGTTAAAATCACTGGTAAACGAAGCATATCTGCGGCTGAGCATCACCACGATGGGGCCTCTGCTGATCAAGACTGGCTACGCAACGCTAATTGGTGCAGATATGGCCCCAGTTCAAACATATCGCAATGGACAGCAAGAGGTATACCTTCCGGGAAGCTCATTGAAAGGCGTCTTCCGTAGCCATATTGAAAAGGTAGTCAATAGTATCAAACCACTTGTTGCCTGTGATCCGCTTCCACAATCAGGAGGAGCAAGAGGTGCCAGTACCGAAACCAGAAGAGACGATGCCAGACAGATATATCGATCCTCTTGTGGAAGAGATATTGAAAAGCTTCCCTCTCACAAGGCATATGCTAGCTCATGTCCCACCTGCCGTCTCTTTGGCTCAACCTCCTTCATTGGGCGTATCTCCATCGATGATGCCTATTTGCCAACTGGATCAGGCGGGACAAAATCGCTTGTAGAACATCGCGATGGTATTGCTATCGACAGACTTACTGGTGGCACGGGTGGCGGTGCAAAGTTTGATCTGGAAGTGGTCACTATAGGAACCACATTTGGTACCACGATTCATTTACGCAACTTTGAAATCTGGCAACTCGGAATGCTCTTTGTCATCATACAAGACATGGAAGATGAACTGGTTCGCATCGGCTCTGGCCGCTCGCGAGGATTGGGCAAAATTAAAGCTGTCATTAGTGAGCAAGAAGAGGGGTCTCATCCCGGTGGTGTGGTGCTGAGTACAGTACGTACAAATCATGAAAGTGAGCTAGATAGCGAATTATGGGGACTGGGACACTGGCTAGAAGATGAAACAACATATGGAACAAAACGTGATGATATGCTAAAACTCTCTCAATCTGTGGCACACACCCCGCATGGAGTTCGTAGTGTTCGTGTGTTCAAGGGTGCTGCACTGAATGATATAAAAGAGCGCAGTATCGACTACTTTGTGACACGTATGCAACAATGGCCTGACTCATCCGAGGAGACGACAATGGGCGCATCACAAAGGAGATGAGCGATGGCACAAGAACTACTCATTGCAGGCAAGGTGGAAGATATCAAGGCAGAAATTAAAAGGTATCGCATTCCTTCAGATGAGCCTGTATATATGTTGTTAGAGACACAGCCACAAGGTGTTGTCGAGCCGGACAAACGGCAAGATTTACTTCGTTTCGACTATTTTGATCGTGACACCAATTTTATGCCCTATACGTCAGGACGTATCTTTCACAGAGGCGGCGAGTTACGCTGGGAAAAACAGCATGCAGGCATACGAATCGTCTACACAGGCCAAGAGCAGTATAAGCCAGATATAGACATCAGGCAAACGATGCAGATGGACGCCTGCGAACTCGTACCCAAGCAGTATTTTCTATTTGGGAAGAGACTCGATGAGAAGCAACTGGCCCGTATTGGATCACCAGCACAGGCAGGTGATTTCGCTGAAGCGCGTATCCCACGCCTGTTACGCTATCCTGCACCGGCGGATGGAGAGCGAGTACAACTCGTCGTGTACGAATATGTTGAGCGCGTCACAGGGGCCTATGTCGCCTTTCGTTTCGCAGAACTAATAGGAGCAAAATAACTCTATGAATCCTTACGATTTTGTCCCTATAGACACAGGTCACAAACCAGAACGTCGCAAACCTGTATGGCACTCCGTTCTTACACGCAATGACAACCAGAAACTGTATTCAGGTCATTTATATGTCTACATGAAAGCAGAAACTCCCCTTTTTATCCGTGCCGCGGATGCAGATGTGCAAGACCCGGATTATCCGGGGGCGCACATTCGTAATCAGTCTGGCGATTATATTATTCCAGGAATTTCTATCAAAGGCATGTTACGCACTGTGGTTGAAACGCTCTGCAACGGCTGTCTGACAGTCTTTCGTAAACCTCATGAGTACGTAGAAAATCCTGTACCAGATGGTTTTGCACCTTGTACAAACAATACAGCCCTTTGTATTGCCTGTCGTCTCTTTGGTATGATGCAATCAGGGCAGCGCGAAGCGGACGTTTTTCTGGGCAAGGTCAATATTGGCGATGCATACATCTATGAAGACAGCCTCGCTCTCTATGATTCTATCTATACAGCCGTGCTGGATACGCCTAAACCACGCCATCGCGCCTTCTATCTCGACGAACAAGAACGCTTTATCGCTGGAAGAAAATATTACTTCCACCATGCAGGCGCGCCACGTACTGAAATGCGACTGATAGAAATACGCAGCAAACCAGGAGAGTACCGCAATCAGCATATTCAGCCACTAGACGAAGGCACGGAATTCTCTACTCGTATCGACTTCACTAGTCTTGAGGCAGATGAATTTGCCGCCCTCTTACTGGCGATTACCTTACAATCAGATATGCGCCACAAGATCGGTTATGGGAAGCCGATTGGTCTGGGAAGCATCCAACTCATCCCTACAAATTTGAGCCTGGTCGACTATGCGGCTCGTTATACTGCATTCCGCTCTGGACGAGGTCTATCCGAGTACAAAATGATTGAGTTAGCAAGTTTACTTAATGAGCAAATGGCTTCATTCGACGCACAGGTTAGCACAGACCTGCTCCGTTTTCGCTCTCAACCATCGCTACAGTATCTGCATCGTATCTGGCTATGGCCTGCTGATAGCTCTATTGTGTATTGTTATCCGAGTCAAGGCTGGTTCAAAGCCAATTCTAAGGCACGCATTGCCGACACAGTAGACCTGTACCCAGGGGACTAACATAATATTAATGATGTGGCAAGAAGAGGAGAGCATATCGTGTCACATGTACTTATCGCTACACTTGGCGATTCTCCAATCGTCGTTACCAGCATATTCTGTCTGCTGAGAGAGCAAGAACGGCTGACGATAGACAGATTGCTCGTTCTACATCCCGAAGGGGACAATCGCAGCAACGGTTATATTATGATCGATGAAACTCTCAAAGAGCATTGTATCGTTGAGTCTCGCGAGCTTCCATTTGAGGACACATACACTGAAGGTACCTGTTTTATCTTTCTCCGCGAACTCTTTGCAATTCTCAATTACTATCAACAACAAGGCGACACCGTGTCCCTCTCATTAGCTGGAGGCCGCAAAAACATGTCGGCACTCATGGCACTTGCCGCGCCATTTTACCGCTGTGTCAAGGGTCTTTATCATGTGATCGACAAGAGTGAATATACAGACAAAAAGAATTTCAAGGCCATACAAGAGCTTGCACGCCTTTATGAGTTGGATGATAAAACACGCTTTATAGAGGCGATGCATCCTGATATTAACGACCTGCAACTCGTCCCAATTCCCTTCCAAATTGCACTGCGTGTACCTGAATCTTATTTACAGAAACTTCTAAGCATGACTGCCGAACAGCTACAGAAACTATGGGAAAAAGACCCGGATGAGGCGGAAAAAGAGCAGTTTATGCTCTCCATTGTGAAGCCTGATGTTGTTGATCCTCTGCTCCAGGTCTATCTGACAGAGCAAGCAAAAGGTGAATATGATCATCTGACAAAGCACGATAGCAATTTAGCACAAGATTTTGTGTTTTGCCTAAAAAATATGCGCTTTGTCGGGCTCCTTAACATTAATAAGCACCCGATCCCTGATCTGAAGAGAAAAAAGCTATATTCATGCTATGTTTATAGAAAAGGGAGTACGACAGAACGCCCCTTCTTTCATACTGAACCGGGAGATATTGCCAACTATCCGCAAAATTCGGTTGATTCGGTTGTTGTTGAACGACTTGCTAAGCATCGTACTAGAACAACATACATTCCATCAGTAGAACAGTTGTTAGAAACCAGCTATAGCAAAGGAGATAAACTTTACACTTTAGAAGAGGTTGTCAATACGGAGAAGCCGATACCAGGGGTACTGATTGTCCCGATGGGGACACAACCAATGGTAGCGACGCAACTCTATACTCTCTTAACTAACAGAGAGCGACGCGCTATTCAGGAAGTCATTCTCCTGTATCCAGCAGGTGCCGACGCAGTATTTAACAGTGTTCAAGCGGCGGTGACTGCCTTTAAATATGAGGGAGTTACCTGTAATGAGAAAGCAATAAAGAGGTTGGAAGATGTTGCATCGCAAGAGGATTGTGAGCTATACCAGAATGTATTAGAACAGACAATCAAAGGATTACAAGAGACCTATCTTCAACAGAATCCAGACTGGCGCATAGACCTGGCACTTTCTGGTGGGCGCAAGGGGATGGCAGCCCTGGCACTTTTTGCCGCACAACGAACGCAGTTGCGCGAAGTCTATCATACGCTCATCGCCAATAAGGATCTTGATCGCCAGATAGAATTTGAAATGGAAGCAAAAGAGTTTAGTCGTTTAAAACAAAAAGAAAAGAACGATAAGCTATTTTTGCGTGCTTACAAAACACACGAGACAGATTTCCGACTATTCAAAGTACCAATAGGGCCTTTGCATGGTAAATAAGCAGGTATAGTTAGAAAGAAAAACATGCTTATTTTAAACTTTACCCACCCTCTTACCGACGAACACAAAGCAGAAATCGAAGCACTCACGGTCGCTCGCATCGACGAGGTACGCACCATTCCCGTGCAGATTAACCAGGCGGAACTGCTCGAAGCGCAGATAAGTGCTCTCGTTGATGCCGCCTTTTACGACATTACACGCAGCATTCGCGAAGCCATCGAAGAACTTGCTCATCCATAAATCTCTCAAGCCAATCCAATAGATACACCCTTTGAACAGAAAAAGGAGGCTCAACCCATGCCATCCCAGGACGATAAATTCCCAGGCGAAGACAGCATTTCGGGATTGGAGCGTCCCGCCACCGCCTTCCTCAGCTACAAACGACAGGACGCTCAACAAGTCAAATACCTCCAACAACAACTCAAGGCACGCGGCGTCCGAGCCTGGCGCGATGTCACAGATTTGCCCCTGGGAGGCTCTAACGAACACGAGATTGTACAAGCCATCAAACAAGAATCCGATGCCTTCGTCATCTACATCACCCCTGAATGCCTTCAATCTGATTTCATCTGGGACATTGAAGTTCTAGCCGCTTTGCAACGCTGGGAGCAAGACCAGGAATACAAAATCATCCCCATTTTACAAGGCGTCACCTTCGCTCAAGTACAGCAAAACAGCACTGCTCGCGGCTACCGCTCCTTAACGGAATTTAACGCAGTTTCTCTGCCTGACCCTGACCAGGATATAGAGCTTTATAATGAGGAACTCAGAGAAATATCCCAACGTATCCTCAAAGCAACCTATGCTCTCCGATTGCGCCGGGTTGGCGCAGACCATAACTACGAACCCTGGATCGTTTTACGAACTGTCGACTATGTACCACCAACACCCAGCCTGGATCTCGACCTGGACTGGACGGAGTTGTATACAAGTAAAAAAGAACCACCATCAGAGGAGGATTGGGATGAACTGCTTTTACCAGCTCTAGAAGATGTGAAAAAAGTACTCAGCGCCCAAACACGCAGCCGCAGACTACATATAGACGTGCAAGCTTATCTACCAGCACCCTTTACCCTTGGACACGCGATACCAGAAACTTCACGTTTCACCTTGCTACTTGAAGGTCAAAAAGAAACGTGGAGTACAGAAGGTGCAACCACAGATCCAACACCACTACAAAAACAGACCTATAGTGATCACGGTGATCCGCGAACTGCCGTAGTGGTGATTACTATAGAACGCAATATAGCGCAGGATGTTGCACGTAACATTCCTATCTTGGGTCTCTCATATAAACAGCATCTCCACTTCGGTCTACCCGGTAGGATTGAAAGTGCTTCCCAGGCTCT
>Ga0137366_10003797_pt1 | contig 11763 bp, 14 predicted proteins | sample SagtaG_8_FD_104938 | JGI IMG/M metagenome (GOLD analysis project Ga0137366, IMG submission 104938) | Vadose zone soil microbial communities from Sagehorn Ranch, Mendocino, California, USA - Sage1_L_60_16 metaG | ecosystem: Environmental > Terrestrial > Soil > Vadose zone | place: USA... | reverse complement strand
CTGGATGACGCCGGAGACGATAAAGTACGCGGCCGAGCGTGGCTTCCCGATCCTGGCGCCGGCCGGCCTAGCCTCGGACCAGATCAAGACGAACTACCAGCTCTATCGCGAGACGCTCCAGTCCCTCGGCCGGGACACTTCCAACCTGGAGCTGCCGGCGCTCGTGCACATCTACGTCGATGACAATGACGAGCGCGGTCAGCAGATCGGCGTCGAGCATTCGATGCGCTACGGGGCGTCGCTGGTCACCCTCGGGACGCCTATGCAGAAGGGCGGCAAGCTCTCGAAGGAGTACGAACACTACCAGGAGTTCGGACAGGCGGGCCGCGTCGTCCGCGAGTACCGGCAGGAGCTGATGCTGTTCGGCAACCCGGACTCGGTTGCACGCAAGATCAAATGGATGCACGAGGAACTGGGCGTCCGCTACGTGATGTGCTGGATGAACATGGGCGGTCTGGAGGCCGACAAAGTCCTGCGCTCGATGCAGCTCTTTGCGAGCGAAGTGATGCCTCGCTTCAAGACCGTGGAGGCGACGGCATAGGCAGGAAAGGAGAAAGGAGAAAGGAGAAAGGAGCCAAACCGGGGCGCTCCGTCCTCCTCAATTCTCATTTCCCAATTCTCCTTGCTAACCGATGACCGAGGCCCGAATCGCGATCATCGGCGGGACGGGGCCTGAGGGTCTCGGCCTCGCCATGCGCTTCGCCAAGGCTGGCAATATGGTCTTCATCGGCTCCCGCTCGGAAGAGCGCGCGGCCGAGGCCGTCGCCAAGATCAAGGAGAAACTGCCCGACGGGGACGTCTTCGGTGGCCTGAACGCTGAGGGCGCCGAACGCGCCGACTTCATCTTCGTCACGGTCCCTTCGGACGCTCATCACGACACGCTTGTCCAGCTCGAAGAGCTCATCGGCGAAAAAATTGTCGTTGATGTCGTCGTCCCGATGCTCTTCGACCGCGACGGCCCCAAAGCGGTCACTTTCGACGAAGGCTCAGCCGCGTTGCAGGCGCATTCCCTGCTGCCCAAAGCGAAAGTCATCAGCGGCTTTCATCATCTGGACGGCAGCGAGCTGCAGAAGATCGACAAGCCACTCCAGGGCGATGTGATCGTCGTCGGGGACCACAAGCCCTCGAAGAGGAAGGTGCTGGACCTCGTCGAACAGATCGAATACGTCCGCGGCCTCGACGGCGGCGGCCTGGCCAACTCCCACTACCTCGAAGAGTTCACCGTGCAACTACTGCAAATCAACCGTATCTACAAGGCGCACGCCGGCGTGCGGATTACGGGGATCTGACCGAGGAGGCGGCATGGCGACGGGACCAACGGGCGGCTTCGTATTCCGGCCGGGCGAAGGCCGCCGGATCGACCTGGGCGGGTTCACGATGTCCGTTAAGGCGAGCGAGTTAGAGACGGACGGCCAGTTCACACTACTGGAAGCAGGCGAGCCGCCGGGCTTCGGGCCCCCGCTGCACATCCACCACGATTGCGACGAGGCGTTTTACGTGCTCGACGGCGAGTACATCATCTTCATGGACGGCGTAGAGTACCGGTGCCTCGCCGGGTCGTTCGTCTACATCCCGCGCGGGATGCCGCACGGCTTCCGCGTGGGCTCCGTGCAGAGCCGCAAGCTGAACCTGTACGTCCCGGGCGCGATGACCAGCTACTTCGACCAGCTGAGCGCGGCACTCCAGCGAGGAGAGGCAGACGAGGTCGCGCTCGCCGCTATCGCCGAGAAGAACTCGGTCGAGATCCTGGGCCCCGTCCCGGAAGGCTACATCTGACGGGCGGCGGCATAGATATCCGCATCATCGCCGTCCAGGGCCTGCTCGAGGTACGCCACGGCGACGACCTCGCGGCTCTGATCGCGGACGCTGCAAACGACGAGCCCGGCATCAAGCCCGACGATGTCGTTGTCGTGACCCAGAAGGTCGTCTCGAAGGCGGAAGGCCGCATCGTCTCGCTTGATAGCGTCACCCCATCGCCAGAGGCGGAGCGGATCGCGGTCGAGACGGAGAAGGATCCTCGTCTCGTCGAGCTGATCCTCGGCGAGAGCAACCGGATTGTCCGGCAGCGAGGCCCGATCCTGATCACGGAGACGAAGCATGGCTTCGTCTGCGCCAATGCGGGTATCGACGCATCGAATGTTGGTCCCGAAGGTCTTGTGTCGCTCCTGCCCGAGGACCCGGACGCTTCTGCGGCCTTGATTCGCAGCGGGATTCGCGAGCGCACGGGCGCTGATGTTGCGGTAATCGTCACCGACACCTTCGGTCGTGCCTGGCGGGAAGGCCACACCAACGTCGCGATCGGCGTTGCGGGAATGCTGCCCTTCGCCGACTACGTCGGCCAGACCGACCCGCACGGTTACGAGCTACGCGTCAGCACGCTCGCCGTCGCGGACGAGATAGCGGCCGCCGCCGAGCTGGTGCAGGGCAAGCTCGACCGAGTACCAGTGGCGATCGTGCGCGGTTACGCCTATCCGCGCGGCGAGGGGACCGCGCGCCAGTTGGTGCGTGATCCGGCGAACGACCTGTTCAGGTAGCCTACGCCGTCCGCGTGCGCAGCGCCATGAGCGTCGTGCTCAGTGTGACGGCGCCGAGCCCGGCGATGCTCAGGAGCGCATAGGCTAGCTTGTCCCATTGCCATCCGTCTAGCACGAGCGAGCGCAGCCCTTCGAGCACGTAGGTTACGGGGTTAAGCGTGGCCAGGACTTCGAGCCAGTCGCTGAAGACCTCCTTCGGAGCGAACGCCGGGGACAGGAACAGAAGGGGGAAAAAGACCAGAAAACCGGCCTGCGCCGCCTGCACGCTGCCGGTGCGCAGCGCGATCGAAAGGCCGATTCCTGAATAAGCGAGGCCGAACAGCCCCGCAATCAGCACGAAAACAACGGCGCCGGCGATCCCGGCCTCCATGCCGGCTCCCATCACCAGCCCGACGAGCATGATGATCGTTGAAAGGATCATCACGCGCACGGCGTCTGCTGCCAGGCGGCCTAAGACGAGAGCCAGGCGTGGCGCCGGCGTCAGCATGAGCTTGTCGAAATAGCCCCGTTCGATGTCCATGACCGTGCCGAAGCCGCCCATGCCGGCTGTCCCGGCGGTGCCCTGGAGGATCGCCACGGGCAGTTGGAAGCCCTTGTAGTTCTCGACACCGAAAGCCGAGCCTGATATCTGACCGATCGCGCCGACGGTTACGAATAGGAAGAACAGTGGGATGAAGATGTTCTGGATCTCTACACCGGGCTGCCGCCTCGACTCCCGCAGCGCCCGTATCATCAGGTGGTAGCTGGCCACAAGCGTTGCCATTACTCGCTCCTTTGCGGCTCCGGTCGGCCAATCGGGCGGTCTACTTCGATGTGATGGCCGGTCATGCGCAGAAAGACATCGTCAAGTGTCGGTCGCGAGAGGGTGACTTCTCTCATCGGAATTGAGGCTTCGCTCAACCGCAGAACGATCGCGGGGATCGCGGTGCTGCCGTCCTTGATGTAGACGACGACCGAGTCTTCGAGCGCACGGACGTCGCTCGCGCCGTCCACGCGCGCCAGCACCTCCGCCGCGCGCGCGGCATTCTGGTCTTCTCCCGGCACGCGCACGGTCACGACATCAGTGCCGATGCTTGCCTTCAGTTCGTCGGGCGAGCCCTCGGCGACGATGCGGCCCCGGTCGACGATCGCTACCTCGTGGGCGAGGCGGTCGGCCTCCTCGAGATACTGCGTCGTGAGGAAGAAAGTGACACCCTCGCGTTCGTTCAGCTGTTTCACATAATGCCAGATGGCCTCGCGGCCAAGGGGGTCGAGTCCCGTCGTCGGCTCGTCTAGAAAGATGATCCTTGGCTGATGGACGAGCGCCGCCGCCAAATCGAGCCGCCGTTTCATCCCGCCTGAGTAGGTCTTCACCAGGCGGTCGGCGGCGTCCTCCAGATCAACGATCTGGAGCAGATAGTCGACACGATTTCGTATTCCATGAGAGGGCACATTGTAGAGCTTAGCCTGGAGGTGCAATAGCTCGCGCCCCGTCTGCATATCGTCGAGCGCCGCTTCCTGAAGGGCCACGCCGATCCGCCGGCGAACCTCCGCTGCTCGCGACAGCACATCGAGGCCGTCCACCTGTGCGCGGCCGGTGGTCGGTCGCAGCAGCGTCGTCAGCATGCGCACCGTCGTCGTCTTGCCGGAGCCGTTCTGGCCGAGAAAGGCGAAGATCCTCCCTTCGGCGATCGACAGGTCGATGCCGTCCACGGCCCTGATGTCCGGCGGGAAGTGCTTCGTCAGCTGTTCTGTGAGTATCGCGGGCATGTTGCCGTTAGCGTAGCGTCTAGGCGGAGGAGCCGAAACCCTGAAGTGACACGTCGCCGCCTCACGCCCTATTCTCGGGAGCGGCAAAGGCTGCGTATTGTAGGAAATTGACGGGCGGGAGGCGGGATTTCGTTCTTGCGTTTTTCGAGTGTGCTTTACGAAATATTCCGGAATTACACTGCTGAATCCCGAGGGACCAACACCGCGAAGCGCCAGCCCAGCAATCGCACGCCCATGGCTGCGGCCAAGATCCCGAGCGCGGCGCCGGGAGGAAGGCCCGCGGTCTGGCACTCCTCGCCGGGCGCGTGGACTTCGGCGCGCGCCGGTATTTTCTGCCCTCCGCTCCAGTAAGCCACGTCCGGGTTCGCCCGGAGGTTCTTGAACCACGCAGATCGTTCGCCGCGGACGGTGCGGACGATGAGGTGGCCGTCCATAAGCATGGCGAGGACCGGCGTGCGGTGAGGCTTGCCGCTGCGATGGCCGGTTGTCTCAAGGACGATGAGACCGGTCGGTGCGAAAAGATTCGGCGAGAAGCACCCGGCCCGCACTACCGGCTCGACCACGCTGTTCAGTATCCGAAAGAAATCGGACGCGAAATCATGTTCAGCCGATCGCTTGGCGCTTGCGGGCGTGGCGGATCTTGCTGTCGCTACCATTCGCTGCTACCAGGAGCTCGGGAGATCGCCCTTCTCCTTCTGCTGCTCGACGAAGGCGTACGTGCCATCGTCTTGACGCACGACCGGTTTACCGACGTCCGTAATCTGGCCTCGCTGGTCCAGCTCACTGCGCAGAAGGGCGAGTTCATCTTCGGTCGGCGTCTCGAGTGTCTCGATCTGCGATGCCATCTTCGGCTTGAACGACATCTCGCTCAGTACCTGATCGACCGTCACAAAAGGCGAGACGCCGATGAGGCGCACATGCCGGTCTTCGTAGTCGAACAGCGCCCACGGCGTGACCACTCGCCACGGCCCCGTGCCTCGGGGCAGGCCTGCGCGCTCTCGCGCGCTCGGCGAGCCGTCGAGGAAGCCGGGCGAGGAGATGAAGTCGACGCGCGGGACGAACTTTCGCTTCTGCTGGTCGGTCATCAGGAGCGTCTTCCAGCAGTTTGCCGCGATCGAGTCCGCGCCTCCCGGGCCGCCGAAACGCCGGTGCTCGCCCTCGTAGTCGCCGAGTGCGGTCGAGTTGATGTTGCCGTAGGGGTCGACCTGGAGCGTGTTAAGGATGCCGTAGTCCATGAGGCCGATCTGCGCCTGGAAGCCGACGCTGTTCATCGTCCCCCACTGAAGCGCGCGGTAGCTCGAGCGCGCGCTCACCATCGTCATGATCGGGTCCAGGGGTAGCATCGGCTCAGGGTTCACGACCCCGTCCTCGGTGACGTAGACCGCGTTCGGTGTGTAGAGCTTCTTCGCGAGCAGGATCGCCGCCATCGGCGAGCCGCCGCCGGCGACCCAGTAGGTCCGCGCGTCCTCGATCATGCGCGCGACGAGGCAGATCTGGTGCTCGCGCTCGTTGAAGTAGGTCGCTTTCTCGCTCATCGCTATCACTCCTCTGGCATCGATCCGATTTCAACCACCACCGGGCTTCCCTCGCTGAACCAGCGTCTGTGCGCCTGGATTATCGCGCGTCGCCCGGGAAAGGCCCACTCGTACGAGGCGTAATCGAAGCGGTCGTTGCGGACGACACTCTCGACGTACAGCGTCTCCGCCCACGCTCGCTCCCCGGGCTCGGTCACCTCGTGGGCTACTCCGCGGTATGTCCCATCATGGAGCTTCAGCGTAACCTCCGGATGAGCGCGCGTATTCTTCAGCCACTGCGCCCGCTCACCCATCATCGCCACAACGACGACTCGTTCGTCCTCTCGGATCGCCCTCACATTCTGACGGCGCGGTTGGCCGCTCTTGCGTCCCCTCGTCGTCAAGATCGCGAAACCCACAGGCGGGTGCAGCATGCTCCACATCGGCTGCATGAAGACGTTGCCGATGCGGGCGTAGAAGCGTGAGCCTGCAAACGGGTTAGCCATTAGGCCCCGTACCCTTCCATGATCGTCCCGGGCGAGGTGATCCGAGTCTCGCGTTCGTGGAAGTAAGTGGCTCTGTCGTTCATCACCTAGTCTTCTCGGGCTTGTCGTTGGGCTGCTCTTTCCGAAACCCATTCTACGAAACCCAGGACATCGGGAATCGTGGCCGGGGCCTCAGTGGCGTCGGCCCTGACGGCGACCAACGACGCGACGAGTGCACTCCACTGCTCCGGCAGCGCCTTGCGCGCCCACTCCGCCGCCATCCGCTTGCTCACCAACTCGCCGAAAGTAAGCGTGTACAGCGCCCGGCACATCGTCTCGACGACGTATGCCTGGGGGCTGCGGGGCGGAGCCACTCCGGGTCGTGCGGGTTGGCGGCCCACGTGGCCCACTCGTGCAGACGCCGCCGGATGCCGGCGCGCAGCTCCTCGGACGAGATCAGGTCGATCAGCGACTTCGGGTCGGGGCCGAGGAGCGCGACGCTCTTCTCGCGGAGTACGTATCGCTCGATGAGCGAGCTCGTTTCGTGCTCCTTCCAGCGCAGCGGCGTCTCGCATTCGATGGTCAGGAACTCCCGGCCGGGCTCGAAGCGTCGGAGGGAGGCGCGGTCTATGTATGCGCCCTCGAGTCGATCGGCGTACGGGTTCGGCAGCGCGGCGAGCCGGGCGTGCATCTCAATCAGCGCCCCTACTTCGGCGTCGGACACCGGGCGCTCGATGGCGACGACGAAGTCGATGTCACTGGTCTCGATGAAGTCGCCGGTGGCGAGCGAGCCGCAGAGGTAGACGCCGACGAGGTTGTCGGCGAGGGCGGTCTGGACGCCAGGAATGAGGGCCGCGAGTATTTCGCTCACTTCAAGTGTGAGGCTGATCTTAGCTGTTGCCATTCACTGTCCGTCGCGACTAGGCGCCTTACCCTTCCTTAATCGTCGCCCGCCCCGTGATCTCCCGAATGCGGTGGTCGCCGACCAGCTTGTCCATCATCTCCGCGTGGCTCGCGACGCGTGCAGCGACTTACGCGCCTCAGCGCCGGACCGGCGGCGTTCGGCCAGTTCGCGAAGACGATGGCGCCTGAGTCCCTCCATCAGCCATATACGGAACAGCGTCTGGTAGCCGATCCCGAGGTCTTTGGCGATCTGCTTTCCCTCAGCAATCATGCGTTCAGTAAGCCGTATGGAGATCGCCTTCTTGGGCCGAGCGTCAACGAACTTGATGTCTTCGTCGACCGGCTCGGACATTTCAATGAGCTCTTCGATGGACCGCTCATCCCACCAGTCGCTCTCCTCGATCAGCGAGGAGAAGTCCTTCGGTCTAGGTAGTCTCGCCATATGACCTCTACTTTCGTCGGAAACGTCGGCGTTCCGATTCAGTCATATCCCGGGCGCTGATGATCGTCACAACGCCCTTCTCGAATTCATACACTACCAAGATGTAACGACCGGCATCCGAGCGACTAAGAAGAAGGCGCCGCCCCCGAGCCTTGAGCTGCCGTAGCTCTGGGTGAAAGAATGCCTCCTCAACCTCGTCCCGCAGCAGTTGGTGCTTCAGTAGCACCTTCTCTTCTACGCCAGGCGTCCATCGAAAGCGCTCAATGTACCAGCCTGGCATCGCTAGTGTATATACAACGTATCTACGTTGTCAACTGCCTCAAGCCCCGTACCCCTCCTTGATCGTCGCCCTCCCCGTTATATCCCGGATGCGCTGGTAGCCGACCAGCTTGTCCATCATTACGCTCGCCGCTAGTGCGGCGGTGGCCCAAGTATCTCCTGGTCGTGCTTTGCCGCAAGCCGGTTGAGCTTCTCGATGTCGGGCGGTCCTTCCAGGACCGGCAAGCTCCTTGTTCGCGCAGGCTCGCCCATCTCGCGAACAAAGTTCATAAAGTCTCCGCTCGGCGCCAGGATGAGCCACTTCGCGGGTTGCTCGACCTTGAAGGTGTGCGGGACGCCTCTCGGAATGAGGACAAACGACCCCGCCGCGGCGCTGAAGCGGCGGTCGCCGCAGATTATCGACAACTCGCCCTCGAGCACATAGAACGCCTCGTCCTCGCCATGATGCGCGTGCAGCGGCGGCGCGTGGCCGGCCGCGGCCATCCCCATTAGCGCCCAGCTGCCTGTCGACTCGCTCGCCGCTTTCACGGTCACCAAAGTGTCAAGGAACCAAATTGCCTCGCCCTCGTCTGCCTGCAGCACGATCGGGTCCATTGTTCCGTCCTCATTTCAGAGCTGGTGGAAGGGCCGACTAGACGCCGTACCCCTCCTTAATCGTCGCGCGCGCCGTGATCTCCCGGAGGCGCTGGTAGCCCACCAGCTTGTCCATCATCTCGGCGTGGCTCGCGGTGCCGTAGACCCACTTGTCGAGGTACTGCGGGATGAAGCCGCGCATCGTCGCGCCGATCACCTCGATGACGTGGCCCATGTCGCTGGCGTAGCGGCCCTGCATCTCGCCGGGGTAAGCGCCGAACGGCAGGTGCACGACGGCGTCCACGACATAATAAGGAATAGTCGTCCGGCCCGGGTCGCGCTTGATCTCCTCGGTGTCGACGATCTCCTCCGTCGAGAGGATCACCTTCTTAGACGCCATCGCGGACTCGACGTGCGAGATGCCGGTCCCGAAGATGCGAGCGTTACCGTAGACATCGGACTGGTGCACGTGGATCAGCGCGACGTCCGGGTTGAGCGCGGGCACGATCGTGATCGGCTCGCCGGTATAGGGGTCGGCGATGAGCTTCGCCCCCGAGTGCTCGAAGCCGTCCGTGCCGCCGAAGGAGCGCACGGGGATGAACGGCAGGCCCATCGCGCCGGCCATGATCCGGTTCGTCATCACGACATTCGAGTACTCGTACGCCTTCACCCGCCCCTCGCGGATCGCCTGCTCGACGACAGGGCCGAAGAGGAAGAAGCCGACGTCGAGCTTGGACGCGCAGCCTGCGCCGACGAGTAGCGCCGCCGCCACCCAGGTGAACTTTGCGCCCACCCAGAGATCCTTCTTCTGCTGGCGGATGACCTCGCGGATCAGTGCGGAAGGCCCGCGCTGGAGGTAGTTGCACTCGTAAACGATGTAGTCCCCGTCTGAGACGAACTTCTCGATGGCCTCCTTCTCGGAGAGAAGCTTGGGCACCATCGCGCGGTTCTTGTGGTCGCGCACCCACTCCCGGTAGCCGTCGGGGTCGACTTTGAGGAAGTCGCCGGTGCCTTCCGCGAGGACTTGCACCGATGTAGTCATAGATTGCTCCTTCGATTGGCTGGAAGCCGCCGGCAGGCCGGGGGTCTGGGGGGTGTCCCCCAGTTTACCCTTCCGGGCGGGTGGGTGGGACGCAAAGCGCTTCTTATACGGAAAAGAGGAACACGAGGCGTCGAGGGACACAGGGGGCGGGGTGCAGCGATGTGCAGGCGACCCGATGTCTCATGCGGCAGCCTCGATTATCAGCTGTCGCAAGAGCTTGCGGTCGCATGGTTCTCGTCCTCGCAGACGCACATCGGCGTCATCCTCCCAGATTTCGCCTGGTCGGCACCCGCCCTTCTTGCCGAACCCGCACAGGTGCTTTCGGCTTGGGCTTGGCCTGAGTGGGCTCGGCGCCGCCGCGTCGATCGCCTTCTCGACCTCCGCGTCGCTCATGCCCGCGACCGCGAGGTAGAAGATGTCCTTGCCTGTGGCCCACTCGACGGGGTCCAGGCCGTCCGGCCCGCCCATGCTCCGGAGCCGCACCACTAGCTCTCGCCTCTTCTCATTACTCATTGGCCGCCTCCAAAGCTTCGAGCTCCGCCCGCTGCTCGTCCGTGAGCGCGGCCATCTCCTGGGCCCGGACAGTGCCTTCTCACCTCCTACCGCCAGCTAACGGCTGATACCCCGCCGATGCGCAGGAGCTGAAGTCACCTGGCCCCCACCCCCTACGGTGGCGGCCTCATGCTATAGCGTCAGGGTCATGTGGATGTCTTCGGGCTCCAAGTCGTAGAGGCGTTGATTGACGTGCGCGGTGGGCGTAAAGCCGTGCCTGGTGTAGAACCCTATCGCTGACGCCGACGGGGTCGCGGATACGTACAGTTCCCGGGCATTGCTCTGCCGGGCCAGTCGCATCAGCTCTTGCAAGAGCCGCGTCGCCACGCCGTGCCGGCGATAGGCGCGGCTGATGTGGAGCGAGACAAGCTGTGCCACCGTCTCCATCAACCGGTAGCGCAGCGACGCAATGCCGATCAACGTCGCGCCGTCAAAAGCGCCGATGACCACGTCCCACCTGTGCACCTGGGCCCACGCTGTGGTCTTGTGCTCCCATTGGGGGGCATCCCAGGCGGGTCGGTGCCATTTCCGTGGCTCAGTTGTGAGCTCGCCGTTGATATATCGGAAGACGCTCTGGCCCTCCTCAGAGACATCAATTCCCTGCGCCAAGTGCAGGTCGTTCTCCGAGAGCCGCCGTATGGTGATCGCCCGTTCGTGCGACATCGTGCATCTCCTCACCCTCAACCATATCGGCATCACTACCAGGCGCGGGATGGAGCATGCAGGCGCTCCTCTCCCGATAAGCACTGCTCGCCGAAATGGTGCTGCCTCACCCTCAGATAATACCGGAGGCTGTTGAAAAACGGGCCGAGGGCGCGTGGATGGGCGAGGCGGTAGACTCGTGGGCACCTCCCGCCCCGGAGCGCTGTCATGCTCGGCCCGCCGAAACGCCGCATGCTCGATCACCCCATCGACCACTCCCTTGAGGAGCTGGTGCCCCAGGGGCCAGCTCCTCCTCTGTAGCGACCGTGGCTCCCTCCGCCTCCGCGGCCTTGGGCTTGGCCTGCCGCATCGGCTTGGCGGCCTTGGGCTTGGGCGCGGTCGGAGTCTCGGCCAGGGCCTTCATGATGGCGGCGTGCTCCTTGGCCGTGGGCCGCTGCGGGCCCAATCGCTCGAGGCACTAATTCATCTTCGGCCCGCATTTCGTCAAGATACCGAGGAACGTAGTCCTCCCAGCTGAGCCCTTCATGCCTGAACTGGTGGAGTAGGGCCGAGACGGTGCCGTCTTCGTCGTGTACTGATCGACCGCTGCTTTCGGGACACCCCGCGGCCATAGCGGGTGGAGAGCACGCGAAGGCCGTCGTTCCCGGACGGCGGATCGTAGATGCGCTTCAGGCGGAGGTTTTGCGCGACGCGAGCGCTGGTCCCTCGATACGGCCGCCTGCGTCGGCCACTCGGGACGAACGGGTGGGAGCCGGGCATAGTCCTAGGCCAATCGCCGCTGGATTTCGCGCAGGTGCTCCCACGGGTGCTCCAGCGCCCGCCGGAGACCGCGGCGGGCGGTCCACAGCTTTTCGCCGCGCTGGACCTGGGCGGTACGGACCTCCGGCGTGATGCGCTCGAGCTGACCGTCGAGAAGCTCGATCCGTTTACGAGGACGCCATCCGAAGTCTGCTTTCCGGGTAGGATCATCATGTTGGCCCCTAAGATGTCCCCGAGACACAATGAGGTGGGCACAGCTGCTGCTCCT
>Ga0137366_10003794_pt1 | contig 11769 bp, 4 predicted proteins | sample SagtaG_8_FD_104938 | JGI IMG/M metagenome (GOLD analysis project Ga0137366, IMG submission 104938) | Vadose zone soil microbial communities from Sagehorn Ranch, Mendocino, California, USA - Sage1_L_60_16 metaG | ecosystem: Environmental > Terrestrial > Soil > Vadose zone | place: USA: California... | reverse complement strand
CGATGTCGCGATTGGTGGAATGAATTTGAATGGTTTCCCATTTCGACAAGACAGCGGCATTGCGTTACTTGGGCTTAATTCTGCGGGCCAGCCCTGGATTACCTGGGCGACCGGCCCGCACGGTACAAGGTCTTACGGCGCAGCGAACGTTCCGAATAACAAGCAGAATGAACCACCGGCAGAAAATCTGGAACCGGCCGCACTGTTCACAAAATCGGCGCTACCCACCGTGGACGACGTCGTCGTGTTTGGCAGCGGCCCCGGGACTGATGTGCTTCAAGGGGTGGTCGATAGCACAGTAGTTTTTAAGGTACTTCGCGGTGAGCTCTGAGACCCGGGTTTCATCCCGTTCACAATTCTGCTTTTCGCTCGACTGCATTTCGCAGATGCGTCCGAGGAAACAAATAACTCCAATATTGATTTTCTCGGCGAGTTAAGAGACACTTGGCGCTTAGACCAATGCAGCTCCTCAGCGCATTTTCACGACCACAGACTGTTCCTGCCGTGCCTAAAGCCGCGCCGAAAAAGACGCTGTGGATTCTCAACAGTTGGCGTGACCTGATTCTTTACGTTGGGACGCCGCTTTTTCTGGTGCCGATGTTTCTTCTGGCGCAGGCGCGCTGGAGCGCACAAGACATCTACCTTTTCGTGGCGGCGTTTGGCGCCATGGGCCATCACCTGCCGGGGATGATCCGCGCGTACGGCGACCGCGCTTTGTTCAGACGTTTTCGCTGGCGCTTTATTTTCGCGCCGATTTTTCTGGTGTCGGTTTGCGTCGCTTTTTACTGGTGGGACCTGAAGGGGATCATTGTGATCGTTTTCTTCTGGGGTGTCTGGCATGGGATGATGCAGACCTACGGTTTCTGTCGAATCTACGACGCGAAGACGGGTTCCTTCGCTGCGTTGACGCGCCGCCTCGACTTTGCGACCTGCGCCACATGGTTCGCGGCAGCAGTGCTCCTCTCACCGCAACGCATGGCCGACACGCTGGAAACGTACTACGCCAGCGGCGGACCATTCATTCCACCGTCGCTCCTGCACAACGCACAGCAAATCGTCCTCGCCATTGCTATTGCAGCCGCGGTCTTGTTCCTGTTCAATTTCTCCCGGATGTGGGCGGAGGGGAAACGCCCGAACCCGGTGAAGCTGGCGCTGCTGGTCACGACTATTGCTTACTGGTGGTATTGCAATAACGGCGTCACCAACATTCTGGCGGGTATCGCCCTGTTCGAAGTGTATCACGATGTGCAGTACCTCTCGCTGGTCTGGATTTACAATCGCAGCCGCGTGGAGAAGGACAGTTCCATCGGCGGCTTTATGCGCTTTGTTTTTCGAAGAAGCGGTTCGCTGGTCGGTCTCTACATCGGGCTGATTTTTGCCTATGGCTCGATTGCCTATTTCAATGCCCACCTCGAGATGGAAACTGTGAAGCGCGTCCTCACGGGTGTGGTCGCGGCGTCAGGTCTCCTCCATTTTTATTACGACGGATTCATTTGGAAAGTGCGCGAACGCTCCACGCGCGAGAATCTCGGTCTCGCCGCCGGAAACGTATCCGCGCCGTCACGGGAATTCCTGCCCAGTTGGGCGCTGCACGGGGTAAAATGGGTTGGAGTCTTTGTGATCCCGCTCGGCGCGCTCTGGATCGGGCAAGCAGTGAGCAACACGCCCGAATTAGAACAAAGAGCGTGGATCGCGTCCGATTTGCCAAATAGCGCCCGTGCTCATTGGAGGTACGGCTTTAGCTTGCACAAAGCCGGTCGGCTCGATGAGGCGGCGGAACAGTGTGAGATCGCTCTTCGGCTTAATCCAAAGGAGAAGGAGGTCCATTATAGCTTGGGCCAAATTCGGGCCGCACAGTCGCGGCTGGATGATGCTCGGAACGAATTGGAGGAGGCGTTGCGGGCTGAGCCGCGCAATGATGAAATCCTCTGTGAGTACGGCCGCCTTCTCGCTCGTCTCGGCCGCAAAGACGAAGCGGCTGCGCAGTTTGAACTCGCTGCGCAGGTGGCTCCGAGATCTGGCATGGTGCATTACGATTACGGCGTGTTTCTCGTGGCAGAAGGCAAGATCGACAATGCGATTAACGAGTTTGAGATCGCGCTCAGGCGTCACCCGAATCACCCGGAAGCGCATTATGATCTCGGCCACGCCCTTTACGTGAAGGGCGACTTTGAAGGTGCGAAACGGCATTATGAGGAAACCCTGCGCCTCGACCCCAAGGCACCAGTCCACAGCGGTCTTGGTGCCGTCTATTTCCGGCTGGGACAAACTTCAGAGGCGATTGCTCAATTCAAAGAAGCGCTTCGTTTAAAGCCTGATGACGCAGAAGCAGCAGAAAACCTTCGCTTCGTCCTGAGCACGCAGGGCAATTCGACGCCGCGCTAGGCTCTTACCTGGGGCAGCTTCGTCCTCGTGGTCGATCTGTCCTGCGGTTTCTTTCGAGGAGGACGAGAACGATATCACCCCAAGAATTAGTGCCCGATCACGCGAAGAGACGGATCCTGCCGCAATATGTCCGCCGCCGTACCGCGGCCTGTCTGATTGATCTGACGCCGATCCCATTCGGACAACGCGCTAAAGCTTGGCGTACCGATTGGGCTAATTTTCACCTTTTGCGGGATCCTGGATCCCGTTACCCAAACGTACGCGTAGCGCTCGCCCCTATTTTGCGTCACCTGCACCTGGTTATTTTGTGGCCCCGCGAACGCACTGATCGCCACGGCCGACAGCAGTAACAACGCCGCCGCCGATTTCAACACGCCTGATATTTTCATAATTTGAAGACCTCTCGTTTTGGACTTTCACTTTATTTAACCCTGAACACAAGGGCGAGTTTCGAAGAAGACCATTTCGCCCACGAATCACCCGCCTTCGCCAAGGCTCCGGCGTGGCAGGCCGCCCACGTCCTGGCAGTCGCGGGACGACGACGAGGCTGGCGCGAATTGCGCGAAGACAGTTTCGGGAGACTCTTGCACTGCATATTATCCTCCGCTATCCGTCGATCCGGGATCAATCCAGCTTTCACATATTGCTTCTGATTTGCGGGTGCAAAAACATAGTTAACAGATTCTTTGGAAGTTATGGCCGTTCAAAGCGCACCAAAGGCTAAGTTATCCGCACGTCGCCAAGCTTTAGGCGCTTGTATTTTCTTGGTCGCCATTACGTGGCTGGTGTTTGGCCAAACCGTCCGCTACGACTTCGTCAACTACGATGACAACGAGTACGTTTATGCGAATCCGAACATCGCCCATGGATTAACTATTAACGGCGTCGTCCACGCATTTAGCGGCAAGCATTCGGCAAATTGGCATCCGCTAACCACCTTATCGCACATGTTGGACTGCCAGTTGTGGGGACTCCGCGCGGGCGGCCATCACCTTACGAACATCGTCCTGCATACGATCGCGGTCGTCTTGTTGTTTTTAGTATTGCAGCAAATGACCGGCGCGATTTGGCGGAGCGCCTTTGTGGCCGCAGTTTTTGCGATACACCCACTGCGCGTCGAATCAGTCGCCTGGATTTCCGAGCGTAAAGATGTTCTGAGCGCCGTTTTCTTCATGCTCACGCTCAGCGCTTACGTTCGCTACGCCAGATCTGCCTCGTTTGGCCGCTACTTGACGATGTCGATCTTGTTCGCGCTCGGGCTCATGTCCAAGCCAACGCTGGTGACCGTGCCTTTCGTCCTGTTACTGCTCGATTATTGGCCGCTCAACCGCTTCACTGGGCGATCATCAACCAAGCAACTGATTCTTGAAAAGGTTCCGTTGTTAGCGCTCTCTGTTGCCGAAGGACTGGTTACGCTCTGGGCACAGCATTCAAGTATGGCGCGCGGCGAGCAATTGCCTCTCCTTTTGCGGATCACCAATGGACTTGTCACATATATCACCTATCTCAAGCAAATGATCTGGCCAGTGGGCCTGGCAGTTTTTTATCCCCATCCCGAAGATAAGCTGCCGATTTGGGAAATTGGCCTGGCTATCGTGTTGCTCGGCTTGGTGAGCGCGGGCGCTATCGCGCTGCGGCGCAAGCGCCCATACCTCATGACGGGTTGGTTTTGGTACGTGCTAATGCTCCTGCCGGTGATCGGATTGATTCAAGTGGGCTCACAAGCGCACGCCGATCGATACACTTATTTGCCGCAGATCGGTCTGTACGTGTTGGTAATGTGGGGGATTACAGACGCCTTGGCTTCACGGCTTCAGCGCAGAATTCTTGGAGTGTCGGCGGGCCTCGCCATTATCGCACTGGCTTGGCGCGCGTATATTCAAGCCTCCTACTGGCGCGACGCTGAGTCGCTGTGGCGGCACACCCTCGCCGTGACCTCAGGGAATTTCATCGCACACAACGCGCTCGGGCATTTCCTGCTGGATGACGAGCGCCTGGACGAAGCAATCGATCAGTTTCAAATGGCCGGCAAGAGCGGTCGCCAGTTTCCCGAAGAACGGAAGTACCTGAGCATAGCTCTGGCCAGGAAGGGACGCACGGATGAAGCGATCGCCCATTTGGAAACCCTTGTTAAACAGCATCCCAAAGACGCGCAGGGATATTACGATCTGGGAAACGCGTTACTGGAAAAAGGCGAGTCACAGAGCGCGATCGCAGCGTACGAGAAAGCATTATCCATCCAGGTTCGTTATCCCGCCGCGCACTATAACTTGGGAATCGCACTGGATCAGAATGGCCGGATCGACGAAGCCATCGCTCACTATCAACAAGCCGTGCAAGAAAATCCTCACTACGCAGAGGCCTATTACATGTTGGGAAATGACCTGCTGCAAAAAGCTCGCGTTGACGACGCCATCGCCGCTTACGAACAAGCGCTAAAGAGCAGCCCCACGTTCCCAAAAGTAGAAAACAACATCGGTCTCGCGCTTTTGCAAAAGGGCCGCCCGAGCGAGGCGATTGCACATTGGCAAAATGCGCTCGCCATCCAGTCAGATTCGGTTGATTCTTTGAACAATCTTGCCTGGATTCTGGCAACTTTTCCCGACACTTGGATTCGAAATGGGCGCCAAGCGCTGGCGTTGGCTAAACGCGCGAATCAATTATCCGGTGACAACAATCCGGCGATCTTACGAACTCTAGCCGCTGCCTATGCCGAGAATGGTCGATTTACCGAGGCGAGAGTAATCGCCGAAAGAGGGCTTCAATTAGCTAACGCCCAGGAGAACCCGGCGTTGGCCAATATTTTTGAAGGCGATCTTGCTCGTTATCGGATAAACACGCCGGTTCGCACCGCCTCACAACCGGGTGCTGCCATTTCCTCTCCATAGAAAGTTTGCGCGGCGCTTGCAACATAGGGCTGTGCCCTGTGCGCCCAGCGGAGGTGTTCTCCGCTGCGGTCACGTATTTGCCCCGCTTGCGTTTCAGGCGGGTTACAAACCCGCTGGGCGCACAGACCTGAAGGGTCTATGTTCCAATCAACGCCTCCGTTTTCTCATCATATATTCGCGCCACGAAATCGGTAACGCCGCCGCAGAGATACGCAGACAACGTACTCATGGCATCGGCTTTCGGCCGACCCGATTGGCAAAGATGCCAATGCCACTCGCCCTTGCGGCGCAGAAGAGCCGCGTGCACGTTTCGCCCCGTGCGCGCCGCTATGGTCTCAATTGTTCTTTTTCTCTCGGGCAGCAGCGCGCTACTTTTTGAGACTCTCTGGCTGAGGTTAAGCGGTCTCGCCTTCGGCAATTCGATCTGGGCAGCAGCGTTGATCCTTTCGAGTTTCATGGCGGGCCTGGCGCTGGGAAGCGCGATCGCCGCTTCAATGACGCTGCGCCGGGCAAGGCCGCTGCGGGTTTACGCTGGATTAGAAATCGCGGTGGCGGTGTGCGGGTGCACACTTGTGTTTGGCATTCCGTTACTTGGAGAATGGCTGCGTCCGATTTTCCAAGCGCTCTGGACACATCAGCCGTTGCTCAACGCGCTGCGCTTCTCAATCTCGTTTTTGATTCTGCTTGTGCCGACGACCGCGATGGGCTTGACGCTTCCGGTTTTGCTGGAAGATCCACTGCTGCAACGATACGAATTCGGGCGTACCATCGGGCTGCTTTACGGATTTAATACGCTAGGCGCAGTTGCCGGCGCCCTCGCCGGCGAAACCTATCTCGTCGGCGCGTTTGGACTTTTCGGCACTGGCTTGAGCGCCGCTGCCATGAGCAGCACAGCCGCCATCATCGCCTGGATCTTTTCCACTGTGAGACCAGAAACAGCCGATCAAATTTCGCGGCCGCACTTAATCCGATTGCCGTTCGCGAACGCGCCGTGGAATCTGCTTTTCGTCAGCATGACAGCGGGCGCAATTCTCCTAGCGTTGGAAGTCATCTGGCTTCGCTTTTTGCGTTTGTACGTCACATCCACCGCCACGGCATTCGCTGTCATGCTCGCAGTTGTGCTGGCCGGAATCGGTCTCGGCGGGATCAGCTTCAGCATGATTCCGCGGCGTCTTGCATCGCCACGACCAGTCGTTCCGGTTCTCTTGCTTCTCGCCGCGATTGGTACGCTGCTCTCCTACGTATTTTTTCCGGTGCCGGTCCTTCCGCCTAACAAGCCTGCATTGACGAGCGGCTTTTTCCGGCAGATCGGACAATTGTCAATGGCATTGATGTTTCCCGTCGCTTTCCTCTCTGGCGTTCTGCTCCCGGCAATTAGCACCTGTGTTCAATCCCACATGAGCAGCCGCATGAACAGCGCTGGGCTCACCATTTTGTTCAACACCATCGGCGCAGCCATTGGGCCGCTGCTCGCCGGTTTCGTACTCCTGCCACGGTTTGGTTTCCAGACTAGCCTGATCCTTTCCGCAGCCGCCTACGCGGCGCTGGCCCTGCTGATCAGCCAGAAATCAACCTGGGGTAGGGACGCCGCGCTGCGGCGTCCGGTCGGCGCAGCGCGCCGACCCTACCAACGGATTTACCGCATTGCTATGTTTTTGCTCAGCGCGGCGTTCGTCGTGATCTTGTTGGTCTTTCCTTATCATCGCGACGAAATTCATTTCGCCAATGCCCGACACCCATACGTGGCCGACGGCTCAGTGCTGACAAAAAAAATCGAAGGGACCGCAGACACATTTCAACTCCTGCGCCTAGATCTTTACGGCGAACCTTACTACTACCGATTAATCACGAACTCTTATTCGATGTCGGGCACGCACCCACGCAGCCAACGTTACATGCGTTTATTTGCTTATCTGCCCTTGGCGCTCCGGCCCGAAAGCGAAAATGCCTTGCTCATTGGCTACGGCGTGGGCGTGACCGCAGGTGCGCTCACGCGCGATTCGCACCTAAAGCATCTCGACATTGTCGATATCTCCAATGAAATTCTCAGTCTAGCCGATTCTTACTCCGCACGCGGTTCCACGAATCCGCTACGCGATCCTCGCGTCGCAACTTTTGTGCAGGATGGCCGCTTTTTTCTCCAGGCTTGTCCCAAGCACTACGACATCATCACCGGCGAACCGCCACCGTTAAAGGTGGCCGGCGCAGTTAACCTTTACACCGAACAATTTTTTTCATTGATGAAAAGCCGCTTGAAGGACGGAGGCATTGTCAGCTTTTGGCTGCCGCTATATCACCTGAGGATTAGCGAGACCAAGGCCATCCTTTGCGCTTTCCACAATGTCTTTCCAAACGCGTCGGTCTGGGCCACGAGCGATATGGAATGGATCATGATCGGAATCAAGCCGCCGCTCCCGAACCCGAATCCAGCAACTGCGAAACTCGCGGGCAGACTCTGGAGCAATCGCGACACCGGCACCGACATGGTCCGAATCGGCGTGGAGGTGCCCGAGCAGATGTCCACTTTGTTTGTCATGGATGGCGACGAAATCGAGCGGCTGACTCAAGGAGTGGAGCCGCTGGCCGATTTCTTTCCCAAGCGCCTCAGCGACGCGGAGCCGGATTTAGTCGCCGCTGCTCAGTTTGGTTACAGTTACTTTGAAGCTGCGGGCGCCCTGCGCCGTTTCAGTTCCTCTCATTTCATCCAAGAGATCTGGCCTAACGAATGGAAAAGAAACCTCGAACGGCTTTTCATCGCCCGGGAAGATCTCTACCGCAAGGAAGTTTCAGGCGCTAACTGGCTGGCTGCGCTCGATCTCTACCTGCGCTATTCGCGATTGCGTACGCCTGTGCTGGCAGCGGAGGACACAGACGAATTCCGCCTCGCGCTTGCGGAAAAGTTTGCCGACCAGTCGCCCGCCTCCATCCCGATTGACGCGTTGCGCGACCTCACCGCCGGCGCGCTCGCTCGGCGCGATATCGCCGGCGCCATTCAACTTTTGGAACAGGAAAAAGAGCGCGGCTTCGTGAATATCAACGATGTGTTCCTCCTGATTTACCTCTATTGCTTGCATGGGAACGTCGATCAAGCCGAGGCGCTTGCCGCCGCTGAAGCGTCGTCGATCGAAAAAGATTCCTTCGTGAAATGGCTCTGGGGCGATTTGCAGGCCGAATTTGGCTTTCGTCCTCCGAACTGAGCAAATCCCAAAGACATGACCATCGCCACTGTCGCCTTCCCTTCTGGACGCTTGACCTGTCTTCGCTCCAGAAATCTCGGGACCCAGGACTCAACAGTGCTCTTCTAAGTTCTTTGGTTCAAATGCGACGAAGAGCACATATTTTGGGCGTATCTGGCACCTTCTGAATGATGCGTAATCGGGCTTCAGGCGGGTTACAAACCTGCTGGGCGCACAGACCTGAAGGTCTCTGTTCCGAAACAATGCAGCGCGATGCCGCGTACAGCAAAAGAGGCAGCCCCGAATCGGGACTGCCTCTTTGTGAAACTGCGCCCTTGCGATGCTTAGAACTTCTTGATCATCCTCACGTACCAGAACCGCCCCAGGTTATCATAGAGGCTGCCCGGATAGCCGATGGCGTTGCCAAGCTCGTATGAAAACGCCTTTGGCGGGTCTTCACCGAAGATATTTTGCACACCCACGGTCATAGTAGTGTTGTTGAGGATAGTCTTCCAGCACGGCATGGCGTAAGGAACCGGAGGCGCTTCCTTCTCCTTGCCCACCACTTCCTTGCCACCCTTGGAATACCCAGCCACCGGCGCCGCTTCCACGGGAGGCGTAAACACCAGGGTGTAGGAAAGCTGCGCGTCGTTGAACCAGGTGGGATGCACCCAGTGGCGCTTCCAGAATCCATCAAACTGAACGGCATAGAGCTGTTCCCAGTATCCATCCAGGAAATGCACAGTCCAGTTCAGATCCCAGTTGTGCCATGTCCAGTCGAAGGTCGTGTCCCCTCTCCATTTCAGCCATGCCTGGGGATTGGTTACGTCCCCGAAAAAGCTCCCGATAAACCACTCGGCACTGGAGCTACCAGCTGCCTGCCGCGGCTTTGAATCGGGGAAATTGACGACGAACTCGTTCAGATAGCTCCACCGGGTTAAGAGCGAGAACGTGCCGACGCCCGTCTCGATCTGGTGCTGAAGAGCGAGGTCAACACCGTTGGCACGCGTACGCCCGCCGTTAAGGTAAGGGGTCCCCACACCGATGTAACCGCCGCTCGGGTCAAACAGAACCGATGGTACAGTCGTCGGTATGTGCGCAGGCCGTACTACACCCGGATACGTGCCCGCGTTATACCCATTAATGACCGTGGCAGGTGAAAAGTACATCACAAGGCCGGTGCGCTCCACATCCCAGAAATCGACCGTCAACGTCAGAGTTCCCCACTTTTGCGGAATAAATTTGGGCGTATAGACTACGCCTGCCGTCCAACTCCGGTCGTGCTCCGGATGAAGGCCTTTGTTGGGGAACTGCTCGACGGAGGTTTCCGGCTCGGCCACGTCCTGAACTGGATTGTTGTCGCTCCCGCAAGGACCAAAAACGGCTGTAGGCGCACAACCGACGAAGTGCGCGGGCGCCAGAAGCGATCTGTGAGGTCCATACAACTGGACCAAGGACGGCTCAAGGTAGCCTTCACCCCAGGTGCTGCGAAGGGTCAGGCTCTCGTCAAAGGGCTGCCAGCGCACCCCAACCTTGGGCACCGCCGCATTGCTATCATTATTCAGCCACTCGCCGTACCGCACACCGGCCGAGAATTCCAGTGAGTAAAACCCGGGTATGTTCCACTTGGGACTGAAAACCGGGATGAGCGTTTCCGCATAAATCGACCAGGATTTGCGCCCGGCATGGATGGTCTCTGCGGCGAATTCGATGCGGTTCTCGTCATCCGGAGAGACGTTGTAAGATTCCCGGCTAAACACACCACCAAAAGCCAGACCTACGCCGCCTGCGGGCAAATCAAACAGGTCGGTCGTGTAAATGTTCAAGTCCAGCGTCATGAGTTTGGACGTGGACAGGTCCCTCGTTCTCAAGGTAGCATATTCGATCAGCGGAAGATTGTCCGGATCCACCACGTGCTGGGTATCCACGAACGGGTTGTAGGGAATCGTCTGCCCGATAAATTGACTTGAGGACGTATTAAATATCGCGTCGTTTGCATTCAGAATCTTCGCGAACCGGAAACGGTCGACGCCTTGGAACTTGAAGATAGTCTCGACCTGGCTGTACATGAACGCGCCGTCGTAGCCCCAGGTTCCGTTAAACAGCTTGTCGCCTTTTACGCCGACCGTGAAACGCTCGGCGATGTTTTCGGTGTCGATCAAGCGGTTGCCAAAATCGAAAATGCGCGCCCGACTGGTGCCCGAGATGATCTGCTGGAACGGATTAAATGGGTTAAAGGCATTTGCAGGCATGCCTACGTTCGCAGCCGTCGGCGTGAATGGCGGTGTGATCGGCTGCCCGTTTGCATCCAGCTCAAAGGGATGATTGGGCGGGATGAAGTACGATACTGCGAGAGGATCAAAGAAATTGCCCGTAGCCTCTGGCGCGAGTTCATCATGCGTTTTGTTATCCACATAATAGAAGTCGCCAAAAAGCCGCAACTGATCGTCGCAGATCTTGTGTTCGAAAGCCGCATACCCGCCCCAGCGTTCCTGCTCCGGATACGAACTCGAATACAGATTAAAATTAAAGCCAGGCAGAATGCTAAACGGCGCCCTCGCTCGCCTCGCGGAATAAATATAATCGCTCGCCGGCACGAATCCGTTGGCATTATCCGGCGGCGTGCCGAAAATGTTGTTCCTCGTTGCCAGGCTAGGCGGCAGAACCACCCCTGCTTCTTGGACGACCGCCGTTGACAACTGAAGGTTCCACGGCACCGCGTTTGAGCTCAAGAACGGCGGAACAAGCGAGTTGCCACGGTCATGATTGAACATGTCGTGATGCTTATAATAGAAGATGTCACCGGTGATACTGGTGGTATCGGTGCCTACCCCAAAGAGGAGGTCGCCCCTATACTCGGCTGCATCTTTATCGGTCGTGTTGCCATACTGAAGGGTTACCTGTGCGCCACGATAATCTTTATAAAGATTGAAGTTCACCACACCGGCAACCGCATCCGCGCCATAGGTCGTCGAAGCGCCATCTTTCAAAATGTCAATGCTCTGGACCGCCGTGATGGGAACAGTTTGCAGATCAACGTAACCGTAGCCGGAGTTCGCGACTGCTGGGTACGGCGCAACGCGGCGACGATCGATTAGCACCAGTGTAGCGCCAGGGTCATAACCGCGCAGCGCGACCGCGGCACTACCCACTGGACCGGACTGGCTGGTTCCGTTGTTCTGGACTGGAATATTGGCGCCATTCATGATCGGCTGCCTCTGGAGCAGCTGTTCTGCCGTGGTGCCTGCGCCTGATTTGTTGATCAGGTCGCGGTTGAGGGCGAATATCGGGTTCGGACCGACCTCTTCTGCGGTCGGAAT
>Ga0137366_10003789_pt1 | contig 11775 bp, 8 predicted proteins | sample SagtaG_8_FD_104938 | JGI IMG/M metagenome (GOLD analysis project Ga0137366, IMG submission 104938) | Vadose zone soil microbial communities from Sagehorn Ranch, Mendocino, California, USA - Sage1_L_60_16 metaG | ecosystem: Environmental > Terrestrial > Soil > Vadose zone | place: USA: California... | reverse complement strand
GCGCTCAGCGCGGCGATCACGATGAGGAAAACGACGGCTCCGGCGTTGTTGATCCACTTGCCAGTTCGCAGGCCGAGACCCGCGATGCACATGGTCGTGGCGATCACGACAGCTGAGGCGCCAACGATGAGCCCCTTGCTGGAGGCGATCCATGCGGCGCCGGGAATTACGTAGGACGCGAAGGAGACTGTTACGAGTCCGCCGAGGCCGACATAGAGGATCACGTACAGCCACAGATTCCAGGCGACCAGGAATCCGATCTGATCGTTGAAGGCGATGCGCGCCCATTCGTAGAGGCCTCCTTCGACCGGGAGCAGGCGGCTCATGTGAATGACGACCAGAGCCTGCGGGACGAAGAACGTGACGATGGCTAGAATCCAGAAGACTACGTGAGAGGATCCGGCCTTGACGGCGGTTCCCATGTAGTCGGCCACAATGATGATCAGAAGCTGGGCTAGGACCAAGTCGAACAGACCGAGTTCTTTGCGGAGTTCCGTGCTGTGATACCGAACTTCGGCCTCGGCTGACTGCAGGGACGGGTTGGCGGCAGCGGTCACGGGTTCGCCTCTGCTGGGGGTTGGAAGTTGAAATCCCCACTTCTCGCAAAAACGCGAGAAATGGGGCACCCACAGTCGCTACTCTGCAGGCAGTTCTCCTTCTTCATTTCTTCTCTGCCGGAACAACCGTTGGTCTCAGCAGCAGGTCCTGGTAGTCGAAGCTGAAGTCGGCCAGCGGAGAGACTGCCGCCATCTTGGCGCTGTCGATGGTGCCGTCCGGGTTCAGGGCGAAAGTTACGAAAGCATCTTCGATGGTGCGGTCACGCCAGTGGGCTTTGAAGGTCTCGTGCTGCCAGTGTTGCAGGTCGCCGATCATGGTGGGCGTGTGATCGAAGGTGATGACCAAACCTCCATTTTCCATGCGGATGGTGATCGGCCCGTACCAGGCGTCGTTGTAAACACCAGCATATTTCTCTAGTGGAAGGGAAGGCTTGGAATCAGCCGCGCGGGCGCCCTCGGCCTTCTTCATGGTCTCGGCTGCGTCTTTTTCTTCCGTGTCTTTGAGCGTCTTGAAGGCCGCGATCCAGTCGGAGGGCGGCAGGTGGAAGTAGTGATCAAGCACATGGTAGAGGATGGAATCGAAGGCCCCGCCTTCTTCCGCATTGGTCAGCACGACAACGCCGAGATTTTCTTCAGGCACAAGCATGACGCGGGAGACGAATCCGGCAACTCCTCCAGTATGGCCGACGAGTTTACGACCGTGGTAGTCGCGCAGTCCCCAGCCCAGAGCGTAATCGGCGAAGTTCGCCTTCAGTCCGGCGAGACCTGGTGGAGGGTCACTGATGGGGAGGATGGTCTGCGGCGACCACATTTCTTTCGATCGCTGTTCGCTGAACAGGCGACCATCGCGGTCAACGAACTTGCCGCGATTGAGCTGCAACTGGACCCACTTAGCCATATCCGCGGCGCAGGTATTAATGGCGCCGGCCGGGGCAGCATTGTCGAGCACTTCAAAGTGGATGACTTGCAGTTTGCCGTCGATGCGTGAGTGAGGAAATGCGACGTTGTCGGTGGGCTTGATGGCGACATTGCTGACGTTGGAGTGGTTCATGCCGAGCGGAGCGAAGATGCGCTGGCGGACATAATCGTCCCACGAAGTCCCGGTAACGGCGGGGATGATCTGCCCAGCCGTCATGTAAAGGAGATTGTCATACGCGTAGTGGCTGCGGAAACTGGATGCGGGCTTCATGAAGCGCAGTTTGTAGATGACTTCTTCGCGCGTGTAGGTCGAGTGCGGCCAAAAGAGCAAATCGCCTTCGCCAAGTCCCATGCCGCTGCGGTGAGTGAGCAGATCGCGGATGGTCATTTCGTGCGAGACGTAGGGGTCGTACATGACAAAGCCGGGAAGTCGCTGATAGACGGGATCGTCCCAAGAGAGCTTGCCTTGATCCACCAAGGTGGCGAGGGCGGCGGTGGTGAATGCCTTGGTGTTCGAACCGATGCCAAACATGGTGAATTCGTCAACCTGAGTGTGATCACCCAACTTGCGCACGCCGTAGCCCTTGGAGACAACGATCTTGCCGTCTTTTACGATGGCCACGGCCATGCCGGGGACGTCGAAGGTCTTCATCGACGAGGCGACGTAAGCGTCGAGGTCGGGTAGCGGCGCTGTTGCCGATGCTGCGGTTTGTCCCCACGAGAAACTTGCGACCGTCAAAACAGCAGTTCCAATAGCGATGTGTTTCAAACAGGCAGGAAGCATGCGCTCTCCACTATGTGATGATGAGAAGTACGACGCCGAGATTAGAACACAGAAACAGTGGACTCGCCGAGCGCTAGGGAGACAGGATTGGGAGTGGGGCGACGCTGCGGCCACTCCCAACGAGTCTGGTGGTATTCAGTTCATGCGCTTTGAGGGTACCGCAGGGAGGTAGATGAGTAACTCCCCCAGTATCCAACTCAGAATCCAGTATGGCTTCCATGGCATCTGTTTCCAGCCTGGAAGTGCCTGTACAAACCCACCGGCTTCGTATACAAACTCTGAAAGCGGTCTGTGGCAAGCAGTTTTGGGGACCCAATTCCTTGTACCTCAAGCCGAAAACACTTCACGAGGCATTTTCTCTACTGGCGTCTCCGGGCGGACAAATTCTGGCTGGCGGAACGGATTTTTATCCCGCGCTGGGCGAGCGGTTGCCGGAGGGGCGTGTCGTCGACATCACGGCGCTGAGGGAGATTCGCGGCATATCCATCGAGACTGAGCATGTTCGTATTGGCGGGCTTACCACGTGGAGCGAGCTGATTCGTGCTTCATTGCCGCGCTGTTTTGATGGGCTGAAGGCTGCGGCGAGGGAAGTGGGGGCGGTGCAGATTCAGAATCGCGGCACTGTGGCGGGGAACTTGTGCAATGCGTCTCCGGCGGCGGACGGGGTTCCACCGTTGTTGGCGCTGGATGCGGAGGTGGAACTGGCTTCTGCAGCAGGAAGGCGGCGTATGCCTTTGGAGCAGTTCCTGGCGGGGAATCGAAAGACGGCCCGGCGTCCAGATGAGATTCTGGTGGCGGTGCTGGTTCCACGGCGGATGCAAGATGCAGTTTCGGCGTTTGTGAAGCTGGGTGCGCGGCGGTATCTGGTCATTTCCATTTCAATGGTGGCGGCGGTTGTGCAGGCTGATGGAATGGGGCGCATATCTGAGGCGCATGTGGCGGTGGGATCTTGTTCGGCGAAGGCGCAGCGTTTGGCTGGTTTGGAAAAGGATCTTGTCGGATTGCCCGCAAGAGCGGGAATTGGGGCGGCGGTTACGACGGAACATTTAAAGACTCTTTCCCCGATTGATGATGTGCGGGCAACGGCCGATTATCGGCGCGATGCGTCGTTGACTTTGGTGCAGCGCGCGCTGGAATCCTGCGTGGGGAGCCGCTGAGATGGCTACCACTGAGAAGGTGATGGCCGCGGGGAGTGATCTGATTTCGTTCACAGTAAATGGACGCGCGGTCGAAGTAAGTGTGCCTGGGTCGCGACGGCTCTCGCGGGTGCTGCGTGACGACCTCGGACTGACGGGAACGAAGGTCGGGTGCGATGCGGGGGACTGCGGCGCTTGTACCGTCTTGTTGAATGGGGAATCGGTTTGTTCGTGCCTGATGGCTGCGGGGCAGGTTGCGGGATGCGAGATTACAACCGTGGAAGGGTTGGTGGGGCGGGAGCCTCTGCAGGGCAGATTGCAGGAATCATTTCTTTATCATGGCGCGGCGCAATGCGGCGCTTGTACTCCGGGGATGCTGGTCGCAGCGACCGCGCTGCTGGAGAAAAACCCTGCTCCGAACGAAGGCGAGGTGATGGATGCGATTGGCGGCGTGCTGTGCCGCTGCACGGGGTATCGCAAGATCATGAACGCGATTATGGAGGCTGGTGCGGGCACGTCCATGTACGTGTCACCTGCCGCGGGCGCTGCTGTGGGATCACGGCTGGTGCGATTGGATGGCAGGAAGAAAGTTGAGGGCACGGAGATTTTCGGGGCGGATGAAGTTCCGGCAGCGGCGCTGGGAGTGCGGGTGATTCGATGTCCGCATCACCGGGCGCGTTTTGAATTCGGCGATGTAGATCAGTTTGTTGCAGCTCATCCTGGCGTAATGGCGGTGCTGACGGCAAAAGACGTGCCAGGCGTCGATTGCTATGGGGTGATTCCGAGATTCGCCGATCAGCCAGTGTTTGCGCATCGCGAAGCTCGCTATCGCGGGGAAGCGGTTGCTGCGGTTGTGGGGGAAGCGGATGCGGTGGAAGCTTTCAGACTGGCGGAGTTTCCCGTTCGCTGGGAAGAATTGACGCCGCTCAAAACCATCGAAGACGCATTGGCAAATGATGCGGCGAGAATTCACCCACACCGGGAGGGGAATGTTCTGGTGCGAGGCCGGGTGGTTTGCGGAGACGTGGAGAAAGCGCTCGCGGAAGCCGAGATCGTGGTCCAAGGTGATTACGAGACGGGATTCGTCGAACACGCATACATCGAACCGGAGGCCGGGTTCGCGCGGCGCATTGGGGATAGCATCGAGATACAGGCGTGCACGCAATCTCCATACATGGACCGGGGCGACATCGCGAAAATTCTGGGGATTGCACCGGAAAAAGTGCGGATCATTCCGACGGCGGTCGGGGGAGGATTTGGATCGAAGCTCGATCTCTCCGTGCAGCCGTTTGTCGCGCTCGCGGCCTGGAAGTTGGGACGTCCGGTGCGCATGGTGTATTCGCGGACGGAGTCGATTGTGTCGACCACAAAGCGGCATCCGGCTCGCATGCGGCTGCGGGCGTCGGCCACGCGAGAAGGCCAACTGATGGCGCTCGATTTTGCGGCGGACTTTAATACGGGCGCGTACTCGTCGTGGGGGCCAACCGTAGCGGGGCGTGTGCCGGTGCACGCGTCAGGACCGTACAGGGTTCCAAATTACCGTGCGCTGACTCGCGCGGTGCATACGAACATCGTGCCAGCGGGAGCGTTTCGAGGGTTTGGTGTGCCCCAGGCGGCGATTGCCCAGGAACAACTTTATGACGAACTCGCGGATCGAGTTGGAATCGACCGGCTGGAGTTTCGCATTCTGAACGCCTTGCGGAATGACACACCCACGGTGACTGGGCAGATTCTCCGCGAGGGCGTTGGCATTGGCAAGTGTTTCGAAGCCCTGAGACCGAAGTGGCAGGCTGCGCGCGAAGAGGCGACAGCGTTCAATACGAAAACGGTTGGCCCGTTACGGCGCGGAGTTGGCGTCGCCGGCATGTGGTATGGCTGCGGGAACACTTCGCTGCCGAATCCGTCGACGATGCGCATCGGATTGAAATGCGACGGCCGCATCGCAGTGCATCAGGGGGCGGTCGACATCGGGCAGGGTTCGAATACGATCGTCACCCAGATTTGTGCGGATGCAGTGGGGGCGCCTGTGGCGCGGTTCGATCTGGTTTCCGGAGACACCGCGATTTCTCCGGACTGCGGCAAGACCTCGGCTTCGCGACAGACATTCGTGACTGGTAAGGCTGCACACATGGCAGGAACGAAGCTGCGCAACGAGATTTTGAAGTTGGCAGGTGCATGTGACTGTGCGGCGATCGAGTTCGGCGACGGCAGTGTAACGATTGTCGAAGATGAAAAACGGAAAGGGCTTGCGCTTACAGAATTGCCGCTCGACGCTCATGGATACGTGATTACCTGTGAGGCGACTTTCGATCCGCCGACGAGTCCGCTGAATGAGGATGGGCAGGGAAGCCCGTACGCGGTGTTTGGGTTTGGTGCGCACATGGCGGAGATTGAACTCGATATCGAACTGGGCACGGTGCGTGTGCTCAAAGTGACGGCGGCGCACGATGTGGGACGCGCCATCAACCCCACGCTGGTCGAAGGTCAGATCGAAGGTGGTGTCGCGCAGGGAATTGGGATGGCGTTGATGGAGGAGTTCTTTCCGGGCAAGGGCGAAAACCTGCATGACTATCTAATTCCGTCGGCGGGGGATGTTCCGCCGGTGGAGTCGATCTTGATTGAAGACCCATCGTCGATCGGGCCGTTCGGCGCGAAGGGGATCGGCGAGCAGGCGGTGATTCCGACAGCGCCTGCGATTCTGAACGCTATATATGACGCGGTGGGCGTGCGCATTTACAAAGTTCCTGCGACGCCGGACCGGGTCCGTGCCGCGATCCTCGCGAAAGCCAACGGAGGCGCGCGTGGCTGACGACGCGATCCGCTGCGACGCTTGCCCAGTCCTGTGCTACATCAAGCCGGGGCGGACGGGATCGTGCGACCGCTACGGGAATCATGACGGCAAACTAGTGCGGCTTGACCCGCATATTGTGCTGGATCGTGCGCTGGAGCGCGGAGACTCGGTCGTGCCATTCCTAGAGCGTGGACGCGACTGGGACGGCACACTGGTGAGCCACGGTGAGACCTTCGTGACGGCGATTGGAGCTGGCACCACCTATCCGGACTACAAGCCCGCTCCCTTCATCATTTCGTCGCAAGTGGACGGCGTCGACATGATCACAGTGGTGACCGAAGGAATTTTCAGCTACTGCGGCGTGAAAGCGAAGATTGACACGGATCGCCATTTAGGCGCGGAGTGCAGTACCGTGCGTTCGCAGGGCGAAGCCGTGGGCCACGTCATGACGAGCGAATACGGGTCACAGATGCTGTCGCTTGGAGGCGTGCGGCATTTGACGGGAGGCAGTCGTCATGAAGGCACGGCTACTTGCGACGCGCTTGTGAACTTGTGCAATGGCAAAGCAGTCGAGCTGAAAATTGATGATGGCGCCAAGGTTGTGGTGCAGGCAGGCAAGCCTCCGATCGTCGATGGTGCACAGGAAGAGCGCATGCGTGTAGGCTGCGGTTCGGCTACGATTGGGATGTTCGCCAAACAGTGGTTCGGCAAAGTCGACGATGTTGTGGTGGTCGATGATCACATCACGGGCGTGCTGTCGGAGCATCAAGCCGGGAAATTACTTGGCGTGCCGGAGACAGGAATCAAGCTAAAGGGCAGACGGTCGACGCCGGGACGATATTTTCACGTGGCCGAGCCAGGGACATCGTGGGGTGGAACCGATATCGAAGATCCGCTGGCGATTTTGGGAAAGTTCAACGCAAAAAAAGCCTGGTCCGGACTGCGTTTGCTGATGGTGAGTACTACCGGCGAGCACTATGCGTACTTTGAGCTGGGTGAAGATCTCAAGCCGCAGGAGAAGACGTTGCCCGCCGAACTGCGAGAATCCGTGGCGCGAATCAAAGAAAATTGCGAGCCCGCGCTGTGCACGGTGCTGTTCATGGGCGGGGCCGGAGGGTCGTTGCGGGCGGGTGTGACGGAGAATCCGGTGAAGCTGACGCACTCAGTGCGCGACGCGCTAACACGTGTGACATGTGGAGGCGCGCCTGTCTACGTATGGCCGGGCGGTGGGATTACTTTTATGGCGGATGTAACTCGTATGCCGCAGAACGCATTCGGATATGTGCCAACGCCAGCGCTGGTCGCTCCGATTGAGTTTACTTTGCGGTTCGCGGATTATGCGGCCCTGGGCGGCTATGTGGGAAATGTTCGACCGCTGAGTTCGATCGATGCTGCAGAAGGACAGCGACGCGTGACCGCTCGGTCGGACAATCCGTGGCCGCTTGAGTCTGCAGGAAGGATGAAGAAGTAATGAAGGGGCGCGCGCAAATCCGACTGTTGCCTGACCGCCGCCGACTGCATCTTCATGATGGGCCGATCGACTTGGTTGTGGAGGCATTTGGACCCCCGCGCGAGATCGAGTTGGCCTACCAGGTGGCCGGCGCGCGGTTTGTGACAGTGCTCGACGAACTATGCGATGAGCTTTCATATTTGCGGCGCGCTTGCTTGCCAGAGGCGGCATGGCCGCACGGATCCGTTGCGCGGAGGATGGTGGCAGCGGTGATGCCCTATGCAACGCAATACTTCATCACGCCCATGGCAGCGGTTGCAGGCGCGGTGGCCGAAGAGATTCTCGCAACAATGGTTTCGGCAGCGGATCTTTCTCGCGCGTATGTCAATGATGGGGGCGACATTGCGCTGCATCTGAGCGCGCGCGAGACGTTTGTGATAGGTATGGCGGAGCGGCCGGATCGACCTTCGCTGTTTGGGACGACTACTCTGAATGCGGCCGAGCCGGTACGCGGGATTGCGACCAGCGGATGGCGTGGCCGAAGTTTTTCTCTTGGCATCGCGGATGCAGTCACAGTTCTCGCGGATCGCGCCGCTACAGCCGACGCTGCCGCCACCATCATTGCCAATGCGGTGGACCTGCGGGGTCATCCCGCGATCGTTCGCGTTCCGGCTTGCGAGTTGGCGCCCGATAGCGATCTCGGAGATCGAGCGGTGACACAGGCCGTAGGCGAGTTGACGTTTGAAGAAGTGAATCAGTCTCTCAATCAAGGCGCAGTGACCGCGGAGCTTCTGCGGAAAACGGGTTTGATCCGGTCGGCGGCGCTCTGTCTACAGGGGGAGACTCGGGTCGTAGGAATATTGGTGGAATCGCGAATGGTTGCGACGGCAGTTCGAGAAAGGGGCTTGTTGCATGCCTGAAGTCTTGATCCGAAAAAAGAGTATCTGCGTGGAAGAGATTCTTCACGAGGGAGGACCGGTCGCCGAAAAACCACTACGGCGCGCGGCGGCGATTTCCGTCATTCGGAATCCATTTGCCGGGTCGTATTTCGCGAACATCGAGTGGTTCATGGACGATTTGAAGCCACTGGGTTTGGAGATGGCGCGCAAGTTAGTAGAGGCGCTCGGTGGTGACGCTCAGGTCGTTGAGGGATACGGCAAAGGCGCGATTGTGGGATCTCTCGGAGAAATCGAGCACGGAGCATTGTGGCATGTGCCGGGCGGATACGCGATGCGAGAGGTGCTGGGCGGGGCGAAGGCGATTGTGGCTTCGACGAAGAAAGTTGGCGGGCCGGGTACGCGGCTCGATGTACCAATTACGCACATTAATGCATCGTATGTGCGCAGTCATTTCGATGCCATGGAAGTTGGCGTGAATGATGCGCCGCGAGCGGATGAGCTTCTGCTGGCTCTGGTAATGACCACAGGCGCCCGGGTGCACGCCCGCGTGGGCGGACTCAAGGCGTCCGAGGTCAAAGGAGAAGACGGACTGCGATGAAAGCTAGAGCAAAGATCCGCAAGATCGCGACATTCGTGGAGGAGACGCAGCGCGAGATGGATCGCGAGGTTTCTCCCCCAACCAAGCGGGCGGCGGCCGTGGCCGTGATCGAGAATCCTTATGCCGGGAAATACGTTGAGGACCTGTCGGAGTTAATGGCGATCGGCGAGGAATTGGGTGAATTGCTCACGGCGCGAGCAGTGGCGGCGCTGGGGATCTTGGGGCCGTCGGCCGAAAGTTACGGCAAGGCGGCGGCAGTCGGCGAGAATGGCGAACTCGAACATGCGGCTGCGATTCTGCATCCGAAGCTGGGGACACCGGTGCGGCGCGTGTTGGGCAAGGGCGCGGCATTGATTCCTTCGTCGAAGAAGCGCGGCGGAATGGGTGTGGTGCTCGACATTCCGCTGGGGCATAAGGATGCGGCATTCGTGCGCAGTCATTTCGACGGGATGGAAGTGCGATTGAACGATGCGCCGCGGGCGAATGAAATCATGGTGGCAATTGCGGTGACGGACAGCGGGCGTCCGCTGGCCCGAGTCGGCGGGTTGATGAAGAGTCAGATCAAAGGTGAAGACGGATTGCGCTAAAGGAAAAAGTCGTGCGGCTGAAAGAGGGCGACGGACAAGCACGCCCGGCGAGACAGTTGGCAGAATGCCGGGTGCTACTAGTACTAGTGCGTTGTCGGTGCGCGCATCAGGAAAGAAATATCCCCCATGTTGTACAGGACCTTCCCGGGCGAATCGGCTGTTGCCAGCACTTTCCCAGCCCGTACCGCATCGAACGCAGTTACCAGTCGCGTGAGTACCGAAGGTGGTGCTACAGGAATATTGTGCGCGCCTAGAACTACCTTGATCTGCGGAGCAAGTGCAGCCAGGCGGCGGATGGATGCGGCATAGGCGTTGAGATCGGTCTCAGGGCGGAAGAGCCAGATTGGCGCGGGATAGTAGGTGTCGCCAGTGAAGAGCAATCCATTGGCACGATCGATTAGGGAGATGGCGTCGGGCGTGTGACCGGGGGTTGCGATGAGCTCGAGAGTGCGAGCGCCGAGATCGAAGCGGTCGCCGTCATGAACCGTTGCTGTGATCTTCCAGGGGCGCGTTGCGTAAGCTTTCGAGTTGAATTCCTTAGGCAATGTGCCGCAGATCTGATCGGGAGTGATCTCGGCTTGCGCGTCTTCGCGTGAGCCTTGCGCATTCTTACGAGTGAAGTCTTTATCCATTCCGTAGATCGTGGTGAATTCCCAATTGCCGCCTACGTGATCGTCGTGGGTGTGTGAGTTCAGCACGATGACGGGCAACTTGGTGAGTTCGGCTGCGACCTTCTTGATGTCACTAATTCCCATGCCCGTGTCGAACAGCAGAGCCTGCTTTTGGCCCGCGATCAGATAGCTGATGACCTCTTCGGCCTGGTGCGGCTCGTAGATGGCGAACACGCCAGGCGCCGGTTTGTAGACTTCGAACCAAGGATCGCTGACGGGAATGCGCTCCAGGGTTTTGTATTCGGGGCGCGGGAGAGGGCGGCACCAGTCTGGCAGCGGAGTCTGGGCGAGGGCAGTGGAATTCCCTACACAGAGTAAAGATGAATAGAGCAGAGTTCGAACCGTACTACCGTTGAGCAATGTAGTTCCTTTGGGGCTGAAGCCCGATTTCATTTACTGTCGTCTATCGAGAGCGGGGGGGCCTGCGCCATCCAAATTCGGTATTCCTGCTTCCGCGAATGCATTCTATCTCGCCTTCCGCTTGCTTCCCTTGCTGGACGGCCGAAGGCGGCCGTCCTCACATGATTCGCTATGACTTTAAAATCTCTGGCACTCTTGTGGCTGGCGGGGTGTTGCGGCTGCGCTGGATGCTTACCGCACCGTCGGTGATGACCATGCCGACGCCGGGCAGGTCTCCTTTTTGAATGCTATCGAGGAGGTTCTTGCCGGCAGATTGCTGTGCTGTGTCGAGGAATACGAAAGTTGCTTCGCGGCCGGGGGCGATCAGGCCGCAGTTCAGGCTGCGCATTTTTGCGGTATTCCCGGTCGCCATGCAGATTGCCACCTCTGCCGGGATTTCGCCGAGCGAGGACAGCATAGCGATCATGCGCAGAATACCGAGAGGCTGAACGCCCGAACCGGCGGGCGAGTCCGTGCCGAGAATGACATGATCAAGATGGCTCACCTCCCGGGCTGTTCGCAGTGCCAGCAAGGCTGCGCGCTCATTGCCATTGTGGACAATTTCCAGCGCGCGGGGCGAGCGCAAGCATATGTCGATGATCTGGTCATCAGGCAGTGCAGTGTGACCACCGTTGATGTGGCCCACTACGTCGGCGTCGGTCTCGAGGACCATGTCTTTGTCGATTAGGCTGGAGCCGGGGATGGAAGGGCCACCGGTATGAATCGTACTCTGGATGCCGTATTTGCGGGCCCAGGCAACCATTCGACGGCCGGAGATTCCATCTTTCACACTGCCCAGGCCGACTTCGCCGAGGAACTTCACACCGGCGGCGGCAAGTTCCTTGAAATCGTCTTCGACCATGCCTTGTTCAAGCACAGGCGCGCCGGCATAGACCTTCACACCACCAGGGCGAAACGCATGGAAGGCACGCTGCGCGAAGATGGCCATCGCTTTCAGGCCGACGATGTCCTTAGGACGGCCGGG
>Ga0137366_10003785_pt1 | contig 11790 bp, 10 predicted proteins | sample SagtaG_8_FD_104938 | JGI IMG/M metagenome (GOLD analysis project Ga0137366, IMG submission 104938) | Vadose zone soil microbial communities from Sagehorn Ranch, Mendocino, California, USA - Sage1_L_60_16 metaG | ecosystem: Environmental > Terrestrial > Soil > Vadose zone | place: USA... | reverse complement strand
TCGCCAGCAGCTCGCCGCAGCGGCCCGACGACGTCGTGGTCGAGGTCGCCGCGGCCTCGCCCGAGCAGGTCGCCACCATGGCGGAGGTTGCCCGGGCGGCGGGCCGCTCCTGGCGCCGCGCGCCGGCGGCGGAGCGGGCCGCCGCGCTGCGGGCCGCCGGCGAGGCGCTGGCCGCCGCCACCGAGGAGACGGCCCGCCTGATGGCCCGCGAGGTCGGCAAGCCGATCGCCGAGGCGCGCGCCGAGGTCGGCCGCGGCGTGGCCATCCTGCACTACTACGCCCAGCAGGTCTTCGACCCCACCGGAGAGCTGCACGCGCCGTCCAGCGCCGGCCTGCTGTTCAGCCAGCGCCGGCCGCGCGGCGTCGCCGGGCTGATCACGCCGTGGAACTTCCCGGTCGCGATCCCCCTGTGGAAGGCCGCGCCGGCGCTGGCCTACGGCAACGGCGTGGTGCTCAAGCCCTCGCCCGAGGCGACCGCCTGCGCACTGCGGCTCGGCGAGCTGCTCGGCCGCGTGCTGCCCGACGGCCTGCTGCAGGTGGCGCCGGGCGGTGCCGGCACGGGCGCGGCCGTGGTGGACCATGCGGACGCGGTCTCGTTCACCGGCTCGGTCCGGGTCGGCCGGCAGGTGGCCGCCAGGGCCAGCGCCCGCGGCGTGGCCGTGCAGGCCGAGATGGGCGGGCAGAACGCCTCGGTCGTCCTGCCCGACGCCGACCTGGAGCGCGCGGTCGCGCAGGTCGCGGACGCGGCCATGGGCTACGCCGGGCAGAAGTGCACCGCCACCAGCCGGGTCATCGTGGTCGGCGAGGGCGGCCGCTTCCTGGACGCCTTCGTCGACGCGGTCGAGGGGCTCCCGGTCGGCGACCCCGAGCGCGACGGGACCGCGGTCGGGCCGGTCATCAGCGAGCGCGCGAGGCAAGCCGTGCTGGCCGCCGCCGGCGAGGCGCGCGAGGCGGGCGGCAGGGTCCTGACCGGCGGCGCGGGCATCGAGGGCGCCGGCTGGTTCGTGCGGCCCACCGTGGTCGACGGGCTCGCCCCCACCCACCGGCTGGCCCAGGAGGAGGTCTTCGGCCCGATCTGCGTGGTGCTGCCCGCCGCCGACGAGGCCGAGGCGGTCCGGCTCGCCAACGGCGTGCGCTACGGCCTGGTGACCTCGGTCTTCAGCCGCGACCTCGACCGCGTCCTCGGCCTGCTCGACGAGATCGACACCGGCCTGGTGAAGGTCAACGCGCCCACCTCGGGGGTGGACTTCTACCTGCCGTTCGGGGGCGAGAAGGACTCGAGCTTCGGCCCCAGGGAGCAGGGCAAGGCCGCACGCGAGCTGTACACCACCACCCGCACGGTGACGATCGCGCCGTCCGGGGCGGCGCTCCGCCGGTGATCTTCGCCTGCCCGGTATGTGGAGGGCGGCTGCAGCGAGTGGACCGCGCCTACCGCTGCGCCGGCGGGCACGACTTCGACCTGGCCCGCGAGGGGTACGTCAACCTGCTCCTGGCGCAGCAGAAGCGGTCCAGGGACCCGGGCGACAGCAGGGAGATGCTGCGGGGGCGCCGCCGCTTCCTGGACGCCGGCCACTACGAGCCCCTGGCCGACAACCTCGCGGAGCTGGTCGTCCGGCACCTGCCCGCGGCGGGGGAGGACCGCCTGGTCCTGGACGCCGGCTGTGGCGAGGGCTACTACCTGCGCCGCCTGCGCGGTGCGCTGGCCCGCGCAGGGCAGGACCAGGTGACCCGGTGCGGGCTGGACATCTCCAAGCACGGCGTCCGGATGGCGGCGGGGCGGGACCCGGACGGGGTCTACGCGGTGGCCGGGACCTACCGCATGCCGGTCGTGCCGAGCCGGGTCGACGTGCTGCTGGCGCACTTCTCACCGGTCAGCGCGGAGGATTTCCGCCGGGTGGTGCGCCCGGGCGGCGTGGTGCTGGTGGGCGGTCCCGGCGCGGAGCACCTGTACGGGCTCAAGCAGCTCGTCTACGCCGAGCCCGAACGGCACGAGCCGCAGGACCCGCTCCGCGGCGAGCCCGGGTTCGAGCCGGTCGCCGAGCACGGCATCCGGTACCCGCTGGCGGTCCGCGGCGAGGGCCGGGTCGCGGACCTGCTCGTCATGACCCCGTTCTACTGGTCGGTACCCGATGCGGTGCGCGAGCGGCTCGCCAGGCTCGAGCAGCTCGACACCGAGGTGGACGTCGTCGTGCACGCATACCGCCGGACCCGCGACGACGGCACGGACGGGACCGAGCCCTGAACGGGGCCTCCCTTGCCCTGAGCTCAGGCGCGGACCGCCGGCCGGTCTCGGCATCGAAGCGGAGCTCCGCCGGCACCGTGAGCAGGTGCCGGCGCCGTGCGCCGGCACGAGCACCTCGGGGACCTCCGCGCCCCAGGGCCTACGCCTCCCGCTGGTGGACGCGCTCGGGGAGGAAGACCGACATGACGTCGCGCAGCGACACCACGCCGAGCGCCCGGTCCCCCTCGACAACCACCAGGTGGCGGATGTGCCGGTGGGTCATCTCGGTCGCCGCGACCGTCACGTCCCAGTTGGGGGAGGCGGTCACGACCGGCGCGGTCATGTGGTCGCCGACGCGCGCCTTGCCGACGTCGCCGATCTGTGCGGCGGCGTGCATCAGGTCGCGCTCGGTGAGGATGCCGACCACCCGGCCACCCTGCTCCACGACCACCGACCCGATGCCGTGCTCCCGCATGACCTGCGCGGCGCTGCGGAGCGACTGCTCAGGATCGGTCGACACCACCGGACTCTGCATGATGTTGCGGATCTGCACGGTACGGCCTCCTTGGCACGGGCACGCGGGCGGGCTGACCGGTTGGCGGCGAGGAACCCGAGTACCTTACGGCACGGGCCCCGGTGGCCGTCCAGCACCGACCGCCGTCTTGGACGTCTCACAACAGCGATGGCGGCCACCCACGCCAGAGTGGCACAGGCGCTCAGGCCCAGCGCACCGAGACCGAGACGACTCCGGGCACGGTCCGGGCCAGCAGCTCGGCGACGGCACGGTCGTGAGGGTCCGGCACCTGGCCGGCGAGGGTCACCACCCCGTCGGCCACGGTGACGGTGACCGGCTCGCCGGGCAGCTCCTCCGCCAGCAGCGCCGCCAGCTCCCGGCCGATCTCGTCGTCGGCGCGCGCCAGCACCCGCAGCAGGTCCCGGCGGGTGACGATGCCCACCAGCCGCTCACCTTCGGTGACCGGGATCGACCGCAGCCCGCGGGCCAGCATGGCCTGTGCGGCCCGCGCGGCGTCGGCCTCCGGCGGCAGAGCGATCACGTGGGGGCTCATCACCTCGGCGACCGTCCGCGGGACCGTCCCGGCGTCGGCCTCCAGGGGGATGATGTGGCTGCGCGGGTCCGGGACCGACTCGAGGGCCACCAGGTCGGCCTCGGTGACGATGCCGACCAGCCTGCCGCGGTCGACCACGGGGAGCGCGCTGAAGCCGTGCCCGACGAGGAGCTCGGCCGCCTCCTTGATCCCGGTGGTCGAGGAGACGGTGACCACCGGGCTCGACATGATGTCCTGAACGCGCATCGCCGGTCCTCACGCTCGCCAGTGGGACGTCAGGGCTCTGCGATCCCGCCCGGGAGGATGCCGTCCTCCAGGGCGCGGTCGCGCAGCTCCATCTTGGTGCGGGCCGACCGCCCGGCCGCATCGTACTTGTCGCGGACGCGGTCCAGGTAGCTCTTGGCCGTGCCCGACCTGATGGCGAGCCGTCGGGCGACGCTGGCGATGGTGAGGCCGGAGGCGTAGAGCCGCAGGACCTCCCGCTCCTGGCCGCTGAGCTCTGGCCGCTCGGGCTCGCGGTCGGCGGCCATGGCCGCGGCGTGCGCCCGCGAGGTGTAGCGCACGCCGGCCGCGGCGGCCTCGATCGCCTTGCGCGCCTCGCTGGCGTCGACGCTCTTGCGGACGTAGCTGTGCGCGCCCGCCCGGATCGCTTCGCGGATCAACGGCGGGTCGTCGCGGGTGCTGTAGGTGACCACGACGGACCCGGCCGCGGTGAGCTCGCGGATGTTGTCCGAGATGGGGATGCCGTCGCGGAGTCGCAGGTCGAGGAGGACCACGCTTGCCGACCGGCCGGGCCCACGGAGCAGCTCGGCCACCGACTGCGCCGTGGCGAGCAGCTCCAGTCCCGGGCCCGTCTGCGTCAGCCAGGCCTGCAGGCCGTAGAGCAGGATCGCCTCGTCGTCGACCACGGCTAGCCGGATGGGCGCCACGACGTCACCTCTCCCACGCGATCTGCAGCCAGACGCGGTCGGTCCCCAGCTGCTCGAGGTCCGCGCGAGCAGTCCCGCCGACGGTGGCGGCCAGCTCGGAAGCTGCCGCCGAAGCCTGGCGGTGCAGCGCTTCTGCGGGGACGGCGACCGGCAGGCACACGGTCCCCGTCGCCGCGCCCGCCGAGCCGTGCATGGTCAGGCTGGCCTCCCCTGGCCTTGCCATGGCCAGCGTGGCGGTGAGGATCGAGAGCAGCCGGTCGCGGACCGCCGCCGGCACCTGCTCGATGTCGGGATCGATCCGCAGGTCGGGCACCACGCCATGGGCCTGCGCGGCATCCGACGCCCGGGCGGCCGCGTCCAGCGGTGCAACGGCGGTCGTGCCGTCGTCGTGGGTGATGAGGGCGCGCAGGACGCCCGCCGCGACGTCGCAGCGTTGCCGGGTAGCTGCGCTCCCGGGGTCGAGGCTGCCGTCGGCCAGCCCACGGACCAGCGGGAACAGGTCACGGTCCAGCTTGTGGTCACGGGCGGCCCGGTCCTGGACGATCGCCGCTCGCGCCGCCCGGTCGATCTCCAGCGCGTTGACGGTCCTGACCGCCCCCGCGGCCGTGTCGACGTTGCCGTTGAGGATCCGGAAGACCGCGATGGTGCCGAGCTGCAGTATCCCGATGCTGAACAGGGTGCCCACGATGAAGGCCACAGCGGACAGGGCGCCGTGGAACCGGACGGCGACGGCGACGAGGTCCGCCGCGGCCAGGACTGCGAGGCCGGCTGCGGCTTCCCAGGCTGGCCGGTACACGGCCAGGATGACGATGAACCACCCGAAGCCCCCGGTGACCCAGTTGGCGTGGTTCAGCAGGCCGGGCCCGTCGCAGGACGCGATGACGGCGAGCGTCGCGGCGAGGAGCACGGCCGTCGCGGCGGCGGCCTGCGGGCCGTTGACGCCACCCCGTCCGGTCACCCGGACGGCGAGGACGATGCCGACGACGAGCATGACGACCCAGGCGGCCACGACGACCCCGCCCGACCGGTAGGCCTGCCAGTTCGTGACGAGCATGCTCAGGCTGAACAGGTGCCACAGCAACGCGACCGAGACCACGGCCTTGGCCACGCCACCGGTGTAGGCGCCGGCGAGCAGCCGCCGGAGCTGCAGCCCGAACTCGTCGTCGTGCCCAGAGGAGGTGGCGGACCAGCCGAGCGTCACCACGGTGCCGTGGCCGGGGGCCGAGGCGACGCTGGCGCTGCCGCCAACGCCTTCGAGACGGCCGCGGATCGAGTGGGCGAGCCCGGTGGACCCCGGTCTGGTCCGCGCCGGGTCGAAGCCCACGCCGGCGTCGGCGACGGTCATCACCACGCCGCCGGCGTCGCCGTCGACCTCGATGTCGACGGCGCTCACGCCGGCGTGGCGCTCGACGTTGGACAGCGCCTCGCGGGCGGCGTCCGCCATGGCCACCGCCACGTCGGCCCGCAGCATCAAGGCAGGCGACCGCGCCGTCACGCCGGCGACCAGGCCGCGGGCCTCGGCCTCGCCGCGGACCCGGGCGACGAGCTCCTGGAGCGGGACCGGCTCCTCCCGCGGACCCGTGCTCCTCGTCGTGCTCAGACTGTCGAGATCCTCGCCGCACCGCCGACGGATGACGTCCGCGTGGCCCGCCAGGCCGCCCCGGGCGACGGCCGTCAGGGTCGTGAGCACGGTGTCGTGGAGCGCGAGCCGCCGGGCCTGGCGGTCGCGCAGCCGGGCCTCGTCGACGGCGCTCTGCCGGTGCGCCGACCCCAGCCGTTCGAGCGCGCCGTCCGCCGCCCGCGCGCTGCGCCGCATCACGCCGATGACCATCAGCCCGAGCACGAGCTGCACCGGATAGGTGATGAGGTTCGTCACCACGGACGGCGACCCCAACGCGCCGCCGAGCGCGAGCCCGCCCAGGTAGGCACTCATCTCCATGGCCGTCACCGCGGCGGCGCCCCAGCGGCTCAGCCTCCAGGCGGCGATGAGGATGGACACGGTCGCCGAGCCGAACACCCACCCGCCGCTTTCGCCGACGAGCGGGCCCGGCAGGAGCCGCGCGATCGCCAGCAGCAGCCCGGCGTAGAGGACCGCATCGGCGGTCACCAGCCAGACCGGCAGGGTGCGGCGGTGCCGGCAGGCCAGCCAGACGGTGACGCCCCAGCCCACGACGACGGCGACCGCGACGGCCCTGGGCGCTGACCTCGTGGCGGGACCGCCGACCGCGAGGGCCAGCAGCGGGGTCACGGCACACCAGGCGCCGCGGAACACGACGGCGGCTCGCGTGACGACGAGCTCCAAGCCGTCCTGCACGGCACGCGACGCGGGCGCCGCGCCTGGCACGGTCCTCTTGAGCCCGGTCGCCGGCTTGGGGGCGGCCGGCGGGAGCGTCACTGCATCGCTGGACATCACCAGGATCCTTGCCGGGGGAGCTCGCTGGCGCAGAATGATCAGCTTACCCGCCCCAGTCAAGAGCCGCGAAGACGTATGAAGACCCACGAAGACCGCTGAAGACCCACGAAGACGGCGCGGGCCTAGGACGCCCCATCCGTCGCACGCCCTGCCGCGGTGCCGGCTCCCTGAAGGTCCTTGAAGGTCCTTGAACGGGTGCCCCCAAAGAGCGGTCGTGACGACCGGTCCCGGTTATCGGATGCTCGCCCTGCCCGGGGGGGCAGCACGAGCGGGGCGCGGCAGTCTGTGGCCTAATGGGCTGCCGTGCCCCAGGCCGGACAGATGGACCGGCGCGCAGTGGCTCCTGTGGGCACGGCAGGCCCGCGCTGCGTCAGCGGTGGTCGCGCTCCCGGTCCTGCGCCAGGTCGAGCGCGAGGACGCTGGCGAGGATCAGCAGGTCGTCCTGGTTGGGAGCGATATCCACTGCGTAGGTCTCGCGCACGCTGAACCAGCGCTTGGAGACGGTCGCCACGGTCTGGCCCCCTCGTCGGATGGTGAACTCGTGCTCGAACAGGTTGCCCGTCATCTCGAGGTCGTCGGGGCCGGGGATGTCGATGGTGAACCGGTCGCCGAAGGGCGTGAAGAAGTGCTTGCGGACCTCGGCGATCTCCTGGCCGCCGACTGAGATCTCGTAGGTCGGCCGGAGCGCGACGAGCTTGCGGTGGACCTGCGCGACCTCTCGTCCCGCCGGGTCGCGGAGGACCAGCCGGTCGCGCAGGCTGAGCACCTTGCCGTCCACGTGCAGCACGGGTCGGCCCTGGTCGTCGGTGATGTCGGAGTCCTCGCCCAACCGGAAGAAGCGCTCGCGGATCAGGTACATCCTCTCCCCCTCGCTTCGGTGCCGCTGCGCATCGTACCCTCTGCGCCTGTCGTTACTGGTGGAGTCCGTCGATGCTGCTCCACCTGGTCAGACCCGCGACGAAGACCCGCCGGCACCAGGTGGCGATCCCGTTCGCGGTGGAGCTCGCGGGGGATGCGGCCCGCCGCAGTTCCAGCAATAGCGTGCCTGGGAGCGGGGCGGCCCGAAGGACCGGGTGTAGCGTCGTCGGGGACGACGAGCGAGGAGGCGATCGTGGATCTGCGCACGCTGCAACGACCCCTGAAGGAGCGCTACCGGGCCGAGCCCGACGCCGCCAAGATCACGCTGCGCGCTCGGGGAACGCAGACCGACCTGCCGATCGCGTGCTCGGTGGACCTTGGGCGGGCCGTCTACGAGGCGCAGGCCCACACCGGCGTCGGCGGCGCGGGGACGGCCGCCTGCTCAGGGGACCTGCTGCTCGGCGCCCTGGCCGCCTGCGCGCAGCTCACCTGCCAGATGGTGGCGACCGCTCTCGCCGTCCCCGTGGAGGGCATCGAGGTCACCGTGGAGGGTGACCTCGATCTGCGTGGCACGCTCGGCGTGGCCAAGGACGTGCCGGCCGGGTTCCAGGCCATCCGTGTGAGCTTCGACGTCCAGGCTCCCGAAGCATCCGCCGAGCAGCTTGCCTCGCTCGCCGAGAGGACCGAGCGGTACTGCACGGTCTTCCAGACCCTCGTCCAGCCCCCGCCGGTCCGGACCGGGTGGCAGATAACGTAGGCGCGGTGGGCGCTCGCGACCGCGTGGTCAGGACCGGGCCAGGAGGTCCTGGACGATGATGGCCGCGGCGGCCGGGGTGCCCTTGACGAAGCCGAAAAAGGGGCCGAAGGCTCGGGTTGCGGTGAAGCCTGGCAGGTACAGGCCGGACAGGCTCGTCCCGAAGGCCTCGTCGAGCACGGGGAAGCCGTCGGCGACCTGAATGCGGTCGAGGACTCCCGCGAGGTAGGGGACTCGTGGCAGGTCGGCGCGGTAGCCGCAGGCAAAGACCACGTGATCGACCAGCAGCCACTGGCCGTTCGACAGCCGCACCCGCAGCTCGCCGCCGGACGGCGCGGCGTGGACGACCTCGGTGCCGGGCCAGCGGTGGATGGTCTTGCTGGTGAGCCTTGGGGTGAGCCAGTGCTCCAGCGTGAGCCGGCCGACCTCCCAGAACCGCCGGGCGATGGCGTCCCGCTCGGTTTTGGGGAGGGTCCGCCACCAGCCTCGGACCCGAAGCGTGGCCTCCATGTGCGGGTCGATGAACCGCCAGCTCACCCGCTCGAACCGGGGCACGTCGTGGCGGTGCACGAGGTCGATCCGCTCGGCGCGGTGCTCGGCGAGCAGGGCCGCCCACTCGTATGCGCTCTGCCGGCCACCCACGATCAGTACCCGCGCGCCCGACAGGTCCTCGAACCGCACCAGGTCACAGGTGTGAGCGCCGCGGCCCGGCGGGACCGACCCGGCCCAGGCCGGCAGGTTGGTGAAGTGGCGGATCCCCGGCGCGGCGACCACGGCGTCGGCGGTGACGCGGGCACCGCTTTCCAGCACGGCCACGAACCGGTCGTCGGGCTTGGCGAGGTCGGTGACCAGGTCCTCGCGGACCTCCATCCCCTTGGCGTGGCGGAACCACTCGGCGTACTCCAGGAACAGGCCGACGGGCAGGGGATCGACGTCCGCCGGGGCGATGGCCCGCTCCTCGAGGTAGGCCTCCAGGGTGTGGACGGTGGCCGCGTCGAGGTGCCAGTCGGGTCCCGAGCGCAGGAACATCCCCGCGGGCATGTGCTCGCGCCAGAAGCCCATCGGGCGTCCGAGGACGACGGCATCGATGCCGTGCTGCCGGGCGGAGGCGGCGGTCGACAGCGCATAGGGCCCGGCCCCGATGACCAGCAGCGACGTGGTGGTCGTCAGCAGCTTTGTGCCTCGCAGTGCTTGTCAGGCTGGCATGGGTCCAGCGTAGACTCGACCGGAGGATGGCTCCAGACATGACACGCTCGGTGATCGTTGCCGCGGTCAGGACGCCGGTCGGCAGGTTCGGCTCGGCCCTGCGGTCCTGCTCGGCCGTCGACCTCGGCGCGGCCGCCATCGCCGAGGCGGTGGCGCGGGCCGGGGTGCCGCCCGGCGACGTCGATTACGTGCTGATGGGGCAGGTGCTCCAGGCGGGGGCGGGGCAGATCGCGGCGCGCCAGGCGGCGGTCGCGGCCGGCCTCCCGCCGCAGGTTCCCGCCATCACGCTCAACAAGGTGTGCCTGTCGAGCCTGACCGCGGTCGCCCTGGCCGACCAGCTCATCCGGGCCGGCGAGATCGAGGTGGCGGTCGCCGGCGGGATGGAGTCGATGACCAATGCTCCCTATGTCGTGCCCGCAGCCCGTTGGGGCGTGCGGACGGGGCGGGGGGAGCTCGTCGACACGATGATCCACGACGGGCTGTGGTCGACGTTCACCGGCCAGCACATGGGTGAGTCCTCCGACCGGGTGAACGCGGCTCTGGAGATCTCCCGGCGGGACCAGGACGCCTGGGCGGCTCGCTCGCACCAGCGCGCGGCGGCGGCCTGGGCGTCCGGGCGGTTCGCCACCGAAGTGGTCGGTGTCCAGGTCCGGGGCCGCGCGGACGAGCCGACCGTGGTGGAGCGCGATGAGGGCATCCGTCCGCAGACCACGTACGAGTCCCTGACCCAGCTCGCGCCGGCGTTCACCCCGACCGGGACCATCACCGCGGGGAACGCCTCCCAGCTTTCCGACGGGGCGGCCGCCGTCGTGGTGATGCGCGCCGAGCGCGCCGAGGCGCTCGGGGTCGAGCCGCTCGCCGAGGTCCTCGCGTACGGCATGTGCGCCGACCGGTTCGCGTACCTGCACACCGTCCCGGCGATCGCCCTGGAGAAGGCGCTCAAGAAGGCCGGCAGGGACGTGCACGACCTCGGCCTGCTCGAGATCAACGAGGCCTTCGCCTCGGTCGCGGTGCATGCCACCCGCATGCTCGGCGCCGACCAGGCAATCGTGAACGTCAACGGTGGCTCGGTGGCGCTGGGCCACGCCCTGGGCTCCACCGGGGCGCGGATGATCGTGACGCTGCTGCACGAGATGCGCCGCCGCAAGGTCGAGCACGGCGCGGCCACCCTGTGCGGCGGCGGCGGTCAGGGCGACGCCCTCCTCCTGCGCCTGCCCACCCGCTGACGGGCTCCGCTTTGACGAGGCCCCGGTCACGCGCGTAGGGAGAGCCCGGTGATCCCGCCCCCGGTCAGGACCGTGGACGGATCGGCACGCTGATCGAGCGTGGTCCCAGCGTTCGGCGCTGAGCGCACGTCGACGGAGCCACCGGTCAGTTCAATCCGCTCGGCGATCGCGCGCATGCCGGGACGTTCGTGCACGGTGGCCTGGTGCTGCCTGTCGCCCGCAGCCGCGGTTCCGTCGTCGGCGATCTCGACAGTGAGCAGCCCGTCCTCGGACCGCCCGGTGACAACGAGCCGACTTGCGTGGGCGTGCTTGACCACGTTGGTCAGCGCGTCCTGCGCCGCTCGGAACACCGTCGTCTCCAGTGCGGGGTCAAAGCGCTCGTCCCGCCTCCAGCGGAGCTCGGTGTGCATCCCGGTCTCCACAGCGATCTTGCCGAGCTGCTGGTTGATGGCCGCGACCAGGCCTGGGTCTCGAGCAGCGGCGGCCGCAGGTCGGACAGGAGCGAACGGGTCACCTGCAGGCTGTGGTTGAGCATGTCGACGACTCGGTGGACCGACTGGCGCGTCTGCTCCTCGGTGGCCGGCAACCGTTCCTGCACACCGTCGAACTGCCTGAGCGCGGCTGCCAGTCCGCGAACAACGTCCTTGTGCAGTCTGGTGGCCAATTCGCGCCGATCGTCCTCCTGCATTCGGATGAGGCGGCTGGGCAGCCGCTCACGATCCGCCGCGGCCCTCCGCAGCGCGGTCACGTCATGGAACAGCACCGCAAGCGCGGCGAGCCCGCCGTGGGTGTAGCTCGTCTGGAGGGACTACGGTGATCAGGCCAGCCCGTAGCTTCCAGCGAATAACCAACGGTAAGGACTATTGATCTTGGTGGCGAGTGACCCCACCATCAGCGATGCCGAAGGCTGGAACCACCAAGAACGGACGAGGCGCCGCCCAGGGTCAGCGACAGGCGCGCCATGGCAGCCATGAGTGCAGGTGTCGTTAATCGCTTGTCGGCCGCCTTGCGCATCGCCGATGATTGCGGCCATGGCCACGACCCGACGAGCCGACATGTTCACCGCGGACGGCAAGCCGTCGGACGACGACCCGCGTGAGAACGGACCAACGTTGG
>Ga0137366_10003774_pt1 | contig 11807 bp, 7 predicted proteins | sample SagtaG_8_FD_104938 | JGI IMG/M metagenome (GOLD analysis project Ga0137366, IMG submission 104938) | Vadose zone soil microbial communities from Sagehorn Ranch, Mendocino, California, USA - Sage1_L_60_16 metaG | ecosystem: Environmental > Terrestrial > Soil > Vadose zone | place: USA: California... | reverse complement strand
GGAAATCCGCCGCGAGAATTTGTTGCGGGTTGTGATGGTGACCGGGCGCACCGAAGGAACTGACCTCGGCACGGCCATGAGCAATGTGCAAAGAGTTGTTAGCGGTTTGCACATTCCACCCAGCATCCGCCTGGTTTACAGCGGCACGTATAAGGAAGAGCAGAGGTCGTTTCGCGATCTGATCTTCGTTCTGGCGCTAGCCATCATCCTGGTCTTCATCGTTCTGCTTTTTGAATTTCGTACCTTTGCCGCCCCGCTGGCCATTCTGGCTTCCGCGCTGCTCTCAACTTCAGGTGTGTTCCTTGCGCTGCTGATCACCCGGACCACTTTTAATGTGTCATCTTTCATGGGAATGATCATGGTCGTCGGCATCGTGGCGAAGAATGGAATCCTGCTGCTGGATGCCGACCAGAAGATCCGCGCGACTGGAGCCTCCGCCGAACAAGCCATGCTGCAGGCCAGCCGGCGTCGGCTGCGACCTATCGTTATGACCGCCCTGGCCACGGTTGCCGGGATGCTGCCGCTGGCTTTTGCCTTGGGGGCCGGGTCCCAGATGTTGCAACCCCTTGCTATCGCAGTGGTTGGAGGGATTCTGGTTTCGATGGTGCTGTCCCTGATCATTACGCCGGCGGTCCACTTCTATTTGAGCCACGGAGAAATGGGTTTTGTAACGACATCAAGGGAATGATGGGTAGATTGGTTTAGGGCGGCTTGCGAAAGGCGCTAACCAACCTCTTGAGCCAATGGGGTGAACTTACGCTTGTGCACTGCATTACAATATGCCCAACGAGGTTCCAGCCGGTGATCTCTCCTTCCACAGGCGCAAAGAGCAAGCCCATCCTTGACGAGGGGGGATTCCAGCAGTTGCTGGCGGCTGCTTACGTATTACAGCAGCATAACGACAGTCTTCGCAGCAAGGACCCCCGGCTCGACACCGCCTGGATTTTTTCCGAGATTGCGGAAACTCAATCTGAAGTACGTGAAAAAGGGCTGAGCTTGGAAACGACAGCAGGCGTGATTGCTGAACGTTTGCGCAAGATTACTTCCGCCAGCGGAACCAGTATCAGCGTGATGAGACAAGGCGTTATGGACTGTGTCGCCGAGTCAGGGACTTCGGCCTCGGTACCAGGCGGCTCAGTGGTTTCGAATTCCCTTGTAGGCAGCGAACGGCTGAGAAACGGCAGAGAATTCCATTCCTCCGACGCGCAACGGGACACTCGGCTTGATGTGGCGAGTTGCCGGGCATCAGGCATCGGGTCGGTTCTGGCGGTGCCAATTCAGGGTGAGAACGGCGGATTAATTGAGGTGCGCTGGAGCAAACCCGACGGCTTCCACGAGTGTGACGTGCGCACCTCCGAGCTGATGGCGAGATTCATAACGGAACTGCTGGAGAAGGAGGTTGAGGAGCCTCACAGTGAGATCCATAGCGCAGAGAAAAAGCCTGCGTCTGGCCTGGCTGCGGAATCTGAGAAGGCCAATGGTTTCAATTCGACGGCGATAGGCCTCGACGAAGTCAGCGACGTTCCGAATTCCGACCCGCCACCTGAGAGCGCCGACCCTTTGGCGAATGTATGCCGAGTCTGCGGGCGCTCCTTTCGCGCAGACGAAGCTTTCTGCGGAAATTGCAGCCTGCCACGTGTGGCAGGAGCTTCGAACGAGAATCTGCAAAGCAAATGGGCCTCAATGTGGTTCATGCAGCAGGCGCATGATACGCTGCAGGACCGGTCGATCGAGGAGCCACCGCTCCGCTTGACACCGGCAAATCCGCGCTCTGAAGATGACCAGCGAGGGTCACTCACTGCTTCAACGATCCTCGACCGCGCGCAGAATTCATCTTCTTACCAGCGGACTGAACCGCAAATTACGTTCGAGCATGTTCCATACCGCGAAGCTGAGTCATCGTCTTTGTCACTCTGGACGCCTAGCGAGCCGGAGACAACTCAGAACGACATTGCAGAGCAAGATGAACCATACCTGAAACGTTTTCTCGTAAACTTACGCACACAAGCCAGCAGATCTGGCAAAGCTGCGCAACTGGCCTTTATTTCCGGTTCGCTCGTTCTGATTCTGATTGTGTGGAGTTTCTGGTCGGTGCCGGCAAGTTCGTCCCAGCTGACCTGGTTCGAATCAATGCTTGTCCAATTAGGTCTGGCGGAAGCTCGGCAACGAGCCCCTGTTACTCCAACCGGAAAGCCGGACGTGCGCGTCTGGGTAGACGTTCACACAGGACTTTATTATTGCCCGGGTTCAGATTTGTACGGAAAGACACCCGGTGGTCACTTCAGCAGGCAACGCGCGGCGCAGGGAGATCAGTTCGAGCCGGCAACGCGTGCCGTCTGTGAATAAATTTCAGAATTTAGGGCTAGGCTTGAGGCAAATGGCAGGGAACATCCCTGCCATTGCCATGCTCGATGGGGTTCAGTTGGACTGGGCCAACAGCAAGCCTTCGTGCCTGCGCGCCTCATACCACAGGGCTAGCTCTACGCGGTTCCAGAGCCCCAGCTTGTCGTAGATGGTTCGCAGATAGTTTTTGATGACGTGTTCGGTAGTGCCGATCTCGTCGGCAACTTCTTTGTTTTTAAGTCCTTGAGCGACGAGTTCAATGACTCGCTGCTCCCGTTCACTTGGAGTGGTTCTGCCGTTGGCTCCTCGGAACATAGCTGCCTCCTATATAAAAATGTGGCTAGTTTTACTCGTTTGACTCCGCCATGAATGCCAAAGCGCGTGAACAAACGGTTGAAGTGGGCCTTCACCGTCCGCCGCGCCATGTGCAGTTGCTTTGAAATTTCGTCGTTATCGCAGCCTTGTAGGAGCAGTTCCACGACCTGCCGCTCCCGTGGTCTTAGATTTTCCTCCATTCACCTCACCTCTTGCTAGAATTACTTCCCTCAGACCTGACGAACCGGCCCCAAAAACCATAAAAACTCCACGGAGGATTACGTATCAGGCTGCACATACCGTGCCATGTTGCCGAAAATTTTGCTTGACAACGCATATTGATTTCCACAAGGAGCAGAGAGCACCGAAATCACTGCCGATCCGTGTCCCGTCTTCTTTTCGCCGGTATCGGGCTAGAAGACCCTGTTCTGGCCAGTGCTGAAGTCAAACAAAATGCAGGTACATAGACGATTGCGCCTGGAACTGAGAGTGGAAAAACCATGCAGACCGATCTAAGTAAAAGCTACAGGAATTGGCTGATGTCTTCTGGGCAGTCCTTCGCAAAATCGTCAACTGTGGAATCTTGGATTTTTTAAGTGAAACACCTTAGGTCAAATGTTCTTGCTCAACGCCATCTTCAGGAACTAATTACACTTTCGTGCCATGTACAAATGACCTGCTAAATGCCTCATCAGGGAGGAAAGCGGGAAATCCTTTAGGCGGGCCTTAGTTCGCTCTCTGTAGGATGTCCCAACCCGGTGATACGATTCATCCTTCAATCGAAATGTCAGCTTATTGTGACGTGGCCTTGCCTGTGCCTTTGGAGCAGGTATTTACCTATTCCTTGCCGGATGGTATTCCTGCGGAACCGGGCAGCCGCGTCCTAGTTCCGTTTCGGCAGCAGCGCCTCGTCGGAGTGGTGACCGAACTACACGAGCGCCACCCCAAAGTTGCTATAAAAAAAGTTCTACAAGGATTAGACGAGAGCGGTCCTGCGCTTACTGCGGAACTTCTGAGACTTGGGCAGTGGATCAGCGAATATTACCTCGCGCCACTCGGGGAGGTCTTTCGCTCCATGCTGCCGCTGGGCGCGGAGTTCCGCCGTGCGCTGGTTTATCGGATCACAGCCAAAGGACATCTGGCGTTGCATCTTGCGGGAAGCGCGGGATCATCCGCGCGATCGACGAACACGCCCGAAGACCAATACGCCGAGTATCGTGTGCTCGATTTTCTGGCCGCCCACGATCAGGCACGTGAAGGAACATTGCGCTCCGCTGCCCGTGTCTCCCGGGAACTGCTTTCAGGCATGGTGCGAAAGAAATGGGTTCTGCGCGACGACGAATCGTTCGCCGCGAAAGCTCTACGCTCCAGAGAAATAGCGGTGCTGAAGAACGCAGAAGGCAAACTGAATGCGAGCCAGAGATTCATTGTCGATACGCTTGCAGGCGCTGGTGGGCGGCTTGCGGTTGAGACTCTACGGCAGAATGATCTTTCTAGAAGCTCGCTTCAAACCCTGGTCAAACGTGGGCTGGTTGAAATAGTCGAAGAGCGGCTGGAGCTTTCGCGTCCGGCGTTGGAGGGTCGAGGACTCCGCGCCGAGTTCGATTTCAATTCCACGCAAGCGGCCGCACTGAAACGAATTCGCAACGCGGTTGAGGCACACAGCTACTCGGGCATTCTGATTCATGGAGTGACCGGATCTGGCAAGACGGCAGTTTACTTGGCGGCGATGAAGTCCGTTCTTGATGCGGGGCGCGCCGCGATTTTATTAGTCCCCGAGATCGGCCTTACACCTGCGGTTGCAGCTGACGTTCACAACGTCTTTGGAGACGAAGTCGCGATTCTTCATTCGGCTTTATCTGACAAGGAGCGTGCCGAGCATTGGCACCGTATTCGGCGCGGAGAAGCGCGCGTGGTGGTCGGCACCCGGTCAGCAGTTTTTGCTCCCGTCTCGAATCTTGCACTCATTATCGTGGATGAAGAGCAGGACTCTTCTTACAAGCAGGAAGAAACACCCCGCTACAACGCGCGTGATGTGGCAGTGATGAGAGCGAAATTCGCGGACGCGGTTGTGGTGCTCGGGTCCGCGACGCCCTCGTTAGAGTCGTACTTCAACGCCAAAAAGAACCGGTACGCACTGATCGAAATGCCAGAGCGGGTGGAGAAGCGTCCGCTTCCAGAAGTCGAACTGGTAGACATGCGCCACGAATTCCAGGAGACCGGACAGGAACAGGTAATTTCGCGCAAGCTCAGCGAAGAGATCCGCACGCGGCTGGAACGGAAAGAGCAGGCGATGGTGCTGCTGAATCGCCGCGGGTACTCTCCAGTTGTCCTGTGCCGGACCTGCGGCAAGACGCTGGAGTGCCGCAATTGCGCGATAGCGCTTACGCACCACAAACTTAAACGCCGGATGGAATGCCATTACTGTGGATTCATGGCCCCGGTACCGAAGCACTGCGCTTCATGTGGCAGCGAGTATGTTTATTTCCTCGGCACCGGATCAGAGAAGTTAGAAGAGCTACTGCATGGACTCTTTCCGCAGGCACGAATCGCCCGCCTTGATCGTGACACGGTTCGAAGCCATGCGGATTTCGAGCGGGTGCTAAACGCGTTGAATGCTGGAGACCTGGATCTACTCGTAGGCACGCAGATGATTGCGAAAGGCCACGATATTCATGGCGTGACCCTTGTCGGCGTGGTTGGAGCCGATAATGCGCTCGGCTTCCCTGATTTCCGGGCGGCGGAGCGCACTTTTCAGCTGCTAACCCAAGTCGCAGGGCGTGCGGGGCGCGGCGAAATCCCGGGCAAGGTCGTGCTGCAGACGTATTTTCCCGAGCACTATGCCGTGCAGTATGCCGCATTACATGACTTCACCGGCTTCTACGAGAAGGAGCTGCGCTTCCGCAGCTGGATGCATTACCCGCCGTACGGTTCGCTTGCGAATGTGATGGTGCGCAGCACAAAGCTGGACGAAACGCTGCGATGGGCAGGCACATTAGGCCGCTGGTTTGAAAAGACAAGTCACGAAGGAGTGCGCGTACTCGGCCCCGCTGCTGCTCCTATTGAGCGGTTGAAACGAGACTATCGATATCATTTCATCTTGAAGTCACCGAGCCGGCAGAAGCTGAATGCGCTATTGCGCGCCATGCTGGCGGAAGCGGCAAGGGAAAGAATTCCGCGAACAAATGTGATTGTGGATGTGGATGCGCTGTGGCTGATGTAAATTCACTCGCGGGAGCGCCCAGGCCAGTTAAAGCGCAACCACGAAGGACACGAAGGTACACGAAGTAAGGCCAGAAACCCTTCGGTCTCTTCCTGCCCTTCCTGCTTGTGTTCTACGAAAAGCCGTTTCGCGTAAGCGGAAGCTCCCGTACCCGCTTACCCGTGGCGGCGAATATTGCATTGCAGAGTGCCGGCACAAACGGCGGCACTCCCGGTTCGCCCACTCCCGCCGGAGGTGCGTTGCTCTCGACGATGTGGATGTCCGTTTGAAATGGAGCGTCGTTCATCCTGGCAACCTGGTAATCATTGAAATTGGATTGATTCACGACGCCCTTGGTTGCGGTGATCTCACCGGTTCGCGCAATGCTGGCCCCGAAGACCGCCGCGCCTTCAAATTGCTGCCGGACCATCTCCGGATTCGCGACGATGCCGGCATCAAGCACGGTATAAACGTGGGGAATGCGCACCGCGCCTTTGTCATCCACTTCGACCTCAATCACGGTGGCGACGTAGGTCAGAAAACTGCGGTGCACCGCGATTCCCATTCCGCTTCCATTTGCCTTCGGCTTCTTTCCCCAGCCTGACTTCTCGGCGACTAGTTCCAGAACATGCCGATAGCGGCCGGTGTCGAACGGATACTTCTCAGCGGTATCCTTTTCCGCTTCGCCGGTAAAAACTGTGCGCTGCGGTCCAATTAGAGCCAGCAGGTAATCCAGGGGATCGCGATTTACTTCGTGCGCCAGTTCGTTGGCGAACGACTGCACCGCGAAAGCGTGATAGATATTCGCCACGGAGCGCAGCCATCCAATGCGGATATGCGCTTCGGCCTTGCAGTTTTCCGCCCGGAAATTCGGGACGTCGAAAGGGAACTGCGACCAGCCCATCGCCATCTCACCGTCATCGCCATAGAACTGGTCCGGCGCGAACGTAGAATTGATCGGCGGAAATGCTGATCGTTGCAGCCATGCCTTTGGCTTCCCACTCTCATCGAGCGATGCCTTCATGTACATGGCCGCGACGGTATGGTAGTAGTCGAATCTGATGTCGTCTTCGCGGCTCCAGACCACCTTCACTGGTTTGCCGGTTTTCTTCGAGAGCACTGCTGCCTCGACGGCATAGTCGGGTTTTGACTTGCGCCCGAAGCCACCGCCCAGCAGCGTGACATGGCAAGTGACATCCTCTTTCTTAAGTTTTAGGGCCTTTGCAACTTCATCCTGTACCGCCTGCGGGTTCTGCGTCGGAGCCCAGACCGTAACCTTATCTCCTCGCACATCAGCGACCGCAACTGGTGGTTCCATGGAGGCGTGCGCCAAGTGAGGAGCATAATATTCCGCCTCTACGATCTTTCCACCCTTGGCAAATTCAGCATCCACATTGCCGGTGGCACGTACCTCTTTACCAGGTTGACGCGCCGAATTCTGCAGTTCTTTCTTGAACTCAGCGGACGTGTAAACCGTGTGACCGCCACTCTCCCACTCGACCTTCAGGTTCTTACGCCCTTTGAACGCAGACCAAGTATTGTCCGCGATAACGGCGACTCCGCCCAGAGGTTGAAAAGCGTGGGGAGGAGCGAAGGGATCAATGGGAATTGTTTGCTTAACGCCCTTGACCTGTAGCGCCGCTTTGTCGTCCACGGACTTCACCTTGCCGCCGAGAACAGGAGGATGCGCTACGGCGGCATACAGCATGCCATCGACGCGGACATCCATGCCAAACAGAGGCTTGCCAGAGCAGATGTCGGGTACATCAAAGCCCCTGGCAGGCTTCCCGATGTAGCGCCAGGCCGAGGCAGGCTTGAATTGCAATTCTTCTTTCTTCGGTACGGGAAGCTTAGCCGCAGCGGCCGCGAGTTCTCCGTATTCGAATTTGCGGCTGGAATTCTTATCTGCGACGGTGTGCACCGGATCGGCAACGCACTGTGATTCGGGAACTCCCCATTGCTGAGCTGCTGCACGCACCAGCATCAAGCGTGCCGTTGCTCCAGCCTCACGCATGGTGTCAAAGAAATCGCGGACGGAATGGGAGCCGTCAGTATCCTGTCCACCGTACTGCTCGCCGCCATCCGCCTGAATGACTTTCACGCGCGCCCAGTCTGCGTCGAGTTCGTCGGCGAGTATGCGGGGCAGGCTGGTACGCACGCCATTCCCCATTTCCGAACGATGGGCGACGATGTACACCGTGCCATCGGTGTGGATTCCAACAAAAAGACTGGGATGGAAGGCTGTCGTATCTACCGTGAGTCCGCTGACTGCGTCGGCCAGAAGTGGAGTTGGTATCACGCGGACACACAAGACGAAAGCACTCGCCCCGAGCATTCCCTGGAGAAAACCGCGCCGGCTGACATTTTCAATCGTGATCATACCGCCCCCTTCGCCGCTTCCTTGATCGCGGCCCGAATGCGCTGATAGGTGCCACAGCGGCAGATATTTCCAGTCATTACGGAATCAATGTCTTCGTCGCTTGGCTTGGGATTCGTCTTCAGCAGAGAAACCGCCTGCATGATCTGCCCGGGCTGGCAATAACCGCATTGCGGGACGCTCGCCTCAGTCCATGCCTTCTGAACTGGATTCGGGCCATTGGCGCCAAGAGCTTCGATGGTCGTAATTTCCGCGCCTGCCAGCGTGCTCATCTGCTTGCTGCAAGAACGAACGGCTTTGCCGTTTTGAAGCACTGTGCAGGCCCCGCATAACGCCATTCCGCAACCAAATTTCGTTCCGGTCAGTCCGAGAATGTCGCGCAGATACCAGAGCAATGGCATCTCCGGATCGCCATCGAAGGTGTGAGCTGATCCGTTTACCTTGAGCTGAACCATGGGGTCCCCGAGTCGAGCGGGAATTCAAAACGCATACATTGTACGCGCACGCGCGCGAATATTGCGCGCGCTGGTCATGCCGCCATTTATCCTAAGAACGCCCACCAACCTCACCTTTCGAGACTCTTCCCCGTCTAACTCTAATTGACTTCTGATTGACGAATTTTATTGATGCTTGAAACAATGTCTTTCCGTTCCAGGAGACTTCTCATGCGAGTCTGCGTTCTGTTACTCCTGACTGTTTCCTCAATCTTTGTGTTCGCTCAGCCCGAGGCACAGCACGGCATAAATGTCGGCGACCTCGATCGCACCGCCGAAGCCTGCACCGACTTCTTCCAATATTCCAATGGAACCTGGCGGAAAGAAAATCCCATACCGGCCTACATGGACCGATGGAGCCGCCGATGGCAAGCCGGCGAGAATGCCAAAGATCAGCTGAAGACCATCCTCGACGATGTTTCCAGCCGCACCGATTGGCCGCGCAGAAGCGTCGAGCAATTGGTCGGCGATTACTACGGCTCCTGCATGAACGAGGCGCAGGTCAATAAACTGGGAATTAGTCCGGCGATGCCCTTTCTGAGGGATATTGAGGCAATCAAAAACCAGAATGATCTGCAGCAGATGATGTTTCGTTTGCACGAGATGGGCATTTTTGTGCCGTTTGTCACGGTCGCACAGCCAGACAATCACAATCCGACTCAAACGATCGCCGATATTGCTGCCGGCGGGCTAGGGCTTCCGGACCGCGATTACTACTTAAAGACCGAGCAACGTTTCCAGGATGCGCGCGAAAAATACAAGGTCCACGTCGCCAACATGTTCAAGCTGGCCGGGTACGACGACGCCAGCGCCAAAGCCGCTGCCCAGACAGTATTCAAATTCGAGAAGAGCCTCGCCGAGAATTCATTAGACAACGTGGCCCTGCGCGATCCGCAGAACACAGATCACAAGACGGCATTCGCGGACCTGAAGAAAATGGCGCCGGTGGTGGATTGGGACAGCTACTTCGCGAAGGCGGGCATTGCGCAAGTGGACCTCAATGTTGACCAACCCAAGTTCATGCACGAAGTTGACCGCCAATTCCGTGAAACGTCTCTAGGGGATTGGAAGATTTACCTGAAGTGGCAGTTGTTGCACGGCCAGGCCGGCGTACTCTCGGATGACTTCGTCAAGGAGAATTTTGCTTTTTATGGTGAGTACCTTAGCGGAGCCAAGGAGCTGAAGCCGCGCTGGAAGCGTTGCGCTGAATCAACTGACCAGTTGCTCGGGGAAGCTTTAGGGAAGAAGTATGTCGAGAAATATTTTTCCCCGGAGGCGAAAGCCCGTGCACTGGAGTTAGTGAAGAATGTTCTGGCGGCCATGCACGATACGATTGAAGGATTGGATTGGATGGGGCCGGAAACAAAGAAAAAAGCGCTGGAGAAGCTGTCGACCTTCAATCCCAAGATTGGCTATCCCGACAAATGGAAGGACTACAGCAGCATTCCTATCAGTCGCGAATCCTACTGGAACAACCAAGTCGCTGCCGCAAAATGGAACGTGGTCCAGGACACCTGGGCGCTCGCCGGCAAGCCGACAGATCGTGGCCGCTGGGGCATGACGCCTCCGACCTCGAATGCTTATTACAATCCGCTGCTCAATGAAATCGTCTTTCCGGCTGCGATTCTGCAGCCGCCGGCGTTCGATGTGAAGGCGGTTGACGCCGTCAACTACGGTTCCATCGGAGTTGTGATGGGCCATGAGATCAGCCACGGCTTCGACGATCAGGGTTCGCAATTCGACGCGAAGGGACGTCTAAATAACTGGTGGACCGCTGACGATTTGAAACGCTTTCAAACCCGCACGGCTTGCGTGGCGAATCAGTTCGACGGCTACTTCATCGAGCCAAACATTCACCACAACGGCAAGCTGGTGCTGGGCGAGAGCATAGGAGACCTTGCGGGGGCCAAGATCGCCTACCTTGCCTTTCAAAAAGCGAAACAGCAACACGCGGCACCCACTCTCGATGACTTTACCCCCGACCAGCAATTTTTCATCGCCTGGGGCCAGGTCCGTGGCGACGAGATCCGCCCGGAGACGCAGCGGAAGATGGTACAGGGCGATCCTCATCCGATCGCAAAATTCCGGGTGATCGGGCCACTCTCGAACCTGCCGGAATTTTCGAATACGTTCAGCTGCAAGGAAGGATCGGCGATGGTGCGGCCGGCGAAGGAACGATGTGAAGTTTGGTAGTGATTGGAAATTGCAACGCTCGTGATCATTTCCTAAAAACATTTCCGCATTCTTCCGGCGGTAAGCCTAGAATATTTCGGCAGCTTGAATCCCATGGCAACCGCCGTAACCACCACCCCCGACCCGCAACCAGCGCACTTCGGCCAGGCCGCGGGGCCTTGTGCCATGGTTTTGTTTGGTGCGTCGGGAGACCTTACGAAGCGGAAGCTGGTCCCAGCGCTTTTCAATCTGGTGAAAGCTTCGCTGCTGCCAAAGCAGTTTGCAATTTTGGGTGTCGCGGTTGATCAGCTTGGCGAGGAACAGTTTCGCGCTCAGGTCACTTCGTTCCTGCCTGCTGAAGACCGTGGTACTGAGGCCTGGGAGTGGTTTCAGCAGCGGCTCTATTATCATTGCGGCGATTTTGCCGACCCGGCGACCTACGCGACCGTCAGCGAGCGGCTAGGCCAAATCGACGAGCAATTCAGAACCGAGGGGAATTATCTCTTCTATCTCGCTACCTCGCCAAAGTTCTTCGGATCGATTGTCGAGAAGCTGGGTAGCGCCGGTCTTTCGCATCAAGAAAATGGCCGCTGGCGGCGCGTCATCATCGAGAAGCCTTTTGGGACCGACTATGACTCCGCCCATGCTTTGAATCGCCAGATCAAAGCGGTATTGAACGAGAACCAGATTTATCGCATTGATCATTATCTCGGGAAAGAAACGGTGCAGAACATTCTGGTTTTCCGTTTCGATAATGCCATCTTCGAGCCTATTTGGAATCGCCGCTACATCGATCACGTGCAGATCACCAATGCGGAGACCGTCGGTGTGGAACGGCGCGGGGGATACTTCGACACTGCCGGCACTCTGTGCGACATGGTCCCGTAGCACGTGATGCAGCTTT
>Ga0137366_10003773_pt1 | contig 11807 bp, 9 predicted proteins | sample SagtaG_8_FD_104938 | JGI IMG/M metagenome (GOLD analysis project Ga0137366, IMG submission 104938) | Vadose zone soil microbial communities from Sagehorn Ranch, Mendocino, California, USA - Sage1_L_60_16 metaG | ecosystem: Environmental > Terrestrial > Soil > Vadose zone | place: USA: California... | reverse complement strand
TTCCCGAACGCTTTTGACACTCAGGATGTCGCGACGCTCCAGCTACTTTCCAGCATGATGGTTACTGCGATTACCCGCCTGTCGCGAACCACACCCTCCAAGATGCAGTGATCGGCACCTCTTATTTACTGGCGGTCCTGCTCTGCTGGGGTAATATGTAACCAACTTCAACTTTCTGTATGCATAGGGGAGCCAGGCCGGACGGACCGGAGAATTCAATTTTCGGACGCGACCGGCGGCGCTCACGTCGCCATCGCGTTCACACTCCTGCCTACGCCAGTTTGAGCGGCAGCGCGCAAAGTGCTGTCGTCGAACTCAGCGAAATTCTGAACATCAGCGAAACCGGCATGTGCATTCAGTCGTCTTCGCAGATGAAGACCAACCGCCTGCTTCCGCTGTGTCTTGATCTGTCCACGACCGGTTCGCGAATCCATCTGGTCGGGCATGTCGTGTGGTCGGAATCTTCAGGCAAGACGGGCATTCGCTTCCCGGAGGTCTCCGAGCCAGAACTGAAGCAACTGCATGCGTGGCTGGTCACCAACGCAAATGCCGAGATGGCTGCGCACGCCGGTATCGCCCAATCGCCGGAGACGCGAGTGGAAGATCGGCAGGTGCAAGCCAAGCCAACGTCGTCTCCTGCATACACATCGCTGGTGAATGAGTGGGCCGAGATCGAAAAAGAAGTGGATGTTTGCGGGCCTGACCTCGATCCCGCACTTCATTTAATTGCGCAACGGGCACTGACACTGACATGGGCGAGCGGCACCGCGATTGCGCTGATCAATACGCTGCAACCGTCGGAGATGATCTGCCGCGCCCGCGCCGGCACTGACTCCCCCGAAATTGGCGCACGCCTGGACGCGAACTCGGGATTTTCCGGCGAGTGCATTCGCAGCCGGACCGCGATTGTTTGCGACGACACAGAGTACGACTTACGAGTGGATCGCAAGAGTTGCCGCGCTTTGGGTGTCCGTTCCATCGTCGCCTGTCCGGTCAAACGCGGCGCCGAGATTATTGGAATTCTGGAAGTTTTTTCTCCTGAACCTGCCGCATTCTGGGAGAACGACATCACAGTGCTCCAGCGCCTTACAACCTACATCGCGAAAGCAGTTGACCGCGCACTGCACACCCGGCACGATGTGCTCGCGTTCACAAGTAGCCTGGACGATGTGGCTGCGGTCTCAAATGAAGTTCCGCCGTACGACCCTTCGTACGACGAGAATGCCCGCAAGACCTGGTTTCCTGCAAGAGCGGTGCTGGTTGGGGTCGGCATCGTTTGCTTCGGAGTCGCGATCTGGGCGTTAGCGCCCTGGATTTCTAAGCTGGCCGGCTCGCGTTCCAGCTTTGAAATTCCGTCCTCGGCGAACGCGGACTCATCCGGCGAGCCATACTCGATGATGCAATTGCAGCAATTGCGCAGGCTGGCCGATCAAGGCGATCCGCGGGCGGAGTACGCACTCGGCAAACATTACGCAAACGGCGACGGAGTGAAGCAGGACTATCGGGCAGCCAAAGACTGGTTCCTGGCTGCCGCCGAGCAAGGCCACATCCGCGCCCAGGGCAAAGTTGCCGCCGCATTCTGGTCCGGCAAAGGCGCGCCGCAGGATTACTCAAAGGCATATTACTGGGCGCTGCTGGGACGAGCTGGGGGTGATGAACCTAGTGCTGCAATCGTGATGAACAGCGCCGCACACCTGACCCCCGCACAGACAGCGGCCGAACAAAGACAGGCGGAGCTGTGGCTTCATAACCACCACATTGGCAAAAGTTCTGAATAGCTACTTTCCTTCCCGCTCTGCTCTAAAATAGTTGCAGAGGTTCTCCGTTGTCTTCCCTCCGCGATGTCTTAAATCAGAACGTTCGAGAAGGCGAACTCTACGAGTCGATTGAGCGGAACCGGATTCGCTGCTTCGCTTGTGGGCATTGTTGTCCCATTGCCGAAGGACAGGCCGGCGTCTGCAAAGTTCGCTTCAATCAGGGCGGCAAGCTCTACGTTCCCTGGGGTTACGTCGGCGGAGTTCAGTGCGATCCCATCGAGAAGAAGCCGTTCTTTCATGCTTATCCTGGCGCCCTGGCCTACAGCTTTGGCATGTTGGGATGCGATCTGCATTGCTCCTATTGCCAGAACTGGGTGACTTCTCAGGCATTACGCGATCCGAATGCAGTCTCCGCGCCGCTCGAAGCTTCTCCCGAATTGCTGGTTCGAGATGCGCTGCGCCAGGGTGCGAAAGTTCTGGTCAGCACCTACAACGAGCCGCTGATCACGGCGGAGTGGGCGGTGGCGATCTTCCGAGAAGCGAGAGCAGCGGGATTGAAGACTGCATTCGTATCGAACGGCAATGGCACTCCGCAGGTGCTCGAATATCTGCGGCCGTGGATCGATTTCTACAAAGTTGATCTGAAGAGCTTTGATGATCAGCACTATCGGCAGTTGGGTGGTCGCATCGGACCGATCCGACACGATTCGAGGCCTGCACGGGACGGGAATTTGGGTCGAAATTGTTACGTTACTGATTCCCGGGTTCAACGATTCTGATGATGAGCTACGGAGACTGGCAGAATTTCTGGTCAGTGTATCGCCGGATATCCCCTGGCACGTGACTGCGTTTCACAAGGATTACAAGATGTCCGACCCGGCGGACACCAAGGCATCAGACTTGATGCGGGCTGCGGAGATTGGAAAATCAGCAGGGCTGCGATACATCTATGCGGGAAATCTGCCGGGTAGAGTCGGAGACCTTGAAGACACTCATTGCCACAATTGCGGTCACACGCTAATTCGGCGCAACGGGTATTTCATTCACGAATACCGGTTGACTTTGAGCGGCCACTGCCCTGATTGCGGCACGCCAATTCCCGGATGCTGGGCCGAGAAGTTTGAGGGTCAGATAGCGGACAGGCCATTTCTACCAGGACGCGAACGCAAACTGATCACAATTCCCTGACTATTTTCCTGCTCGGACCGGGGATTTTATGGGATTTTACTGACTAGTCAGACTAGACCATTATTATGACAAATGCTCACAAGCATGCATGGCAGCTGCAGGAAGCAAAGGCAAAATTCAGTGAACTTTTTCGCCGCGCCCGAGCGGAAGGTCCCCAGTACGTAACCAAGTCCGGCAAGGAACAGGTTGTCATCCTTCCCTTGGAACAGTTTGAGGAGATGATCCATCGCGCGCGGCAACCGGAGAGCCTGGTGGAGTTTTTCCAGCGATCTCCCTTGCGAGGTCTAAACCTGGATTTCACTCGAGATAAAGATACCGGCAAGGACATAGAGCTTTGAGTGGATTCTTGCTTGACACAAGTCTGATCTCCGAACTTGTCCGCCCTCGGCCGAATTCGGGCGTGATTGATTGGATCAAAAGCACTGATGAGTCGATTTTGCACATTAGCGTCCTCACGCTCGGGGAAATACGGAAAGGAATTGCAGTGCTTGCCGATGGCCGACGCCGGACATCGCTGGAATCGTGGCTGGAACACGAACTCGCGTCACGGTTCTCCGGGCGTATTCTGCCGATTGATCACGACATTGCGGATCGCTGGGGGCGAATCTCGGCGGCTGCAAGAGGCCGAGGATCACCATTGCCGATCGTGGATGGTCTTCTCGCGGCGACGGCATTGCATTTCAACCTGACGGTTGTGAGCAGGGATGCAACCTACGCTGCGGTAGCTGGCCTGGATTTCTTCAGCCCGTGGCAGGCCTGAGGCGCAGGCCACGAAGTACTTTGCTTCCGGATTGGTCGCGCTTGCGGGCGCCGCGCCGACATCCAACGCTACTCCGCAGGTTCGTAATTCAAGTTTTGTCCGAGCCATCGCTCGACTTCATGAACGTCCATGCCTTTACGCTCGCTGTAGTCGGCAACCTGATCACGCTCAATTTTGCCCAGACTAAAATAGCGCGATTCCGGATAGGCGAAGTAAAGGCCGCTCACGCTCGATCCCGGCCACATCGCGAACGACTCCGTGAGCTGCATACCTGTATTCGCCTTGACGTCGAGCAAGCGCCACAACGTGCCCTTCTCGGTGTGGTCCGGGCAGGCTGGGTATCCTGCGGCGGGTCGGATGCCGCGATATTTTTCGTGAATCAGGTCTTCGCTGCTTAAGTGTTCTGATGAACCGTAGCTCCATTCATCACGGACGCGCTTGTGCAGGCACTCGGCGAAGGCTTCAGCCAGGCGATCCGCAAGAGCCTCAGCCATAATAGCGTTGTAGTCATCGTGCTTGGCACGGTAGCACTCGCAGAGTTCCTTCAATCCGATGCCGCTGGTCACTGCGAATGCGCCGATATGATCACGCAGCCCTGTCTCCTTTGGCGCGATGAAGTCGGCAAGAGATCGGCAAGGTTCGCTTCCTTCTCTATTTGCCTGCTGCCGGAGAAAATGAAACCGCTCGCGCACCCTGTTACGTTTGTCGTCCGTGTATAGCTCGATATCGTCACCCACCGCGTTGGCAGGAAACAAGCCATAGACAGCTCTCGCCGTAATCAGCTTTTTTTCAATGATGACATCGAGCAGCGCGTTGCCTTCTTTGAACAACTGGCGTGCTTGGCCCCCTTGTTGCTCATGCTCAAGAATTCGCGGATACACACCTTTCAGTCCCCAGGTGTGGAAGAACGGCGACCAGTCAAGGACCTCACGCAGGGTGGCAAGCGGGAAGTTATCCAGCACGCGCACGCCGGTGAAGCTGGGCACGGGTATATCTTCGGCGCGCCACACAATTGGGGTGTGCCGCGAGCGGGCCGCATCAATCGAAACGGTTGGTTGCTTGGGCGCAGCGTGAGCTTTGCGGGCCGCTTCGTATTCGGCGCGATGCCGAGCCACAAACGCTGGCTTGCTTTCGTCGCTCAGGAGACTTGTCGTGACGGGCACTGCGCGGCTGGCGTCAACAATGTGAACGACCGGTTCACTGTAATGCGGAGCAATCTTGACCGCGGTGTGCCGCCGGCTGGTTGTTGCTCCGCCGATCAGCAAAGGCAATTTGAACCCCTGGCGTTCCATCTCGCGGGCTACGTGCACCATCTCGTCAAGCGACGGAGTGATCAGTCCACTGAGTCCGATCAAGTCCGCATTGACTGCCTTGGCCCGTTCGAGAATCTTTTCGCATGGCACCATCACACCCAGGTCAATGACTTCATAGTTATTGCAGGCGAGGACCACTCCTACAATGTTTTTGCCAATGTCGTGAACATCCCCTTTGACTGTCGCGAGAATGATTTTCCCCTGCGCCTTCACTACTTCGCCAGCCGCAGCTCTCGCTTCCTTCTCGGCTTCCATGTAGGGAGTGAGGTGAGCGACAGCTTTTTTCATCACGCGTGCTGACTTGACTACCTGGGGCAAGAACATCTTGCCCGCTCCGAAAAGATCGCCCACGATCCCCATACCGGCCATCAAGGGTCCTTCGATCACGGCCAGTGGGCGGCCCAGCTTGACGCGCGCTTCCTCAGCGTCGGCCACGATGTGGGTATCGATGCCTTTCACCAGTGCGTGCGCAATGCGTTCCTCGACTGTGCCGTTGCGCCATGCATCGGAACTGGCCTTCTTCTCGCTGACCTTGCCGGCGCCTTTCAGCGTTTCGCCATATTCGACCAAACGCTCGGTGGCGTCGGGGTGGCGGTTCAGCAACACGTCTTCCACCATCACCTTCAGCTCAGGTTCGATCTCTTCATAGACTTCGAGCATGCCGGCATTCACAATGCCCATGTCCATGCCGGCGGCGATGGCGTGATAGAGAAACGCGGAATGAATGGCTTCGCGTACGACGTTGTTGCCCCGAAAACTGAAGGATATGTTCGAAACTCCGCCGCTTACTTTGGCATACGGCAGGTTAGCTTTGATCCAGCGAGTCGCGTTGATGTAATCGACCGCGTAGTTGTTGTGCTCCTCCATGCCGGTGGCAACGGTGAGGATATTGGGATCGAAAATGATGTCTTCTGGAGGAAATCCGACTTCATCAACCAGAATTCGGTAGGCGCGTTGACAAACGCGGATCTTATCCTCGTAACTTGCGGCCTGGCCTTGTTCGTCGAAGGCCATTACAACTGCCGCGGCTCCATACTTCAGAATGGTCGCGGCACGCTCGCGAAATTTCTCCTCACCTTCTTTTAGCGAAATGGAATTGACAATGCTCTTGCCCTGCAGACATTTAAGCCCAGCCTCGATGACCTCCCACTTCGAGGAGTCCACCATGATCGGCACCTTCGCGACCTCAGGCTCGCTCGCCAACACTTGCAGGAACCGAGTCACCGCGATGACGCCATCAATCATGCCCTCGTCCATGCAGACGTCGAGCACGTTCGCACCGTTCTCAATCTGCTGCCGGGCGATGCTTACCGCCTCTTCGTACTTACCCTCTTTGATCAGCTTGGCGAACTTCGGCGAACCAGCGACATTGGTACGCTCGCCGATCATGATGTACACGCCTTGCTGTTGGGTAAAAGGCTGCGACCCCGAGAGACGAAGTGGTCTCCACTTCGAGGCGTCCACGACGGCGCTCTCCGACACGCTCACGCACGACTCCCAATCTCGCTCGGCGGAGGCCCGAATTGTCGCGGAGGTTTCCCCTCGAGCGCTTTCGCAATTGCCGCGATATGCTCGGGAGTGTTTCCGCAGCAGCCACCGGCAATGTTGATCAGACCGCCGTCTGCAAACTCAGACAGATAACGTGCCATGTCTTGCGGTCCTAGATCGAAGCCCGTTTCCGAAAGAGGATTCGGCAGCCCGGCATTTGGATAGGACGAAACGGCGACGTCGGCTTTCTCCGAGAGCTCCTGCAGAAATGGATACATGAGATCGGGTCCAAGAGAGCAGTTCAAGCCAACTGATAACGGCTTTACATGCCGCACAGCGTTCCAGAAAGCCTCCGGGGTCTGCGCTGAGATCATCGTTTCGCCACCACGTCCCACCGCCGCAGAGATCATGACGGGCAGTTCTTTGCCCTGTTCATTCAGCACTTCACGAATCGCGACGAGTGCCGACTTGGCGTTGAGCGAATCGAAGATGGTTTCGACCAGCAGCAGATCCACGCCACCGGCGATGAGCGCGCGCACCTGCTGCGCGTAAGCGGCTTTGACCTGATCGAAAGTGACCACACGAAATCCTGGGTCGTCTGCGTCGGGCGAGTTCGAGAGAGAAACAGTGAGTGGACCAAGCGCTCCTGCCACAAAGCGTTGACGCGAAGTCGCTGTTCCAACACGATCAGCCCATTCACGACACTGTCGCGCCGATTGCTCATTGATGTCCCAGGCCAGACCTTCGAGATGGGGATCTCCGATGATGTTCGAATAAAACTCGGGATCCTTCCGCCCTCCACGCTCGCGTGGATCATCCACAAAAAATTCGCTTTGGGCGATGCTCGTGGCGCTGAAGGTGTTCGTCTCGATGATGTCCGCCCCTGCCTCCAGAAACCGGCGATGGATGTCTCCAATCATTTTTGGCTGGGTCAGCGAGAACAGGTCACCATTGTTTAAAAGGCCTTTCTTGGCGTCCTTGAATCGCTCGCCGCGAATGTCCGCTTCCTTCATCCCATAGGTGCGGATCGTCGTGCCCATCGCTCCATCAATGATGGCAATACGATCCTCAAGAATCTTTTCCAGGGGATGGCATTGGGCCTTTTTCATGTCTTTATCTCTTTGCCCGCTCGCGGACAAACGTCGTTGGTCATTCGTCGTTGGTCGTTGGCCAAAACATCGGTGCGCTTGATGTTCGCCAACGCCCAAGGACCAACAGCCAACGACTGCTTTTCTATACACAAACGCCGGCCCCAGTTTCGGACCGGCGTCAGATTCTTACCAAGACTATTGAACTCTCAATCTCCTGGGTGTTGCTAACGACCAACGACGAACGACCAACGACTGGTTTTCTACTCTCCCGGAGCCGCCTCGGCCGGGGCTCCGCCTATTACTTCAGCGGTATTGAACACCGGATTCGATCCCATGTGGGCCGGCTTGGCCGCGAGCAATTGCTCTTTCCGATAGACTAAATTCGTAGCGTTGAAGGTCGCCAGCTCGAACCCGTGACCGTGGGTGATCGCGTCGGTCGGGCAGGCCTCTACACAGTATCCGCAGAAAATGCAGCGATTGTAGTCGATGTTATAGACCTTGGCGTAGCGCTCGGCGCCGCTGACCCGGTTCTCGGCGGTGTTCTCGGCGGCCTCGATATAGATGCAATTGGCCGGGCAGTTCGCCGCGCACAGGAAGCACGCTACACACTTCTCCAAGCCGTTTTCATCGCGCTGCAACACGTGGATCCCGCGATAGCGCTCCTGGACCTTTGCTCCCCTAAGCGGTCCCGGGCCATCGGGATAGTTCTCCACAACCGTTGGCTGAAACATCTCCTTAAAGGTGATGCTCATGCCCTTGGCGATTGCGGCGATGTTTTCGAGGATCGGCATACGACATTTAGTATAACAAGCATCCTAAGCTGAGCATCATCCGTGTGGCGGGGGTCTTCTCAGGTCAGTTTCCGGATGACCGACCAATCGGTCAGAAGCTTCTTACTCGCTTACTAGAACGCTCGCCAGGCTTCACACGTTCGGTGTCCCTACTAGCCATGGGAGTCTAATCACGCCAAGATAGCGCGGCTTTGCCCTTTTAAATCTTAATGGGCAAATTCGCATCTTTGGTTTAGTGCGGGGTAAGGCGCCCGGTTCGGAGTTTGCGGAATCCTATGGCCAGTCCATTTCGAGTGCAAAGATTTCTGAAGTGCTGATATCGCGGGCGAACAAAGGAGAGTCGTCAGGCGCGAGTCCAAACCAGCCCGTGATTGTTCCAGCCGTCAAGCGCCCGACATTTCCCAGGTCGACTATATTTTCGATCTTACGGTCGCTCAACCGAAAGCGCACGATGCGGGATTGGACTCCGTCCTGCGCCGGGTTGTGATAAGCCTGAAAGTAGATGCACTTTCCGTCGCGCGACCAGCTCGGGGCCCCCATTTCAAAGCCGAACGTCTCCGTCCACTTTTGGGTGGCAAAGTCAAAGAGCATCAATTTGTGAGGATGTTCGGCTGTGATGGCCGCAATGTACTTCCCGTCCGGCGACCAATGGGGAGAATAGAGCCCATTTGAACCAGGCAAAGTGGAGACGCTCTTGGACCTTAGGTCGATCGTGTAAATCGGAGCATTCGGGACCACTGCGGATCCGAAGACCAGCGAGTTTCCGTCTGGCGACCAATTCACATCCATCTGACTCTGCTCACTCGGGAATACCCGCTGCGGAGTACCGCCTTCGTTCGAGACGAGGTAGATATTCCAGGTAGTGTCGGGAAGATCGGCATTTACTCCGATTTGTTTCCCATTGAAGGCGATTTGTTTGCCGTCGGGCGACCAGCGAGGCAAAAAAGCTCGCGAGGGCGGAAAGGTAAGTTGGCGCCGCTCGGTTCCGTCCACTCTGCTCCGCCACAGCGTGTTATCGGGGAAGGAGGTGTAGGTAACCCATTGACCGTCTCGTGAGAAGGCCAGACCCTCAGCGGAGATGCCGGAGAGATAGGGCACGAACTGGCCGCTGCGCGAGTCGTAGCGCATTATTTCGGCCCGACGGGAACCACCAATAGCGAAGACCTGCTTACCATCTTTGCTCGGCAAAGGAAACTCAAAGTTCAAAGGACCAGCGGTCAACTGGAGTGCCTTATCCTCTCGCCTGCGCCAGGGGAAACGTCTCTCTTCCGGCAAAGCCCAGAGATCAAGTCTGAGGTCGCGCCTGCTCTGAAAAACAAAAAACCGTCCGTCTGAAGTCCATGTGCCGCAACATCCTCCAAACATCTTGTGGAGTCCCGTCCCATCAGCAGCGGCTTCCATGATTGTCATAGAATCCACCTGGAAATCAAACTGGGTGAATCGAAAGATGCGCGCGTCCGGCGAAAATTGGAAACCAAAAGGACCGCTGTCGACGGTCACGAGTCTTCGAGGAGAGGAACCGTCCATGCGCGCCGAGTAAACATCATGCCCGTCGCCGTAGACGATGCTCGTGCCATCCGCGCCGAACCGTGCATCTCCCACAACGAGAATCGTCCCTACGCGATGCGGCGATCCTCCTGCCACCGGCTGGACCCAAAAAGAAAAGCCTTGGTTTCCTTCGTAATTCGCGATTAGAAGCTCGGTTCCGGCCTTCGACAGATCGAGTACTTGAGGCTGCTTGAGCGGCACGACCAGAGGAGCTGCCTCTCCCCCGTTGATCGAAACCTGAAGGATGCGCGTGGTCCGATCAGGCAACTCCTCGGTGAAATAGATTCGCGAACCATCGGCAGCCATCGGGCCACTTTTGACCTGACCGTCATTGGTAAGCGGTGTGAAACGCAGGACTCTTGGCGCTCTAGGAGTCCGGAAACCCGTCTTCCAGAGGGCCAACGTACCAACCGTTACCACAACCGCGCCGATTATTAGTAGCCCGTAGAACAGAGACCTTCCTGTGGTCCTCGGTCCGGTGGATGGACTTTCTTCGGCGAGTTGGTTGGAGGAAGGAATTGCACTATCTACCGACGATATAAATCGGTAACCACGGCGGGGCAAGGTTTCCACAAAGCGCGGGCTTTCCGCCGAGTCGCCCAGCACCTCGCGAATCTTATTGATGGCGCTGTTCAGATTGTGGTCAACATCGACGAAAGTGTCGGGCCATAGCCGCTTCTGTAATTCCTCCCGAGTCACCACGTCGCCGGGCTGCTCCAGCAGAATGGTTAAGACGTGAAACGGCTGACCGGTGAGTTTGAGCTTAGCTCCGTCCTTGCGCAATTCTCCTGCCCGAAGGTCAACTTCGAAGCCTCCAAACCGGACCAACCGAGGGGCGCGGATAGTTTCTTCCACAACGTTTGCCTCAAATCGCACAAGTCTAGCATTGATTGACCCTGAGCAATGCCGCCCACGGCCTCCTTCCGCAATACACTTGGTCTTCTAAGTCGGAGCCGCGGCTTCTTGTTCTCAGGTTTCAACTAAACCCAGCGCATCCTCGATGCCGCTAGTGGGCCTTCCAAGGAAATTTTGTTGATGGCGGGATGGTCTCGTTCGGGCGATGAATCGATTCAAGTTAGCTGTTCGGCTTCCTTACCGCTCAAGATTATCCAGCACCCAAATACCACCCGATACTTCCGCCATATTCAGCACCAACTTGTTCTCGGTGATAGAGAGCTCAACTGGCGGTATCCATTTTGGAATCATTAGGCCGGGCCCTGCGAAAGCCGAAACTCGGAACGGCTCGCCAACTGGCTTTCCTCCGGCCTGGTCGAAGTGAATGCCCCACACATTGAAAAAACCACCGCGTCCCGAAACAAAATATATCGTTTTTCCATCCGGTGCCCAGCGAGGCTTATCGTCCCAATGCTTGCCGTCGGTAATCCGCGTCCAGGCGCCACCCGCAGCGGGTACCACGTACAGCGTCGTTTCCATGATCGTCGCCGAGTTTGCGGCGGCCCCAAATACAATCCATCGCCCGTTGGGCGAGAAGTGTGGTTGGTAAAGATCGTACTTTGGATCCGAAATGATTTTTCTCGCCGTGGTTTCCGCGTGCGGTGCCGCTGCCACAGGCACCAGCCAGACGTCCGTCCCCTCTAACATCAGTAACGACACGCCATCGGGGGACCAGTCGGACGGGAACCTTTGAATCTCGCTCAATGTGGTGAATGGCTCTTCACTACGGGTTTGGCTGGACCAGACCATCATCTGATACGGCGTTGCTTCGCTGGACTTCTGGCGCGCATAGGCGAGTTGCGTGCCGTCGGGAGACCACTGCATCACGAAGCGACTATGTTCGTCAGCGATAATCGGAGCCTCGCGTCCATCCACGAGCGATTTCTCCCATAGGTCCAAGAGCCCAGCCCGGCTCA
>Ga0137366_10003762_pt1 | contig 11825 bp, 10 predicted proteins | sample SagtaG_8_FD_104938 | JGI IMG/M metagenome (GOLD analysis project Ga0137366, IMG submission 104938) | Vadose zone soil microbial communities from Sagehorn Ranch, Mendocino, California, USA - Sage1_L_60_16 metaG | ecosystem: Environmental > Terrestrial > Soil > Vadose zone | place: USA... | reverse complement strand
CCAGGGACGAGATCAGGCGACGGGTCGCCGAGGCGCTTCGCCTGGTCGAGCTGGAAGGGCGGGAGCAGCGCCGGCCACGCCAGCTCTCCGGCGGCCAGCAGCAGCGGGTCGCGTTGGCCAGGGCCCTGGTGAACCGCCCGCGGGCTCTGCTGCTGGACGAGCCGCTGGGCGCGCTCGACCTGAAGCTGCGGCGCGCCATGCAGCTCGAGCTGAAACGCATCCAGCGCGAGGTCGGTATCACCTTCGTCTACGTGACCCACGACCAGGAGGAGGCGCTGACCATGTCGGACCGGCTGGCGGTGATGAGCGCCGGCCGGATCGAGCAGCTCGGTACCCCGAGGGAGCTGTACGAGCGGCCGGCGACCCGCTTCGTGGCCAACTTCCTCGGCACCTCCAACCTGTTCAGCGGGCGGCTGGAGCGCCGCGACGACGCCTGGACGCTCGACGGCCTCGGGCCCGGCGAGCGGGTGCTCGCGCTCGACAGCAACGGGCGCGCGGCTGGCGAGGACGTCGAGATCGCCGTACGGCCGGAGAAGATCGCGCTGCGCCCGCTCGACAGCCCGCCGCCGGCCGCGCACTGCGCCGTCCGCGGCACCGTCGCCGAGGTCGTCTACCTCGGGACGTCGACCAGCTACAGCGTCAAGACCGACGGGGGCGCCGAGGTCTCCGTCTACCAGCAGAATATGGCGAGCGCCTCGGGCACCGAGGCCGCAGCCGGTCAGGTGGGATGGCTGTCCTGGCTGCCCGAGCATTCCTACGTGCTCAGCCAGGCTGGCGAGGCCAAGGAGGAATCGGCACTGTGAGCAAGCGACCCGAGCAAAAGCCGCAAAGACCACCGATCATCGACCCTGCCCTGCTTCGCGGGCTGACCCAGCCGCGCCTCAGCCGGCGCGCCGTGCTCATGGGCGCCGGGACCGCCGGGGCGGCCGCCCTGCTGGCCGCCTGCGGCGTGCAGGGGTCCAGCAAGCCGGCCACGAGCCAGGGCCAGGACGCGGTCGCCAAGTTCTGGGCGGGCAAGAGCAAGGCCGGCGTCCTCGATTTCGCCAACTGGCCGCTCTACATCGACGTCCAGAAGGTCGGCGGGAAGACCGTCCACCCGTCCATCGAGGCATTCACCAAGCAGACCGGCATCAAGGTGAACTACAAAGAGGTCATCCAGGACAACGACTCGTTCCTGGGCCGGATCACTCCCTCGCTCAAGGCGGGCCAGGACACCGGCTGGGACCTCATGGTGATCACCAACGGCGGCCCGCTCGAGAAGCTCATCCGCCTCGGCTACCTGACCCCGCTCGACTCCTCCAAGCTGCCCAACTTCAACCAGTACGCGAGCCCGCGCTTCAAGGACCCCAGCTACGACCCGGGCAACAAGTACTCGGTTGCCTGGCAGTCGGGGTTCACCGGGATCGCCTACAACCCCAGGCTGACCAAGCGTCCGGTCACCAGCTTCCAGGACCTGCTCGACCCCGCCTTCAAGGGCAGGATCGCGATGTTCGGCGACATTCTCGACACGCCGAACCTCACCATGGTCGGGCTCGGCATCAACCCGGAGACCTCGACGGTCGAAGACTGGAAGAAGGCCGCCGACGTGCTCAAGCGCCAGCGCCCGCTGCTGCGCAAATACATCGACAACGCCGGCGAGGCCGACGTGCTCAGCTCGGGCGAGGTCTGGGTCTCCATGGCCTACTCCGGCGACATCTTCCAGCTCAACAGCTCGGGCGCGCCGGGGATCAAATTCGTGATCCCCAAGGAAGGCGCCATGCTCTGGACCGACAACATGTGCATCCCGCTGCACGCCAAGCACCCGGTGGACGCGATCACCTACATGGACTACGTCTACGTCCCCAAGGTCGCGGCCACGCTCGCGGAGAACATCGACTACATCACCCCGGTGCCCGGCGCCAAGCAGATGATCCAGCAGGACGCCGCCAAGGCCAGCGGCGAGGACAAGGCGAGCCTCGAGGGGCTGCTGTCGAGCCCGCTGGTGTTCCCGACCGAGGCCGACCTGTCCAAGGGCCACCGCTACCGCATCCTCACCCCACAGGAGCAGACCACCTGGAACCGCATCTTCCAGCCGATCCTCCAGTCGTAGCTCTATGAGGAAGCGCCTCGCCCCGTACCTGCTGATCCTGCCGGGCGGTCTGTGGCTGGCGGTCTTCTTCGTCGTGCCGATGGTCATCCTGATCACGCTGACGCTGCAGAGCGGGAACTACGAGGAGGGCTTCAAGCTCACCTGGCGCTGGGCGAACTTCAGCGACGCGCTCACCCTGTACCACACGCAGCTCGTGCGCTCGCTGCTGTTCGCGCTGATCGTGACCGCGCTCGCGCTGGTGCTCGCCTACCCGATGGCGTACTGGATCGCGTTCTACGGCGGCGCCCGCAAGTCGAGCTACCTGTTCCTGCTGCTGCTGCCGTTTTTCGTCTCGTTCGTGATCCGCACGGCCGCGTGGAAGTTCATCCTCACCGACGAGGGGATCCTGCTGGGGCCGCTCAAGCACGCGCACCTGCTGCCGCAGAATTTCCACCTGCTGGCCACCCCGTACGCGGTGATCGGCGGGCTCACCTACAATTTCCTGCCGTTCATGGTGCTGCCGCTCTACGTCGCGCTCGAGCGCATCGACCACGACCTGGTCGAGGCCGCAAACGACCTGTACGCCAACCGGGCGCAGTCGTTCCGGCGGGTGATCCTGCCGCTGTCGGTCCCGGGGGTGTTCGCGGGCATCCTGCTCACCTTCGTGCCGACGGCGGCCGACTTCGTCAACGCGAGCATCCTCGGCGGCACCAACACCACCATGATCGGCAGCATCATCCAGACCGAATACCTCACCTTCAACGACTACCCGATCGCCTCGGCGCTATCGTTCATCGTGATGGCGGCGCTGCTGATCGGGGTGTTCGCCTACGCCAGGGCGCTCGGCACCGAGGAGGTCCTCGAGGTGAGCGGCGCGTGAGCCGGGTCCCCGTCGAGGAGCGACAGGTGCCCGCGCCGGCGTCCGCCACCTACCCAGCCGCCGGCAGGCGCCGCCGCTGGACCACGTTCATCCTGCCCACCTACACCTGGGCGATGATCCTCTACCTGATGGCGCCGATCGGGGTCATGATCCTGTTCGGCTTCAACAACACCAAGGGGAAGCTGAACGTCCGCTGGCAGGGGTTCACCCTGACCTGGTACCGGGACCTGTTCAGGATCCCGGACCTCACCGGGGCGCTCAAGAACTCGCTCACGATCGCGCTGCTGTCGACGCTGATCGCGACCGTGCTCGGGACCATGATCGGCCTTGCGCTCGGGCGCTCGAAGTTCCGCGGCCGCGGCCTGACCGACCTGGTGCTGTTCGCGAATATCGCCGCGCCCGAGCTGGTGCTCGGCTCGGCCCTGCTCGGCCTGCTGATCACCGTGCAGGTCCCGCGCGGCTACGGCACGATCCTGATCGCCCACGTGATGTTCAACATCGCCTTCGTCGCGGTGACCGTGCGGGCGCGCATGGCCGGCTTCGACTTCACCCTGGAGGAGGCGGCGCAGGACCTGGGCGCCAACCCGTGGACCACCTTCCGCAAGGTCACCCTGCCGCTGATCTTCCCGGGCATCCTTGCCGGCGCGCTGCTCGCCTTCGTGCTCTCGATCGACGACTACATCATCACCAGCTTCGTCGCGGGCCAGACCTTGACCTTCCCGCTGTGGGTCTACGGTGCGACGCGCATCGGCGTGCCGCCCCAGGTCAACGTCATGGGCACGCTGATCTTCCTCGGCGGGGTCGTGCTGGCGGTCCTCAACGCCGTTTTCGCCCGCCGCCGCACGCTCTAGCAGGAAGGACGGCTATGCGAAAGCTCCAGAACCTCATCGCCGGCGACCACCGGGACGCGGCCGACGGGCGGACCTCGACGCTGGTCAACCCCTCCACCGGGGAGCCCTTTGCCGAGGCCCCGCTGTCCGGCGAGGCCGACGTCGACGACGCCTGCCGCGCGGCGCTGCGCGGCTTCGAGACCTGGCGTGACGCCACCCCGGCGGAGCGGAGCCGGGCGCTGCTGCGCATCGCCGACGCGATCGAGGCGCGCGCCGAGGAGCTGGTGCGGCTGGAGTGCGAGAACACCGGCAAGCCCTACCAGCTCACCATGGACGAGGAGGTGCCGCCGGCCCTCGACCAGATCCGCTTCTTCGCCGGCGCGGCGCGCATGCTGAGCGGGCTGTCGGCCGGCGAGTACATGGCCGGGCACACCTCGATGGTCCGGCGCGAGCCGGTCGGGGTCTGCGCCCAGGTCACCCCGTGGAACTACCCGTTCATGATGGCCGTCTGGAAGTGGGGCCCGGCCATCGCCGCGGGCAATGCGGTGGTGCTGAAGCCCTCCGACACGACCCCGGTGACCACGGTGTGGATGGCCGAGCTGATGAGCGAGTTCCTGCCGCCCGGCGTGATCAACGTGATCTGCGGCGACCGCGGCACCGGCGCGGCGCTGGTGCGCCACCGCGTCCCGGCGATGGCGAGCGTGACCGGCAGCGTGCGCGCCGGCACCGAAGTCGCCAGGGCGGCCGCCGACGACCTCAAGCGGGTGCACCTGGAGCTCGGTGGCAAGGCGCCGGTGATCGTCTTCGACGACGCCGACGCCGAAGCGGCGGCGGAGGCGATCGCGGTCGCCGGCTACTTCAACGCCGGGCAGGACTGCACGGCGGCGACCCGGGTGCTGACGGGCGGGCGCATCCACGACGATTTCCTGGCCGCCCTGGTGGAGCAGGCCAGGAGCACCAGGACCGGCGCCCCGGACGAAGAGGATGTGCTCTACGGGCCGCTCAACAACGTCAACCAGCTCGCCCGGGTGCAGGGCTTCCTGGAGCGCGCTCCGGACCGGGCCGAGGTGCTCACCGGCGGCCACGCGATCACGGCGCGGAGCGGGTACTTCCACGAGCCCACCGTGGTGACCGGCCTCGAGCAGTCCGACGAGATGGTCCAGCAGGAGGTCTTCGGGCCGGTCATCACCGTGCAGCGCTTCGACGACGAGGAGAAGGCGCTGGCCTGGGCCAACGACGTCGAGTACGGGCTCGCCTCGAGCGTATGGACCCGTGACCACGGCCGCGCCATGCGGATGGCGCGGCGGCTCGACTTCGGCTGCGTCTGGGTCAACACCCACATCCCGCTGGTCGCCGAGATGCCCCACGGCGGCTTCAAGCACTCCGGCTACGGCAAGGACCTGTCCATGTACGGGTTCGAGGACTACACCCGCATCAAGCACGTGATGTCGAACATCGAGGGGTAGCCCAGAGCGCAAGGCGGCTCGGCTACAGCGGGGCGGTGAGCTCCAGCGCGACCCCGTCGGGGTCCTTGAACGGCAGCACCGCGATGCCGAACGGCGGCAGGTCGGTGATGCGGCCGTGCTCGATGCCGCGCTCCTCGAAGGCCTGGATCGCCGCCTCCAGGTCGGCTCTGCCGGCCACGCCGAAGCTCAGGTGGTCGAGGCCGCAGCGGAACGGGTCGAAGCGGTCGCCGGCCCGCTGAGCGTCCACCGGGCGCAGCCCGATGAGGGTGTCGCCGTTGACCATGACGATGCCGCCCTGCAGGATCTCCACGGTCAGGTCGTGGTGCGGGTCGCCGGCCGGCGGCGGGGCATCCATGGCGATCTGGAACCCGAGCAGCTCGGCGTAGAACGCCCGGGACCGCTCGACGTCGGTGACCGTGAGCCGCAGGTGGTGGATCGGGCCGAGCGACAGCGGGACTGCCATCGGAGCGCCTCCTGTATCGGGAGCGGGTCGGCGACCCATGATGAGGCCAGCGGCCGTACCAGGAAAGCACCGCCTGTTCGAGCGAGGAGAACTGGGCCGTATATCCGAATCCCGTTGGACCACTCCCAGGCATTGCCGATGCTCCGGGGAAGAGGTTCCGACCTGCCAAGATGCCAAAGTAGTGAAAGCCGGCCCGATGGAGATGATCCTGGCCCGCATCTCCGGCGCCCAGGGATTCCGGAGCCGGGAAGGCAAGCAAGTCCATGTAACGCCAGATCCGTGGGCTGGCTGAACGTCCGCCATGGGTCGGTCCCGGAGGATCTGCTCAGGACCAAGGCGCGTCGCACAGACAGCAGCGCTCGAAGCTGAAACTGCGTTCGTGTGCCAGGTTCCAGAGTTCTCGTGAAGGCTGGTTGAAGTCGGGATCGATGTAGCGACCGATCACTACTGCGGCTGGAACGATCGCTCCCGCCATTCGCAGGGCTGAAGCTGCGCTCTGCACCCCTGCCCCCGAGGTGAATGTGTCGTCGATGAGTAGCACCTGGCGATCCCGGACGTTGGCCGTGACCACGAACCCTTGATCGCTACCGGCCAGATGGCTTGGTGGGTGTGGGCCTGCTCGGAGTACGTCTCTGTGGAGCTTTGCCAGGTCAGACACCATGCCTACAACGCTGACGAGGGGATGGGCACCGCCTCGGCCTCTGCCCGATGGCACGCTCGTGATCGTGTCCCACGCACCGAGGCAACGACCGTGCTGCTGGAGGAATCGGGCAAGCAGCGCGGCTACCCGCGGCTGGAACCGACACCGGAGCTCGGCTGGCCCATCCTTGTACTTGCGCAGCAGGGTATGCATCGGCCCCATTCGCTCGCACAGGGTGATGGGTATGACCCGAGTAATCGGCCGGCTGACCTGCTGGAGGGTTTGAGTGCAGCTCCAACACCTCGACCAGCCAGGCCCCGGCGCCCCGTGACAGATATCGCAGACACCCTCCGCGACGGGTGGAACGGGCGTGAAGGTCGCAAGATAGGGTTCGGTAAGGTCGTAGACCGTGGCCATAAGCAGCGCTCAACACAGGCTCAGCTGCACCGGGGGATGGAGGAGCTCGTCGACGATGGCCACAACGTCATCGACTGACTCGACCACGGTGGCTCCAGGCCGGTCGGCGTAGTGCTGCGCCCAGTCCTCGTGCATGACCAGCGAGCGGACCAGAAACAGGCGCTTGCCGTGCTCAAGGCAGAGCCTTGCCTGCATTCGAGCGCCGCTCTTGCCATGCGCCTCAACCACGACCGTTCCCAGCGCCATCCCACTGGTCACGACGTTGCGCATCGGGAAACTGAACCTGGTGGGCGGAGCGCCCGGCCAGAACTGGGACACATGCGCCCCATGCCGCAAGACCCGTGCGGCAAGTTCCCTGTTGACCTCCGGGTAGATCTGGTTGATCCCGGTCCCGAAGACGGCAACGGTGCGTCCGCCAGCATCAAGCGCAGCTTCGTGGGCGACTGCATCGATCCCGAGCGCAAGCCCCGAGAGGACCGTGACTCCGCGGCTGGCGAGGTCACCGGCGAGCTGTCGCGCCTGCGCAAGACCGTCGGGTGATGGCCCCCGGGTTCCCACCACGGCGATCGCTCGGTTGTCCTGCGGCAGGAGCTCGCCTCGAAGGAACAGGAACGGTGGCCGGTTGTAGATCTCACGGAGGTTAATCGGGTACTCCTCGTCGAGGACCGTGACCAACCGCACCCCGTCCGTGGTCCACTCCCGGATCTGCTGCTCGTAGCGGTCGACCTCTCCGCTCGACACCCGATCCGCGAGATCGGCAGCACGAGCAGCGTCCACAATGTCCAACCCAACAGGGTCACCGCGGAGGACCCGTAGCGCGCTGCCGGCCTCCTCGACGAGCGTAGCGGTCTTGTACCACTCCTGATCGGTATGGCCGACAAGCGCAAGGAGGGCGGCCTGCTCCCGCATGTCCGTCATCCTGCCCCGTCCTCTCCGTGTGTGTGAACACATGTTCGATTATAGGTGCTCACCAATACTGCGGGGAAGAGGGTAACGCCACTACGCCGCCGTGGTCGTCGCTGGATCGGTGGCCGGTGGCGCGGTGGTGGGCGGCTCCGTCGTGGGCGGCGCGGTGGTGGGGGGTTCGGTGGTCGGCGGCTCGGTCGTGGGAGGAGCGGTCGTCGGCGGCTCGGTCGTCGGTGGCGCGGTGGTGGGCGGCTCCGTCGTGGGCGGCGCGGTGGTGGGGGGTTCGGTCGTCGGGGCGGCGGTCACCGGCGGCGCGGTGGTCGGCGCGACCGTGGCGGGCGGCTGGGTCGTCGTTGGCGACGTCGTCCCGCCGGACCCGCCGCTCGGGGGTGGTGACGACCCGCTCCCGCCTGTGACGACCAGCAGCGGGGCACCGCCGCTCGAGCTGGAGGTCCCGGCGATCAGGTCGCCGACGCCGGAGGCGATCGGTAGCTGCATGCCCGACCCTGGAGGGTCGGCCGGCTGAGTGGGGGAGCCCTTCGTGGACGCGACCGGCTGCAGGCCTGGCGGTGCCGTGTGGGAGCCCAGCGGCCGGGTCGTCGGGCCCGGGTTGCCCCCTAGCCCGCCGCTCTCGACCGCCCCGGCGACGTTGGTGCAGCCGGCCCCGGCCGAGCGGCAGCCGCTCCCACCGCTCAGGCTGATGCCGACCAGCAGGAGCGCGGTGACCCCGACGCCGACCGCCCATCCCTTCACCCGTCGCCTGATCAGCGGGTCGAGACGCCGCCACGCCCGCGTGCGGTGGCGGGCCGCCCTGGCGGCGGCACCGGTCGGCGGAGCGACGCCCCCCCGCGCCGCCGGGGTCGCCGTGCCCGCCGGGGTCGCCGGGGTCGCCGTGCCCGCCGGAGCGGTCGCGACCACGGGAGGGACCTTGCCCCCAGGCCCCCCGCTGGGAGTGGAAGCGCCGACCAGCTTGCCGAGCGAGGCGGACAGCTCCTCGCCGGAGAAGGGACGGTGCAGCACGGCCAGGCGCCCCCTGTTGGGGGGCAGGCCACTCTGCACCTCGCCGGGATCGAGCAGCGCCAGGACCGGGCCGTGGTAGCGCTGCCGGAGCTGCCGGTAGACGATGCCGCGGGACCGCCGCGGGAAGTCCAGCACGACCGCGTCGACCGGCGGGTGCAGCCAGTCGGGCAGCTCGGCCGGGGACGAGAAGCACGTGAGCGCCTCTCCGAAGTCGAGGAGCCCCCCGGCGATCGTGGCAAGCCTCCGATCGCGGGAGAGCACGATCACGCGCCCGGCCACGGTCACCATCCCGTCCGTCCCTGCCAGCCAGGCCCGCTGGCTGCCCGAAGCCACTCCTCGGGCATAGAGGCTGATCAGTAACGATCACACGCGCAGGGGTGGACTCACATCCTGCACTCTACGTAGCGTTGGTCCCCCATCAGAGGGCCTGGAGCACTACTGCGCGTACGAGTGGAGGCCTACGATCCAGGTGTTCACCGCGTAGAAGTTGAAGAGCATGGCGGCGAAGCCGACCAGGCTGATCCAGGCGGCGCGGCGGCCCCGCCAGCCGGCGGTGGAGCGAGCGTGCAGGTAGGCGGCGAACACCACCCACACGATGAAGGACCAGGTCTCCTTGGGGTCCCAGCCCCAGTAGCGGCCCCACGCCGACTGCGCCCAGATCGCGCCGGCGATGATCGCGAACGTCCAGATCGGGAAGCCGAACGCGGTAGTCCTGTACGCGAGCAGGTCCAGCGTCCTCGACGCCGGCAGGCGGTCCAGGAGGCCGAGGAGGCTGCGCGGCCGCCCGGGCTCGCCGCCCTCGGTCGCCTGCGGCTCCACCACGGCCTCTTCCTCCTCGACGTAGGCGGTGAGGCTCTCGCGCACCTCGACCCGGTCGGCCGTGCTGGCGCCGCCGGCGACCAGCGGTGGGGCCGGCGTCGCCGTGCGCCGCTCGCGCCAGTCCTTGACCAGGTACAGGAGGCTGAAGATGGACGCGAGGCAGAGGATGGACGAGCCGGTGATGGCGGCCGCCACGTGGATCTTGATCCAGCCGGAGTTCAGCGCCGGGACCAGCGGCCCGGCGGGCACCCGCAGGGCGATCCCGGCCAGCGCGATCACCAGGACGGCGGGGAACAGGATGAACACGCCGAGCGGCCGCACCTCTGCCCGGCGGGCGACCCATACCAGGTAGGCGGCGACCGTGACGACTCCCACCATGATGGAGAACTCGTACATGTTGCCCCAGGGAACCCGGTGGGTGGCGAGCGAGCGGGTCACCGCCGCGGCCACGTTCGCGCCGAGCCCTGCCACGGCCACGGCCACGCTGGCCCGGCCGACCCAGGCCACGCGGTAGGCGAGCTCGAACCCGGACAGCACCGCCGCGACCGCGTACGCCACCACCGCCAGCCACACCAGGGTCTCTGACAGGTTGGCCAGGCTTGCCGACGGCATGAGCTCCTCCTCGAGTCCCCTACTCCCTGGCGCGCGACGCAACGGCCCGGTCCAGGGTAGCCCCGACCTCCGCCGACGGCGAGTCGACAAGGCGCAGCTCGACGTCGCGCGCCAGTTGCCTGAACTCGTCGACGAAGGCGAGCTTGCCCTGGAGCGCGAGGCCGGCCAGCTCCACCCGAACGGACCCCGGTGCGTCGGGCCCGGCGGGGCTGGCGCGCAGCCACACCCGCCGCCGGGTCACGTACAGCGACGGGATCAGGCCGAGCAGGATCAGCCCGGCCGCCACCGCCACCACCGGAACGCCCGGGTCCCTTGCCAGCGTCAGGACCGCGTACTGCTTCAGGCTCGGGAAGTCCACCTCGAGCCCGTCCGGGAACCTGCCCGACTTGCCCAGCGGCAGGACCAGCGGCCTGCCGGCCGGGCTGAGGCCCGAATAGTCGAGCGTGAACACGCTGTGGGCCTGCGACGCCTTCAGGTCACCCCGATATGGCACCACCACCAGGACCGGGTTGATCAGGCGCGGGTCGTTGAGGATCTGCTGGCTCCCGTCCGGCGACTGCACCACCCGCAGGCCGGTGAACACGGCGAGCTGGAGGCCGACCTGCGGCTTCAGCGACGGCAGCCGGACCGCGCCGCTCGACACCTCGGAGGCGGGGTCGCGGCTGGCCAGCACCGGGCCGTCCTGGAGCACCTCGCCGGACCGGGCGCGGACCCGCACCACCGGCGCGTAGCCGTAGTCCGACTGGAAGACCCGCACCCCGTCCACGGTCATGGGGTGGTTCACGGTGACCTTCTGCGCCTGGGTCCGGCGCCCGTCGGCGTCCAGGGCGGTCAGCCGGGACGCGTACTCCCTGGGCGTCAGGTTGTCGTAGAAGCTGTTGGAGAAATCGTCCAGGCGCAGGCTGAACGGCGGGAGGTCACCCGCGCCGAAGAAGCGCCCCGGCGTGAGCGCGTCGTAGTTGATGCGGGCGTCCGCCCAGGTGTCCCCCTCGACGATGGTGGCCTGCCCGCGGTAGCCGAAGCCCTTGCCGTAGGCGAGCCCGAGGAGCAGCAGCAGGAACGAGACGTGGAACACGAGGCTCCCCGCCTCGCGCAGGTAGCCCTTTTCCGCCGACAGCTCGCCGGGCCCGTGCCCGGCCACCCGGAAGCGCCGGCGCTCAAGGACCTGGCGCACGACCTCCGTGGCCTGCTGGGGCGGGGCGGGGACCTGGAAGCTCGCGTAGTTGCGGTAGCGGTCCAGCCCTGGCCTCGGCGGGTGGGGACGCGTGCGCACCAGCCGGAGGTAGGTGGTGAGCCGCGGCACCAGGCAGGCGGTCAGCGCGGTCAGCAGCGCCAGGTAGACCGCCATGAACCAGGGGGCGCCGAACACGTCGAACATGCCGAGCCGGTCCAGCACCGGGGCGAGCGCCGGGTGCTGGTCGAAATACTGCTGGACCCGCTGCGGCGAGATGTTCTGCTGCGGGAACAGGCTGCCGAAGATGGCGGCCACGGCCACCGCGAGCAGCAGCACGAGCGCGGTCCGCATGGACCGGAACTCCCGCCACGCCTGGCGCAGCGACCCGGCGGGGGCGGGAGGTGTCCGACCCTCATCCATGGACATGCCCTTACAGAGGAAGGTTCACCGAGCCGGCCCAGACGCGGAGCTGGTTGAGGAAGCTCCCCCACAGGCCGGACACGAGCAGCAGCCCGATGACCACCAGCATT
>Ga0137366_10003761_pt1 | contig 11826 bp, 10 predicted proteins | sample SagtaG_8_FD_104938 | JGI IMG/M metagenome (GOLD analysis project Ga0137366, IMG submission 104938) | Vadose zone soil microbial communities from Sagehorn Ranch, Mendocino, California, USA - Sage1_L_60_16 metaG | ecosystem: Environmental > Terrestrial > Soil > Vadose zone | place: USA... | reverse complement strand
CGGATGGCCGCGCTGCTCTGCGGTCCATTGGTCGAAATCGCCTGGGAGATCGCCGGGTTTATCCATAAACATCAGAAAAGATGCGGCAAACTGCGCGGGAGTTGGCGGAGCCCGGGTTCCACGGATTTGCCGAAGGCGGGCAAATCTGGGCCACTGTGAGATATAGCTTTACTGGAAGCCCCTAAAACGCGTCTCCTCCCCCTCCGCCGAAGCCGCCGCCGCTGCCAAAGCCTGAGCCGCTCGAGCTGGCCTGCGGCGCGGCCGAGAAGGACTCATAGGCCGAGGCCGAGAAGGAGTTCACATCGTTGGTGAACAGCATCGGGCTCCATGCCCAGCCCGGAGTTGCATAAGCGGAGCCGACATACCAGGAGGGCGGGTCCTTGATGATGCCTTCGAAGGCCTTGGCCCAGTGCTGCTCGACGCCGAAGGCCATGGCGTAGGGCAGGAACTTCTCAAAGGTGTCCGGCGGCATGCGGCGGATCCGGTCGCCGTCGACCCGGGTCATGAACTCCCTGAAGCCGAGGCAGGCAACACGGGTGCGCGCACCGCGGACGCTCGGGGCGGCCATGATGCGACCAAAGAAGAGGAGGATGGCAAGGCTGAGCAGGCCTCCCACGATCAGCACCGGAACCGAGTTGAGCAGGTGAATGGCCCCGGTCATCTCCAGCCACAGAAATGGCAGGACGATGATCAGCAGGCCGACCAGCACCAGGCCCTTGGCCGACTCGGGATCCGTTGAGTAGAAGCGCTTGGTGGCCAGGGAGTCGAGGATCTCGCGGCGGATCGCAGGCAGCGCGATGTAGAAGCGGTTCTTCAAGCTGGAGAGGGTGGTCTCCTGGGCGGTGACCTCGGGGAAGATGTTGTTGAGCACCTCGCGCTCGTGGGCAGCCAGGCCTTCCCAGTCCGGGCGCGGCTTCATCAGGCGGAGCTTGTAATCTTTGTGCGAGAAGATGAGTCCCTTGTCCTCGATTTCGACGATCTGCAGATAGCCCTTGACCGCGAGATCGATGAGTGTCGATGTAATGTCGCGCGATTCGATGGTGTCATCGAGCAGCAGTCCGGCCTCGGCCGGCGTCAGCCCCTTGGGCGGCTCATACATGGCGGCGACCGAGACGCCAGGATCGGGATCGCGTCCCTTCCACCACCAGATGGCGAACATCACGAGGAAGGACCAGACAGGCAGAAGAACGCCTGGACTGCCGGCGACGAACCAGACGACGTGTTGGGTGAACCAGGAGGGCTCCTTCAACACGCCCTTGGGAATCCAGACATCGATGGTGAGGCCGGAGCGCGGCGGCAGCGGGCGGTTGGACCCAAAGCTGACGAAGCTGCCATCGATGTGGGTGCTTGCATCCTGCGCGGCCGAACCGAAGGCGCCGGTAAAGGCCTGCGCCTTAAGCTGTCCGGCGGCGGCGCTGGGGAGGGCCACAAAGGCCGAGGCCTGCTCGATGGGCACCTTCCAGTCGTTGCCGGTCGCGTTCCAGTAGAACTCGTCGTGATCGGGGAAGTAGCGCACAGCGTTGGAGGCGCGGTAGGCGATGCGCACGGTGCGCTCGGTGTCGGTGCCACCGGCGTAGATCTTCAGGGCAAGAAAGCTGTGGACTTTGCCGTCGGCCGTGCGCTCGCCGCGGGTGGACTGCTCGAACTTGATCTTCTGGCCGCTCTCATCGGTGACCGAGTCGACTTTGACGAAGAGCTTGTAGTCGGTGCCATGCGGGCCGGGATACTCGATGGGAATGTAGCGCTCAATGCCGTGATAGGCGCCCTGAAATGAGGGATGGATCTCCTCCTCGACCAGGACCGTGCCGTCGTCATCCACGGTATAGCGGCAGTCAAAGCGGGCGATGGTCCAGGAGCGGGCGAACAGCGGTCCCGTGAGCAGCAGCAGGGCCGCGAGCAAACAGACCCACTTCTGCCAAACGAAGGCAGAAGTGGGGCACCAAAACCATTCACGTGCCTTCGCAGGCGAAGGTGAAAGCAAGAGCCGCATCTTTGTTGCAGATGTCGCTGCCGGAGTCACTGTTGCGCAGCTCAGAACTTCACGCTGGGCACGGCGCGTTCGGTGGCGTCGGCGATCTCAAAGCACTGCCGCTGCTGGAAGTTGAACATGCCGGCGATCATGTTGCTGGGGAACGACTGGATGCGGGTGTTCAGGTCGCGCACCACGGCGTTGTAGTAGCGGCGCGAGTTCTGCAGCGCCTCTTCCAACCCGGAGAGCGAGTTTTGCAGTGACTGGAACTGCGCGTTTGCCTTCAGCTCGGGATAGTTTTCGGCCACGGCGAGCAGGCCGCGGAGGGCCTGGGTGAGCTGGCCCTCGGCCTGGGCGCGGTCGGCGGCCGAGGTGGCGGCCATGGCCGCCGAGCGGTAGCGAGCCACGTTCTCAAAGGTGCCGCGCTCGTGCGTGGCGTAGCCCTTGACGGTCTCGACCAGGTTGGGGATGAGGTCGTGGCGGCGCTTGAGCTGCACGTCGATGTCAGACCAGGAATTGTCGGCGCGGACCCTGAGCTGCACCAGTCCGTTGTAGATGCCGACGATGACGATGCCGGCGATGACCAGAATGCCCACCAAGATCAGCAGGGGGATCATGTGTACCCTCCGGAAAACTTTTCAAGTGAATGCGAGACAGTCACAGACAAGACAATCATAGACGAGACGGTGAGGCAAGATGACGATTGGGTACCCGCTGGGGCCTGCGCTGTTTCCTTTGCTGAGAGCCGAATTCCGGTACACTTGAGAACAGAGCTTCACACTTCTGCCCAATCAGGACAGAAGTGGGGATCCGTGGACGCCGCCGGGGGAGAAGAGAAGTTTGATGTTCATACCCACCGAGACCACCCTGATCGCCCGCCACGGCGTCTTGTGGATGTTTCTGCTGACCCTTGGCGAGCGGATGGGGCTGCCGGTGTTCATCTCTCCGCTGCTGCTGGCCGCCGGCGCGATGGTCGCGGTGAGCCCCCGGCACTTCTGGCTGGTGCTGGTGGCGACCGCTGTGCCCTGCCTGCTGGGCGATGCCATGTGGTACGAACTTGGGCGCTGGAAGGGGCGTTCGATGATCGCGGCCATGTGCCGCATCTCGTTTGTGCCGGACTCGCTGGAAGAGAAGGCCTATGCGGGGCTGGACCGTTTTCGCGGCATCAGCCTGCTGTGGGCCAAGTGGGTTCCGGGAGTGGCGCACCTTGCGCCACCGCTGGCCGGAGCGGCGCATCTCACGCGGCCGCGCTTCCATGTCTATAACGGCATCGGCTCGCTGCTGTGGATTGTCGCGATGCTGCTGGCCGGCGTGGCCTCGATGAAGACCTTCGACTGGATGGCGATCTTTGCGCAATCGGGGAAGTGGTCGCTGGGGTTGATTGCCGTGGGCTCGGCGGCGATGGCCATCTACGGATGGCGGCGGCGCAAGCATACGCGACGGCATGAGGCGACGATGAGCACGTCGGAGAAGAATTAGCAACGGCAAGATCAACGTCAAATCAAAATCAGGATCAAAGTCAACCACCCCACCCTAGCCGAAAGAGGGCTAGGATGGGGCACCCTCGAGTTTTTTCTACTTTCAGACCATTGCTCTCGCCTCGTATTGGCCAAAAAATTAGCCCAGGGTTGGAGGCCCTGGGCGTTCAGGTACTGCAGTTAAAGGAGAACGTGAATCGGGGGTATGAATTCCAGATTACGGGCCAAGGGAGGCGGGCGGCAGTGACTATAGTCATTGATGGGCGAATTGAAGAAAGAAACCGAGGCTCACGGCTGCCTCGTCCTAAGATTTGGAATCAAAGAGTAACGCGCTCGAGGGAGCTTGCGTTTGGGAGCTTCAGACCACTTCGGCATGGAAGGGCACGTCAGCCACGGCTTTGAGGGCGTCCGTGAGGCCTTCGCCGCCAATTTCGCGCGACGCGGGGAACTGGGGGGCGCCTGCTGCGCCTATCTTTGGGGCGAGAAGGTCGTCGACCTGTGGGGCGGTATCCGAAACCAGCAGACGCGCGAGCCCTGGGAAGAGAACACCATGGTTCTGGTGCACTCAGCCACCAAGGGGCTGGCCGCCATGACTCTGGCCATCGCGCACTCTCGAGGCTGGCTCGACTATGAAGAGCGGGTGTGCGCCTACTGGCCGGAGTTCGCGCAGCAGGGCAAAGAACGCATCACTGTGCGGCAACTGCTGGGTCATCAGGCAGCGCTGTTCGCATTGGACGAACCCGTGGATCGCAGTGTCGTCGCTGACCTCGACGGGCTGGCAGTAGTGCTGGCGCGCCAGAAACCGGCATGGGAACCGGGAACGCGGCAGGCCTATCACGCCATCACGCTCGGCTATTACGAGAGCGAACTGTTGCGCCGTATTGATCCCCAGCATCGCAGTCTGGGGCAGTTCTTCCAGGACGAACTTGCTACGCCGCTCGGGCTTGAGGTTTACATTCGGCTACCTGAGGCGATCCCAAACTCGCGCCTGGCGACGATTACGCCACCCGGACTGCTGGAAAGGCTGCTCGGCTTCCCATTTCGGTTCACGCTTGAGGCGAGCAATCGTCGCTCCAACATCCGCCGGGCACTCCTCGGCTCCGAGCTCCCTCACGACGAGCAGCGCGTTTACGCCCGCAATCTCGAAGTGCCTTCCGGTGGCGCTGTGGGCACCGCCCGGGGAATTGCGCGTGCATACTCCGCATTTGCCTCCGGCGGACGCGAACTGGGGTTGCGTAAGCAAACTCTGGACCTGTTGGCCGCCCCCGCGATTGCGCCGACCCGAGGTTTTTACGATGAATGCATGAAAGGCGACGGCGTGCAGTTCTCACTGGGGTTTTTTAAGTCGAGCCCCGCCTTTCCGTTTGGCAGCGCCAGTTCGTTTGGCGCACCTGGAGCCGGCGGCTCTCTTGGCTTTGCCGATCCGGAAGCGGGCGTCGGCTATGCCTACGTGACGAGCAAGATGGGGACGGCGTTAACCGGGGACCCGCGGGACGTGGCGCTCAGAGACGCGCTCTACTCCGCGCTTTCGGCTTCAGGCGCACTTGGGAACAAGTGACGCTGCCAAATTTAGGAACATCTCACTGGCACAATGCGGGAAGCAGCGTCCTGCGTCGATCTGGGCTTGCAGCGATCTGAGCTTGCAGCGGCGGCCAATCCGTTTTACGCTCGTAGGTATCCCGTAGAGTGAGAGATTTCCGGGTAGTTCTGCCCCAGCAAGCGAGAGACTCTTGGGGCACCCGGCGGCCCACCTCGGGAAATGGCGAGCATCGATTCGAGCCCAACAGATGCGGCGCGGTGGAAGGCGATTGAGAATTATCTATGTTTTATGCGACTGACGATCTGAGAATCAAGTGGACGAAGGTAGTGCTGCCTCCGATCTTTTTGGAGGAGGAGATGCCGATGACCGACGCCGCGTCGGCCACGGTCTTCCAGAGCCGCAACGAGATCCGCAACGTGCTCGCCGGCGAGGACAAACGGCTCCTCGTGGTGGTGGGCCCCTGCTCGATCCATGACACGAAGGCGGCGCGCGAGTACGCCGCCAGGCTGAAGGCCGTGATGGAAGAGGTCAGCAACGAGCTGATCATCGTGATGCGGGTGTACTTTGAAAAACCGCGCACTACGATCGGCTGGAAGGGGCTGATCAACGATCCGTACCTCGACCAGTCCTACAAGATCAACGATGGGCTGCGGCTGGCGCGGCGGCTTCTGCTGGACCTGGCGGAGATGGGCGTGCCCGCGGGCACCGAGTTCCTGGACATGATCTCGCCGCAGTATCTGGCGTCGCTGGTGAGCTGGGGCGCGATTGGCGCGCGCACCACGGAGAGCCAGATTCATCGGCAACTTGTCAGTGGGCTGTCCTGCCCGGTGGGCTTCAAGAACGCGACCTCGGGCGACGTGCAGATTGCGATCGAGGCGATGCTTTCGGCCTCGCATCCCCACACTTTCATGGGCGTCTCGAAGTATGGGCAGTCGGCGATCCTGTTCACCACCGGCAACCCGGATACGCACGTGATTCTGCGCGGCGGTACTAAGATGACGAACTATTCGGCTGAGGCCGTGGGGGAGATCAGCGCCCGGCTGGAGAAGCACAACCTGAAGCCGAACATCATGATCGACTGCAGCCACGCCAATAGCCAGAAGGACCACAGCCGCCAGCTCGAGGTTTGCCGCGACATCGCGGCGCAGGTGAAAGGGGGCGAGAACCGCATCATTGGCCTGATGATCGAGAGCAGCCTGGTGGCCGGCGCGCAGAAGCTGGTGCCGGGAAAGCCCCTGGTCTACGGCCAGAGCATCACGGACGCCTGCATCGGCTGGGACGACACCGCAACGCTGCTGAAGGAGCTCGCGACTGCCGTGAGGCAGGGACGCGAGATTGCCGCGGCCGGCAGTGGACGGTGACCGGCTGAATACTGCGTGCTCGCCGAAGCCAACATTGAAGCAATCACTGAGTCGAACGGAAAAGATCAACTACCCCGCCCTAACCAAAAGAAGGTTAGGACGGGGCACCCTGCGGTGTGTTTTTCGCAAGTCCCATATTCGCCAACGAAGGCGATTGTGGGCCACCCACCAAATCGAAAGCGAGCGTTGAGTGGAATTTGTTGACCTGAAGGCGCAGTACAGGCTGCTGCAGGCCGGGATTGACGCGCGTATGCGCGCCGTGCTCGAACATGGGCAGTACATCCTGGGGCCCGAGGTGGGCGAATTGGAAGAGCGGCTGGCGGCGCGCACGGGCTCGGCGCACTGCATCTCCTGCTCCAGCGGCACCGATGCGCTGCTGATCGCGATGATGGCGCTGGGCGTAGGACCCGGCGACGAGGTCGTTACCACTCCCTTTACCTTCGTCGCAACCGTCGAGACCATCGTTTTATTGCGGGCCACGCCGGTCTTCGTCGACATCGACCCGCGCACGTACAATCTTGACCCGGCGCGGCTTGGCGGGGCGATCACGTCTCGCACCAGGGCCATCATGCCGGTCTCGCTGTACGGACAGTGCGCGGAGATGGACGCGATCAATGCCATTGCCGCCGAGCATGGCATCGCGGTGATCGAGGACGCCGCGCAGAGCTTTGGGGCGACCTACAAGGAGCGGCAGTCGTCGAATCTTTCGACCATCGGCTGTACCAGCTTTTTCCCCTCCAAGCCGCTCGGCTGCTACGGCGACGGTGGCGCCTGCTTCACCAATGACGCCGCGCTGGCCACGCGCATGAGGCAGATCCGCGTGCACGGGCAGGACCGGCGCTATCATCACCCGCTGGTCGGCATCAACGGGCGACTGGACTCGCTTCAGGCCGCCGTTCTGCTGGCCAAGCTAGAGGCCTTTGACAGCGAGGTGCGACTGCGTGCGGAGATCGGCGCTGCCTACAGCGAGTGCCTGCGCGAGGTGGTGAAGACCCCATATCTCGAGCCGCACAACACATCGGTGTTCGCCCAGTACACCATCGAGGTGGAGGACAGGCAGGGCTTCCAGGGGAGATTGCAGGCCGCGGGCGTTCCGACGGCGGTGCACTATCCGGTGCCGCTGCACCTGCAGCCGGCCTTTGCAAGGCCGGGGCTGGGGCGGGGAAGCTTTCCGCTGGCGGAGGCCGCCGCCGATCGCGTGATCAGCCTGCCGATACATCCCTACCTGAGCCAGACCGATCAGGAGACGGTGGTCGCGGCGGTGCGGGCCGCCTGCGGGGCGTTACGCGCAGGGGCGCAGTCTTAAAACCGCAAGATCAACGCAAATAGCGGGTTAGGATAGGGCACTCTGATCCGGTTGACACTTCCAGTCAACTAAAAGCAGCAATCCTGCATCTCACCTAAGTAGCGAAGCGAGTGTCCGCATCAGGAGCTAACTGCATACATGTCAAATACATCGGGTGCAAACGTAGTGTCCCAGATGCTGGAGTTCTACGGCCTGCGCGAGCATCCCTTTGGCGTATCGCCCGATCCTCGTTTTCTTTACCCCAGCTTCCAGCATCGCGAGGCCATGGCGTCGCTGATCTTCGGCATCGAGAGTCAGGTCGGCTTTGCAGCCTTGATCGCCGAGCCGGGGTCGGGCAAGACGACGCTGCTGTTTGATCTGCTGTCGCGCTATCGCGAGCGCGCACATACCGCGTTTGTCTACAACACGGTGTGCAGCGGACTGGAGCTGCTCCGCCAGGTGATCCTGGAGCTGGAGGTCCCAGGCACCGAGCAAGAGACCGATCCGGTGCGGCTGCACCATATGTTTACCGCATTCGTCGCCAGCCACATGGCCTCCAAGCCGGTGATCATCATCATCGACGAAGCGCAGAACCTGGAAAACTCCGCGCTGGAGACGCTCCGCCTGCTCTCGAACTTTGAGGCCGCCGACCGCAAGCTGCTGCACATCATTCTGGCCGGGCAGCCCCAGCTTGCCGACAAGCTGCGTCACCCCAGCCTGACTCAGTTGCTGCAGCGCATCACCATGGTGAGCCAGGTGCAGCGCTTCAACCAGGAGCAGATTGCAGAGTGCATTGCATTCCGCCTGCGGGTCGCCGGGCATAAAGGTGACGAGATGTTCTTCTCCGAGCAGGCGATGGCATTGATCGCCTCCGCCAGTGGAGGCGTGCCCCGCGAGATCAACCGCATTTGCATGAATGCCATGCAGCTGGGCTTCGTCCTGAAGGAGAAGACCATCGGGGTTGCGATCATCGAGGAGGTCTTGTCGGACCTGACGCTGGCAAAGTGGGCGCCCATGCCTGAGGCGCAACTCTCTGGTCCTGGCGCATACACGCCGCACAGCCCCTCGGGTGTATTCCGGGTGGGCCAGAGCGGAGTACGTCCCGGGCAGCCGGCAGATCCGTGGGCGGCGCGCGTGCAGGATTTTGCCCGCGGTCATCAGTTGCCTTCATCCAACGACGACGTGGATCCGCTCCTCTATCTTCGCGACCAGCCGAATCTGCGGTATACGCAGCCCATGGCGGAAAACCTGCGTCCGCTTGCCCCGACCGACGATGTGGATCCTCTGCGGCCGGTGAGCGGCAATGGAGTCCGCAGAGCTTTGCTGGATGCTGCTGTGCGGCGCCGCCGCGCTGCCGAGCTTCGACTGATGGGCTTGCAGCGGGACGGAGAAGGCGCGCCGGCCGCCGCTTCGGCGGTGTACCCGTACAAATTTGCCATGGGCATTCTGCCGAACCCAACGGGCTCGGAAGAGACATCAACGCCGGGTGACGGCGAGCGGTTCCGTGCCGGCCCGAGCGGCCTGGTTGCCGAGGCAGCAGCGCGGCTCGAAGCGGCGCGGCAGGAAGAGCGAGAGAAGAGAGAGAAGAAGGACAAGAAGACCGGATAGTTGGCACTCCCAGCACGCCAACGCTGGGACACCTTCCAGTACGCCAACAGTTTGCCGGGAACCCCCGTTGTTGCCCTCCCGTTGTTGTTGCCCTCCACCTGACCGAATCGGGAGTGGGATCGTTTTTGGTCCCTCCGCGGCATTTCACCTCATGTGTACGCCCCTTCGTGGAGGTTTCTGCGCAAGAATGAAGGAGTCGCACGTATTCTCGATCGTTCCGTACTACCGGAGGCCTACGGATGGGGCAGGCGATTCCCCTGGTTGGGGACAACGCAATCAGCAATTTCCTCGACTCAGCCGATAACAAGCATATGGAACATGGGAAGCAGACGATCCTGGTGGTGGAAGATGAGGAGATGGTCAGGGGATTGATCTGCGAGGTGCTCAGGCGCGAAGGCTACAGGGTCCTGGCTTGTAGCGATGGGACCGAGGGAATCGAAGCCAGTCAGCGGTATGGCCAGGGAATCGACCTGCTGCTGACCGATGTGGTGATGCCTGGCATGAATGGGCCGGAGATGGCGGGCCGCATCCAGGAGACGCTTCCACATTTGCGGGTGGTGTTTATGTCAGGCTACACGGAGCAGGCGCTGGCCCGGAACGCACAGGTGGATGCTTCTTTCGAATACCTGCAGAAACCTTTTACCCTGAAGAGCTTGACCCAGAAAATTGCGAAGGTGCTGGGTAGAACGGAAGCGCAGGCGGGCTAGCGTCTCCTGGCCGCCGCGGGCAGCCGGAGACACCCCCAAAATGCCCAAGCGAGAGTACAAGGACTTCTAAGAGCCTGAGCTCTTGCGGGCGCGGCATGGCTACGCCGCGCCTTCCATGCTTTCTTCCTCGTATTCCTCTAGCTCTCCCTTTACAGATTGCGGATGGAATGCCGGTATGCCGGCGAGCGAGCTCCCCATGCTGGCCAGGCGGAACCACATCTCGGCTCCCTGTTTCGCGAATTCGACCATCATGTTGAGCCAGCTCAGCTGGATCTCCAGGCAGGTGGCATAGGCCTGGGAGCCGGCCTCAAAGATGTTGCCGATCGCAGGCTCGCCTTCGAAGGCGTGCTTCTGCATTTCGATCATATCGTTCTGCATCTTCACCACCGCATCAAACGAAGCCTTCTGGGCCCCAAGCGCCCTGTCCATGGCATGGCAGAACAGGTCTTGGATTCCTGCGTTGTAGTCGGCGTATGGGTTCTGATACTGCTCCGGCGCCAGATGCAGTTGTGCCTTGCTTGTCCTTGCGTTCATGGGTATCTCCTTATAGGGGTATTGCGAGGGGGTGTGTCTGCTCAGTTCGATGTCGAAAAGCCGCGGCTGGTTAGATGGGGGTTCGTGAAACTCCAATGAAATTTTTTCATCGGGGATATAGAGCGTTTTGATGGGACGATTTCGCAGCTTCGGATAGCTGAAGTGGAATGGCGTTCCCGCGCTTGAGCACGCTCGTCGGCAACGAGCACCCGGATCGGATTGGCGGAGCAGGCGTCCATCTAAAACCGGAACAGGACCGAGACCAGCGTCCTGACCTCTTGCACATAGCTTTCAATTTCCGTCGCGAAGCAGGCCATGTCGAGCGAGTTGAGGCCCGGCGAATGGGCGGCGAGAACCTTCCACGCGGGCTCCTCCAGTAATCTCACTTCAAGGCTCTCTTCGTATCCATATCCGAGGCCGGATGTGCGGCAGAGCAGGTCGGCGACGTTGACTAGAGAAGTCAGCACCGGATCCCTGGTGGCATTTCCAACGTCGTGATGGTGGCGCATCACCTCCGAAAGATAGTCGCAGAGGTGCCAGTGGCTGGAGAGCAGGTCTCCGGTGATCTCGTGGGTCATGCCGATCTGTTCGCGCTCCACATCGAGCAGAGGCCGCCGCGAATCGACAGCGATCTCGAAGACCCGGGAGAACTCGTGGGAAATCAGCAGTACATTGACGAGGATCCCGAGGTCGTGCACCAGGCCCGCGAGATAGGCGCGCTCGAGATCGGCGTAGTTGATTTTGCGCGCGAGGTTGCGGCAGACCAGCGCGCAGGCCAGCGAGTGCTCCCAGAAGCATGTGGGATCGAAGTCGCGGCCTATCGGCGAGATCTGCATAAGGCTGCAGGAGGTGACGATCTCGCGCAGCCTCGAAATGCCCAAGGCAAGGGTCGCGGTCCGCAGGCTGGTGATCCGCTGACGCGCACCGAAGGACGGCGAATTCGCGATATGAAGGACCTGGCTGCTGAGCACGCTGTCGTGCGAGATGAGTTGGACTGTCTTATTAAGGTCAACATCGTCGCTGTCCGCGCTGAGCTGGTTGAGCGCGGGAAGAAGGACCGCAGGCAGCGACGGCAACTTGTCGAGGCCCTCGACCCGGCGCTGAAATTCGGTTAGCGACAATGTGGGCATGATGACCTGCAACGTCTTCATCGGCAGGAGTGGACCCAACCTTTATCGCGGGAACGTGGAGCCGATCAGCGAAGCGGCTGGAGCCGAGGCACCGCTGGTTGCACGGCCACTATGGGCGGAGCAGAGTGATCCGGGTGAGCGGTGAGGATCATGAACCCGAGGCGGCGGATGGGCCGGCGGCCTTCCATCGACAACTCCGAATCCAACTACACCT
>Ga0137366_10003758_pt1 | contig 11835 bp, 8 predicted proteins | sample SagtaG_8_FD_104938 | JGI IMG/M metagenome (GOLD analysis project Ga0137366, IMG submission 104938) | Vadose zone soil microbial communities from Sagehorn Ranch, Mendocino, California, USA - Sage1_L_60_16 metaG | ecosystem: Environmental > Terrestrial > Soil > Vadose zone | place: USA: California... | reverse complement strand
ATCTCTGGAGCAGGTCAGCAGCAGTGAGCACCGAGACGGGCGGACGCAGCTTCATCAGGAACAGCGCGCCGAGTAACATCAGGGCAACGATCGCTGTCACCGTCGCCGGACGAGAAAAGAAATTCGCATTGAACAAGAGCCGGAACGAGGAGACGATGGCATGGAGCACTTGTCGCGTGCCCGTGATTCTTCGCCGCACACCTTTTGAAATCGGCGAAGTGCTCCGAGAATCAATGACCGCATCTGATGCAGTCGCTTCGGCAAGCAGCGGATCCCGATAGACAGAGTGAAGCACCGGCCAGTGATCACTGAAGCTAAGCGTCAGTTTAAGATCGCGGCCGTCGCTAAGATCGACATGAGTGTTTTGCTCGGCCCGGCCGCTGGGAGGCGGCTCGACCCCCATGAGCAAAAGGCGCACGCCCTGCTCGCTGAAGACTTCGACAAAGCTGATCTTCTCGTCGAGATTGATGTTCAGCGAATGCTCGTTACGTTCGTGATCGACGGCGATTGAGCTGAGCAGGAAGCCGTTGGCTGAGAACAACAATTGTTCCGGCCGATGCTCAAACGTCTCTCGCGCTTGCTCGCTGCTGCTCTTTACGAATTCTCTGTTGGCGCCGCCGCCAGTCCTGCTGCCGCCTTCGCCACCCGGACCAGAGCCTCCTTTGAAGCGCGGACCTGAACCAAGCCTGTCGAAAGGATTGCGCTCAGATAGAGGCGGCAGACCGAGCAAGGCATTTACCGCATCCAGACATTTTGGACAACTCACGATATGGCTCAAGGTCTGACAGTCGATCGATTCCTGATCACTCGACGTGTAGAGCGCTCGCAGCTCATCGCGCGACAAACAGTCTCCGCGTCTTGATTTCAGGATGATCGTGGAGAGTTCAGTGAATGCATCTGTGTCGCCCAAAGTTGGCTGCGGCGCATTCGGTGAAGAATCCTGAGCCATGAAAGTAAGCCCACCCGGATCATCCAGGTAGGCTTTGGCTTCCTTGCGCGCAATCCGCAGCCAAGTGTCCACCACCTGCCTGGGCGTGCGCAGCACCTGGGCCAGCTCGCTGGGGTAATAGCCGCGAAAGAAACGAAGCAGCAACACGCTGCCGGCCTTGGAGGTTTCCTTGCGCACGCAGGCGTAGTGGCAGATCAGACGCAGCTCATCATGAATCTGAAGTTTGGTGCGCAGGTCCTCGGCTCTGAGGCCGATTCGCAATGAATCAAAATCCACCAGCGAGCGCGGACCGTGGGCGCTGCGCATGGCGCGGCGAATTTGTGACAAGTGCAAATTTTTAAGAATGGTTAAGAGATAATTATCGAGATGGTTAATCGAGTTGAGATCGGGCCGCACCAGGGTGAAATGGACGAAGGCATCGTGGAGCAGGTCTTCGGCCTCGGCCCGGTCGCGCTCGGTCAGTTGCAGCGCCCAGGACAGGAGCCGGTCGTAGCGCTCTACGTAAATGTCCTCGTGACTGAGAGCTGTTTTCAGGGACTTCAGCATCGATCTGGGTAAGAGACGCTTATTTTGGCCCTGATCTACAACGAGAGAAAGGAAAATTTCAATCGAGGCGAGGGGAAAAGTGGGGCGCGATTGTGTGGGCCACGCTCTCCTTATTATATATAGCGTAGGCGGGAGTCTGAGTGGTTATGAGGCTGGAGTTCTAGTCAGATCAGTTGGCAACTTTCTTACATTGAGTGGCAATCAGCCGATTTGCCGCGTAATTGCCTTGTGACTGCGCGGCTGCGCGAGAACCGAGGCACTGTAGTAGCAGACAACAAAGGAGAACTTGAATCCATTTGGGACGCTTGGAACTGGCCTTATCTGAAATGGGTACCGTGAATTCCGGCAGGATTTGTGCAGGGCCCGCACTCTTTCTACATCGACATGTGAGAACCTGGGTCGCCCCAATCGGATTGGCCGGTCAGTCCGCCGAGGGCGCGGATTTGGATGGTGTACTTCGTGCCGGGTGTGAGGCCGTCAAAGGTTACGTGCTTGCGAATCGCCAGTAATGACGCTTCGGCATCCAGTCACCGCCGTCCGGTTTGGCGCGGCCCTCGTACATACTCGTGTTCTTTACCGGCGTGACGCTTGCTACAAGCTCACCGCTGGTTCCGTTTTTGATCATCAGGCTCTGCGGCTGGTCGAGAGCGTTTTGGGCACGGTTTGTGCTCATCGCCAGAAACCCCGAGCTAAGCAGGACAGCCATGTCGTCGTGGCAGTTGATCTGCACATAGCCCGCCGTTTGCCGGAGCAGGCCGAGCAGCGTCTGCCGCGAATTATTCTTAGCGGCGGTGTCCATCGGTCCTCCTACCTGAGCAGCGGTGATCTTGGCCGTAAAATCGGTCCTGGCCGCTTGCAGATTGACCATCGTTACCGGCGGCGTCGGATATGCCGCGTTGCCCGTGATCCCGTTGATCACACCCAGCGTAAAGTTGTCGAGTTCCATGTCCGGGACCCTTGCAAAACTCAGCGATACTCTTAATAACATTTTGTGGTCCTCCTGTTTTGTATCTGTCAATCCTTAGAACGACTGGCTCCGCCGAATGCTCGTCATTTTGTTGAGCTGCTTCATGGCTTTACAGCGACTCTTCGTCCTTTTACATCCCTGTTTAAGGGTGAAACATGCATGTTCCGTAACCAAACAGCGCTGCTTCGTCGCTTTGCAGAACTCCTTCGTGGTTTTGCAGCGATGCTAAGGCACGAAACATGTAAGTTTGACCGCGAAGCAGCGCTGCTTTGTCCTTTCACACCGCTGTAAGATCACGAAGCTTACATGTTTAGAGACCACCCAGCGCTGCTTCGCCACTCAACAGCGTTGTAAAATCATCAACCTCACATGCATAGTTACGGACCAGCAGACTTTGACCGCCACTATCCTTAACTTTCAGTTATCAACTATTTGCGTGAAGGCCGGATCAGACTTTGGTCGGCGGCGCGGACTCATTTTTCTACGCGACCTAACACTTTGATCTCCTGATCGATGAGACTATATCCTTGAATGAGTTGGTCAAACTGGGCTTGCGACAAATGCATCCCGCCGGTGGTCGGTAATGGGAATGCGTTGAGTACCTGATTTAGCGGTGCTGGAGCGCTCGCACGCAGCGCGGAATCCGGCACGTAACTGACAGAGGCCGGCTGCGGTGACCTCAAGCGCAAACCTTCATACGAGAAGAAAAAGAAAGTCCTGTGTTTTCCGTTATAGAGACTAGGGATTCTCACGGGCCCGCTAAGGGTGCCTCCGAAATCGTTCTGCCGTATGTCGAGCTGAGGTATGCCAAAATAGTTGTTAAACCAGTCCTGAGCGTCAAAGATGCCATTACGGAAATATTCGAATCCAGAGCCATGTAATTGGTCTGTTCCTGATTTCGTAACAAAGGAGAACTGGCCGCCCGGTACACGACCGTATTCTGCCGAGAAGGTGGAACTTTGCACGCGAAATTCCTGCAGAGCATCAACGGATACCAGAGCTTGCGTTGTTCCTAAGGCGGTCGATCCCGGAAGCGACCCGCTCGCTCCGGCATAAAAAGTCACTCCTTGCCCTGTGGAAGTCCCAACGTTAGCGCTTACTCCATCGACGACGTAGTTGTTAGACTCTGTCCGTTGACCATTCACGCTGAATTCGCCGGTCAAACCAAATCCAACCGCCGTCCTACCGCTGGGGCTTTGGGTCGAAACCCCCGGCGTGAGCAGAATCAGATCCTGAAAACTACGCCCGTTTAGCGGCAGATTGCCGACAAACGTCCGGTCGATAACCGTTCCGACCGCCGGCGATTCGTTAATAAGCGAAGCGTCGCTGGTTACTTGCACTTGCTCATTAATGTTCCCGGCTTTCAACTGAATCTGCAGCGACTTTTGATCGCTGACGTTCAGCACGACATTCTCTACACGAACCGGAGCAAAGCCATCACGTTGGGCGTTCAAAATATAAGTTCCCGGGGGAAGCAACGGAATGGTGAAGCCGCCGCTTTCGCTTGTCGTTGCCTGCCGCTGCAGCGTAGTTCCGTTGTTGACCAGAGTAATGGTTGCGCCCGGAACCACCGCGCCATTTTGATCGGTGACGGTGCCACTCAGCGTGGCGGTAGCGCTCTGACCGAAGGCGGTGAGCAGTGAGCAGTGAGCAGTGAGCAGTACAAGACCAGAAAGCAGTAGGCAGTGAGCAATAGGCAGCAAAGAGCGAAGCGCAAAGGGCGAAGGGCGTCGGTGAATCATGGTGAACCTCCAGGTTTCAGGTTTCTCAGCTCCGATAGGAGCGAGATGTCTATAGAACCGCGTTATCTCGATTGATCCTAAGCTCCGTCAGGAGCGGCATATATCTCGCCCTTCACAGGGCTGATAAAAGCTCATTGCCGCGAGCTATAAACATTTGCGTTCCTACGGAACTCTCGTATCAATCTTCACTACTTGATCGCTGCGATCTTCGTTGCGAGATTCTCAGAGCCACGAAGCGAGCGCCAGAACTGCGGCGTTTTAACCGACTGCGACGAACTCGCTCCGGCAGAGAGCGTGAATGCTGACTGAATTGCATCGTTGTTCCACCTGGCAAATTCGACTAAACGTGTGGCGGACCGCACCAAGCTGGCATCATCGGTAATCTCAATCGCATCGCCGGCGCCAGCAGAAACATTGAAAACAGGTTCAAGCTCGCGCCGCAGCGCCGCCGTTTCATTCTGAAAAGCCCGAGCGTGTTCGCGAATCATCCCAAGCCATTTCGCCCGCGCTTCGGGATCAAGAGTGCGCAGCTCCTCAGCAGAAAACCGATCTGTCAATCGCTTCAGCGCTGAAGCGCGAAATAAGGCCCCGCGCGCATGAACGATGGCGCGGTTGGCAAGCTTGTTAATCTCCGCATCCAACTGCGAACCCGACAGTCCTTTAGTCGAAAAGTACCGCCGCAGATCGGCGTCCGCGGGAATCACATTGCTGGCCGACTCCACATTTTCGACTGACGTTACTCCGCGCCCTCCCTGACGGTCGGGCTTCTGACCCCTGAGCGCTTCGGCAACGCTCTTCACATCAACTCTGACAGCAGGGTTGCTACTAACTGAACTCAGCGCGCGCAGAATCTCGCCCTTGCGCTTCTCTGTATCCACGATCCCCTGAACACTAAGCAGGCCATTGCTGGTGCGCGTGACACTGATCTGTTCGCCCAAATCCGCGCCCGCCTGACTTAGTAAGCGAAGCACTTCGACCTCCAACTCGGCAGTTGCCATGAAGGGGTAAGGGGTAAGGGGTAACGACGAAGGGGTCTCGAGTTTCGAGTCTGGAGTTACAGGTTTCGCAGAAGACAGGAGCTCAGCTTCAGGCTCAAAGACAGCGGGCGCGACGGCAGATGGTGGACGACGGTCGAAACTGGTTTCAAGGAAATGATATTCGCGTGTTTCGGAGCCCTGGGTTATGAGAAGCGTCTCTTCAATCGGATGAAGATCGGATTTGCTAAGCGTTAGAGTGGCTCTTATCAGCGAGACAGGAACCCGGTCGCTACCGCTCCCGGTACTGACAGAACTCGCAGATTCAGCAGAAAGGACGTAGGCATTGCTGCGTTCTTCGACCAACGCTGGCCCGGCATTCGCAACAAGTGAAGTGAACTCTTTCGCTGAAGGCGACAGTTGCCAGACTTGATCGAAACTGACCGAAGTCGCGGGCCGCTTATCTGGCGCGGGCTTCAGTTGGGGACGAGCGCCGTGGTGATAGATGGTCTGGACTCCATCAGACCTACGCCAGTCACCAGCAACCAAGGCGCCGTTTTCGTCATACAGTCGGCGCGCTGTAATTCCCTTCTCAGCGCTCTGCCAGACCTCAATGCGATGACGAGCAAGAAGCTCACCAGGACAATCAACACACGCCGGTGTCTGCGCGCCATTAGAGCTCTGTGCTACGCGGCGCTCTTCCAGACTGATCGTGCGATGAAGCACTTGATCGGTTCGCGCCGCCAGCATTTCTTCCTGCCGTACGGCTTGATCGAGAAGCTGCGTGGCCGTAAGTGGAGTTACAGGCGAACGCCGCAGCGCGAAAAAGGCAACCATCAACAGCACCGCCAATAGAATCGTAACTGTGGCCGGCCTGGCCCAGAACGCGCCGCCAAAAAGCACCGACCGAAGTGACTTGATAGATTGCTGCGCGCCTTGGCTTACTCGGCCAGCGAAACCGACTGGTGTCCCGGGAAATGTCCAAGCCTCTTCTGCAACAGCAAACGTTTCATCATCTTCAGTTATGTTTTGAAGCTCTTCGGCGCTGACGAAAGTAGGGTCGCGATAAGCGACATTAAGTGCCGGCCACGGACCCCGGAAGTTCAAGCTGAGTTCCAACTTGCGCCCGCAGTCAAACTCGGCGCTTGCCGTTTGTTCGATATTCCCATCGGTGGGTTGATCGACATCCAGGAAAAGCAGCCGCACTCCCTGCTCGCTGAATACCTCGATGAATCCAATCGGCTCATCGACATTGACTGCGAGTGCCTGCTTGTTGAATTCGGAGCTGACTTGTTGCGCGCCGAGGACAAAGCCGTTGACCGCAATCCTGAGTTCCTGCGGGCGGTGCTCGATCATTTCTTTGAAGCGACGTTGATATCTTCTCTTTGATTCCACGAGCGAGCCTCCCCCGCCGGCCCCATCGCCACCTGAACTATCAGGCGGCACATCTTTGTCTCTACCGAGCCGGTCATCGGCGTTTCTCTCCGCGAGTAACGGCAAGCCGAGTAGCCGGTTCACCTCGTCCAGACAGTTTGGGCAGCTCACCACGTGAGCAAGCACAGCGCCATCAACGGTGGTCTTGGCACTGTAAATATCCTCAAGCTCGTCAACTGAGAGGCAGTCACCCTTCCGCGAATCAAAGATCGTCTGGTGAAGCTCGTTAAGAAGCTCGACCGTGGTTCGTGCATAGCCCAATTCGCCGGTGGTTGATGGAGGATTCTCGGTAGTGAATCTGAGCGCGTTGGGATCGACGAGGTAATTCTTGGCTTCGCGGCGCGCGAGCGCCAGCCATCTGTCAACCGCGGTGCGATTAGTGCGCAGGACCCTGGCGATCTCGCTCGGATAGTAGCTATGAAAAAATCGTAAGATAAGAACGCTGCCGGCTTTTGACGTGTCTTTGCGCGCGCAGGCGTACTGGCAAATCAGGCGCAACTCATCCTGGACCGTAACATCCTCGCGCGGATCCACTGCCCTGAGGCCCAGCTCGGCTGAGTCGAAGTTGCCGATCGAGAACCGGGAGTCCTCGATCAAAGCTGCCCGGCGTACTTGTGAGAGGTGCATGTTGCGCAGCATGCGGTGAAGGTAAGCGTCCGTATTCTCAATCGCGCCCAGTTCGGCACGCCGCAGCGTGAACTGAATAAAAGCGTCATGCACCAAGTCCTGGGCCAGCGCCTGGTTATGCGCCGTCAGAGACAGGGCCCAGCCCATCAGCAGGTCATATCGCTGTACGAACAGGTCTTCAGGATTGGCTGGCTTCAGAAGCTTTAGCATCCGTTAACTCAATGGCAACGCTTGTTACAAAGACGTTTCTGACTATATGACTAGCGAACCAGGCTAATCAGAAACGGGTCGGGCAAACTTTTTTAGGATTTTATGGCGAGGGCAGGATTGTGGGAAGGCTTTCGGGACCGCCCTGGCGCTTCTTTGATAAGCGGTGACCGCAGCCATTCACGTCAATCGTTTAATTTGCTATCCAGAACTTCGCGCACCTTCCGGGCAAGCGACGCCGGGCTGAATGGCTTCTGCAAAAATGAAACCTGGTGCTCCAGCACCCCATGTCTGACCATCGAATCATTTGTGTAGCCGGACATGTAAAGGACCTTTGCCTGGGGCTGGAGCAGAGTTATCTGCTCCGCCAATTCGGCGCCGCTCATGACGGGCATGACCACATCGGTAATCACCAGATCAAAGCGTCCAGGAAAATCTTCAAAGAGACGCAGACCTTCGGCGCCATTGGCAGCCGTTACTACGGAATAACCGTTGACTTCGAGGATCTGCTGGGCCAGATCCCGTAATTGCTCTTCGTCTTCCACGATCAAGACAGTCTGACGACCAGCGATCATCTCAGGCTGCGCGATCACCGCCGACTCAGACTCTGCACCCTGATCAACTCGGGGGAGGTAAACCTTGAAAATCGTACCGTTTCCCAATTCGCTGTAGACCCAGATGTAGCCGTCGCTTTGCTTCACAATGCCGTAGACGGTCGAGAGGCCCAGGCCGGTTCCCTTGCCGACTTCTTTGGTCGTGAAGAATGGTTCGAAGATGCGTTTTTGCGTAGCCGCATCAATGCCTTCGCCGGTATCGCTTATTGTCAACAACACATAAGGACCAGGAACGGCCGGCACATGGCTGCGGCAATAAAACTGATCCAGCTCCGCGTTGTCGGTTTCGATTGTGATCAGGCCTCCCTTTGGCATGGCGTCGCGCGCATTGACCACTAGATTCATTATCACCTGTTCGATTTGTCCCGGGTCCGCTTTGATCTGTCCCTCGGACTTCAAGATGGTGTTCAGAGAAATATCCTCACCGATCAAGCGCTGGAGCATTTGGTGCATGTCCTCCACCAGAGCATTAAGATCGAGGACTCTAAGCTGGAGCATTTGACGGCGACTGAAGGCCAGCAACTGGCGAGTGAGCGAGGCCGCGCGCGTTCCGGCTTTGTGGATTTGCTCGATGTTTTTGCTGACCGGATGATGAATTCCCAGACGTTTCAACGAAAGCTCGCTGTATCCCGTAATTGCCGTGAGGATATTGTTGAAGTCGTGAGCGACGCCGCCAGCTAACTGGCCAATCGATTCCATCCGCTGCGCCAGACGCAACTTTTCCTCAAGCGCCCGGTGCTCAGTGATATCGCTGGTCACTGCGAGAATGCATTCCTCTCCATGCAGGTCGATGATTTCCGCCGATATTACGTAGGTACGCAAACCTCCATCCTTGCCGGGAACCTTAATCTCCCGATCCCTCACGGAGCGTTGGACTCTGAGAGTCTCAAGAAATTCCCGTTCTTCAATTGCATCAGCCCAAAGATTAAGGTCTGACGCTGTTCGTCCAATTACCTCCTCACGTTGATAACCATTGAGCTGCAGAAAACTATTATTTACGTCGATGATTCGCATGTCGCTCAGCGACGTCAGACTCATCGCGAGAGGTGTGAAGTTGAAAGCTTTTGAGAATCGCTCTTCGGACAACAGTAATTGCTCTTCAACTTTCTTGCGCGCGGTGATGTCCCTGGCTACAGCCTGTAACTCGAGCGGAGTGCCGTGACGCATGAGCAGCTGGACGTTCTGTCCGATCCAGACTTCGGTGCCGTCGCGGGCCACGGTGGGAAACTCAAGGTACGTCGCGGGAATCCTTTCCCTCACCTGCCGCCGGTAAAACTCAGCGGCCGCTTCTCGATGGTCTTCACCGATGAGCTCGAGGTAATGCAGGCCCAACAACTCCTCGCGGGATCGCTGCATGACCTTGGTAGCGATGGGATTAACAAAGGTGAAGCGCCCGGTGAGATCTATGCGATAGATGATGTCGGTAGCCTCGTTGACAAGTTGCTTATAACGTTGCTCGCTTTCAGTCAGCTCCCGCTCCCGCTTTTTTCGCTCAGTTATGTCGCGTGCCACGCCCTGCACACCCACCGGCCTCTCACCTTCGTAAATCAAATGTGTGCTGACTTCCAGCGGCAGGCGTCGTCCATCTTTGGTAATGATCTCGATCTCGTAAAAGCTCGAAGGCAATCCGGCGAGCTTCTCTTCGACCATTCGCTTGACCAGAGTTTGGTATTCAGGAGCAACTACCTGCGCGAAGTTGAGCCTGAGCGCTTCCTGACGGGAATAACCTGTCACCCGCTCTCCTGCCTTATTGATTGAGGTGTAGTTTCCCTGAAGATCGTGAGAGTAGATTATCTCGTTTACGTTTTCGACCAGGGCGAGGTAGCGCTGGGCCAATTCCTTTTCTGAGGCGTGATCTTCCCGGCGCTCGATGGCGTTCTCAGTTGAATGCGCGAGAATCCGAGGCATAAGATTAGCGCAAACCACCAATCAGGAAGAGCGAGTGGATTCCCGCTCACGCTAGATACACCTCTCCCTTGATTGCTTCTAAAGTAATAGACGCTCGCAGACAGGCTTATCTGAAATTCAGGGGATGGACAATGGATTGCAAAACTGTCACGAACTGAACCTGCCCTCGGCGGTCTCGATGGCTACGGAACTCTTGATTCGCCCTGCGTAGAGTTGGTTATCGAGAGCGCGTTGTCGATGGCTCAATCGTCGCTGGCGCGACCGGTTCTGATTCGTTTGTTCAGATCTGATTCTTATCCGCGTTCATCCGCGGCTGAATTCCTATGTCGGCATCGTGCGCACCGATAAGCGCCTCTTGCGTGCCCGCGCCCGTATTCAAAACCTGCAACGCGAGATCAATCAGTTCTACTGGGACTATAAAGTGACGCCCGACCTAATTGAAAATCGCAACCTAGCGTTAGTAGCCGAACTGGTTGTCGAGAGCGCGCTTTTGCGTAAGGAATCACGCGGACTGCATTACACTCTTGACCATCCGAGTCTAATGATGGAAGCGAAGGACACCATGTTGCGAAAGGCTCTGAATGAATGAATCAAGACACAAACGGTGGGGCAAAGCGCATCACAACGGAAGGCCCAGCTCGATAAACTCAGCAATACTAAGACACATTTGAATCAGGTGATCTCTCCCATGCTAGCCTTGAGCTTCGCCTGTTCTAAGCTTACTGACATATGCACCCCGGACGTGGAGAATTGTGACTACCCGTTTTTCGACGATAAAGAGAGCGCGATAGCGCCCGACAGTCAGATGTCTGACAGGAATATCGAGTTCTTCACTTTCCGGTGCAAGAGCGCAACCGAGCGGCATTGATGTGAGTCGATATCTGATGGTGCGGCGAAGTTCCTTGACCCAGGCATTGGCTTTTTCCTCTCCCCAAGCCTGACAACCCCATTTATATGCTGAGTTGATGTCCGTCTCTGCGTCCGGGTGAAGGATAACTTTGTATTTTCTCATCAGTCGTCGGAGATTCTATTCCTGGCGAAGAACTCGGTGAAAAAGTCCTCTGCTGTTCGTCCCTTCTTGCGACCGAGCGATGCCAACCGCTCCCGCAGTGTGTCCACAACTTCTGTGCGCTCCCTGAGTTCAAGCAAGTGTTGGTAGCTTTCGGCATCCTGGACCACGAGCGCGGCCTTGCCGTTGACAGTCAGGACGACTGGCTCTTTGGTTTTCTTCATCTGGCGCATGACCTTGTTGCTGTCACGCTTGAAGGTCGATAGACTCATTATGTCACGCGCAAGTTTCATGGTGGCACCTACAATAGATAAATTTGCAATTAATTTTACTACATTTGAAAGCCTAGAGTAACCAAGTGAAGGTTGTCAATGGCATGAAGAGATGCCCAAGTAAGCGGCATCCCTAACTTATCGACACCGGGGTCGCATCTGTAAGGAAATGGGCTGAGATATTCTTTCGAACGGCCTTCACCAAAATGTTTGTAACGCACAACTGGGACGAGACTCGGCGACGCATGTGAGACTATGTCGGCATTGTGCGCACCGAAAAGCGGCTGTTGCGCGCTGTCGCCCGCATTCAAAATCTGCAGCAAGAAATCAATCGCTTCTATTGGGACTATAAGGTCACTCCCGATCTAATTGAGCTCCGCAACCTGGCCCTGGTAGCCGAACTGATTATCAAGAGTGCCCTCTTGCGTAAAGAATCAAGAGGACTGCACTACACACTTGATTACACTACTGTCCCAACGTTTGTTAGCGCATTGTCCCTAGGTTATTGAAAGTGAGAAGGTTAAGCCCGATGCACAGAGGGATCGATTTGAAATCAAAACCAGTCCAGCCGATGCATGCGCGACTT
>Ga0137366_10003756_pt1 | contig 11837 bp, 7 predicted proteins | sample SagtaG_8_FD_104938 | JGI IMG/M metagenome (GOLD analysis project Ga0137366, IMG submission 104938) | Vadose zone soil microbial communities from Sagehorn Ranch, Mendocino, California, USA - Sage1_L_60_16 metaG | ecosystem: Environmental > Terrestrial > Soil > Vadose zone | place: USA: California... | reverse complement strand
GGGCGACCAGCAGCCGGATTGATGCCCGGTGCTGTCGTCGGTGCACCGCCCGGTCGTATGCCCGGGCGAGAGCCGGAGAAGAAGACCATGTACTTTTCCTGCGTCTTGTCGTTGTAGCCCGGCGTGTTCTCGCCAAGCATGAGTACCGGCCGCCTCGGACCGAAGCCGATCACTCGAATTCCTCCCCACACGTACACCGTCGCAGTCAACCGGTAACGACCCGACGGCACGAAGACAATGCCTTCGCCGGTGGTTTCCTGCACCTTGTTAATAGCGGACTGCAATGCCTCGGTGTCGTCGGCAGTACCGTCGCCGTGCACCGGGAAGTTTTCCGGCGTGAGGTACACAGCCTTCGGATCGTCGAGTCTTAGTGGGTAGTAGGACTGGGCACGGATGGGAGTTGCGAGCAGCAAAAGCACGAGAAGCCATTTGAAGCGGTTCATTTTAGTAAACAATCGGAGAATCTATTTTTAACCTTCCGCGTAGATCGATTTGCTGAGATGAATGACCGACCATAATGTTAAATATACCCGGGTTAATGGTCCACTTTTGGGCAGCCGTATCATAGTCGGCAAAAGCACGGCTATCTAATAAAACCGAAACCGTTTTGCTTTCGCTCGGACGCAGATCAATTTTTGAAAGTCCTTTCAATTCTTTTTCCGGCCGCGGTAATTTTGGCGAAGCTTCTCCAACGTAGATCTCCGCGATTTCAGCCCCTTCGACCTTACCCATATTTTTTACGGTAAAAGTCACTTCGTAAAGCCCCTTCTTTTCCGAATTATTAACGGGCCGGATACTTAATCCGCCATAAATGAAACTGGTGTAAGACAGGCCATATCCAAAAGGAAACCGTGGGGTAATTTTGTCATGCTCATAACCACGATACCCTACAAAAACTCCTTCGTTATAAACAACTTTTTTAGTGTCTTTAGCTGGGTAATAATTATTAAAGGTCGGATTATCTTTCGCATACCTTTCAAAAGTTACCGGTAATTTTCCGGACGGATTGACATCGCCGAAGAGAATTTCGGCGAGTGCGTTCCCGCCTTGCTCGCCGGGATACCACGCTTCAATTAATGCCGGGACATCGTCGACCCAGGAATTCATGTCCACATTCCCGCCCGATGTCATGACGACAACGGTCTTCTTATTTGCGGCGGAAATTTTGTTTATTAACTCATCCTGACCGGGCGGCAATCGAAAAGTCCGGTCGGCACCTTCGCTTTCACTTTCAGGATTAAAGCCAGGGGTTAGAACGACCACGTCCGCTTGCGCAGCTATTTTAAGTGCCTCGTCTTCGACGATTGTTCCGCTTCTCACGATTCCAAACCTTAATCTGCTTCCTAAAAATCCTGGGCGGCCTTTTCGCTCAAAGACAATTTTATGCTGCTGGGCGTCGAGATTCTGGATCGTCGAATTTAACAGGCCCTTTGAGGTGGTCCAATTGTCGAAGACCAATTTATCGTCTATATACAGACGGAAGGCCCCGCCTGCTTCTCCCGTAGTCTGCACAAAAATCTCGTGATCGCCGGCGCTTTGCGGAGTGAAATATCCGGTCCAGCTCGATGCCGAAGTCTGCGGCGGAAAAGATGACCGGGCTCCGTCGCCAAAATTAACGTGCTGATCGATCCGCGATACTTCTGGTGTGCCGCCTAGATCTTCATCCTTGAAATACTTTGCCCGAAGTCCGGTCTCGGTACCGTTTTCCGTCGTCTTAAAATTGGTCCTATCCGCCAATTCCGATAAGGTCGGGAGCCCGCGAGCTGATAAAACCTTAATAGCATCACGTGAATAGTTACTGATCCCTTCCAGAAAACCAATTGAGCTAAAAGGCTCGACCCGCGCGCTGCCGCCTCCAACCGGGACAGCCGGAAAAGCATTTGGACCTATGACCGCAATTGTTTTTACTTTCCAATTACTCAGCGGTAATAGATTCCCGTCATTTTTTAATAAAACCATGCTTTCGCGGGCTGATTGAAGAGCGGTTTGACGGCCTTGCCAATTAAGCCGTGGTATTGAAAAGTCGGTTTGATCGCGGTCATACCAGCCAAACCGTAACGCTACTCGTAGTATCCGCCGAACTTTGTCGTCAATAGTACTTTCCGAAACTCTTCCTTCTTTAATCAGCGGCAACAGTTTTTCTCTATTTAAAAATCTGCCTGAGGGCATTTCCAAATCGAGCCCGCCGTTGGCGGCTCCTGCCGTATCATAAGTCGAAGTCCAGTCGGACATAATGATCCCGTCGAACCCCCATTCCTTTTTTGCAACTTGATTATTCATCCAGTCGTTCTGCGTGGCATGAGAGCCGTTGACGAGATTGTAGGAATTCATGATCGCCCCAACATGGGCTTCTTTGACGGCAGCTTCAAAAGTAGGAAGATAGATCTCGCGCATGGCGCGTTCATCGATTATCGAATCAGTATTATGACGGTCGAACTCTGAATTATTAGCCATAAAATGTTTGACCGTGGCACTTACGCCCTGGCTCTGAACGCCAGTGATGTACTCGACTGTAAATCTCGACGCCAAAAAAGGATCTTCGCCAAAATACTCGAAATTTCGGCCGTTAAGCGGTGAACGGTAAATATTCACACCCGGACCGAGCAGAAAATTAGCACCTTTTGAGCGGGCATCACGCCCAATTTCCGTTCCCACGCGCTCAGCGAGCGGAAGATTCCAGGTGGCAGCTAACGCGATGCCACCTGCCATCGCCGTTGCCGGTCCAAAATTGCGGACTCCGATCGGACCATCCGCCATTTTGAGCCGTCTTAAATTCAAGCGCGGAATACCCCGGGCATAGGAAACCGTCGGTGCCGCCAAGCAGATCTATTTTTTCCTCAAGCGTCATTTCGTGAAGAATTGAATTGATTTTATTTTCTATATCAGATGGAGGCACCGAAGACGCTTGCTTTTGACCATGAGCAGTTGCGGTTGCCAGAGCCTGTAGAATTGCAAACCCTATTGTCGAATAAAATTTCAGCTTCTTTTTCATATAATCTTCTAAAAATTATCGGCGAACATAAAAGTCCCAATAATTTTTACGTTTAGGATTTCATTTTAGAATTTCAACCGGACGATCTGCCGTGTGTACCGACGAGACTTGTGATACGGCACATTGACCATCTAAATAAAAAATAGCCGGAGAGTATCAGAATCTATTACTGATCATTCTCCGGCTATGTTTATCCGACTAGAACTCGAACCGCAGCATCCATTGCAGATTACGCGGCGGGCGAATCGAATTTATCGCTCCGAAGCCGTTCAGGTTTGTTGTCGAATTCGCTAGATTAGTAATTACGGTGCTGCCCGGACTGGCGAAGTTGGCGGTTGTGTTGATGCCGTTAAACTGCGTGTGGTTGAAAGCATTAAAAGCATCGAGCCTGGCTTCGAACCTATAATGCTCGCCGAAAACAAAACGCTTCGATAACGAGAGGTCCCAATTGTTGAGCGGCGGCAAAGTCAAATAATTACGTCCTGACTCAAGCCCTTTGCTCCCAACGCTGGGCGCCTGAAATACGGTTACATCGAATTGTTTGTACGGGTCGCTGCTGTGTCCCGAACCGGGGCTGCCAAGCAGGACTATTCGCGCTCCCTCAGTCGGTGATCCCGTCAAATTCTGATTTCCATAGCCCGTGACACTAAATCCGACGCTATAAGGAGCACCGCTCTGATAGTGGAAAACCCCCGACAGCTGCCAATCGTTGGTGATATAACCGAGATATTTATTATGCGTCGGTTTCGGAAATTCATAGACCCAGTTGACACTTAGATTATGCCGGCGGTCAAAGTTTTGAGGAGCGTAAAAGAAGTGGTCGTTCCGATCGATCCGCGCAAAAGTCTGATCGTCACTGTAAGCGCCGAGAGCCTTGCTCCAGGTGTAGCCCCCGCGGATCAACAAACCTCTTGAAAACCGGCGATTGATCGAAGCTTGCAGGGAATTGTAATTGGATTTTTCGAGGTACTCAATATAAACGATATTGTTGTTGCTAAATCCCTGATACGGAGCCAAAAGGTCAGCCGGCAAAGCATTGGAGCCGGGTATCCCGGTAGCCAGATTTCGAGTTGGATCCTGGTTTTGGGGCAGATATGCCGCGCCGTAAGGAACAGCATTGATATTGCGAAACGTCGGTAAATTGTGGCCGAGTGAACCAACATAAGAAACATCAAGAACCGCGTCTAACGGCAGTTTGTACTGGATGCCCAGGTTGAACGCATAATTCTTAGGCAGTTTGGCATCCGGCTGAAGAGCTCTTAGAGTAGGCGGGGAAAGCAAAACATTATTGGCTGCGACGTCCTGAAGCCGTCCTAAATTTATCGTTGATGAGATATTGTTAGGTGGATTTTGGACCTGATCGAATATTAGATTGCCCTGCGTACGATCATAAAAAATCCCGAAACCGGCGCGCACAATAAAGTTATGTTTGCCGGTCAGGTCGTAAGCGATACCGAACCGCGGCGCTAATTGGACACCATTATCTTTGACGAGATATTTGGAAATTCCTTGACCGGCGGTGAGGAGACCATTGGTAAAATTACCCGAATTTGGAACTATTCGCCCTATGTATAAATCAATTAAAGTATTTGCTGTCGTAAGAGGAACACCGCTGGCGAGAACCGCCGGGTCAACGGCACGTCGATTAGCGCTACCGGCAGCACAGGTCGCTACGCCATTGATACAAACCGGGCGGAAAAGCCGAGAAGCTTTAGTGGGATCAAACTTGTCGAGCAGGAAATTGGCGGCTTTCCCTTTTGACTCATATTGCGGCGGCATCCAGACAAAGCGCAGCCCGTAATCAAGTGTAAGACGTTTATTTATCTTCCAATTATCCTGTAGGTACCATTCCAGATTAAAGTATTTGTAGTTTCCGGTCGTGTGCGTCGATGCCTGCTGATAAGTATTAAAGGCACCCGTGATCGCGTTAGCAAATCCAAATTGCGTATCGAATGGATTAGAGGAGTTGTCGGAAAAGCTGATCGAGCCATTATTTGAGAAACGTGCGGTTTGGGGTTTTAAGCTTGTGTGGTAGTAACCTCCCGCTTTCGTTATATGCTCTCCCCAAACCTTCGATATGCTCCCGACAAAGTCCTGTGTCGTGTTGAAATTCTCAAACGAACCGCTTTTTGTATCGATGCTCGGACCATTCGCCACGCGTCCGCCCCATGTAAAATTTGGAATCTGATCAAGATAGTTTGCGTCCGGGTACAGCAGTGGGAATGTCGATAATCCTGTCTTTGCCCGGGTTGCAGCATCGGAATTAATCCGAAGATCGATCAGGTTATGGCTGATTCCATAAGTAAATTCAACAACTGTTGTCGCATTAAGGGTTCCGGTTACCGTTCCGGAAACGCTGTATTTGGGAGTCTTTTGCGTCGCGCCGTATATGGGTAAATTCGTCGAAAGTCCCAGACCGCTGTTTCCATAAGGCAGTTCGGAGGTGGCAACAGTATTGAGCCAACGTCCCCATATACGCCAATTCTTCGACATATTGTAATCAATCCGGAGCGTGTCGTTTCGCTCAGGTGTTTTTGATGACTCCTGCGTCCGGTAATTAAAATTATCGTTACCGACCGGAGTGTAGTTAGGTAACGGGTACAGGTTGAGAATCTGTATACCGAGTGGATAGAGACGATTCTGCGGTATTTTTCCCAGGACGCCTCCGTCCCTAAAACAGCCGGTCGTGTTAGTTGCACTGCAGGGTAGATTTAAAGTGTAGTCCTTAATGTATGGAAAAAGGTTTCCGTTATTGTCACGCGATTGTGAAAAATCTCCGGTCCTTTCTAGTGCAGTCGGAACCCGAACATTGGTCGGGCTTGCGGGCGGGGTAAAGCGGTGTGCGAATTCCTGATTCCAAAAGAAGAAGAGTTTTTTCCGATCCTTATTGAACAAGCCCGGAATATAAACTGGACCGCCAATATTATAACCCGTATCTTTTTGGTCAGAAAAGGCACGCGGTAGTCCATTGCGGTTATTAAGCCAGCCATTAGCATTCAAACCCGTTTGGCGTCGGTAGAAGTAAAAAGCACCGTGAAAATCCTTCGACCCGCTCCGTGTGGTGGCGATAACCTGCGCTCCGGTAGAGCGTCCATATTCAGCCTGATAGGTTGAGGTAAGAACTTTTAATTCGCCGATTGCATCAACGGGTATTCTGGCCAGAAGACTGTTATTGCCGGTATCAATGCTGGTTACCCCATCAATCTGTACGTTGTTCGAGTTTTGTCTGGTTCCGTTGACATATAATGTGGAAATGTCGCCGGCTTCCCCATTAGAGGTGTTACTAATGACTCCGGGTGCCAGGGTCACGAAATTAACAAAGCTGCGATCTTTAATTCCGATATTTCGGAGCTCTTCACTTTGCACGCCGAACGAGCGTTCTCCGCTTTCTGACTGGATCAGTGTCGCTTCTGCAGTAACCTCGACCGTTTCCGTTACCGCCCCTACTTCCAACGTCATATTGCCGAGTGATAACTTGTCATTTGAAACTAGAGCCAGGTCCTTACGCTCTTGTCTTTTGAAACCGTTAGCTTGAATAACAATATCGAAGGTGCCTGGTGGAACCTGCGGAAATACAAATCTCCCCGCCTCATCCGTTGTCGCAGTTTGAGTAAAGCCCTTATTCACATCCGTGATAGTAACGGTTGCATTTGGGATGGCAGATCGTTGCGCATCTACGACGTTTCCGGTGATCGAGCCGCTGGTTGTTTGAGCCGCGACCGACATGGCGGTTGCTAGCAATATGGCCAGTCCTAAAGCCAGAGTGAGAATCTGACTCTCGTAGCCGCGCACCGCAAGCAAAGACTTCGGTTGTCTTTTGAGAAACATGACTATCCTCCAGTGGACAAAGAAAGGGTTGATCTGAATTCTGGTAAACCCACGACCCACATTTCACTAGACCGTTGATTGAGTCGAGTCGAACGAATCGACAGGCTGGCATTCCGCACCGATGCCACAGACGAGAACTCTAACGAAGCGAGGAAACTGCTTAAATCCCTCAATGAAACCTCTTTTGCCTACTTAGAGTCTCAAACCGCTCGTGTAGGGCAGGCTCAAACGAATCAAACGAAAGGCGAGACTTTTCTTGCTAGTGTCGGATAAACAGACTTTGTTGTATGACCCAACAAAAGTCTAATTACCATCACCCACGTCTTTTTGTCAACACCTTTTTTCTGCTTTCGGTACTCAGATCTAGTTGAGCTACCCGTGCGTGAAACGGCCGCAGAAGTCGGGGCTAGGGAGGGGTGTGAGGATATCGATAAGGTTCATCTAAGAATCCGAAGACTAGTGATGAGCGGCAAACTTACTGGCTAGGACCAAACTTAGCGCGCCCATCAACGTCGGATTCTCTCCCAGAGTCGAAGCGGTGATACGCGCGGAGGGCAGATCCCGACAAATGGTATTCTTCTCAACAGCGTTCTTGACCTCAGCTTCGATCACCGGCCACGCTCTCGCAATCCAGCCGCCGACAATAACTACCTCGGGACTGAGGCCCTTGAGCAGATTAGAAATACCAAGGCCCAGATAACGCGCAGTCTTAGTCAAGGCAGATTCAGCGTCTTTGTCTCCCGCCAATCCGCGGTCGACTAGTTCACGAAAGTCAATCGGTACATGGTCAGCACGACTTCCACGCCGCGTTGCGTAGCGGGCCAGAGCCGCGCTCTCAGAAGCGAACGCTTCCCAGCACTCATGACTGCCCGCGCCGCACGCTACGGGCGCGCCCTTACCAATTGTCATATGCCCGAATTCGCCCGCGGCCCCGCCGGAGCCATGGTAGACTTGTCCATCAAAAACAATTCCAGTGCCAAGTCCCTGCGCAACCAAAACCATTATGAAATCTCGCACTGCTCGGATTTCGGGACGAGCCAGCCACAATTCTGCCAACGCTGCGGCGTTTGCATCATTATCAACCTTGACTGGTAGTCCGGTAGCCGCCCTCAGCCGATCCGCTACCGGCCAATCACGCCACTTGAAGTGCGGAATAAACTGAGCGTTGCCCGTCTCAGGATCCACTAACCCTGGAAGACTGACGCCTACACCTTCGATACCGTTTTGTTTCGCCAGGAATTTCTGGACGTGATCTATCAACCTGTCCAGCGTTTTTTTCGAGTTCCCATCAGTTGGGAATTCTTCCCTCTTGAGCACGCGGCCCGCCAAATCGCTCGTCGCAACGATTGTGCTCTTTGTCCCAAGATCCACTCCGATTACAACTGGCCCCGCCGCGCGCAATCGCAATAGAATTGGCGGACGCCCACCCGTGGATTCGCCCTCGATCTCGTCAATCAGCCCCCGATACTTCAGTTCCTCGACAATAAGCGAGATCTTTACCCGACCGAACAGGGGGCCATATACTCGCTACAGCAAACGATGGATGCGTTGTGCTGTTTATTGGGCGGTTTTCAGGGACACGAGGGACAAGAGGGTGCGACGCTAGTAAGTGTCGCCTTTTCTTGTTTTTACAGACAGGCCGAAAATGGGTTGCGCTCTTATTGGGCTAAAGGGGACTTGACCCCAGACCCCTCCGTGTCAAGCGCTTCCGGTTTAGGAGGAAGGTGCCGAAGGTGGAACTCGACTCACTTTTCCCATGGTCCCTTTGCCGAACGAACGTTCAGAGCAGCCATTCGGGCTCGACCGGGATGGGAGTCATCAGTGCTTGTAAATATTTGACACGGCGGGACTTAGAGTTGATATGCCGAAGGGGGGAATCACCTATCCTGCTGTTTTACGCCGCTTTCCAGGTCGTTTTTGATTTTCCTCAGTATTCTGACACTTTGCGTCATCGCACTATTCACACCGTTCGTACTAACCGGATTATTTTGTGACTCAGATGTGACACCAAGTTTCCAAGCCGAATGACCGGCGTTGTTCGCGCCGAGAGAGATTATAAAAGTGAGAGTTGGTAGGCGCGAGCGCACTTGACCCGCTGCAACTGGGAGGTATCGCTCTACCAACTGAGCTACGCGCCTATGCTTTCCATTAGGCCCCGGGTTTTCGTACTTAAATAGACTGGAAGAGTGCGTGAAGGAATCCTGATTCAAACGATCGTCGGAGGAGTAACTGGGGCAGTTTTGCGAGATATTTGCGGAACAGTCTGTCAACATCACGTGCAACCTATCAAATCGACGCAATTGCAAAACTCTGTCGACAGTTGAGGCGCGACCGGAGTGAGTCGCAACTTTCAGACTTGGGAATCTAAATTTTCGATCCTTTATTTTCAAATACTTACAAAATCGCCCAGAAAAAATGTACGTGCATGCACTGCATACCGTGCATGCTGTGCCTGATTTGCGTGTCGCTGGGGGACGTTTGGGGGACGGTGTTGCCTTATGACTCCCATGTCCTTTCTCTCTTTTAAACAATCGCAATCAGCGTGATGGGGCGAGACCGCGATTAGCGAGGACGTGCCCACTTCGCCTCATTGACCTGCGCGAATATGGTGTTATTTTGGACCAATACCGCTTTCTGTTGGCAGGATTTCTTGAAAAGGTCTAACACGCAGAGGTGGCGGTGAGCAAGAATAGTTATGACGGCCGGAGAACCTGTGCGGTTGGGGAAAAAGATAAGCTTACTGCTGAACCGGACTTAAAATTCGTTCCTCGTAAGAGGGTGCGGGTTCAATCCCGCCCCGGCACCCATCACATCAATAGTTTAGCGGGACTTATCAGTTGACACTGATTTCGCGCTACGGAGTTTCCTCCGTAGTGTCGGCTCTTTCTTGAGAAAAACCTCAATAAAAGTATTGCCTGAGCGATTTCACAGTTCCCTCGCAGGACACCAAGCTCGACCGGAAAGTTGCGCTGAAGATTCTGCCTGTCAACCTCGCCGCGAATGAGGAAAGGATGCGGCGTTTTGTGCAAGAGCCAAGGCTGCTTCGGCGCTTAATCATCCGAACATTTTCACCATCTATGAGATAGACGAAACAGAATCCGGTGACTTTATCGCCACCGAGTTCATTGATGAAGAGGCCCTGCGCGAGCGAATGCGGAACGCCCTGAGAATAAGAAATGAAACGGTGTCCCCAATGTAATCGCGTTGAGACTGACGACGCTCTCGTCTTCTGTCGCGCGGACGGCACCGCGCTGGTTAGCGAATCGTTACCGTTTAGCAGTGACGCCGGAACGGTCCGGCCTGGCGCAGCATCAGCGGCGAGCGAGATCGAGACCAGCATTCTTCCTCATACAACTGATTCAACGATAGACCGCTCGAGGGCCGCGACGACTGTTCTGCCCGCGCAGCAAACGGGTACGACAAGTGCGTTTCCCAAATCGAAGCGACGAAGAACCGCTATTCTGGTGGTCCTAATTACGATTGCACTGGTTGCCGCAACCAGCGCCATTCTTGTTGGTACTTATCTTTCAAGGAAAAGCGAGTCAAGGAAAAGCCAGGCGTCGATTGAATCCATAGCTGTCTTGCCGTTCGTCAATCAAAACAATGACCCAAACATCGAATACCTGTCGGACGGAATTCCCGAAAGCGTCATCAGCAGCCTGTCGCAGTTGCCGAATCTCAAGGTGATGTCGCGCAACTCAGTATTCCATTACAAAGGAAAGGAGCTAGATGCGCAGGCGGTAGCGAAAGAGCTGAAAGTGCAGGCGGTGCTCACGGGGCGGTTGACACAACGCGGAGATGGTCTTTCGATCAGTGTCGAGCTTATCAACGCGCAAGACAATAGCCAGATCTGGGGTCAGCAATACAATCGAAAACTCGCCGATGTGTTCGCGGTGCAAGAAGAGATCGCGCAAGAGATTTCCGAGAAGCTAAGTGTGAAATTGAGTGGCGCCGAGCAACAGCAGCTCGCGAAGCGGCCTACGGAGAACCTTAAGGCTTTTCAATATTACATGCAGGGGCGGACATATAGCCAACGTCGCACCCGCGAAGATTTGCTCGAGGCCATTCGCTATTGCGAGAAGGCGATTGAAGAGGATCGCAATTATGCGCTCGCTTATGCCGGCTTAGCTGACGCCTTGCAAGTCTTGGAGCGTACGGCTACATTGCACCCGTTGAAGGTCGGCGCAAAGCGGAAGAGGGAGCGCGCAAGGCCCTGGCACTCGATGAAAACCTGGCCGAAGCTCATGCCACACTTGGTCAAGTCTACATTGATTTCGCCCCGTCCAATTTCTCGCTGGGTGATCGAGAACTACGGCGGGCAATCGCACTCAGCCCGAGCTTAGCTGTGGCCCATCAATATTTGGGAGTTTCGCTCGTGCGACAGGGGCGGCTCGATGAAAGCTTAGAGGAATGTCTCAAAGCTCGTGAACTCGACCCGCTCTCATCAATCATCGCGCGGCAAGTAGCCTTTCCTTACTACTTCAAGCGAGATTATGTGCGAGCACTTGATCTACTGCGGCAGGCCAATGAACTCGGCCCGGCTTTTAGCACCACCTGGGAGATAGGAGTGTACATTCAAAACCGTTTATTCAACGAAACGCTTGCGGAATTGGAGAAGGCCAAGCAAGAGCGGAAGAGTGATCCGCTCTTAATTTACGATACGGGCATGGTCTACGCGGCGCAGGGGGAGCGGGCAGAAGCACTCCAGGCGATCAAAGAACTGGAAGACATGTCGGGCGCCAGCCTGAGCGAGGCACACTGGATTGCCAAAATATATGCGACCTTGAACGAGAAGGAGCTGGCGCTTTCGTGGCTGGAACGTGGCTTGGCAGCGGGAGCGATAGGGTTCTTTTATAAAGACGAGCCGGTTTGGGATCCAATCCGCAGCGATCCGCGCTTCGCCGACCTGCTGCGGCGGATGGGCATTCCGCAGTAGCGCAAACTAACAGTTTGCGCTACGAACTGATGACTTTAGCTATCGGCACAAGACTTGGCCGCTACGAAATCCGCTCTCAGC
>Ga0137366_10003754_pt1 | contig 11839 bp, 8 predicted proteins | sample SagtaG_8_FD_104938 | JGI IMG/M metagenome (GOLD analysis project Ga0137366, IMG submission 104938) | Vadose zone soil microbial communities from Sagehorn Ranch, Mendocino, California, USA - Sage1_L_60_16 metaG | ecosystem: Environmental > Terrestrial > Soil > Vadose zone | place: USA: California... | reverse complement strand
TACGGTAGCCGAGCCGCCATAGCCCAGGGGTCGTATCAAGCGATAGTGTCCCAGGATTTGACCAATGATCTCTTCAGGTCGCATAAAATATAATCTCCCGCAAAGGTATCATACATACATTTTATCCCAGGCTTTAGCCACGCCTGCAACCCTGGGTCCAGATCTAGTGATTGGTTGTCATTATCCAATATATCTATATACGTATAAACGCGAGAATTATTCTTTTGCATAGGATAACATATCCAATAAGGACCGGGTGCTTGTTGGTATCATCTGGGTATACACCATTGTTTTGTATCGGATAGGAATGAATCGTTGCTGCGGCTCTCAATCAACCAATGTAGGGGCGCGATTTATAAGCCCCTACATTGGTTGATTGGTAAGGTACGTTTCAGCGCAAAAATGTATTGCACATTCGCTAAAACCTGTGCGTCGCGTCGTTTGCGGATTGCTGTGTGGCACTCGTCGGTTCGAGATTGATCACAATTGGCTCCTGCGAATTGCGCACAATTACCCATTGTGAAGGAGTATCTCCTGGATTGATCTCCTGATGTGGGACAAAGGGCGGTACATAAATAAAATCGCCTGGCGCAACGCTTTCCTCAAATTCCAGGTTGTCACCCCAACGAATCTTGCCATTGCCAGATACTACGTAGATCACCGTTTCAAGTTCACCGTGATGGTGCTTTCCGCTGGCAACATGTGGTGCGACAACGGTCACTCCTGCCCAGATACCCTGTGACCCGGCCAATTCGCGTGAGACGGCTGCAACGCGCTGCATGCCTGGAGTCTGTGGCGTATTTGCATCGAACTGGTGCGGCTTAATGACGCGCACATGCTGCCAATCCTGTTGCGTTTCGTTGGTGCTCACTGTAAATACCACCTTTCGTAGGGCCTCCCTTGCGGGGGGCCCTGTGAGCCGATAGAGCCGATGGATGGGCCCCCGCAAGGGAGGCCCCTACGGGAACATGCGGGGGAATTGTTCCCAGGTTTCATAATTCTTCCTTAATTATACACATTTCTTTATAATCCTTGCTCAATTGCTCACATCAGTGTCCAACCGACTATCTCTGCGCTTTCGCCTGCCTGAGCGATAGCTGCCAACGTTGATGGACCTCCGCTCAAAGGCCCATACACAACCCTGGTCAGCGCTTTATCGCTACCAGGGATATAGTCATAGCCGATTGCAGCATACATGCGTCCATCGCGTGAGATACACGACCAGACCGTATGCTGGTCGCTTAAGAGCTTACCATCCCTTGTCAGAAGCATAAGCCCGCTGCCATCTGTATTTATTTTCCACAGACCATCCTGCTCACCAGACGCGGATCTGCCTCCCAGTACGAAGAGCAGCGTTGTTGCAGAGATGGACCGTACCTGAGTGACGGCATGGACATGACTGGCATAGACGACATGCAACCTGCCGCCGGTTGCAGGTTGTGCGCTGATAATGCCGGGTGGTAAGGGCTGTCCCTGTGGTGGGGTAGCGCCACTCTGGCTCAGTAGCAGCTCGTTTCTATTGGTTGTCAGACTCAGATCCCAGCCGTAGCCCCGGATCAATGCGATGTGCTTGATGTTTCTGCTCTGTATATCAAACAGGTAGACATCGTGCGGTGGGACACCGTCGTTTGTAGAGTAACCTTGCATATAGAGCTGAGTATTGCTCAACCATGCACGTGGAATATAGCTGGTATGGTTTCTGGTACTCATGACAGTCTGTAACTGGCCCGTATTCATATGCAGCAATTGTATGATGGGATCGGGTGGTGTCCCCGTTGCACCTGGTGTTCTGAAGACGATTGATTGCTGATCCGGCGACCATAAAAGGTTGTCAATAAAATTTATTCGTGCTCCATTGTCGGGCGCACAATACAACGTCTGCAAACCCTGACCATCAATACGGATCATTTGTATAGCCAGTCGATTGGCAACCTGCGTGGCAAACAGGACGAATTGTCCATCCGTCGAGAGTTGCGCATCGCTGATAGTTACATTATCGAGGCTCAAGATCGTTGTTTTCTGCCGACTACTGGTATCGTAGCGCAGCAGCATGGCCGCGCTACTCGTATTGTAGGTGTAAACGAGGTTTTGTTGCTTCCCTATCACCAGGGGAGCGATAAGAGCGGCTCGTGCCGGACTTGTTGTAGGGCAATTGGTCTGGGCTGCAGGCATGCGCGTGCTTATGTGTGCGAGTAAAAGACCTGTATTCGTATTACTTTGCCTGCCCGCTCGCGCTAAATCGTCACTACTTAGTTCTGATGCCATATGCATATTGCAGCCGCTCAACAAAAATACGATACTACAGATCATAATAGCCAGCAGTAAGCGCTGGTTGCGTATAGAGTACATAGCTATAGGTTCTCCATTCATCATAACATGAAAAAAAAGAATATTTGCGTTCTATAGTCTATTGTACTCGTTACCAGAAATTGCCTTCTCCCGTAGAGGCATACCTTGCGTGTGCCGTGCGTCCGTGGATCATGAAAACGTATAGATATGCGACACGTACCCGGACGCACGGCACACGCAAGGTATGCCTCTACGGGTCGGACGATGCGTTATTGGGAGCGATGTTCCGTACAATAGTGATAGGTCTTGGCGACCACTGTGACTACGTTCTTGATCTCTTTTTCCAGACGAAAGGCTGGACCGGCTGGCAGGAACAAGATGCTCCCCTCGCGCCGCACGCAGACATTTTCCACGATAATAGCCCGTAGCAGCCAGAGCGCCATCTCCTCATCAACACAGTGCAGACCGACCCAACCCGGGCTCTTACTGCGCACAGTAGGAAGATCAGTAGCCAGTCGAAGTCCACGCTCAATCTCAGCAACTACGCGTTCATAAGCGTCTAAATCTGCATTTACTTCCTCTGGAGCAACCGGTTCTAATAACGTGCCTCGATGGGGAGGACCTCCTGCCAGGGCAAGGTCGCAGAAGTCGGTCCATATGCGGTTCCAGGCAACTCGCCCGTCATCGTCGTAGAGCAAGGGCGCTGATCCCATAGGGGCCGAACTGACAGCACAACCGTTCTGATAGCGTGGAGGCAGCATGTGTGATACCGTAAATGGTACGAGCTGAGAGGAAGCGTGTTCGTGAGGATGAGGACGCCCAAAGGAGGCGCTATCACTTATGTTGCGCCAGTCTACTTCGGCAACGGCACCACCAACAATTGTGACGGAACCTGCTGGAGTTGTAGCATTCTTCCAGATAGTATAGTCACCGGCAGCGAGTGCGAGAAAGAGTGCTGCAAACACTGAGCGCTCGCTGACCTTCCGTTCCAGCACAGCAGTATGAGTCCTCTGCGCATCGTTCCCCAGCGGACTGACCTCGATCTCGCGGCCACGTAGTTCCTCTCTGGTGTAGATAACCAGTGCGCCTATATCCTGTCCTATGTCTAATACCGAGTGCTCGGTATGAATCATTTCTATATACTGCTCGACCATTATTATTTGCTCCTTTTTGTATTCTTCTCATCATTTCATCAAGTCCTTGTCAGTCCCTACCACTCAATTGGTCGATAAAAAAGCGCCTGTCAGCGCGCCCTCGTGAGGATTGGATGGGCCTCTCTCATTTAAACCTACGACCGGGAGCCTCCTGTAGATCACTAATTATATTGCTCACATTTCCTTTACGGTTCTGCAAACGGTATAATAAAAGAGCGTCTGAGATAAATCCTCTCACAGATCAGGCAGGAGAATACGAATATGAGCATACAATCAATTAATCCGGCGACTGAAGAGATCATCGAAACATTTGAGCGGTATAGTGCGGAACAGGTGAATGAAGCTCTTGAGCAGGCGCGTCGTGCTTTTTTGCACTGGCGCGAAACTACTTTTACCAGCCGGAGCGCCCATCTCCACCGCGTTGCCAGCCATTTACGCGAACATAAGGCCGAACTGGCTCGTACCGCGACCCTGGAGATGGGCAAGCCCATCATCGAGGCCGAGGCTGAGGTCGAGAAGTGCGCGTGGAACTGCGATTTCTATGCGGATAATGCAGAGAAGTTTCTCGCGGACGAACATATCAAGACCAATGCCACCGAAAGTTATGTCTCTTATCAGCCACTAGGTGTCGTACTGGCACTGATGCCGTGGAACTTTCCTTACTGGCAGGTCTTCCGGTTTGCTGCACCAGCATTGATGGCGGGCAATACGGCTGTATTGAAGCATGCCTCCAACGTCTCGCGTGCCGCCCTGGATATCGAGCGCATCTTCCAGGAGTCAGGCTTGCCTCAAGGGATATTTAAGACCGTCCTGGTGCCAGGTGCGGAGACACGGAGCTTGATCGAGGATCCACGTATCGCTGCAGTCACACTCACAGGAAGTGATGCAGCAGGCGTCGCGGTCGCCTCGGCCAGTGGGCACGAGCTCAAAAAGAATGTGCTGGAACTGGGGGGCTCGGACGCCTTCATTGTATTGGAAGATGCCGATCTCGATGCAGCCGCGCAGACAGCCGTACGCGCACGCTTCCAGAACACCGGACAAAGTTGTATCGCCGCCAAGCGCTTTATCGTCGTAGAGGCAATCGCCAGGTCGTTCGAGCGCAAATTTGTGGAGGCAGCATCAAAGCTACACGTAGGGAATCCATTCGATCGACAGACGCAGATCGGTCCGATGGCGCGTGGTGATCTGCGCGACGCACTCCAGAAACAGGTGCGGGCTTCCATCGCCATGGGTGCGCATGTATTACTTGGCGGCAAACCGATGGAAGGCAAAGGCTACTACTATGAGCCAACCATTATTACCGACGTAACACCCGACATGCCCATCTTCCGCGAAGAAACCTTCGGCCCGGTCGCAGCGGTTATCCATGCCCGCGATACCGAACATGCAATAGAACTGGCAAACGACTCAGATTTTGGACTGGGTGGTAATCTATGGACGAGCAATATTGATGTAGCGCGTAAGCTGGCCCGGCGCATAGAAAGTGGAAGTGTGTTTATCAACGGCATGACGACCTCAGATCCACGTCTACCCTTTGGTGGCATCAAGCACAGTGGCTACGGACGCGAACTCTCTTCGTTTGGTATTCACGAGTTTGTGAATATTCAGACAGTTTGGATTGGCCCGGCAGTGGATGCCGCACCTGCAAAAGCTCCAGGCGAGTAGGGAAGTAGAGAATGTAAACGCCAGGAGAAACTTTTGGCTCTGCATCCTTGCGGGGAAAAAGAGGGAAAACACTCCATCCTCTTCGTAGGGGTGGGGCTTGCCCCCACCCGTGTTTCCCTGGGTCAGCGGGTGGGGGCAAGCCCCACCCCTACGAAAGCCTGTTTCCCCCGCAAGGATGCAGAAGATGCACCACTTAGGGATTGGATTTAGCGATACCTGAGATGCGCGGTGTCCCAATGCCTGTTGCCAGGTCATAATTCTGAGTCACCAGATAGAGACCATTGTTGTTCTCAGTCTGATTAATCCCCGTAATGTCGTGGAAGAAACTGTTATAGGAATTATTAGAGCGGAACAACTCGTACAACTGGGAGTTTGCGTTCCCGAAGCGCTCTCCATGAACGCTATCCCACAGGGCAATAATCCCTGACCACACTGGACTGGAGAGGCTGGTACCTCCAATGCCAAACCAGCCAGGAGCAGGTTGCGTACTGGAGAAGAGCGCGCAGGTACTGTTCGTCGCTGCATTCCCCGTACAAAACTCTGCATAGGGAGTGAACTCGTCAGCGTTGGCTGAAATATCCGGTACCTCGCGACAGAACTGTCCTCTAGCGGCCAGGCTGCAATACGGCCCTTTCTTACTGGAGGAATTGATCACTCCCGGGCCAGATTGATACGATAGCTTCGGCCAGAAGGCGCTTACACCACCACCACCCGCGCCCAGATTAACACAGTTAGCCAGGCCCGTAGCTGTGCCTGAACACTCATTAAGAGGATTCCACACGGTCTCAAAGCCTGTAGGATAAGATGGATGCTGGTTGGATCCCGGGTCAAACGTGCCAAAGGATGTCCCACCCACACCTGTGACAAATGGCTGCGAAGCGGGATCATCAACAGCAACAGATTTCAGGTTCGTACTGCCAGTATCACGTAAACAATCGAAAGCACCAGTGTCGCCTGCTGACGTAAACATGCTCTGACCCTGAGCCGCCATCTGTGCGAAAGCGATGAACTCGGCCTGAGCTGTAGCGATACCTGCATCCAGCTCGCATAGCCCCCAGCTCGAACTGATCGAGTCAGCCAGATTATCATTAGCGATCTTGAAGTACTCGTCTACTATCGTAATACTGAGGAAATCATTGGGAGCATTGTAGACCAGAATACGATTAATCTTCGGGGCAATAGCAATCTGCGTTTCAATATCAGCTTCTACCTCGACATCCCCTGAGTAGTCGTTGGGGGGATTACATGTATCGCCAGTGGGGCACACAGGAGTGAGAGGACCACCATCAACGTTGATATCGACGAGAGGAACATTTTCCGACGATCCAAAGAACTGGTGCTCATAGGTCCTGATGTCGCCACGCGTGTAGCCCGACAGTTCAAAGACTGCCAGCGTAGCTCCTTTACCTTTACCTTTATTACCTAGATTATAGACCTGATCAGCTCCATAGATGCCAGCAGTCTGAGAAGGGGTGAGACCACTGCCACCAGGGCCTGCTCCGTAGTGGGGTACTGCTCTCCCTGCCTTCTGAGCCGCTGTGTGGGTCGTAACGTAACTCGGGTGCAATTTAGCGGTATTCGACAAACCACTCACGGCGACTACCAGGTTACTCAGACTGGCCGGGATCTGCAAATTGGTATCGTTCTGGAAGAACGATTGCCCGTTAGCGGCCACGTAATCGCTGATATGGGTATGAAAGGCAGTCTCAATTTGAGCCGTCGTACCCGTAGCACGTACCAGGAAAGGCGACGGGGAGGCAATAACTTGAAGCCCCGCCTTCCCTAAGAAGCTACTTACTTGCCCAATCTGGGAGGTAAGAGGTGCAAAGTTCGCATTAAACTCTCCTTGCGCGAGCCATTGATGGAACTGAGGGCTATTTACGTCATAAAGTGCTGTCATCAGATTATTAAGTGCTGCACTATTGCGTGGCTTTAAGACAAGTGAGATAGTGAGTGGTCCACTCGCTGTATGATTGCCGCTCAGCTTTGCGCTTGCTGGAGCACTTACATAGCTCCCGGCAAGCGAGATATACGACGGATTCACCGCCGCGGCAGCCGTACGTGTGAAGGCAATGGTGCTAAAGCTTGCGGCAAGTAGAAGCGACAGGACAGCGAGAGTCACAAGAGAACGTCGAGGTGCGATGAATCGATGCATGCGATTTCTCCGATATTCAATCAAGCAAAATTATTATGCAAAGGTCTGACACTTCCAAAGTATACCCGAGACATATCCAAACTAATAGAGATACCGGTGTAGAAGTGGTATTTATCAGGTTAAGAAATGGTAAAGACTTTTGAGTTTGTGCACATTGTAGTGTTAAAATATGCGCTATGCCCTTTATTTTAGTGCCTGATTAGTTGCTTTCTCGATACTCACTGCAACAAAAAAGTGAAACTCATGCCTCTACGGGGACGTTTGAAGCTTTGGTATTGTAGACATATGTCACCATATGCGGACTAGATGAGTACTTTATATAGAGGTTAATAGAGCACCGAGGCATTATACTTGTAAGGAGGAGCAGGCAGATGCAAATTTCGCAGGAACAACGCGCAAAAAACTGGTGGGCGGAGGGCGATACGCCCGTACGCACTGACTCACGTGTGACATATCTCGTTGATGGTCGCACAGCGATGCTGATGATGTGCCATCATTTTATTAAAGCACGTCGCTATATCTACCTGGCAAACTGGGGCATGACGCCTGGTATCGAGCTTGTACGTGGCACAGATCATCGCGCCGGACCTGATGGGAGTCCTGAGCAGGAAGGGCTGCTGGCTAATCTACGAGGAGACGGTTTCCAGGAAGCCGATATTGAGTTCTGGCGCACGCATGATCTCTCACAGCAGGCAGTGCTGAGCTACGCAGTGAGCAACGGCGTTGAGGTCAAAGCCCTGCTCTGGAAAAGCTTGCCGATGTTCTCGCATTATAATCCACAAGATACATACAATAAGCTCACCGAAGTCGGCGTAACCTGCATCCTGGATGATAGCGCACTGGGAATTATCCATCATCCGGTGGAGTCGCTGCACCAGAAAATCACTATTGTAGATGGCAACTATGCGTTCGTGGGCGGTGTCGATCCGCTAATCGAGAACGAGGGCGAGTTCGATCGCTGGGATACACATAATCACCCGTTCTCGACGCCATTACGCCGCACTCCTGACGGCACCACTCCTCATCCATGGCACGACGCGCACTCATTTATAGAAGGACCAGCGGCAAGTGACGTGGAATTGAACTTTTGCCAGCGCTGGAATGATGTGGTTGAGCGCCATCATTGGCACCGCACTTTGCTTGTTCCTGAACATCCAGTTCCTCCTCCTCTAGAGACCAGGACGATAACACAGATAGCGCGCACCATTCCCGAGCATACCTATAACTTCAAACCATTGATTATCCGCGGTATTGCCCAGCTTTATGCGCATGCACTGAATAATATCCAGGAATCTGTCTATCTGGAGAATCAGTACTTCTGGATACGTACCTATACCGGTATTGATATTCCTTTCATAGGCACAGACAATGCTGAGATGGAGCAAAACATCCGTAAACTGGCAGCAGCATTGCAGCGAGGGGCGAGTATGGCAATCATTCTGCCAGATCATCCAAACGCGGGGCGGGCCTTTAGTGATGCTGGACTGGCGCGTTTGCGTACTGAGGCTCCTCAGGCGCTAGAAGAGGGACGGCTGCAGGCGTTCTGCCTGGCAACCTCCGCACGAGAAGACGGAACCGAACACTATCGACCAATTTATGTGCATGCCAAGGTCGCGATCGTTGATGACGTGTGGGCGACCCTCGGCTCAGGCAACTTAAATAATCGTGGCATGCGTGATGATACCGAAATGAATGTCGCCACGCTCGATCCAGAAGCTGCATATACTCTACGCTTGATGTTGCAGGGCGAGCATCTGGGCCTTATTCATGATGATGACCTGCTGGCACTGGCGCGCCTGTGCAGTGGGCAATACCAATCGCAAAAGGAGCGCGAACAGGCTATGCGCGTAATACCATACTTGCGAGAGACGTTGGGTGATCCACTCGAAGCACTGCACATGATGCATGAACACGCCTGGGAGAATCTGCGCCGTTATAAAGCGAAGCAGTCCCTGACAGGTCACCTGCTCCCGTATCTTACTGCTGATGAGGCGATACAACAGGGACTGAACTTCAGTGAAGAACATGGCTGGATCGAAGAGCCCGCTGATTGATGTTCGACTCACCATTTCAAAAGTGCCCGTAGGGGTCGGCCTGTTGCATACGTTCCATGCGGGTCGAGATAAACGTATGACGAGCGGCCCCTTCAGCCAGGCCAGAAAGAGCCAGAGATGCGGCGGTATACTCCTGGTCAATCCGCTCAATGAGACGTGCGACCTCGCTCTGTGATTGCTGCATCACTTTCCCCTTTCACGAACGTACCGGATATGAACCTTGCCAGGATCATGCACGCCATCCCAGTACGATCGGGCGCGGCAGTGCTGGACGGCGTCACTGCGCTCCTGGAGCGTCGGTTCCGTGATGCCACGAACGGCTAAGTAGCCTTGCACATACGTTTGAAACGTGGCGTCATCCATCCAGATGAATATAGTATCGTCTTCTCCTTGCCAGCGTTGAAATTGTCCGCTGTACTTCAGGAATGGCCCTGTGGTAGTTGCTTGTGTCACGATGAGAAAACCCCTTTATGCTGTTTTTACTGATACCGGGTTCGCAAGGCTCTCTCTGCACGGACACAGAAAACCACACCCGCCGCACACAGAGAACCAGGAGTTAGTATAACATGTACACATTGTCTGTCGAATCTTAAATTAAGAAAAGAGCGCTCGCCTTGCCTTCCCTTGCCTGCTCGCTGCAACAATCTGATACGCATGAAAAGCCCCATCCGGGTATAATACTTTTCGTACAGTCTACAATTTTCATCGTTTCATCGTTTTATCATCGTTTTTCTTACTTTCTCACCGGGGCTACGCAAAAGTCGCGCGTGGACCCGTAGAGGCGTGCCTTGCGTGCGCCGAGTCGCTGGGGAGGATGTTGCTGACGCCGGGCGGAATGGCTCGCGGACCATACGGCGCACGCAAGGCACGCCTCTACGGGACGTTTGAAGCGCCCTGCTCTCTCATACCCTCTTGCATATGACGTTACGTCATGCTTTATACTTGTGTCGTTGAGGAAGTCTCTAGAGAAAAAGAAAGGGAAATTGTTAAGATACATATTGCAAGGATGGGCACACTGCTATATACTGCTAATTAGCTCTACCAGCTAAACATAAGGAGATTTGCAAAGAATTGTAAAATAATCCTTAGGTGCATCTAACGACTGTTGACAACAGGGGCAAGGGCTGAGTAAGATAGATATGCCCATATATTTGTACGAAAAACGTGTATAGACAACTGTTGCAGAATTTGCACTCTGCAAATTTGATGGTGATGAACGGAGATGATAGGGTATGGACTCAACGCCGCCATATGAAGATGAGACGGACGAGACGCCCAGGCATATAAAGCATCCAATACAGCGGCACAAAGGTGAGGCAAGGTATAGGCCAGCCCGCTCCTACTATTATTCACGACCCTATTATAGTGATGAACATCCTGAAGTGCCAAAGGTGAAACGGGCCTCGCTGCATGTCGATGCGGAGGAGTGTCCGCCTGTGTCTACCGAGAAAGTCTGGCGTATTACAAAGAAGGCCCCCTCCTCTGAGCCAACAACGCAGCTCAAGCGCACTGAGCGCGACCCCCGCGGACCATCCTCTATATCACGAACTGCCCGGGCTGAGAAGACATCGTACAGACCAGCAACTCACCCATCATATAGAAGCAATCGCATCAAAGAACCTCCTCTCCGTTCTTCCTCTCCTGAAAACATATCACGCGCCAGACCATACGAAGAAGATTTTTTTGCAGATTTTGAGGAAAATACCGAGCATACAGAAGCGGCGCCACACACGAAGATTATGGTGGCGCAGCGGCGTCGTTCCAGCATCTCTACGGTCTATGAGCCGCCATTTAACGTATCTCATCGCTCAAGAGGACTACGCAAAAAGCAACGGAATACGCTCTTCACACAGATACAGCTATTCAGCCATAACCGAATGTCTATGATTACTGTATCGATAATCATCGTTATGCTGATTATCTTGCCCATAATCGTCGGCGTACTCGTGAACAACACGAGACAGATCACCACCGTTTTCAATCCAGGCGTGAATGGCACTGCTATAAGCAACTCACCTGCTGGCGTACAATCTGGCGGGATCGCTAATGGTGCGCATGGACTCACAATCACTCCCTCCGACACCGATCACCCAGCGCCGCCGGTATTCGCTTCCTCGGCCTACCTGCTAGACGCGAATACCGGCGCGACACTCTACGCATACAATCCTTTCGAACACCTGCCAATGATGAGCACCACCAAGCTGATGACAGCCATACTGGCGGTCGAGAAAGGGAATCCTGATCAGAACATTACGATTAATGACGCCATCAGTAATGACCTCAATACTCAGCTATCGGCGGACAGTTCAGTGATGGGTATCAAGAAAGGCGAGACTTATACGCTGCGCGATCTGCTCTACGGTCTGCTGCTGCCATCTGGCAACGACGCGGCGATTGCTATCGCTGACGGTATCAGTGGTAGTGTGCCGCAATTTGTGGCTCTGATGAATCAGAAGGCTCGTGAATTGGGTCTGCACGACACGCATTATACAAATCCACATGGACTCCTGGACGCGAATCAT
>Ga0137366_10003753_pt1 | contig 11840 bp, 6 predicted proteins | sample SagtaG_8_FD_104938 | JGI IMG/M metagenome (GOLD analysis project Ga0137366, IMG submission 104938) | Vadose zone soil microbial communities from Sagehorn Ranch, Mendocino, California, USA - Sage1_L_60_16 metaG | ecosystem: Environmental > Terrestrial > Soil > Vadose zone | place: USA: California... | reverse complement strand
TCGTCTCTGACCAGCGGACCGTGAAAGTGGGCGAGACCTGGGTGCTGCTCGTCACGTCCAGGGGCCTCTGCTGCTGCGCCGAGGGCCCGACGGACCCACGGCCGCCGAAGCTCGTCTGGCTCGAGCCGTTTGATCGCCCGCTGCGCGCGGTTCCGTGGGACAAGGTCGGGCGCTTCGGGCCCCCCCCCACGCCGCCTCAAGTCGTGGCTCCACCAACCAAGGTTCCCATTCCTCCCCGGCCGGGGCCTGGGCCGGACCCTGTTCCCGACACGCTTACGGCTCGTCAGGCGAACGTGATTACCGACATCATCACGGCCGCCACCAAGCGCATCTCGTCTTCCATCGCGGACCCGCACAAGCAACCGGGGCTCGACGGTCAGTACATGATGTTCAAGTTGACCGCGATGGCCGCGACAACCGAGAATCGCCAGTCGCGGATGAGCGAAGCGGCCAAACCCGGCGGCCCGGTGACCCAGGCCGGTCTGGACAAGCTGGCCAAGGCGCTCGGGAAGCCCCAAGGAGCTGTCACGCGGTACGACATCGTCACGGCGGCCGCGCCGCTCCTTGAAAAAACGCTCGGCGTATCGGGGCCGGCGCTCACGACGCTCCGCGTCAACCTTCTCGGGTTTCCCACGTTCGGTGGAGCCGGGCGGCCGGAGGGGCCATCGGCTCCTAAGCCGCGGGGCAAACACTAGCTCCGGACGGCTGAGCGTCGGATGCCGACCTACGCCTATACCGGCGAGAGCGACGGCTTTTACAGAGTCGAGCTCGACGACACCGGACACATTGTCGGCGACCCCGTCAAGGTGCCGATTGAGGAGGCAGTCCCCTACCTCATCCAGGACTTTGTCCATGGCGACATGGTCGAGGCGCCCATCGTCAACGGCGGAGAGGCCACGCACGATCATGTCAGCAGCGGTCACTTCGTCGATGGCGTCATCCGGCCCGTCTTTAACGCGGTCATGGACACTCCGGGCCTCGACTTCGAAGAAAAGATGCAGGCCCTCCACCGACTCTACGGCGATAGCCCGGAAATTGTGCGTCTGGTCGCCGGCACGTTCGGGACGAACGTGGCCCAAAGTATCTGGGGAGACCGCGCCCTTCGATACACCCAAAACGACACGCCGCCGGACACGCCGGCCGCCGTGCCATCCGACGTGGTCGCGGGCGTGCCCGCGACCCAGGGGACGGGCCCCCTCCCCGCACAACCCGGGCCCGGGACGGGCACCGATCCGGGCTCAGCCAATGGTGACGCGCCGGCGACGGCGGAGTCGCCCCAGGCGGATAGCCGGACCGGCGGCGATCCGGTCATCCTCTTCAGCGGCCAGCTGTACTACCAGGTCACGGACCTCGAAGTCCGAGCGCGGGGACTCGGCTTCAAGCTGACCCGGACGTACCTCAACCAGATGGTTTACAAAGGTCCGCTGGGGTACTGTTGGGACCATTCGTACAATCTGTGGCTTCGCGAGGAGCAGGAGCTGCTGCCGGACGGTTCCACCCGGAATGTCGTGTACCGATCCAACGGCCAGGTTCGTGACGACCGGTACCTGCAGGTTGTCGGAGCGCCGGTCGGGGAACTCCCCCCTCTCAGTGACTTCGCCGACGCCACCTTCGAAGGCCCGCCGGGCTTTTTCGACCGACTCGAAAAATCCGGCGGCGAGTACGAGTTGGAGATGGTGTCGGGCGTGACGATCCATTACAATGTGCGCCTTCAAGCCGATTCGCTCGTCGACACGAACGGCAACACCGTCACCCTGGACTATGACCCTGACGGTCGGTTGACCGTCGTCACCGATCCCGTCGGGAAACAGTTCGGTTTCGAATACGACGAGCTCAATCGCCTTCGCCGCGTGCGGGATACCGAGGGGAAGCGCGAGATCCGCTACACGTTCGGCGACAATGGAGAGCTGGAAGGCGTGGATGTGCGTGCGGACGGCGAACCGCCGTGCGAGACCGATTACATCTACTCCGGCCCTGATGTTCCGCTGGACGTGCAGCACAATCTGATCGGTGTCGTCAACCCGCTGGGCCAACGCACCCTGGAGGTCGTGTACGGGGAAGACCCAGGAACGAGGGAGTACAACCGGGTGATGTGGCAGCGATCCGAGTCCGGCGAGCTCGAATACGAGTACGACCGCATCGTCGACGCCAGCGACTCCGGGATCGATCCGAGCGTAGACCCCGTCAACTTTCCTCGCACGGCCACCAGCGTGCGCAACCGCCGTGGGCACGTCGTCGAGCACCACTTCAATCTACAGGGGAACGTGGTCGAGCGACTCGAGAACCTGTCCGTCGCGGGCGTGGAGACCCTGCTCAAGGCGAGCTACCGGTACAACGAAGACGGCCTCCTTATCGAAGAAGTGCACCCCGATGGCGGGGCGGTTGAGTATCGCTACGGCCGCGAGGCGTTCGCCGACGCGCACGGGGGCGATGCTTCGGGAGCGTCGCCGGAAGAGCGGTTGAGCTTTGGGACGCTGCTCCGCCGAGTCGAGCGACCCCGCTCGGGGCTGGGCGAGACCCGGAGAATCGTGACGGAATTCACGTACACGGACTTCCGGCGTCTTGCGTCACAGCGCGGCCCGTACTACGCCGACCCTCTGCTGAACGAAGTGCCCGGGCAGGCCGTTGGGGCCGTGAGTTACCAGTACGACGCGCGCGGCAACCTGTCTGAGATCGATTATCCGAACGTGACGTTGCCGACAGGTGGCACGCAGACGATTCCCCCCCATCGCTTTACCTACGACGGCCACGGCTCGATCACTGACGCTGAGATGGGGGGCGTCCGAACGCACTACGACTACTTTCCGGACGCCCTCCGCTCCGGCTTCATCAGCCAAAAGATCGAGGACGCGGACGGCGTCGCGCGCGTTACCCAGTTCGATGTCGATTCCGTCGGACGCCTCCGGGGCCAGACGTGGCCGTACGGCGCGCGCGACGAGTTTACCTGGAGCGGGTTCGATCTCGTCCGGACCATTCGGCGAGCCGATCCGGGGCGCACACCTGTCACCGTATCGTACGAATACAACACAAATCGTCAGCTCATCGCGGCGGCTCAGGAGATCCGGGATCAGGACGATGTCCCCGTAGCGGGGGCGCCACTGGTTTCGAGGCGCGGATACGACGAGTACGGGCGCCTGATCGAGGAATCCGCGGGTCCTGCCGCCGACCCGAGCGAGCGGGCCCGACGCTATGTCTTTGGGCTCGACAACCTTCCCGAGCGGGAATTCGATCCTCGCGGCGTGGAGACGCGGACCCTCCGGGACGAACTGGGTCGGGTGGTCGAGACGATTCGGGCACCTCACGAACCGGAAGAATCCCGCTCCCGCTTCGCGTACAACACAGCGGGGGAACTGGTTGCGCTCGCCGGCGCGCTCGGACACACGACCATGCTCGTTCGCGATGCGTTCGGCCGAGTGCGGGTCATGCGGGATGCTGATGGCAATGAAATCGAACGGCAGTACGACGCGGCGAACCGCCTCACGCGGCAGATCGTGCGCGGCCCGCATCCCGAGACGGGCGCCGTGGTCCGTTGGTCCGAGGCCGATTTCATTTTCGACGCCGTCGGGCGGTTGATCCGTCTCGATGAGCATCTCTTCGAGCCGGGCGGCGCCGCCCCTGATCGGCTGATCTCGACGCTCCAGGTTTACGACCCGATAGGACGATTGACCGAGTTGCACGACCCCACGGCCGCCGTCTGGACCGCCGACTATGATGGCTTGGGGCGGGCGACGCGGCGCCGCGATCCCGACGGGAATGAGCTTCGCTGGCGCTACGACGATGCCGCTCACCTCGTCGAGGCGACGGGCGTCTTCGTGGGCACAGACGGGGCGGGCGCGCCGGTGACCCACGCGGTTCGCATGACCGTGCGCCTCGACGCGCGTGGATTTCCCAAGGAATTGATCGACGCGCTGGGGAACCACACCACCATCAACTCGGACAGCCGCGACCTGGAGGGACGGCGGATAACGCCGTCCGGCGGGACCGCCTGGGTAGAGCGCGACGTGTACGGACAGGTCGTCAGGAACTTCGAGAGCACGGCCGGGAGAAGTGTGAGTGCGGCGTTGAAGTATGACCCGAACGGCAACCTCGCCGAGCTGCACGACCCGGGGGGGAACACGACGCTGTGGACCTGGGATCGTCTGAACCGCTTGGTGCAGGTGCAGCGCGGCGTGGCTCAGAAAGTCTGCTCGTACGATACCGAGAACCGGTGCACGCGTGTCGTCGACGAGAACGGCGTGGCCCTGGTTCGGACCTTCAGCCCCGGGGGCCGTCTGGTGACCGAGACGCCCGACCTCGCCGGTTTCGTCCCGCCTCCAGACGACCCCACGTACGCGATCGCCCCCATCGCTCCCGTGTCCTACACCTACACCCCGAAGGGGTCGGTGGGACAAGCGGTCAGCGGCGCGCTCAGCGTTACACTGCGATACGACTCTCTCAACCGCCTGGTTCAGGACGAAACGAACGGCGTCAGGGTCAGCATAGCTCATGACGACACGGGGCGACGGAGTGGTTTGACGTATCCGGATGGGCGCAACGTGGTGTTCGCCTACACGGCCGCCGGTCGGCTGCGCCAGGTGTCTGAAACGACTCCCGGCCTCAACTATCCGGGCGCGGCTCCGCCGCCCGGGGTGCGCGTGCTCGCCAGTGCCAGCCGCGTTGGCGATCGCATCACTGGGCTCGCGTTCCCCGCCTGCAAGGTCGACTTCTCCTATGACGCCGGGCGCCGCGTCGTCGGGGCCGACTGGCAAGCGTCAGGAGGAGCCGTCCTCCTTGCCGAGCGTCGTCTCTACGGACCGACCGGCCCCTGCCTCGCGGAGCAGCTCGACGATCGGCTCCGCAATGCGACGTTCGACGAACGCGGGCAAGAAGTAGCCGCGGAGGACCGGGTGGGGACGGCGACGATCGACGTGACTCCCCTGGCGCCTGCGGCCTCCACGGCCGGCTTGTCGTCTCCGGGGCAGGCGGACGAGGACGCCCTGCTCCCCGGTCCCGCGGGAGCGTTCGCGCGTTCGGTAACCTACTCCCTCGACGACAATACCAACCGCACGAACGTCACGGAGGTCCCGAGCTCAGGTGCGGCACCGACCAATGTCGTCTACACGGTCGGCCCGTTGGATCAATACCGGCAGGTGGGGACGGACGCCGGTCTCTACGACTCCGCCGGCAACATGATCGGCGTCGGCGCCCGCCGCTTTCGTTTCGACTCCTACAACCGGCTTGCGGAGGCGCGGTCGCCGGGAGGAACGACACAGCTCACATACGACGCCTTGGGGCGTCTCCGGAGCGTGCAGCACTCGGGTTCGACGGTGAGTCTCACTTGCGCCGGGCCGGATGTTATCGAATGGCGCTCAGGTGGGGCGCCGATTGGTCAGGTGGTTCCGCTTCGGGCCCGTGGCTGCCATGTGGCCGCAGGAGGCGCGGATTACACGCCGCTCAGTGACCTCTCCGGCTCGGTGCGCGGGTGGGTGGACGCCACGGGTGCGCTGGCCGGCCGAACCGAGTACGATCCGTTCGGCCGGATCCTGGCGCGGGTCGGGGCCGCGCCGGCTCCTGTGGCGTTCCGGGGCTACTGGTACGACGACGTGGTAGGGCTGTACCTGCTGTTCGCGCGCGCGTACGCGCCGGATCTGGGCCGGTTTCTGCAACGGGATCCCCTCGGCCCAGTGGATGGCTTCAACGTTTATGCCTACGGGCACCATGCGCCGTCGACGTTCACCGATCAGTGGGGATTTGCCACCAACGAGATCGACTGGGGGACGGCGGGTTGGGAGGCCGCCAAGACCGCCGGCATCGGGCTCGGGGTCGGCTTCGCGGCGGGCGCCGCGGTCGCGGCAGGGATTGTTTCCGCCCCGTTCGTCCTCGTGGTCGGTGGGTTGGCCCTGCTCGGCTATGGCCTCTATTCGTTTTTCAAGCGATCGGACGAAGCGTTCGATGCCGGCATGACGGACTTCACCGGCCGGGCGGCCTTGGCGGCCGTGGGGGACACGGTCGGTATCACCGGAATCGTGGAGGGCGTGCGTGGCAGAGACGCGTTGACCGATCGGCGGCTCGAGAGCGAGGAGCGGAGTGGGCGGCTCGGCAGGGGCGTCGGTGGAGTCGTCGCGATTGCGGCGGGTGGCCGGGCATTCCGCATGGGCGGTTCTTTTTCCAGGGGAGCGATCAATTCGGGATGGATAAACCCCGAAACCATCATATCGATCAGCCGCCCGTCAACGTTGAACCCCGTGGTCTTCGGCCGCGCTCCGGTGATCGCGGGTCGTGTACCGGCGGTGGGAGCCGGGAGCGAGGTCCCTCCCCCGAGTCCTGCGCAACAGTCTCCCAATCAGGTTCTCATGGGTCTGCGCGACGAAGCGACCGCTCTCACCCGACGCATCGCCGCCGACGACTTGGCACGAGGCTATTCCACCACGCCGCAGTCCTTTGGAAGCATCAATGACTCGATCTTCAAGGCCTATGTGCTTGACGCCATCGCGGATGGCCGCCTCCCATCCACCATGCGAATCACCCCCTCGAGCATGAATCAGCCGGGGATCTTCGGAATCGACGTGTGGGATTCCGCGACTGGTGAGGGATGGGACCTGATGACCGCGACGGAGCGGTCCGTGCTCTCTCACGACGCTGCCTACCTTGGGCGAAGCATGCCCGATGGGACGACCATCGGCGAGGTGAACCCGCTCGTCTATTTACGGTCGGAGACCCCCCCCGCAGGCCAGTAGCCGCTCGCCTTGATCTAGCAGAAGCCAGGAAACGGGGGCCCAGCCGCGAGGAGGCGGTGCGCCCGCACCACCAGCTCCATCGCGGGGCGATCAGCGGAATCAATGGCCAGCAGATCCGCAATTCGATCCACGGAGAGTTTCTGAGAGGCGCTCCACAGGAGCGATGCGTGCTCTTCTGACTCCTGCCGCTTTCGCAGCCCAGCCGCGACTGCGGCTAGAGCCCGATCAGGATCACTCCAGTAGAGGCGCGGCGGCGCCCCGCCCGTGTCGTTCCGTGTGGAGATGAGCGCCATGGCGAATGGCCAGACGCCGAGGGGTAGCTGGGGCTGCTCCTGGGACATCGCCACAAACGCCGTTTTCCATGCGGCCCCGACGTTCGCGGCGACCACGTCCCCGTCGTTGAGCTCGACGTCGAAGGCACAAACTGATTGCTGTGCCCAATCGATGTGGGCGAGGTGCGTGAGCCTGGTCACGACGTCCGCCCAAATGCCGGAGCCACCGGCCGCGTCCAGGGAGCGGCCGAGGATTGCGATGCTCCCCGCCGCGTGGGGCCTGAACTCATCGACGAGGACGACGCGGCAACGGAGGCCGTCTCGCGCCTCGGGCACCACATGTACCTCGCGCATCCCCTCCAGCCAGGTGACCGCGACGATGGGGACCTCGATCAGCTCGCCGAAGTACGGAGCGGCGCCTGGGCCGTGGGCCACAACCGCCGGCACGCCGTCGGGATCGATGGCGTGTGCGGCCTCGAGATGGCGGTGCACCGTTTCGAGCTCGGTGGCGGCGGCGGTCAGGTCGCGAGCGACGTTGAGACAGGCGTGCGTCAGCTGGTTGTCCGCAGGAGACCTCATGTCGAGGCGCATCACCGTGGTCGTGTGGCCCTCACGGAGCACCTGCATGCCAACCCTGAGCGAATCCTCTCCACCCACGTGGCCTGCAGCGTTGCCAGCTTCGGACGTCAGGAAGGCGATCGCGGCTCGCACACCCTGATCGTAGCTGCGAAGCTTCACGGTGAGCGCGTCGTCCAGCATGGACCTGAGGAGTTGGGGCTCGGCCCATTCGAGGTCATCCCCGACGGCTTCTCTGAGTACCAATCGGGCGTGTGATACGCGTGCCTCGAGCCGGTTGTGATCGATGCTGCGATCCGGGCCTCGGACCTCGGCCCGCTCCGCCCAGTAGTTCCACGCGTCTTCGATGAGCGGGGCGATCCTCGGCCACGCCTGCGCCGGGGCGGAGGTCGGGGATCGCCAGCGGTCGAGCAGGCCGCGACTCGGGAGGCCGTGGTATGGCAGGGCCTCGCCTCGCGTCACGACCTCGATGATCGCCGGCCGGGGGTGCGGGCGATTCCACGCGTCCGTAACCGTCAGCATCGTCGTATCGACCGTTCTCCCGCTAGCCACCCAGCAGGTCTCGAACCTTTTCGTCGCCGAGCGTCATGTTGGCCTCGTAGGTCCGCTCCAGTGGGATCTCTGTGAGGACTTCGTCACGGGCCGCCCGATGCCGCTCGAGCTCGCGGAACTCGGCTCCGGTCACTTCGAGCACGCGGGCTTGCTTCTTGGGCGGCTGGCCTGAACCCTCCCACCACCAGAAGGTCAGCTCGTACTTGCCGGCCCGATACTCGAGATTCGTCGGCAGAGTACCGAACCAACTGAACCAGATGATTTGGTGCACGGCTTCCTTCCCAGGCAGCGCGAGGGCATGAGCGATCTCCGTGATCTCATACTCGTCCGCCTCCTCGTCGTAGCGCATGAAGTCGTCCCACAGCATGAAGAACTGCGGCTGCGAGCCGTCGACCCTCCTCAGCGTGACGGCGACGTCACGGACGAGCCCGGTGCGGTTCGACGCGTTGATAAAGGTTGCATGGACCACCAGGTCCGCGTTGCGATTCTTGTCGTAGGCCAGCTCGACGAGTCGGCCGATGTGCGCGGAGATCTTCGGGGGGCCGAGCTGGGTCATGAAGAAGGTCGCAGCGGCGACGACCAAGCTCAGCGCGGCAATGGCGATAGGAAGGACCTGCGTGGGACTCACCGCTGATCTCCGATGGTTCTCCGATACCAGGTTCCGTGAAGCACGATGTGGGATTCCTGCCTTATCTAGTGTCAGAGTTTCTGAGGTTTTTTTTATCGACGCACTTCCGGCAAATGCCCACGACCCCCTTCATTACCGGCTATCCTGCGAAGTGCACAATCACCTTCTCTCCGGCGAGCGCCGCCAAGTCGAGGAAGAAGCCGATCCCAAAGGGCGTCGCGATGTGTTCGAAGGAGGGGAAAGGCCTGCGGTCGTTAAGCCACTTCATCGCAGGCCGGAACACCGCGAGTGCAATGACCAACGCGCCGAGGAAGGTTCCCAGGGTGAAGTTGGCAATGTTCCACTTGATGGGAGGGAACTCCAGCCCCTGGCGCACGAAGATGCCAAGTCCCAACACCAACCAGCTCAGGAGGCCGCGGAGGATACGTTTGCGACCAAGCTTCTTCTCCCCCAGCGCGGTCCGGACGGACGTTTGCTCCGCATTGGGATAAAACCCGAGGTCGAATAGCCACGGAACGGGCCGGTTAGCCATTGAAGCGCACCTCCTGTAGCCGCACGCCGATCAGCCGGAAGCGATAGGCCTTGTGCAGGCTCATAGGTGGGTCTCGGAGGATAAAGAGACGCCTCAGCACGTCGGGGATAATGGAGGCACTGATCTGAACTTCTGGTGCCATCACCCCTTTGAACATTTTGAGACCGACCACTGCCTCGCTCAGGGACCGCTTTTGAGCGTTGACCACACCCGTACAGCATGTCGCGAAGATGGCCAATCGATCAGGAGCGGCGGGGCGCGCTGGCTCCCGCGCAATGGCATCCAGCGTTAGGGTCTCCCCGGAAGTGCCGGGCAGGTGCAGAGCATTCCCGTCCCAGTGGCCGATCACGAAAACGAGCGGATTCGATCCCCGACTGAACTCCCGAACGATGTCGGCCGTAGAAGGACGCTCCAAGCGAACGCCGTGCTGCGCCAGCTCCGGTTCGAGGGCGTCGACCTCCTCTAAGACACTCAGCCATTGCTCGGCCTCGTCGGGATCGAGGCCCATGGCGTCAAGTTCGCGCGTCAGACTTGGCAGGTTGCGACTGTAGGGGAGCGCCAAGAAGACCCTCACGCCGGTTTCTGGCAGAGGCGTATTCGCCAGGCGCAGTAGATCAAGGAACTCACGCTCGAGGGTCTTCGGGGAGGCCTTTGTGACGCGGACATACGGTACTCCAGACTCTTCGATACGTGCCTCCAATTCCTCAGGCAGATCGGCCCCGCGATGGATGATCGCGGACGCGTGGCTCAACATGTCTGTGAATCTGTCAGCATCCCCTTGTCTGACCATGACCTGGTCTTCAGTGCGCCATTCACCGATCTGGGACCTCGTCCCCAGTCCTGACGCGGTCAGCGCTGAGGCGGTCATTTGGATCCCTGGGCCGGAAGGTGTTACGTCCAGCGTGACGTCCTTCCGCTCAGGCGCGCTCGGGATACTTGTTGGCTGGATCGGGTGGGGGCCTGCGAAGAGGTTGAGAAGATCGAGACTTGGATTGTCGCGCCGCCTCCACGACGAGCCCCGTCGCTCCAGCTGGAACGGCGCGATCACGTCGGCCGGTGGAGTGAGGGCTGGAGCCGGATTGGCCTGCGGAGCAGGCGTGGCCACAGGCTGGGCCGAGTGCGGTAGGATCGCGATTCTCGAGTAGTCTCGAACACGAGGAACGATCTTCCTCATCACATGATCAGGCACCGTGGGGTGGGTGTAGTTGAACTCGGGAGCGGCGTGACTGAGCGTTCCCAAACCGACGCGCCCATACCAGATGCTGCCGTCCGGGCGGGTGGCGGCCATCCGCATGCGATCCCGAGTTGCTTGCGATGTCCGCGGACCCAGGAAGGCCGACCGACGAGGTGGACCGGTGAGACGTCGGCCGCCGGGCCCCCGCCCTTGGGCGGCGGAGACTCCCGCTGCGATACAACTGACTAAGATCGCGAGCGCAACGACTCGGCCAAGGACGCGCGACATGGGACCCTCCCGAACTCCTACGTTGTGCCGGGCACGCACTACTCCGCAAGTTGGTTTGGCCAAGCAAAAGGTCGTGAAGCCGAGGGAGGGGGTACGATTCCTACGCCTCGATCTTCGAAAACCGCCACGCCCCCGCCACCACGAACACCACCCCGACTCCCAGTAGCACGGCGATGTCCAGTACGACGCCGAAGTGCGTCCTCCCCGTCAAGATGCCGCGCACGCCGTCCACGCCGTAGGTGAGGGGATCGACTCGCGTGAGCGCCGCCAGGATTTTCGGAAGCCCCTCGAGCGGGTAGATCGCGCCCGAGAGAAAGAAGGTCGGCATCACCAGGAAGTTCATCACCATCTGAAAGCCCTGCATCTCCTTGAGGCTCGACCCGATCGCGGTGGCGAGCGCCGAGAAGATGATGGCGATCAGCGCGATCACGAGAAACGCCAGCGGCACGGCGAGGACGCTCTGCGGCCGGAACCCCGCGATCAGGATCACGACGAAGATCAGCGTGCCCTGCAGCACGGCGGCCGTGGCGCCGCCCAGCGTGCGGCCGATCATGATCGCGAGGCGCGGCACCGGCGCGACCAGGGTTTCCTTGAGAAACCCGAACTGGCGGTCCCACAGCATCGCGATGCCCGAGAACATGGCGGTGAACAGCACGGTCATGCCGATGACGCCGGGGGCCATGAACTGCAGGTAGCTGCCCTCGCCGGCGCGCTGGAACACCGGGCCCAGCCCGAAGCCGAGCACGCCAATGTACATGATCGGACCGCCGAGCGAGGCGATCATCTGGACGCGCGAGCGCAGGTATTTCTTCACTTCGCGCAGCCACAGAATGTAGACGACGCTCATGCGCTTATCTCCCTCGCCACGCCCGGACGAACTGCCGCATCTGGTCTGTGGACGTGGCGCTATCGTCGCGGATCGTGTCGCCGGTGAGCTTGAGAAACGCCCCTTCCAGCGAGTCGGTGCCTGTCTGTTGCTTGAGCTCGGCGGACGAGCCGGTGGCGACGAGGCGGCCGTGGTCGATCACGGCGATGCGGTCGGCGACGCGGTCGGCCTCGTCCATGTAGTGGGTCGTGAGAAACACGGTGACGCCCTCGGCGT
>Ga0137366_10003751_pt1 | contig 11842 bp, 5 predicted proteins | sample SagtaG_8_FD_104938 | JGI IMG/M metagenome (GOLD analysis project Ga0137366, IMG submission 104938) | Vadose zone soil microbial communities from Sagehorn Ranch, Mendocino, California, USA - Sage1_L_60_16 metaG | ecosystem: Environmental > Terrestrial > Soil > Vadose zone | place: USA: California... | reverse complement strand
CGGGTTTCGATCACAAAGAATGTGTCCATTTTGCGGATTGATCACGTCTCGACTAAATCCTCGTTGCTTGGAATGTGGCGTGGCCAGCATCTCAAGGCGGTAAGTGTGACGCCGGAAAAATAATTGCCGCTGTGTTTACCGTTCTCCCATTCCGTTTTCTCGCGGAAGGACAAGAGTAGTAACAAACACATGAAAAACATCAAATTTGTCGTGAAAGTGAACCGTGGCGGTACTCGCGCCCCCGAATGCGTGCAGCGAGTTGATTCGACTCCCGTCCAAATGACAACCAACCGTAAGCTGGCATTGCTCATGGGCGGCCTCACGGCCCGCCGATAAGAAGAAGCCCATTATCTAGAATCTGTTTGACCTGCTGATGGATTTGGTGAGCGCGGCAGGAATCGAACCTGCGACCCTCGCATTAAAAGTGCGATGCTCTACCGACTGAGCTACGCGCCCCGAACCATTGCCTCAATCAGGCATTGCTCAACCAATTGCTTCAAACATAAGATTCGAAAGACCGTGGCGCACAGCTCTGCCTTAAAAGGGCGCTCCATTGCCACCACGCTCTATATGTTTCAATGATTTACAGTCCGCCAGGAGCTCAAAAAAACGCCCTTTTGGCAATAGTTGGACGCAACTTGGACGCGTATACATGGGACCATGAAACTGAGCGTGCTTCCGCGGGGTAATTAAGACGCGTAAGTTGCAGGAACCTAACGGCACGGATGGCGATGTGAAACGGCAGATGTAAATCTCAAAGAAGCGCCATTGCACCCTTATTGCACCCAGATTTCGGCGCGACCTAGTCCGTTGTGGCACTCACGTTCGAACTTTAATTTCTGAGTTTTGATCCAGTATGCGCTGCTTTCTAAGAAAGGGCTAATTCAAGTTTACAAGTGCCGGAACGTATGCCCGGCTATACGCAGTTGCGCTCCTATCTGCTTGCGACACGGGTCTCTTTCACGTCGATCCGTGTTGGCCTGACGACGGTCTGTGCGTCGGGGTTGTAGTAGTCGTACAAGACGGATGGAGCTGTGAGGGCGTTCACCTCGTATCGCTCGCGGAAGGTGAAGTCGAAGTCCGTGCCTCCGGCCTTTGGCCACAGATACACTACAAGCCTATCGGGCCGAATCTCGTACTGGCTAATATTCCAATCCGCATCATTCATTGCTCTCTCGAGCGAACTGCGATCCGGCACGGCGCCAGGTGGTAGGCCGATCTCGGCGAGCAGCATGCCGTAACCTCTGAAGCCGATCCTCTCAGCATGCACGCGGCAGTGAATGTCGCTTCCTGGTCGAAGCCCGGTCTGGTCGTAGCTTACGCGCAGCGCCAAAGCATCACTGTCCCCGGTACGAAGGTTCGACACATTGTGGGCAGACGAGCGCTCCCATGGAATGTAGTAACGAGTGACCGCTTGCGCTGACGCAGCTTGCGAATCTCCGGGGCTCTTGATTGAGATCTGGTTGTGGCCAGGCTTGATGAATTTTGTAATGTCCACTTCGAAAGGCGCCGCGATCTCGTTAGGGCTCGGCAGTTTCAGATCGGCAGCCTTTTCTCCGTTCACGTCCACCTCCGCCGACGCTGGAGGCGCATCCGACCGAGCCTTACCCAAAAGCAGGAATGCTTCAAGCACGTTCACGGTCGTCTGCCCCGAATACCAGGCGCCGTATCCGTCCTTCTCATGAATCAGAAAGATGAGCCCCTGCTCCGCTAAAGAGCGATCTTGTGCCGTCACATCGGGGTTCGGGTCAGAAGCGGACTCTTGTACGAGTGCCTCAATGGCCAGCGCAGTCGTTTCCGCCCTACCCGCCCCGCCCCACTCATAAAACAGAGTGTTGGTTTCGATCGCCCAGTAAGTGGAATCGCCCTGCTGGTGAATCAGGGACCGGAGCTTTGCGTTTACCTTGGCACCGAGATTCTTGTTGACCGCGGAAAATGCTGCCAGCGCAATCTGCGCCAGATCGTAAGGATCGGCTGTGGCTCCCCATCTGGTTTGCAGGAACTCGGCAGCCGCAGAAAGGGCCGGTGTGACCGGAGCGATGTTCTTTCCGTCAGATACGTCGCTGGTCTTGGCATTGAAACTTGGGTGTAAAGAAAGCATCACGTATGCGGTCTCGCTAAGGCTGTTATTCCAGCTCCCGTTCGCCGCTTGTTGATGCAATAACCACTGCTGTGCGGAGACCACCACGGCCGTGTCCACGGTTATGAACTCACGCGCGTCGTTGAGGAATCGCAGCGCGTAGGCGGTCAACGGCACGCCTGGCTTGTCCTGCTTCCACACTGAGAAACCGCCGTCATCGTGCTGGTACGAAAGCAGGCGCGCATAGCCCAACCCAACATAGCGCAGAGCTGTGCGATAAATGCTGTCAGGAGCTTTTCCGGCCTGCTTATACAGCCTGAGTACCATCAAGTTTGGATAAGTGGATGAAATCGTTTGTTCTCCACATCCATATGGGCGCTCGAGCAAGCTCCGCGTGCTCTCGACGACGTGCGACATCAGATTTGGATAAACCTTGATTTCGGCTTGGACTGATCCCGGAATCGCATAATCAGGAACGGTGATGTCGAGATCGCCTTTGCCGCTGAATAAACGAGCTGCTGTCACCGTGAGTGGCTCTCCATCCGGGTGGATGCGAACCGACTTTTCAGTCGCGTCACCAGTTTCATGATTGGCAGCGGTAACTCGTTGCTTCACCTCTCCTAGGCCTGCGGCCACTCGGAACTTAAACGAGGCGGCTTCGGATTCTCCGGCCGCAACCGAGGTCTCCTGCGATGAGGGCCCAAGAAAACTGAACCATGGCTCAGCTTTCATTTCGACGTGCAATGTCTGCGATTTCTCCAGGTAGTTCCGTAAAACAACGGGCAAGCTAATCTCATCGCCCTGGGTCAAAACCTGGGGCGGCTCGTGCTCGACAAAAAAGGGCTGGAAGGTTTTCACATCCGTATCCAGGAGCCCGATCTGCCCGTCCACAGTTGAGGCGATGAGAGACAATTTCCAGTCTGTAATACTGTCAGCGAATTTGAAGCGCACGCGCGAATTGCCATGTCCATCCGTTTCGAGCATTGGTTCCCATAACAAGGTTTCTGGGAAGAACTCTCGCAATCGCGGTGTAGAAATAGGACCCGCTGTCCCAGGATGCGACACAACCGAAGCGAGAGACGCGGATTCGGTCTGTACAAGCGGTGCTGAAGCTTCGACCGTGACCATTTCCGTGGCTGCCCCCACGTTCAGCGTGAGATTGACTTCCGTCATGTTCAGGCTCTTTACCGGCACGCGAGTCACCACAGAGCTGCGAAAGCCCGTCACGGTGGCAGTCACCGTGTAGAAGCCAGTCGGGAGATTGCGCAGCGTGTAGCGGCCGTTTTCATCGGTCTCAGCGCTGAACGAAATTTTCCCATTCAGTTCGACAGCAATTTTTGTTCGGGCCACAACGGCGCCGGTCGGATCAATTACTACACCCGTAATTCCACCTGACCCGCCACTTAAGGGCGCGGCTGTCGTGTTGGCGTTCGGCTGGGCCATCGTGCTGTTCTGGCGGGCAATCTCCCGAGAGAATGTTGCGAGCTCGAAGTCATCGGATGTGTGCAGAATCCTGTCTAATCCCGCACTGTAGAGGTGGATGAAGGCATACTGCCTTGTCTCAGGCTCGACCTTTTGGGAACGAAGCTGGTTGCCGGTAGCCAGCTCGCTGTAGTCGATTACGATTCGGTCTTGATATCGGGTCTGATTATCGAAGACTGGCTGCAGGGCGTGTCCCCACGCATCCTGCAAGTCACTTCGCGGAATCTTGGCCTCATCAAGAACTTGATAAAACTGGGCTTCGGTTTGCGGGAAACTGTGTGTCGCGGCGAAATGTTTCGCCAGAGCCGAATCAATTTTAACGGCAGTATCAACAAAATACTCGCTGTATTCGGTCCAGACGGGGAAGTCATCCGAGGTCGGATCGTTTTCAAACCGGCCATTCGGGCCGGCGCTCATAATGGCAAGGGTGTAACGCGTATTGGCGATTCCGAATCGTGCTTCGTAACCTCGCACCCACGGATCGCGCAGTGAATCCCAATCCACTCCATATTTCGCGAGCTCTGTTTTGAGAGTCGCGACGTCGCGAACGAATGCGCCCGTCCGGGAGTGATAGTCCTCCATGGCTTTGTCAATCGTTGTCCCGGTCTTCTGAAAATATGGACGCTGAATCATCATTACCGTAATGTCGTCTTCAGTACCCGGCTTCTTGTCGGGACCGGAGCTCACGACATCCATAATTTCCTGGCTTCGATTGAACGAGAACTTGGCATGAAACGGCGATCCCCAAGGATCAAGCACTGAATCAAAGTCCACTCTCTTGGCATTAAGAATTTGCTTCAGAGAGTCCGGGGTGTGTGGATACGTATAGTCTTTGGCGTAGGCATCATTGAGGGCCATTTTCATTGGAGCAAGTTCGCTGTCGAAGCGACCGCGAAAAACTTGAAAGGCTCCCGCCGGGTAATTTGCGCCTCCGAAGACCGCGGGACGATCTCCCGAGCGGTTGAGGAGGAGAACCTCAGCCGCCAGTTGCAGATCGTCAGAGAAAGGCTCCGACGAATCCACCCGGTCGAGGTCTAGACGCTTCAGGCCTCCGATCTGAGAAGCTTCATACCAGTAGTTGCCGAATTGCCCGTCAAAGCCGTATCCCTGACTGTGGCCAAACTCGGCATCGGTTCGGGCGCGCTCTTCGACAGCTTGATCGAAGATAACCGCACCTAACGCAGCTTCCACAGCATTGCCATCAGTGTTGCGTACGCGCAAGCTCAGGACTGCGTCTTCGCCTGGCCGGTAGGTTGTTCGATCGAATTTTGCTGTCACCTTCAGGGCAGGGTCATGCGGATACAAAACGGTTCGCGTCGCAATCGGCATGCTGTACGAGTCGCTTGATTCGCCGGGCGAGTAAGCCACGACCGTCAGCTCGCCCTGAAAATCTAGCCCGTACGGCACAACCAGGAACGCGTGACCGCCATGCAGGCGCACGGATTGCGATCGGATCACCCTGCCGTCACGCAAAACGTCCACCAAGAGGCTTGCATCACTCCTATTGGCGTGCAAATCCAGTTCGATGGGCTCGTTCGGACGGTAAAGGGCATGGTTCGTTTGCGCCTGGATCACTAGGCCATCACTCGAGTCCCACAGATCTTGGGTTTCATGTCCTGTTCGGCCCTGTCGATCGCGAGCAAGCACAACCAGGCGACCCAAAGGGATGTTCTTGCCAGAGGGCGTCAGAGGCGGCACGTTTAACCCGCTGATTCGGGCAACTCCATACTTGTTCGTCTTCGTGGTGCGGAGAAGGGCTCCCGGCTTGTCGTCAGTCACCGAACCCTGGTGAATTGTCAATTCGCATTGTGCGGGCGACCCGTCCGCATACGAAGCCGAAATGTAAAACTCCAACGGCATTTGGCCGGGAGCCAGGTTCCCGGTCTCGATCACATATATATGGATGGGGGCGCGGGTAACGCGCAGGTAAAAGCGCCGTTGTTCGGTCTTGCGCGTAGACGACTCGGTAAAATAAGCCGCGAACTCTAGGTCGCGGTACCGCCCGCCTTCCTCGATGTTCTCCTGCTCTTTGGAGAGGTCGATGTTTGCAACGAACTTACCCTCAGTCCCAATGTCTCCTTCCCACTTCTGCGCTTCATCGACGTCCCAGCGTTGCTCTTTGAAATTCCACCGGTGTTCACTTTCTCGTGCAAGTTTCACATGGCCCTTGGTGACGGGCTTGCCAAAAAGGTAGTCGGCACTCGCAGTCACCGCTGCATTTTGGCCGGGAAGATAGTACGCGCGGTCAGTTTTCACGTTCACAGTGAACGTAGGCAATTCGTAGCGGCTAACGCGAATGCTCTGATAACCTTGGCGGTAATCAGAATCAGCATCAGTTCCTGCCGTGACCTTGATTGCGTAATTCCCCAACCGCAGATTTTCAGGAATGTCCCACTCGTCACGAGCCACACCGAAACGTGATGTTTCAGCATTTGCGCGATATACGACCGTGTCGTCTTCATCGGCGATCGTGAAAGTGACTGGCATTTTTGCGAGTGCATGCTTGTTCGGGTCGAGTAGCAACGTGCGAATATGCACCGTCTGCCCCGGTTGATAGAGCGGCTTATCCGTGCTGACGAAAAAGCGCCAAAGCGCCCGAAATGAAACCTCCTCGCTTGTCTCGCGGACAACTTGCCCCTTACTCGCGATGACTTTGATAGTCGCCGAATCGGTCCAGCTAGCCGGCACATTGAACTCGAGCTGCGCATAGCCACGAGCATCCGTCACCCCAGCACGATTGAGTTTGTTCTCGGCATCATCCGATTCCAGTTCTGCGCGGACCTGGACACTGGGCATCGGGTGTAGATCGGCTACAGATTGCGTGTATATGCGGACCCTGAGTGGCTTACCAGGTAAAGCGTTTTGCGAGGTGACAACTCGCATATCGAAGATGCCGTCTGCCTTTGTTGAGAGTGCCAGAATCCCTACTGCGGCGGGCGAGTTCGCAGGTGGAACGGTCACTTTGTAACGCAACCGATACCAGATCGAATCGTTCCATTCTTCGGACTTCTGTTTCCAGCCGCGGAGCTCCAGGCGAATATGATTTGTTCCGGGCTTGAGCTGAACCTCGGTTTCTGCCGACGACCTCACCATGTCAATCGGATCGACCAGTTCTACTCGAACACGCGCTAGAGTATTCGAGCCAGGATTTTCAATGATTAGGTTTGGCAATATAGCATCGCCAGCAATGTGGATTTTGGTGAGGGATTCGTTAACCGAAATCCGGGCACGGTTCGTTTGAGCCAGTACTAGCACCGAGGCGCTCAGGAACAAAAGTCCGAACAAAAGCTGCTTTAGCATCGAGGAACTCACATTCGGCAGGAGTTTACACTTCCTTTCCCACGTTTGGTTGACAGTCAACCATGCTCGCACTTCATTGCTTACCGAATTGTCCGTTGCGCACTTGATACTCGACCCGGAATGGCTTCTGGGATTTGCGTTCGTGCCAGCCCTCTTCGTCAATCAAGCGTTCCACTTGACTCTGGCGTTCGGAAGTGACCGGATGTGAGCGAAAATATCCTTCCAAGCTCTGAATCGCGAGTTGGGAAAGCTCCTGCTCCGGGCTCTTAGCGTGAATCACGTATTCGGTATGTAATTCGTTGAACTTTTCGAATAAGCTGACGGCACCATACGGTGAATACCCGCCGAGGACCGCGAGCCGCAAGCCTTCGCGGTCCGCCTCCAGTTCCTCGTCCTTGCTGTAGCCTGCCTCCCACACGTCAAGTGGAATCTGAACTAGTGCGCCGAGAATTCCGAGTTTCAGATTCCGAAATCGCGCTTCAACCTGGACGCGTTCGGCGCAATGGTAATGGTCAACGTGCTCGATTTCGTGCCCAAGAATGAATGCGAGCTGATCTTCACTGGACATCAGATCAAGGAGGCCTTCGCCGATATAGACGTGGCCTCCGGGAAGCGAGAAAGCGTTGATGAGCGAACGATTCGGCACGAGATGGAACGCGTAAGGCAGGCGCCGATGCGCGTGAGAGGCGACGATACCGCCTACTCTGCGGACGTATTCCTGCAACCCTTGCTCTTCGGGGCTGAGTTTCGCACCTTCAATGGAATATCTTTCAGCAAGCTCATTGCCTATGGTCAGACGCATGGGCGCGCGCGTGAGGTCACGTTGAGCATCGGCCGCTATTTCCAATATTGCGTTTGCCGAAACCGGAGTTGAGTTGCGCCGACGTTCGCTGAAATACAGCGCTGTCAGACCCATGAGCAACACAACCAGAAACGCAAAAGCCCTCTTCATAGGAATTGCCGAATGGCATCGCGGTACTTGCTGTACAAAAAGGACACTAACAACAGAGCCGCACCCAGAATGATAAACGTGATGTAGCGGTCGCGTGGCGCCAGTCCCCAAGCGTCCAGCCCAAGCACCTTGCCTACGCAAAGCAACAGCAGAACCAAGCCGGTCAGACGGAAGCTGCGCTCATTTACAGCAAGGGCGAGGAGAATGATCAGCACGCCTTCCAGCCCCCAGGACACGGTGACCATCCCGGCGCGCATTTTCAGGGCGAGCATAAGCGTCAGCAGCACGACGGGAGCAAAGAACATGAACTGCTCAGGACGTCGAACAATTGCAGCCAGCCATTTCTTGGAAGGTGTCGGCGACAGGCCACGAGCGCGCAAGCGGAAGGCGAACGGCAAACAAGCGAAGAGAATAGTAATTGCCGAACCCAGAACGAAGAACCTCCCCGTCCAAGTGCCACCGGTAAAGTAGCTTGCGCCGAAGAGGTTGTGCATGATGCCTCGGGTAACCGCGCCCAGCGTTAGGAGCAAAGCTTGATGAAGGAAAATTGGTCGCTCCAACCAGAGTGCAACTGCGAACAGGACCAAGACGACCGATGCCCAAGCCGTGACCAGCCAATCGTTTGCAAATTGGAAATAAAGCAATGCAACCACCGTGCCACTACCCAGGTAAGCGAGCAGCATGTCGAAGCGAAGACGGGAGTCGTCCTGAACATTTTTCTCGCCAGCGCCGAGCTGTGAATAAACAAACAAGAGGATCAGCGTGATAGGGAGAACTGTGTAGATCCTTGGTCCCCAGAATTCGCCCGGCGTGCCCGCGGTCAGGTTCGCGAAAAAGATCCGCGTGAAAGCGGCGGTCAGGGCCACGTACGACTGGAAGCGGAATTGCCACGTTGCGCATCAAACCGTATTCAAAGAGAACCAGGCCGAACACGGCCCAGCCGACCGCAACGGTGACCGGCTGCAACTCATACCACATCAGCAGCGAGACCAGCGCCGATGCCGCCCACGAATAGATATGGTGGTACTCTCGCACGCGCCAATCTTCTGGCATGCGGACCAACTTTGATAACGAGTAGAAGACGACCGCCACAATCGCCAGCGAGAGCAGCCGCACGCTGATCCCATGCCATGTGTCTGTCACATATAGATTCACACCAACACTGCGCAACATTGTGAGTGCGGCAAGGACATGCGCCTGCCATCCGAGATCCTCAAGCTCAAAGCGTCGGTCCACGACTGCAAGCAGCAAGGCGAAAATCGCCCATATCGCTGCGACCCATCCGCTCGGCGCCTCGTACCACGCAAGGAACGCGAGTAAACATGTGGCGGAAAAAGTGTGCAAGTAGGTGATCGCGCGCGCTGATTCGCTTTCGCGTGTAGTAGCCCTACGCGAGAGAAAATAGAGGCCCGCAGCGACTAAGGAAACAGTGACCAAGCGCAGAGAGAATCCATGCCACAGTTTCTGCTCCAGGGTCTCGTTGAAAGTGAATGTACGCACAACCGCGGCGGCGGCAACGGCATTGGCCTGCCACGCGAGGTGCTTGTAATCAATCCAGCGCATCGCGACAACAATCGCGAGGGCGACGGCAATCCACGAAACGGAGATCCACGGAGCAGGTGTCGCCTCGAATAGAATCCATGCCATGAGGCCGGCTGCGACCCAACTGTATGCCGCACGCCCAACAGTATTCTGCTCAGCGTTCGGAACTTGGATTCTTTTCGCAATCCAATATGCGCCTGCGACTACCGGAAGCGCCGCGAATGCGTGCACCGGGATCGAATGCCAAGTCCGCCCACCGGAGGGATCGGTTGTAACAGCAGCGACCAATGCCAAAGCACTGAGTAAGTGAGCATGCCACACCAAAGCGAAATACCGAAGCAGCTGAGCGACTTCAAACAGCGCGACTGCGAAAGCAATGGCCGCGAAAGGCTGCCAGAATTCCGGCACTTCGTAATAGATCAAGGCGGTGGCCAGGGCGGTGCCCGCGAATGCAAATAGGTCTCGGTAAATGCACTGATTCTTGTCGTCGCTGCGGGCGGCCCATCTCGCGGTGACATAAAACATCGCCGCTAAAATCGGCAAGGTAACCAATCTCGCCTGGATGTGCGTGTACTGCGGAATTTCGGTGTGAAGATTGACGATCGCCGTCCTGTAAAGCGTTAAACACCCGATGACACCATATTGCACCTGCAAGTGCGATGTCTTCAGCGATGTCAACTTCAGCGCGTGCCCAAGCCACGCCGCGATGATCATCGTTCCGGCAAAGGCCAGAGCAGTCCAATCTTTCGAGCACAGGGCCCAGGCCGCCGAGACAGCGGCGAATGCGCCGACATAAGAATGAATTGAAATCAGCTGGGCATCAGGCCATTTCGCAAAAATACGCCAACGCTGCGCTACAAACAGTGCGTTCGCGTAGAACACGAGCGCACACAGCGCGAACATCATCCCGGCGGTGAGGACAATAGACTCTCCGCTCTGGCGAGCGGTCATCAGTTGGCGAAAATCAATTCCCGCTAGATGCGTCCCGACCAGCAATCCCGCGAGTAGCCCGAGTCGGCGGAAGACCACCTCGCCAACGATTGCACCTGTGATAAGAAGTGCCTCAGCGCCGACCAACCAAAGAATTGCCACGTTGTTGCCGGAATACCGGAACGGAACGGCCGTGATCATTAACGCCGATCCGAGAATGGTCAGGACAACAAACGCTTCGCGCCGGCGTTTTGTAATCGGCAGCTGTCCAAAGCTGAACTCGATTGCGCCGATCGCCAGCAGTGCGTAAAACGCAAGTTCTGGCTGCACCGACTGGAACTTCATGGTCCCGAGCAGCAGCAGGGTGTTGAGCAGCGCGGCTGTCGTGGACATGTGCTCATCGGATGACGACCTGATCTTCCGCACAACGTACGAAATGCGGAACGTGAGCCAATAAAACAGAAGCAGGGCGGTGCTGGCGTGATAGTCCGGAAACGCATGCCCCTGTGCGCCTGCAGGACCAAGCAACCGATATAGCCAATACAGATGGTTGAGATAGACAGAATTCCGAATACTTCAAGCTCGAACCATCCCATCTTCAGAACAATGCTGACCAGGCCGATGGCCAGAACCACGCCCGCCGAAAGGCTGTACACGTTGTCGTGACTCAACGCGACCGTGCTATAGGCGAGCAGGAATGCCAGTCCGGTCACGAGCTGAGAGCGATAACGCAGCGTATGCACCACCATGGCCAGCGCCACGACAAGCATCAGGATGAGATCCGTTGTTTCCGAACTCATCACACGCATGGCATCGACATGATGCAAGGCGTAGGTAGTGAAGAAGAAGAGTGCCCATCCGCCGCCGATCAGCGTATGACCCAGCACGCGGTAACGCTCGCGTCTTTCAAAGAAAATACCGCCGGCCAGCAGGGCAAGAGAGACTGCGTAAGAAACACCGACCTTTCCCAGCGGACCTAGTTGTCCGAGTTCGTAAATTCCGAAGCTCGCGATTCCGATCACCAGTAACGTAATACCGAGCTTATTAAGCCAGTTCCTGCCGAGCGTTTCTTCCAACGCAAAGACTGACTTCATCCGCTTCCCCGCCGCAGTTTTCACTCCCGATGCGCGCAGAGAAGCGAATTGCGGTGGAGCGACGACGCGAGCCGCTGAAGGAGTTCGCGGCGTAGAAGGGGCGGGAGGAACCACGGGCTTCGGCACCGAAGGTGGAACCACTGGTGCACGTACGTCTACCGGTTTGCCGGGCGCGATCGGGTACGCAGCAGGTTGAGACTCTCGAGCAACCGACGGTTGCTCTTGCTTGACAGGAAGCGTCGTGTCACTGGCCACTGGCTGCTTGGTGGGAACCGCTTCCGCAGGCCGCGCAACTGGAGTGGTCGTTGGACAATTCTCCACGCCTCCAGCGTGCACAGTGCCGCACCAGGCACAAAATCTCGGCGGCTCTTGCTTGGCGGCAAATTCCGGCTTCGGCTCAAGTTCAGGCAACGCGCTCGGAGGAGCTGCCACTGGTGGTTTGGGAACAGGCGCAACCGGCGT
>Ga0137366_10003738_pt1 | contig 11858 bp, 10 predicted proteins | sample SagtaG_8_FD_104938 | JGI IMG/M metagenome (GOLD analysis project Ga0137366, IMG submission 104938) | Vadose zone soil microbial communities from Sagehorn Ranch, Mendocino, California, USA - Sage1_L_60_16 metaG | ecosystem: Environmental > Terrestrial > Soil > Vadose zone | place: USA... | reverse complement strand
TTGCCAATGGACTCGGAATGGCAACGGCAGCGCTCAACGCCTGAAGTGCTGCATCGCCGCTTTTATAGCCTTTGGACTGGGCCCTTGGTCCGCGTTCCGGTCGGATTTCTAGCAATTTGGATGGGTCGGCAACGTGCTTTTTCGCCAGCGGCAAATTGCGCAGAGCAGGCGATACGTCAAAAGCCACCGCCGTGGAGAATTTTGGCGTTAGAGGCTGCGGACGCGCAGTCGGCTGAGCAGAAGCGGGCGGCGACACCGCCAGGAACACTAACGCTGCTGCCACCAGGACAAGCAGAACGGCAGCCAGAATACGTACATGCGCAAACGCACGATTTTTACTGATTCGACGAAGAGTTTTCATATATTTTTTGGGCTGTAGGTTCGGGTTGGAGTTTCGATTAACTTCCCCGACACAAGAAAGACCTAGGCTGTCAGAATCACGAAAAAGACGTCAAGCCTTTTAACATTATATTTTTGTAATGCCGACACCGTTCCTGCACTGGTGCCACGCGATCTGGAAACCGTGGCTCTTGAGGCACCAGGAATCAAACCCGAACGCTTTTGGGTTGATGATGTACGCTGCTCTATGAAGCGGGTTCGAGCGCGACCGTCTGCTGTGCAGGCTCGATCCATTTGCCATGCTCGCGGATCAAATCTTTGAGCCGATCCACTGCTTCTGCTTCGGGAATATTGAATTTCACCGCAGTCTTGCCGACGTAGAGATTCACCTTGCCCGGGGCGCCGCCGACATAACCAAAATCGGCGTCGGCCATTTCACCGGGCCCGTTCACGATGCAACCCATGATAGCGATCTTCACGCCCTTTAGATGCGACGTCGCCTCTTTGATTTTGGCGGTGGTGGTTTGCAAGTTGAATAAGGTTCGTCCGCAGGAAGGGCAGGCGACATAATCGGTTTTGAAAATCCGTGATCCAGCAGCTTGAAGAATGTTGTAACTCAAGCGTAACGCCTGGCCCGGCGCCTCCTCGCCCTGCACCAAGATCGCGTCTCCAATTCCATCGCATAGCAAAGAACCGATGTTGGTCGAGGCAACAAGAAGTGTGTCGAGAAATGACGAATGACGAACGTCTAATGACGAAGGAATGACGAAATCCGAACCGCTTTTCCTCATTTGCTCATTCGGGCTTCCTTCGTCATTCGTCATTCGGGCTTTGTCATTTTCCGTTGTCCTATGGCCCAGCGTATCCTTCAACAAAATCGGATGCCGCGGTTGCAATTTGGCTGCCAGCGATCGAAACGCCGGAATCACTGCAAGATCGACGTCGTCTCTTACGGTGACAAACCGCGGATTTCGTTCCGCATTCAATTTGGCAATCCCAGCTTCGTCGCGCGGATCGATTTCGGCAATGCCAGCGTGCTCATAGATAATTTCCGGCTTGTAATCGCCCATCTTGTCGATCTTGTGAGCGATTTTGTCGAAGTTTGCCTGCCTGACGACTACCCGAAGCAATTCTGCGCCACCGAGTTTAACTCGTTGGCCGGGATCACCGATACCGGTTACAGCAAGCGTGTCGCTCGCGCGACGCTGATACGAATACGGATCGTACGAAAGTTGAACGTTGGGTGTTGAGCATTGGGCGTTGAGCGTTTTCTTTTTAACCATTCCGACCATCGCCCGTGCCACCGGAATCTCATGTGGACTGTCCTCGGTGAGCGACACGCGAATCGTGTCCCCGATCCCATCAGCCAGCAGCGAGCCAATCCCAATCGCGCTTTTGATTCGCGCGTCTTCGCCTTCGCCGGCCTCGGTCACGCCGAGATGCAGTGGATAGTTCCAATCAGGTCCTAACTCGTTCAATCGCGCGACGAGCAACCGATACGCCGCAATCATGATCTTCGGATTGCTCGCTTTCATCGAGAAAATGAAATCGTGATAATCCAGGTCACGAGCAATCCGCGCGAACTCGAGCGCGCTTTCCACCATTCCCAGCGGCGTGTCGCCGTACCGATTCAGGATGCGGTCTGAAAGCGAGCCGTGATTTGTTCCGATGCGCATGGCGATCCCGCGCTTCTTGCACAGATCGACGAGCGGTGAAAACCGCTCGCGAATCCGATTCAACTCCCCCGCGTACTGTTCGTCGGTGTATTCTCGAATGACGAATTTCTTGGAATCTGCATAATTGCCCGGATTGATTCGCACCTTGTCCACCCATTTGGCGGCTTCCATGGCCGCTTCTGGCTTGAAATGGATGTCTGCAACAATTGGCACATTGCAGCCGCGCTCCCGCAAACCTTTGACAATGTGCTCAAGATTGCGCGCATCCTTTACCGTGGGCGCAGTGATGCGGACGATTTCACAGCCTACGTTTGCCAGCTCGATTGTCTGTTGAATCGACGCGTCGGTATCCATCGTATCGCAGGTGATCATTGATTGGACGCGAATTGGATGATCACCGCCGACGCCGACGTTGCCAACCTTCACCTCGCGCGTTTTTCGACGACTATAAGTCAATGGATTTTCGCAGTATGACAACTCACGCATTGTAGGACCCAAAGTCGTTCAATAAAACGATAAGCGCAGGTCGATGACCTCGGCTTCGTCGTCACGATGAGATTTTACGGCTTTGCACCGCACCGCGCAACGCAAGCTGCTTATGGCGTTTGCGTATCTTTCGCGGCCGAGTGCGCTTCGAGTTGATCGAGTTTTTTGCGGACAAACGGCAAATCCTGCACGTCGAAGAACGTGATGTAGAGCATGTAACCGATGATCACTACGGCGCAGCTTGTCTGTACGACCTCCAGCACACGCATGTTCACTGGCCTGCGGCGGATCGATTCGATGATCGCCAACACAATGTGGCCACCATCGAGAACTGGAATCGGCAACATGTTCAAGATCGCCAGGTTCACATTCAAAATCACGCTAAACCACAGCGCCAGTTGCCAGCCGCGTTCGCTTTGGAAAAGGAGATAGTAAATGCGACCGATCCCGACGGGACCGCTCAAATGCTGCAGCTTTACGTCCGACTTCGGCGAGGCAACCGCGCCAATTGTTTTTAACGTGCTGGTCACGCTGTTGTAAACCTGCTCGATCGGACTGGGATGCTGAATCGACACTATGCCCGTCGTGTCCCATTGAATTCCAATTCGTGGTTTCTTTTCGCCATTCGTAGGCAGAAGAGTTGGTTTTACCGGAACGTCAAACCTTTTGCCACCGCGCTCCACATGAAGAACAAGTTCATCGTTTGGATGTTTGCTGATGTATTCCAGCAACGCGATCGGGTTGTAGATGGGCGTGTTATTAAATCCGCGAATGATGTCTCCTGAGCGCAGCCCCGCCGCTGCAGCCGGCGTGTTCGGTTCCACTTTGTCAATGATCGGGGTCTCTGCCGGATAGATGAGCAACTGGCGCACACTTTGTCTGCGCCATCCACGGGTCTCTGCCTTGTAAGGTTCCACCCAAACGGTTTGCACTTTTTCATCTCGCTCGAATTTTACCTCGATCTTGTCGCCTTCGCTTCGCACCACATCCCAGCTCACGCTGTCATTCATCCCCATAAAACGCCTGACCGGTTTGCCGTCCACTGAGAGGATTTTATCACCGGGCTGCAAGCCAGCCTTTTGTGCCGGCGAATCGGGTAAAACATAACCGATCACAGTGGTTGAATCCGCTTCGCTGACTGGATGGCCAACAGCCCAGACGATGCATGCAAAGAAAAGCGCCAGAAGCAGGCTGAACAATGGGCCGGCGATGGCTACGATGATTTTGTCGAGGGCGGAAATTTTCGGCAACCTTGCCCGGTCCACATCTGCTTTTCCCTCGATGATGTCCATCGGCGCAAGTTGCGGGAGCGCCACGAAGCCTCCGAAGGGCAGCGAGCCGAGCGAGTATTGGACACCGTTGATTGTTTTCTTCCAGAGCGGTTTGCCGAACCAGACGCCGAATTTTTCGATGTAAAGCCCTCGCCAGCGCGCGGCCAGAAAATGTCCCAATTCATGCACCACGATCAGCAGATTGAAGAGGATGAGGACTTCCAGCAGGATGAAAACGACGCGAGCGATGTGCAATAGCATTGTAATTAGAAACAAGTGATCAGTGATTGGTCATTGGTTGGACACACGAGCGTATCTGCCGTTGTAATTCTTTTAACGATTTACCGATTTATACACACCTGCGCTTCCTTACGTGCCCACTGATCGGCCTGCAATATTGCATCCAGATCGGGGTGTGCAACGGGCCTGTGCCGGTTCATGACTTCTTCAACAATCTGCCAGATATCCGGAAAACGCACTTGCCGGTCCAAAAAACCAGCGACTGCTACTTCGTTTGCGGCGTTCATGACGGCAGGCAACGTGCCACCGGTCTCGCCCGCTCGGCGCGCCAGGTTCAGCGCGGGAAAATCGTCGTAGCGCGGCGTGAAAAATTCCAAGCTCGACAATTTCGAGAAATCGAGTGGTGGCAAAGTATTCGGGACGCGATCCGGCCAGGTCACGGCGTATTGGATCGGGAAACACATGTTCGAATAACTCAATTGCGCGAGCGTGGACCCGTCTGCGAACTCGACCATCGAATGAACAATGCTCTGCGGGTGTATCACCACTTCGACGCGCTTCATCTCGACGCCAAAAAGCCAATGTGCCTCGATCATCTCGAGTCCTTTATTGAACAGCGTCGCTGAATCGATCGTAATCTTTGGTCCCATATTCCACGTCGGGTGCTTTAGCGCCTGTTCGGGTATGATCGAATTAAAATCTTTTCGCGGCGTTTCGCGAAATGGTCCACCTGATGCCGTCAGGATGATGCGGCGAACGTCCAAAGAGCTTTTGCCTTCCAAGCACTGAAAAATCGCATTGTGCTCGCTGTCCACGGGCAGCACCTTTACGTCATTATCGCGCGCCTCGCGCATCACAATCTCGCCTGCCATCACCAGAATTTCCTTGCTCGCCACGGCGAGGTCCTTGCCGGCCTCAATCGCCGCCAGCGCCGGACGCAATCCGCCGGTACCTACGATTGCGACCAGCACCATCTCCGCGTTCGTCAAGCAGGCGATCTCACGCAGTCCTTCTTGTCCCGCAAAAATTCGCGGCTTGTACGCAAGCGCGCGCTGGAGAGCATCGATCTTCGTTTCGTCAACGAGACAAATAGATTGCGCGCGTGTTTCATTCGCAGCCGCCGCGAGTTTTTCGACATTACTGTTGGCGGCCAGCCCGACAATTTCCATCCGCTCCGGAATATCGCGTGCTACTTTCAGCGCGCTCTCGCCGATCGATCCTGTCGCGCCGAGAATGACAAGACGCTTGCGCTCTCCAGAAGTCTCTGTTGTCATTTTTCAGCTACGGCACCCGAATCACCAGTCGTAGATAGAAGAACAAAAGCGGCGCGGTAAATAGCAGACTATCCAGAAGGTCGAGCGCACCGCCGATTCCTGGTAACAGATTCCCAGAGTCCTTTACGTCTGTGCTGCGCTTGATGATTGACTCGGCCAAATCGCCGAGCACTGCTGCGAGACCAAGAAGCACTCCGAGGATTGTCGCATGCGTCCAGTTTAGCGCCGATAAATGCCCCGGCATCAGTTTGAACAATGCCAGGCTGCAAAGCAGCGCAAAAACAATCGCGCCGAAAAAACCTTCCCACGTTTTCTTGCCGCTAATATGAGGGACCATCAGGTGCCGTCCAATGATGCTGCCTGTTAGGTACGCACCCATGTCGGCAAATTTTGTCACCGCGATCAGAAACAGAACATAGAATTGCCCGGTCAATTGGCCTGTGCTCGAACGTGGCGTTAGATAGACGATTTTGGTGATGAAATTGAAAAGCCAAAGCACGTAGAGCAGACCGAACAAAGTGTAAGCCATCGTTTGCAGCGGCTCGTCATGGCGAAGTCGAGCAAACATTTGTCGGCCGAAGACGGTCAGCAAAAAAAACAGCAGGACGGCAACTTCGAAGTCATAGGAATGTGCCGGTCCAATCTTGGAAAAGTAATAAAAACTGCCGGCGAGCAGCACGGCGCCGCAAATGATTCCCGTGACTTTGAAATTCGGCAGCCCCTTGTGATCGAGCATCCGGTAAAATTCCAAAAGCCCAATCATTCCGAACACGCTGATCAGCAGCCAAAACAAGATCTCGTAACCCGAGAACATGATCAGAAGAGCGATCGTCCAAAGCGCGATCGTGCTGATGAACCGCAGAATGAAAGCGGAACGGGATGTGATCACGTTTGCGCCGGTTTGCTCCAGTGTGGCAGGCATGCACTTGCATCATTCCCAAGGAACCAATCAGGCGCAAGCGTAGATGAGCAACCGCGCCAAACTAGAACACATTGTCGCTCCGCACGCTGTACATCGCCGCGGCGAGCAAGCGCGGCTCAATGCGTTGCTAAAATAGTTTAATTTGCGGGCCGACTTGTTTGTGCGTGCGATGATCCTGCTGTCGTCGGAAGACGACGGCAAATAGCCACAGGGCGGACATGACGGCGCGCTCACCTCAGCACTGCCCAGGCCGTAACCAGCACCTCGGAGTTACTGCGGCATAGGCGATGGAGTTGCCGAAGCAGCCTCTGGCGCAGCCGATGGAGATGGCGAAACCGTCTCCACCGCAGGAGCTACTGCCGCGCCAGACATTTCCAACACACGCTGCTTTTGCCTCTGTAGCTTTTCCAGCCCAGGCTGTTTTTGGCGCTTCGCTCTTGTTTTTCCCTCTCTTCTTTGGGCTTTCATCTTTGAGTCGTCGGGAATCAGGGCTCGGATCTCGGCGGAAACCTGTTGTATTATTTTGTCTCTTTCAGCTTTCAGCTGCGCGGGGTCGCGGCTCGCGCTCTGTGACTCAACATCGGGAGGAATTGCCCGGGCGTTCGTCGTGGATTTTTCGTTTTCAGCCAACGTTTTCTCCTTTCATCTAACGCTTTCTTTCTTTCGTCCGCCACTTTCTCTCTTTAGAGTCGCCGCTGATGTTAGCGTGAAGCGCGTCATCACCGACAGCTGTGTTACGGACGCCCGTCGTGTTGTTGATCATGGCCTCGTCACCCATCGCATTGTTTTCGAAACCACTACATTAGATTGGAGTGCGCTATGGCCAACGGCATTATTGAAGGTACCCTCGCTGTTGGTGAAGAGTGCGAAGGCACCGACTGCGGTGTTATCTTCGCCAGTCGTGTTGCTTAATAGCGCCCCCGCGCCAACCGCCGTATTTTCGGGTCCGTTGTTGACAAGGAGTGTTGCACCGCCGACGGCCGTGCAGAAGTTGCCGTCGGTGAGGCTTAGGACCGCGTAAAAGCCAACTCCTGTGTTGTAAATGCCGGTGGTAACGCTCGCAAGGGCGAGCGACCCATCGGCCCTACGAGCATGAAAGGGGATTCAATGAGGACCCAAGGTGAAGATCGTTATGAGACACGACTGGGTAGGGATTTGAGCAGCCCAGCGACTTGCTGGTTCGGCAACCGACGACCACGTGAAACTTTCGATGTTAACGGCTATAGAACCAGGCACTCTCATTCGCGAACTTTTCCTGCTTTCCCGCGTTCTCAATTCGCCTAATTTCTTGTCGTGCAAAGAACGATGAAGGCTGTCGTGAAGGCCAAGACCGAGCCGGGGTTGTGGCTCGAGGAAGTTCCTGTTCCCGAAGTGCGCGGCGATGACGTGCTTATTCGTGTCTTGAAAACCTCGATCTGCGGAACTGATGTTCACATTTACAACTGGGACGCGTGGGCGCAGAAAACGATTCCTGTTCCGATGACAATCGGCCATGAGTTCGTCGGCGTTGTCGACGATGTAGGCGAGCATGTGAAAGGATTCGCAAAGGGCGATCTCGTCGTGGGGGAGGGACATATCACCTGTGGACATTGTCGAAATTGCCTGGCGGGACGGCGCCATCTTTGCCCAAATACACAGGGCGTTGGCGTGAATCGCCCCGGCGCATGGGCGGAATTTGTAGCGATCCCACAAGACAACTGCTGGCACGCGGATCCGTCGATCTCGCTCGATGTGCTTTCCTGTTTCGATCCGTTAGGCAACGCCGTGCACACGGCGCTCTCGTTCGATCTGGTCGGCGAAGATGTGCTCATCACCGGCGCCGGGCCAATCGGCTGCATGGCCATTCCAATTTGCAAACGAGCCGGCGCGCGTCACGTCGTGATTACAGACGTCAATCCATATCGCCTCGGTCTCGCGCGCAAAATGGGAGCCGACCTGGCGTTGGATGTGCGTACGGAAAAGGTCGCCGATGCGATGCAGAAGCTCGGGATGAAAGAAGGATTCGATGTCGCACTGGAAATGTCCGGCAATCCCAAAGCGTTCGCCGACATTTTGCCGAAGATGTTTCACGGCGGCAAAATCGCGCTCCTCGGCATCATGCACGGCAGCGCCGCGATTGATTGGAACCTGGTGGTCTTTAATCAGCTGACCATTAAAGGAATTTACGGTCGGGAGATGTATGAAACCTGGTACAAAATGACCGCCATGATTCAGTCTGGCCTCGATATCTCGCCGGTGATTACCCACCGCTTCCCCTACACGCAATTCAAGGAAGCCATCGAGCTGATGAAATCAGGCAACTCCGGCAAGGTCGTTCTGAATTGGGGCGAACGCTAAATTTTCAACCCCGAAAGCTTTCGGGGATGTTCCGGATTCCTTTTGCTTTCATTCCGAGCCCTTCGACTTCGCTCAGGACAGGCTCCGTCGGGGAATCTCTCAATATTGTTCCTCATACTGCTGCTCGGCGAGTCGCGCGCGCTTATCGCAAGGCGGCCGCATCTTCATGGCGACCTTCCAGCTCAAGCACCATTCGCTTAATGTGCTTGTAGTCCTGGTGTCTACGTAGGAATTGCAAACTTTCTTGCGGGTCGCCCCATTGCAGAATCTCGATGGTTTCCTGGCGAGCGCCCCACGAATTCATTTCACGTTGATTCGGCATGTATAGATCAATGGTGTTGCGACCAGCGAGAGCCCAGCCGTAATCGTCCACCCGATAAATTTGTCCGGTGGAAACCAGCCGGAAGGCCGTGCCCGCCGGCCAGCGCGACCAATCAGCTGCAGCGCTGCCAATACGCGGTTTGGAGACTACAACGGCACGCTTTACGCTGCGGGTTGTTTTCGTCCCCCGTTTTGTCGTGCGCGTGACTGTTCGCCTTTCTTCCACCGAGAATGGTTGGAGCTGTGGTGAAAACGACCTGGTGCCGTCCACGGGCATAGCGCGTGGCACACCATCAACGGGAATCGCGCGCCGCGTTACTTCGGCCCTGTGGATGGGTGGGCCAGCCGCCTGCAATTCCCCGCCCAGAGCATTGTGATTCCCGTACTCGCGGTGATCTGACTCTGTGTGCGTGTACGCTGTCGTGCGCACATGTTGAAAATCCGTCTTTGCCAGTGGTGGCTCGAAGGGCGGCAAAGCATGTTGGCTTGTCCCGCAGCCACTGAGCAGAATGATGGCGATAAATGCCGCAAGAATGGCCCAGGCAAGGTTACGTCGCTCAGCGTAGGTCAAGGCGAACCACCGGGGGAACTTATTAACAGTTATTCACAAGGCGCGCAAGTCCTATTTGAAGGATGCTGTTGCTGGGAGGTTAAGACTGCGCCTCAAGATCTGGGCATCGATAATGGGGATAAGTCGAACCTCAATTTCCTCGTCATTCGACATTCGTCCTTCGTCATTTTATTTATCCGCGTGATGGCTCGCGAATTCCCATACGCTCACCCTCCGGCCTGCCCGTCCATGTCGCTCGCTTCCCAGCAGCTCCATTCTGCGGCTTTGTGTTTCTTTTCCGCCCAGTCGAAATCTGTGTAATTTGTGGACTCCATGATAGCCGAATTCGAAAATCAGGTGACTCAAACTCTCAAAGAAATTAAGGCACAAGGTCTTTTCAAAACCGAGCGGGTCATCACGAGTCCGCAGGACGCGCACATTGCGATCACGGGCGGCAAACGCGTGCTCAACATGTGTGCGAACAATTATCTAGGTCTGGCAGATCATCCCGCGCTGATCGCAGCGGCCAAAGGGGCTCTCGAGACACACGGGTTTGGGATGGCGAGTGTGCGTTTTATTTGCGGCACACAGGACATTCATAAGGAACTCGAAGCAGCGCTTACCAAATTCCTCGGCACCCAAGATACGATTCTTTATCCATCCTGTTTCGACGCAAACGGCGGCTTGTTCGAGACGCTGCTCACCGACAAAGATGCGGTGATCAGCGATGAATTGAATCACGCCAGCATCATCGATGGCATCCGGCTCTGCAAAGCGCAACGCTTCCGTTACAAGCACAACGACATGGCCGATCTCGAATCCCAACTCCGCGCTGCAAAGGACGCCCGCTTCCGACTAATCGCCACGGACGGATGTTTCTCGATGGACGGAACGATTGCCGACCTCAAGTCAGTTGTTGAGCTCGCGGAGAAATACGACGCGCTGACGATGATGGACGACGCACATGCAACCGGATTTCTCGGCAAGACAGGGCGAGGCACACACGAATATCGCGGTGTGATGGGCAGGATCGACATCATCACTGGCACGCTTGGCAAGGCGCTCGGCGGCGCGAGCGGGGGTTTTACCAGCGGGCGCAAAGAAATTGTCGGTCTGCTAAGGCAACGCTCGCGTCCCTATTTGTTTTCCAACACGATCGCACCGCCGGTAGTCGCGGCGTCACTGAAGGCGCTCGAGCTTCTCAGCGCATCCACTGAACTGCGCGACAAGCTTGAAGAAAACACGACGTATTTCCGTGCCGCCCTGATCGAGCGTGGCCTGACGATCAAGCCCGGCGTTCACCCTATTGTCCCGATCATGATCGGTGACGCGGTCAAGTCACAAACGTTCGCTGCTCGAATGCTTGAGAAAGGCGTTTACGTCATCGGTTTTTTTTACCCGGTCGTTCCGCTTGGTACGGCGCGGGTCCGCACACAGGTGTCAGCAGCGCATTCGCGCGAAGATTTGGAATTCGCGGTCAACGCCTTCGCAGAAGTGAACGACGAACTAAAGTAATTGTACAGGCAGCCGTGTTGGCTGCGGACCAGACATTGCGGGCGTACAGATTATCTTCTGTGAATAAAGTGGCGCGCGGTGGTCCATAGAGCAGATTATGTTGTGCACAAAGTTGTTGGCAGCACCATAGATTGGAAGGCCCTTCGCGAAGATTTCCCGATTCTCCGCGAACAGGCGCATGGCCATCCTCTGATCTATTTTGATAGCGCGGCGACCTCACAGAAGCCGCGGGCGGTGATCGAGGCGCTTCGGAATTTTTATGAACATGAGAATGCAAATGTCCATCGTGGACTGCATACTCTGAGTTCGCGCGCGACAGAAGCTTACGAAAAGGCGCGGAAGCGTGTAGCGGAATACATCGGCGCCGCGAGCGCAGATGAAATCATCTTCACACGCGGAACTACTGAGAGCATCAATCTGGTGGCCCAGGCATGGGCCGGAAAATTTATTCGCGAAGGAGACGTCATTCTCCTGACGGAAATGGAGCACCACAGCAATCTTGTGCCGTGGCAATTGTTAGCGGAACGAACGGCAGCGCGGCTGCGTTTTGTGCCGGTTCTCGATGATGGGACTTTGAATCTCGTTCAGCTTACCAAATTACTTACGCCAGAGGTCAAGCTGTTTGCCTTTACACATATCTCGAATTCTCTGGGCACAATTAATCCTGTGGCCGAGTTGTGTGAGAAAGCGCACGCCGTAGGCGCCCTCACGCTGTTGGATGCGGCCCAGAGCGTGGGACACTTACCGATCAACGTGCGCGAGGTGGGCTGCGATTTCATGGCCTTCTCAGGACACAAGATGTGTGGACCGACTGGGATCGGCGCTCTTTATGCGCGAAAGGAGATTTTAGATTCCATACCGCCCTGGCATGGCGGTGGTGAAATGATTGTGAGCGTCGCTTTGGAAAAGAGCACGTTTAAGAAAGCG